>Ga0208989_10000011_pt1 | contig 30181 bp, 30 predicted proteins | sample MedBloCAOM3_M1_FD_187852 | JGI IMG/M metagenome (GOLD analysis project Ga0208989, IMG submission 187852) | Forest soil microbial communities from El Dorado National Forest, California, USA - Mediterranean Blodgett CA OM3_M1 (SPAdes) (version 2) | ecosystem: Environmental > Terrestrial > Soil >...
AAATTCGCCCCGAATCGTGCTCGAAATAAATGCCGCGCAAATTTTGCGCCCGTAACTTTGCCTGCAACGCATCGGCCAGCGTTTCCGGGACGGCGCGCTTGAGCACAATGTAACGCCGCTCGCCGCGTAATTTTTCCGTCAGCTCAGCTTTCGAGATTTTCAGTTCATCGCCAACAAGATCGACAATCGCATCGACGTTGTTCAGGTGCGTCGCATCGGCCACAATCGTTTGCAAGGGAACGTTGTGCGCGAGCACTTCGTTGTTCGCGTCGTAAATGACGCCACGCTCAGCATAGATGGTTTGTTTGTAAACGTGCTTCTCCGCCGCGAGTCCCGCGTACTCGTCGTGCTTGAGCATCTGCAAGTAGACCAGACGGAACGAGAATCCGCTAAAGAGCAAAATGAAGCCGAAGCAAACGAGCGCGCAGCGGGTTCGGCTGTTCCACTTCATCTGCCGGCAGGTTGATTGGCCACAGGCTGAATGGCGTCTTCGTTGGGATTACGCGCCGGAATGGTCAGACGCACAATATTGTGTTCCGCGATCGGAATCATTTTCAGATAACCCTCCTTCAATCGCCGCTGCAGCGCGGAACGCGAAGTCAGGGCCGCGATCTGGACGCTGGCCACGTTATTTTGCGTGCGCAGGCTGGCCACCTCGTTTTCCAGCGCCTTCTTCCGATCGCCGAGATGATACAACTGGAGGGTCAGATAAACGTAGCTAAGTCCGACAAGCGCCAGAAACGCGGTCAGCACGATCCAGCGCGCGAGTGACGCGGCATTGACTTCATTCCAATTTTTCCGGTGCGATCTGTTCATACCAATTTTTCTGCGACCCGGAGCTTGGCACTGCGTGAACGCGGATTGGCGCGCAGCTCGTCTTCGCCCGGCTCGACCGGCTTCGAAGTAATCAAGTTAAGATCGTAGTCCGGATTGCGCTTCGGTTCCGGCCATTCCGGCTTGTCGATCCATTCTCGGCTTCGATCGCGAAAGAAATTCTTCACGATCCGGTCCTCGAGCGAATGAAAACTGATGACGGCGATGCGTGCGCCCGGCTCGAGACGCGAAGTCAGCACGCGCAACCCTTCTTGCAGCGCGCCGAGTTCGTCGTTCACTTCCATGCGCAGAGCCTGAAAAACCTGTGTGGCCGGATGACGACGCCCATGACGACCGACAACTTTCTCAATAGCGCGTGCCAGGGTTAGCGTTTCCCGGAACGGGGACTCCTTGCGCGTCTTCACAATCAGATTGGCGATGCGGCGCGAAGCCGGTTCCTCGCCCAAGTCGCGGAACAACTGCGTGAGCTGTTCGTCTGTGTAACTGTTGACGATGTCTGCCGCAGTCGTGGTCTGGTGCCACGGATCCATCCGCATATCGAGCGGACCGTTGCGCATTATGCTGAAACCGCGCTCCGCGTTTTCTAGTTGCCGCGATGACACACCAAGATCGACAACTGCTCCACCGATTTTCGCAATCCCAAGTTCATCGAGAACTTTGTCCGCGTGCCGGAAATTGGCCTGCCGCAGCGTGACGCGGCTGCCGACGTGCGCGAGTTGCTCTCGCGCGAATGCGATCGCGTCCGGATCCTGATCGAGCGCCAGCACGTCGGCCCCGGTTTTCAAGATCGCTTCGGTATGTCCGCCGCCGCCGCAGGTGGCGTCGAGCACCAGCGATCCGGGCCGCGCCGTAAGCAGCTCGATTACTTCCTGCGCCAGGACCGGACGGTGATAAATGAAGTCCTCCATTTCGTGGGCCTCCTCTTCCAGAATCGACGGGCCGGTCGCAAACCAAACCGGCCGATCAAATAATAAGGCATTCATTGCGTATCCCATTGCTGCCTCCTACAAACCAATCACGTTCGCCACGTGCTGGTAGGTGGCCGTCTCTTCCTCGTGCGCTTTCTTCCAGCGCTGCAGGTTCCAAATTTCAAAACGCCCCCGGCCACCGACGAGCGCGACCTCGCCTTTCAATCCAACTTTTTTGCAAAGCTCTTCCGGCAAAACGAGACGGCCTTGCCGATCGGCCGCGCCGTGCTGCGCGCGCGAATGCAAATGCCGGAGGAAAATGCGACGGTCACGCGCAGAAACGGTTGCGTGCGATTCCGCCGCCGAACTCATGCGAGAAAACTCCTCAGGCGACATGACCAAGAGAAATTGATGAGTCGCTTCCGGAAGAATGATGAACTCTTCGGCACCATCACGGCGCCAGCGCGAGGGAATGGTGATGCGATTTTTCTCGTCGATAGAATGACGGAACTCGCCGGCGTAGAGTTGCGAGGAAGGTGGCGTGTCCATAAGCGGTCGGGAGATTGTTGATCCATTCTAACCCACTTTTCTCCACTTTTAACCACCTTCCATTCCGGGGGTCAATAAAAATTAATGCCTTATTTCCAACCCCTTTCCCAAACCGTAAATTTCGCGCTCCGATGCCTTTGCCGCCCTTAAGATCGAGCATCACTTTTTCCACCGCCATTTTCTTCGCCGCGATCGTCGTTGGCCAAGTTGCGGAGAACCCCGATAAAGAAACTGTGCGCGCCGCTGTCAGTCTCAACGCCGACGGCTCGCGCACCACGTATCGATTTGATCGGCCCAACAAGAAAGCGACCGCTCTTACCACGGCCAGGACGACAAAGTGCGCGAAAAAATCCGATACGACCTCGACGATAGCGGACGGTTTGTTCCCGGCGTGATCTCCGACGCGGGCAGCGATCTACCCAAGATCGACAATGGAACCCGCCTCAGGCGGGGAGCCTAGCGACGCCCACCGGCTTGCCACCATCGGCAAAGAGGTCTAGAGGATTTGCCGTGATCGATTACATCCAAAAGGGCGGCCTACTCATGTGGCCGATTCTCGTTTGCAGCATCGTGGCCATCGCTGTTTTCGCCGAACGGCTCTTCTATTTGCATCGCGCCACCATCCATGTGGGTGAATTTCTAAAAGGTCTTTCCAATCTTATTCAACGCCGCAACTTCGCCGAGGCTTTGCATGAATCGGCCGGCACACCCGGTCCGGTCGCGCGCGTCATTCACGCGGCCATCATCCGGCACGATATGCCGCGGTCGGAACTGCGCGAGATTGTGCAGGAAGCCGGGCAACTAGAAGTGCCAAAGCTCGAGCGCTTCCTCGGTGTGCTCGCGACCATTGCCTTTCTGGCGCCGCTGCTTGGTTTGCTCGGCACGGTCGCGGGAATGATCGACGCTTTCGGGACGATTGCCTCGCACGGCGGTTACGCCACCGTGACCGAACTTTCGGGCGGAGTTTACAAGAGTCTCTTGACGACGGCGGCGGGTTTGGTCGTGGCTACGCCGACTTTGGTCGCTTACAGCTACTTATCCTCGCGCGTGAACACGATGCTGCACGACATGGAACGCGCCGGCATTGAAATTGTGCACATGCTCACGGACACGGAAGCGCTCAGCGGCATCATCAGTTTCCAACAACCGACCGGTCAGATTGCTGGCGAACGTGAAACGCGACGCGATCACTAAGGCTTGTTCTGCTTGCCGCGCCGCAGTCCCGCGACCGCGGGACGAAGGCGGGAGCGCAGCCGAATGGATCGACAATCAGGCGTGAGTGCAAATGAAGCTTAGTCGCACAACGGAATACAACTTCGGGTGGTTGATTGTGCTTTCGCTCGTCGATGTTGTTTTCCTGCTGCTTTTCTTTTTCCTGCTCAGCTCGAATTTTATTTTGCAGCCGGGCATTTCCGTTTCGCTTCCGTTTTCGCGTTTTGCGCTCGGTCCGCAGACCAACCAGCAAATCATCAGCATTACGGGCGGCGCTGCGCCTGCGATTTATTTTCGCGATCAGCGAACGACGATCGAACAGCTCGGACCGTTGCTCGACGAAGCGAAACGCGAAGGCCGCTCTATCATCATCAAAGCTGATCGGTTGACTCCGTACGAATTAGTCGTCGCCGTCACGAATGCCGCGCTCGAACACGGCATCACTTCGGTCGCATTAGCCACCACTCCGCCGCGGTGAACGCATCGGTTACTGCGCAAGCCGGCCCGCCCCTCTTATTTAATTGGGAAGCGCCGCGACGCCGCAAACTTGCCATCGCCGGTTTTCTCGCGGGCTCCGTATTCGTTCATGCTTTTTGCTTTTACGCTTTTCAGACTATCTACCCGCCGACGATTGCGCTTCTGCCGGCGCCGGCGCGCGTAACTTTGCTCGCACCTTCTTCGGAGGAAGGCCTTACGCTTCTGCGCTGGGTCGAGGCGGAAGATCCGGCGCTGGCTTCAAGCACGCAACGATCGCCCGAGACGAAGAGCCACGCGTTGCCGAACATCGAACACGTTCCCTCCTACTTTGGGCACGAACCGGCTTTGCAACGACCGCCGCCGTTGATTGTCGATCTGAGCATACCAAGCGCGCAACCGCCGGGGGCCGTCCCGGTTCTTCGCCCGAAAACCGCGCCGCCAAGGCAAGTAACACCGACTTCAGTTTCATTTTCAAAGCAAATTGAAGACTTAGGAACTCCGAACTCGCCTTCGATGAAATTTGCCGCGTCGACGGGCGAACTCCCGGAAGCCGCGCGTTTTCGCGTGGGCCTCGGCCCCACCGGAGAGATTCGTTATTGTTTCCCGCTCAACTCTTCGGGCGACCGTTCGCTCGACGAACAAGCGAGAGAATATCTTGCCCTCTGCCGCTTTCCCCCGAGAGCTTCCTCCGCCCAAGCGACTACGGCGGCCGGGTCGGCATTGTCCACCCAAACTGACGAGAATCTGATTTGGGGAATTGCGACGATTGCGTGGGGCAGCGATGTCGAGCGTGTTCCGGCCAGATCGACCAGCACCCCAACACCGTGATCCGCGTTACCCTCACCGCCCTGGTCGCGATTTATCTGCTGCTTTTTCTTGCGGCGGTTTTTCTCCTCTGGATATTTGGGGAGTGGAACCGTCGCCGTCGCGAACGTCGGGCTTTGCGTTATCGTTTGCGTTGCGCGATTTGCGCGTTCGAATTTGAAGATCGGACCGCGGCGCTGCTTCCACGTTGTCCGCGCTGCGGCAGCCTGAACGAAAGATTTAGAATGGAGAATATTTAATCATGGGAATGTGGATCGGTCGCAATCGCAAGGCACGCGTGACCTACGGCTTCGATGAGATCGCGCTTGTGCCCGGCCGTGTCACGATCAATCCGAACGAGGTCGAGACGACGTTTCGATTGCCGCGGAAAAATGCCGCGCCCCTCGAATTCAAAATCCCGATCCTGGCCAGCGCGATGGATGGAGTGGTCGATGTTCGCTTCGCTGTGGCCATGAGCAAGCTGGGCGGCCTCGCCGTGCTCAATCTGGAAGGCGTGCAGACGCGCTACAAAAATCCCCGGGAGGTTTTGCAAAAAGTTGTCGAGGCGGACAAATCTGAAGTGACCGCGCTCCTCCAGCGAATTTATCAGGAACCGGTGCACCCGGATTTGATTACTGCGCGCATCAAACAAATCAAAGACGGCGGCGCGGTCGCCGCGGTCAGCTCCATTCCGCAACGCGCGGAAGAGTTTGGCGCGATCGCGCAGGAAGCCGGCGCTGATGTTTTTGTCGTGCAGAGCACCGTCTCCACCGTCCGTCACATTTCCTCAGAATATAAGTCACTCGATTTGGAAAAATTTTGTCGCGAGATGCGCATTCCGGTCATCGTCGGTAATACGGTTGGTTACGACGTGACCTTTGAGATTATGGAATGCGGCCCAGCTGCGGTTTTGGTTGGGGTCGGGCCCGGGGCAGCCTGCACTTCGCGCGGCGTATTGGGACTGGGCGTGCCGCAGGTCACCGCCACGGTCGATTGCGCCGCCGCGCGCGATGCTTATTTCAAAAAGACGGCGCGTTACGTTCCCATCATCACGGACGGGGGGATGAGCCGGGGCGGCGACGTTTGCAAGGCGCTCGCCTGTGGCGCGGATGCCGTGATGGTGGGCAGCGCTTTTGCCAAAGCGGATGAAGCTCCCGGAAGCGGTTACCACTGGGGCATGGCCACGCCGCATGCAAATCTCCCGCGCGGAACGCGCATTAGGGTCGGGACGACCGGCTCGTTGAAACAAATTTTGTTCGGGCCGGCCGAAGTGGATGACGGCAGCCAAAACCTCGTCGGCGCGATCACGACGTGCATGGGAAACGTGGGCGCGCGCAACCTGGCGGAATTTCAGCAAACCGAAATCATCATCGCGCCTTCAATCAAGACAGAAGGGAAACTTTTCCAGGCCGTGCAAAGCGTCGGCATGGGAACGAATTAATATTTAGCAAGTCAGTGATTTAGGGATTGAGCGATTAAGGTTGAATGAGACTCAACAGCACGGGAACTTGCAAATCGTCAAATCATTAAGTCACTAAATCATTCAATGAATAGCGATCGCAGAGTTGTCATCACCGGTCTCGGCGTCGTCACGCCGGTAGGCAATGATCTCGTCAATTTTTGGAGGAATCTGACCGAAGGCAAAAGCGGAATTCGCAAGATCTCGGCTTTTGACACATCGGGTTACGATTGTCAGATCGCCGGCGAAGTTCGCGATTTCGATCCGAAAAGTTGTTTTTGCAATTTCAAAGACGCGCGCCGGTCCGACCGTTTCGCGCAGCTGGCCATGGCCGCGGCGAAGATGTCGATCCAAGACAGCGGCATCGAGCTCGAACGCGTGAACCGTGAACGCTTCGGCGTTCTCGTCAGCAGCGGCATCGGCGGATTGAAGACCCTCGAGGACCAGTACAGCATTTTGATGAACAAGGGGCCCTCGCGCGTCTCGCCGTTCTGTATCCCGATGCTCATCAGCAATATGGCGAGCGGCTTGATCTCGATGGAGTTCGGATTACGCGGTCCAAACATGTGCATCGTCACGGCTTGCGCCACTTCGAACAACGCCATCGGCGAATCGTGGCGCATGATTAAATTTGGCGACGCGGATGCTTTTCTCGCCGGCGGCTCCGAGGCCTCTATCGTCTCGATTGGTCTGGCCGGGTTTGGAGCCATGAAAGCTTTGAGCCGGCGCAATGATGAGCCGGAGCGCGCTTCCCGCCCATTCGATCGCGACCGTGACGGTTTCGTCATGAGCGAAGGCGCCGGCGTCGTCGTGGTCGAGGAACTCGAACACGCGAAAGCGCGTGGCGCGAAAATTTACTGCGAACTTTCCGGTTACGGACTTTCTGCGGACGCCTACCACATGACGGCGCCGCCGGACGATGGCGAAGGCGCGGCGCGCGCCATGAAACTTGCGCTCGAACACGCGCGCATTTCTCCCGACCAAGTCGATTATATTAACGCGCATGCCACCTCCACTGATATCGGCGACATTTGCGAGACACGCGCGATTAAGACCGTTTTTGGTGATTTTGCGAAGAAGGTTACCATTAGCTCGACCAAGTCGATGACGGGGCACATCCTTGGCGGAGCCGGCGCGGTGGAAATGGCGGCGTGCGCCCTTTCCATCCAAAACGGTGTGATTCCGCCGACGATTAATCTCGAGAATCCCGATCCGCAGTGCGATCTCGATTACACACCGAACGTCGCGAAAGAAAAGAAGGTGCGCGTGGCTATGAACAATTCGTTCGGCTTCGGCGGCCACAACGCGACCCTCATCGCAACCGAGTTTACCCGATAACTGTCGGTGTTGTAGCCGCCCGCTTAACGGGGTTGACCGCGGACCGGTGTCAACGACGCCGGCTACAGTTGTTATCGATCTTGCGTTACTGGTCGGCGAAGATCTCTCGCGTCGACGCGTCCGCAGCCTCGAAGGAAAGTTCGTGGCCGTTGCGTTGGAGCGCTTTGAGGAGACCGGAAACAATTTTCGCGGTGGCGGCGGAATAAAATCTGACCAGGCCCACGGTCGTGCCCCGGCCAAAGACCGTGATCATGATCGTATCCTCATCGACCGAGTTCATGAAAATATGACTGCCGTTGCCTTGATGATAAAGCGCGTTGAATTCCAATTCGCCGATGCGTCGCGCCAGTTCCTGCGTGGCGGCGAAAGAACCAGCGGCCAGCGCGGCAATGATCGTAACGTCCATCGCGTTCATATCGCCAAATTGCGAGATAACATTCCCGCCGCGATCGATCACGACCGTAAGATCGGCCTCCGCTTTCTTTAGAAAATCCGCGAGCACGCCATCGAGCGTCGCAACATCTTCAATGGTTAAGACGGGAATGGAGTTCATGCCGGATTCGTTTCACTTTGCGCCGGAGTTGGATTGCCGGGAACGGCGACCGTTGGTGCGATCGTCTGGGGCACATCGTTTTGTTTGCTGAACTTATGCAACAGGATTTGCGAGACGGCATTCAAAGTGGCGAAAACATTTTCTCCCGTGCTCGAGCTCGCTTCGAAACTTTGCAGGCGTTTCTTTCGATTGTTCAGGACATACTCCATGTAATTAAGCGGCGCGACGTTCGGCAAATCGCGTTTGTTGTACTGCAACACGCACGGCAAGTCGTCGATCGCGACATTTTGTCGGGCCAGATTGTCAGCGAGATTTTTGAAACTCTCCACGTTCTCTTCCATTTTCTCCCACTGCGAGTCGGCTACGAAGACAAGCCCATCGACGCTGCGCAGAACGAGCTGGCGCGTCGCGTTGTAGATCACCTGACCGGGGACGGTATAAAGCTGGAACTTGGTGACGAAGCCTTTGATCACGACTGCGTTCAGCGGCAGGAAATCGAAGAAGAGTGTCCGGTCGGCGGCCGTGGCAAGGGAGACGAGATCGCCGCGATTTGTTGGGCTGATCCGCTGATGAATGTAAGCCAGATTGGTAGTCTTGCCGCAGAGCGCGGGGCCGTAATACACAATCTTGAACTGAATCTCGCGGCTCGCGTAATTAATGATCGACATGAGATATTTCCGGTTGTGAATAGGTTCGCGAAAGTTCGTCCACCATTTTCGCGAGCTGCCGGCCTGTTTCCGCGGCGAGCTCTTCGGTCGTGTGCAAGGCAGAAAGACAAATGTTCCCCTTCATGAAAAATGTGACGGCCGAGGTCGCGCCGTGCAGCGTCATCGACTTCAATGGACCAAGCTTCGTATCGAACATGTGTCTCTCGATTCGTTGGAGCAACGTTGGTGCCACTGCGCACAAACCGTCGGCCGAGATGGCGGGTGGAAGATTTCCAGCGAGGCTCAGTCCATCGGCAAACGTAATTGCGCAACCGTTCACGCCCGGAAGTTTTGTCGCGCGCGCCACCACCTCTTTGGCGTCGACCTTTTCGACTTCCTCGGCCGGCTTCTGGTCGATCGTGACCTGGCTGTCTGAAATTAAATCGAGAGCCGGGGGTTCCTCACCGCGAAAGCGCCGCGCATCTTCTTCTGCCTGGATCGAGAACGGGGTTTCGATCGTTTCGTTTTCGACCAGTGCTTCCTGATCGGTCCGCATCTGCAAGGCAGCCGCGGGCACGTTTTTCAAAACCTCCTGTAACGGCAGCATGACTGGGGTCTCGGCCTCATCCAGCTGAAAGAGGTAGCGGTAATCAGTTGGGATCGCCTCGTAGAAAATCCTTGGCGAGACGCTGATCCGCCCGGTCGCGAGCTGGTCCGCGATGGGTGGGAACGGAAGGCTTACCTTTGCGTCCTCGGGGGCGAGACTCGGATCGCCCTTTCGCTGAAAGGCCGGCAGGTTTTGCAACAACACACGCAGCGACAGTTCAATTTTCTCTTCCACCTTTGGCAGAGTGGCGGGAACCGGCGGGGTATCGAGAACCGGCGGGGTATCGAGAACCGGCGGGGTGTCGGGAACCGGCGCCGTGATCAGGTCAAGATTGTCCGATTCAGTCGGTTTCCGTCTGCGCGGTCGTTCGAGTTCCGCCGGCCGTTCCGAGGTCGATCCTTTCTCGATATCAGAAAACTTAACCTGGTCGAACGGCACCGTCTCGTAAGGATTCCGCAGTGTCCGCTTTCGCGGAGAAGGAGGAACCGAAGGCAGAACGGGCGGCCCGCTTGAGGCTGGAACTCTCTCAGAGGCGGGCGCACCCGTTCCCTTCGGTGGAAGATGAAAAGGAATTCTGGCAGGCGCCGGAACAAGATGATGTGGCAGCTCTTCGCTTGCGTCAGAATCCACAAAAGAGATGGCCGATCTATGCGCAGACGGAGCCGTGACGGTTTCGCTCTCCGCCGCTTCGGGTTCGGCGGCGGCGAAGGATTCGGCTGAGGCCGCTTCCACTTTCACCGATGGCAGGGCGGAACTTTGCAACGGCTCAATCGTCGTGCCGAATTTTTCGCACTCTTCCAGCGCGACGACGAGGAACGGCGTATCGACTTGGGGGACGATGTTGTCCCGAAGTTGATCGCGCCGGACCTGCACGCGGTTGAATTGCTCGAGCACTTTCTCGAATGGCAGCGCGATGCACGTCTGATCCGTGATTTCAACGCTGCGCAGGAAAATTTCCGGGATTTGTTCGTAGACGCTCGCCAGTGCCACGCTCGGATTACGCGCGGCCATTCCCTTCTCGATCTCCACCGCTTTCAACAGGACGCGGCGTGTCGGATCGAAGCTCTCTTCGGACTTGATATAGCCAACCGGGACTTGCTCAATAATGTCGGAAAGCTGGAGAGAGATGGCGCGTTCGACTTTCGGCTCGAGCGCAAGGGCGATCGCCGGTGGCAAATCTTTGCTTTGTCGTGAGGGTTGTGTCGCTCCCAGGGAAATCATACGCGGCCCTGTTTTCGCGGTAGTGGCTGCGCTCGGCGCGGTCGTATTTTCCGCGGCAGCATTGAGAGGGTCTTGCGGCGCGATCGTGCGCGTGACGTTCGGCATGACGGTTTTGCTTAGCCGTTCACCAGCCGGTTTCCCGGCTGGGACAACCTCTGATCTCTCCTTGGCGGGCGCGACGTTGCCGGACGAGGAAAATCGCGAGCGCACTTTGTTCACAAGATCGACAAGTGGATTGATCACGTCGCCTTTAACGGTCCTCTGCCGTGACGCGCCAGATTTCCTCCAGCGTCGTAATTCCCTCGAGCGCTTTTTCTACACCCACCATGCGCAAGGTTTTCATCCCTTCGGTCATCGCCTGGTTCTTAATGACTGACGAAGACGCGCGCTTAATGATTAAACGCCGGATGGATTCGCTTACCGGCAATGCTTCAATAATCGCGACGCGGCCAAGATAGCCGCGCCCTTTGCAGCGGTCGCAGCCGGAGCCGTGATAAAAGACCGCATCCTTCGCTTCCTTGAGTCCTAACTTCTTAACCATTTCTGGCTCGGGCACGAATTGATCACGGCAATTGGTGCAAACGCGGCGTACCAGCCGCTGCGCGCAGGTCATCAGGATGGAGCTGGAAATCAAAAACGGCTCGATGCCCATGTCGTCAAGGCGGGTGATGGCCCCGGCCGCGTCATTCGTGTGCAACGTGCTCAAGACCTGGTGACCGGTGAGCGCGGCCTTCACCGCGATATCGGCCGTTTCGTTATCGCGAATTTCACCCACCATAACGATGTCCGGATCCTGACGTAGAATGGATCGGAGCGCGGAAGCGAAATCGAGCCCGATGTCCGCGCGCACCGCCACCTGATTAACGCCGCCGAGCTCGTACTCGATCGGGTCTTCCACCGTCACGATGTTGTATTGCGGATTGTTTAGTTCCTGGAGGACGGAGTAAAGCGTGGTCGTTTTTCCCGAACCGGTCGGTCCGGTTACGAGGATCATGCCGTGGGGCGCATCGATCGCGTGTTTGAATTTGTTGAGCGTGTCCTGGTCCATGCCCATCTGGTCGATGGTGCCAGTGAGCTGCGCCTTATCGAGAATACGAATGACGACTTTTTCGCCGTGCGCCGTGGGCAGGACCGAGATACGCAAGTCGATTTCCTTGCCGAGGACCCGAATGCGGAACCGTCCGTCTTGCGGAACGCGTCGCTCCGCGATGTTAAGGCCGGCCAGAATCTTGATGCGCGACGTGATGGCCAGTTGCAGCGCTTTGGGCGGCGATTCCGCCGGGGCCAACTCGCCATCGATGCGGTAGCGCAGCTTGAGCGTGTTTTGAAACGGCTCGACGTGAATGTCTGACGCCTTCTCCTTCACCGCCTGCGCCAGGATCAGATTGACGATTTTGATGACAGGCGCGTCTTCGCTGTCGGAAGCGAGACGATCGAGATCGATCTCTTCGCGCTTGGCCGCCTGCACTTCCACGGTGTCGGCCGATTGGGCGGCTTCTTCCGCAACTTTCCGGAGCACCTGGCTCATGTTGCCGGCGCCATGTGCGCCGGTCAGCGCCTCGGTGACCGCGCGTTCGGTCGTAATCATCGGAACGATTTCGAGCTGAACGCGACGTTTCAGATCGTCGAGCGCGAGCACGTTGGTGGGATCGGACATCGCGACGAAAAGCTTTCCGTCCAGGCGCGCGATCGGCACGAGCTTGTTCGCCTTGGCCATGTCGCGCGGCACGATCGACATGATCTCTTCGGGTACGCGCAATTTGGAAAGATTGATCGGCGGCGTGTTCAGGCAGCGCCCCATGCTGAAGGCCATGTCCTGTTCCGTGACGAACCGTTTGTCCATCAGAATTTTGAGCAGACGACCGCCTTCGGTTTTTTGAATGCCGACCGCCTCCTCGAGCTGGTTGGGCAGGAGCAGGCCGTCCTCAATCAGAACGTCGGCGATTCTCTCTCCGAAAGATTTGCTTCTGCTCATGTCGATCTTTCGCTTAGGCACGTGACTCCAGCCGGTAGATCGACTGCAAACTTTTTACGATGGATGAAGGCCGGGCTAGATACCAGGCCACCGTATAATCGAGCGATTGCTGCACGGCTTCCCGGCCGGTCGCGTCAAAAGGATTGCAGCACGCCACCATCATGGTGCGGCTGACCAGATCGAACGGCACAAACAATCGATTGAGCGTAAGATACTCGGGCAACATCGGCGCGATCTGCCGGTCGGTGTCGTAATATTCGAGCGGGACGTAGGCGAACTTCGTCCGGTCGATCAAGGCCGAGAGCACGGCATCGAGATGGTTCGTCTTGTCTTTGCAAAGGTGGTCGAGCAGCGACACGGCCAGCGCCTGCCCGGTCAAATCCTTGTTCAGTTGCTTCACCGATTCGAGCGCGGCGAGCACTTCGTCTTCGGGGAAGAGTTGCTGCACAATCAAAAATTTCGCGAGATGATCGTCCCCGCGCTCGGACAGGTCCGCCATCTTCCCCCCGTCGGCGCCATGCGCGCTGGATGTGTCGATTAACAAACCTTCTCCCTTGGCCACCTCGGCTGGATTGACGGTCAATCCAGCTTGCGCGCCTTTGTTCACGAGCGCTTTACCGGAAGCCTGCAGCCGGGTCTCGATCTCACCGAGCATGGCGAGAATTTCCGGAGCGTTCGGTTCTTTGACCAGAATGACCTCGCACTCCTGCATGGCCAGCGCGTAGGAACCGGCGCTGAAATAAGCTTCCGCCAGTTTGCGCGTAGCTCGTAGAAAATCCTGCTCCCGCCCGACCTTCTGATAGGCTTCCTTCAGGATCTCCAGAGACTGGTAATCATCGGGTTGTGTTTGAGTAATGGCCTCAAACATCTCGATGGTTTGGAGAATCTGACTATTTTCGTCGTCCGACAGGGTGTGTTCCAGCACGTCGCGGGTAAAAGCTAGAAGCATGCCTCTACGCAAGGGGAGCCCCGGCGAACGCTTCTCCAACCCTGTAAATTCCTCAACTTTCTGGCCGCCGCGCTCTGTGGCGTGTCCGGTAACTCCATCAGCGGCCGCGGATTATGAATCTGGAAGCCATGAAACCAGGAGTCTTCGATTGATTTAGCGATCAACGATCAACTCTCAACTATCGCTCTCCCGCCTGCCACGCGGTAGCCTTGGCGAAGGCGGGTCACTCGCCACTCGTCACTTCTTTTTACAAAAGCGGCTGTTCCCTTTCGACTTTTCTACTTTCTCATTTCTAATTTATCCTTTGCTCGTGCTTTCCGTTCGGTCTCGTCACTTGTCACTCGCTTGCCGTGCCGAAGCCGAGCGAAGGCGGGTCACTCGTCACTTGGTTCGCCGAAGCGAACCGCGCGCCTTTACTCTCATCGAGCTGCTCGTCGTCGTGGCGATTATTGCGTTCCTGCTCGTGCTTATTGCGCCAGCTATCACGAGCAGAAAAAGCGCTAATGATCTGACCAGCGCAGCCTACGAAATCAAAGGAGCGCTCGAAACGGGAAGAACTTATGCGAAAGCGAACAATACCTACACATGGGTAGGATTTTTCGAAGAGAATGGTTCGACTCCTAGTGCCAATCCCGCAACGGCCGGCAGTGGAAGACTTGTAATATCGATCGTTGCATCCGTAAACGGTAGCAATGTGTATGGCTCAGGTACCGGTGTTATTGATCCAACGCAGGTTATCCAAGTTGGAAAATTGATTCGAATTGACAACGTTCATCTGCCGCTTTTCGCGGTTGGCTCTGGAACGGGTGACACATTCGAGACTCGTCCCGCGCTTCAATCCGATCCGACCGCAGGATACAACTATGGCCGGTTTGGAGAACTCAATGCCGGACCTCCTAATACCGCGCCCTATTCGACTCCGTACAATTTTCAATATCCAGTCGGAAATCCAGCTCCCACTGCCCAATATGTTTTTAGAAAGCTTTTGCAGTTTAATCCGCGCGGGGAGAGCAGGGTCAACGGTGACAGCTACGAAATTCGACGAGTTGTTGAACTGGGACTGATTCAAACACATGGGAGCAAGGTTCCAACTCCGATTAGCGGAGCCGGAACTTCTACAGCGATATATGCTGGCAATGTAATCGCAATTCAGATTGGGGGAATTGCGGGTAACGTTAGAATTTATAAACGATGATTAGAAAGTCTCGTTTTGTTGCGGCCTTTTCGCTTATCGAGGTAACGATGGCCATTGGGATCGCCGCATTTTGTTTAATCGCAGTTTTCGGCTTGCTACCTGTCGGTGTGCAAACAAGTCGCAACGCGACATCACAAACGGGAGGAGCCAATATCCTCGCCGCAGTGATCGCGGACATGCGTGCGACGCCAAACGCTGCAATAACATCCGGAAAGTACCATGTCGCGTTTGGCGCGTCACAAACGGTGTACTTCGACGAATCCGGGCAATTTGCCACGTTAATAGGTCCGAACTCACGGTATCAACTAAATGTAACCTTTCCTCCGAGTACGGGACTGCCTTACGCCGCCACGTACGCAACCCTCAAGGTAACTTGGCCAGCGGCGGCTGATCCGGCCAACGCCACTGGTTCGGTCGAAATGTTCGCAGCTTTCGATCGGCACTAGACAAATTTGTGACCACGCGAAACTTAAATAACGGATTCACGCTTGCGGAGTTGTTGGTGGCAATTTCGGTACTCGCGTTGTTGGTCCTTTTCGTTTCCCGCCTTGCCGACAGCGCCGCGGCAATCACAACTCTCGGGCATAAAAAAATTGATGCCGATTCACAAGCAAGGCAACTGCTTGATCGGATGATAGTGGATTTCGCGCAGATGGTAAGAAGATCGGATATCGATTATTACCTGAAGTCATCCTCGAACATTCAATCTGGTAATGATCAAATCGCCTTTTACAGCTCGGTCCCGGGCTACTATCCAGCCACCGGTTCACAAAGTTCAGTTTCTCTTGTCGCGTACCGTATCAGCGCACAAAACAAACTCGAACGCTTGAGCAAAGGACTCGTGTGGAATGGAGTTTCAGCAGCTAATTCGCCAATCGTCTTCTTGCCGCTTACAATTTCCTCTACTTGGCCAGCCGCGACTACCACAACCCCTGACATCGATTACGAATTAGTTGGGCCGCAAATTTTTCGGTTTGAGTATGCCTATTTACTCAATGATGGCACTCTCTCAGAGACGCCATGGGCAACGAGTGCAGGACACTTCAACGTCAATGGAATGCAAGACGTAACATCGATCATAGTTTCGATCGCCTTGATTGACTCGAAAAGTAGAACTCTCATCTCGGATTCGCAATTGAGTACTCTTTTGGGCAACATGCCTGATTTCGCGCCATCGATGAATCCCGGCGATTTAGTTGTCCAATGGCAATCGGTAATCGATAGCACCACCGGACTCCCACGCCCCGCGCTCCAGGGAATTCGGTGTTATGAACGTTACTTCTGCCTGCTAAAATGAAGCAGCGCTCGGACCCTTCGCGAAATTTCCGGCAAGAAGGTGCCGCTCTCGTAATCATTCTTGCCTTCGTCGTGCTCCTCACCGGATTGGTAATTGTCTATCTGAGTCGCACGATCACAGATCGACAATTGGCAAAGTCAAGTTTCGAGGACACGGCCGCGGAACTCTTAGCGCGAAGCAGTCTGGATATTATAGTGAGCGACCTTAGACAGGAAATTGCCGATTCAACCGCCGTCAGCGCGAGCAACATTCAGCCCCGGTCTTATGGTACGCCAGCACCAGGACTTACGGCGATCCCAAATTTGACCAGGCGGAGCGTTTCAGGGGATCCGACAGGACGCACTTCGAATGTAAACTCAACTGCCGCTTCTTTAAATGGTCGATCGATTAGTCTCCCTCGTTGGAACAGTCATTATCTGGTTCCACGAGCGAGCACGAGTACAATGGTCGACTCGACACCGATTTCCAGCTTTACAGCACCGGATTGGGTCTTAGTGACCCCGGATGGGCCGCAAATTCTCGCGACACCAGCACCGACTGTAATCGGAAGATACGGGTTTGCTGTCTTTAACGAAGGAGACCTATTTGATTTGAATGTAGCCGGATTCCCGTTCTCTCCGGCGAGTCCAGCCAGCGCGGCAACACCGGGCATTCCAAGCACTGATGTAGGTAGAAAAGGAGGCGTTGCCCTTGCCGACTTAACGGGATTACCAACGTCCCCGACGGTCATTACCACATCCACGTCAACGCCCAGTAGCTGGCACAGCGCGACCGCTACCAACGATATTGTTGGCTGGCGAAACTTCGCAAGCGTACAACCAAATGGTTCGTTCGGGAATTTCACTTTCGATTCCGCTGCCGCACCAACCGGTACTGGAACTCGCTTCCTAAACTTGTTCTTGAGTACGAACAGCAGTTTTCTAACGGTATCAACTGCTACTACTTCAAACCGCACCGACCAAGCGCTGATCAACCGAGGAGAACTGATTAAACTAAGAAGCTCGAGTGGATTTAGCCAAAATGTTCTGCAATATCTGGGCACATTCTCGCGGGAAATAAATCGTCCGACTTCGGGAGCACTTACGGCGAGATGGCCGCTAAGCCGATTTGATTATTTTGCGACAACACCACCGTCTACAGCTAACGCCGCAGCAATCCAAACATATTTCGGTCTCAGTTACATCGCCGCCGTGTCTGGTCCGCCAGCTGTTGGCGAACATTGGGAATACGTTGGGACTTCTGGCAGCACGCGGCAGTCGGCAATTCCTCCCGCTTCCGGTGCAACTGTTAACTCAGATTTACCAACTCTTTTACGGAATGTTTTACCCAGCGGTGCATCGACAGGTGAAATTTTGTCCATCGTTGCGTCGTTAATTGATCAACGGGATACAAATAGTAACACAACTTGGATCGAATTCGGAGGACCGGGTCCTGCCCAAAAAGCGTACGGTGTCGATGTCAATCCAGTAGTTGATCCTTCTCCAAGTCCCTCACCCGCGCCACGCCCGGCCAGTATCGTTGTTCTTAACCGCGCCTTCAGAAATGTCGGGGAGCTGGGCTATGCATATAGAAATGCAGCAGCCACACTGGATTTCCTTACGTCGACAAGTACGGACGCCCCGCTTTTAGATTTATTCACGTTTAATACTGCATCAATTCGCGCCGGAGCAATTAATCTCAATACCGGGAACATTGCTGTTATTACGGCGCTGCTTATGGGTGCGACAACTACCGAGCCCTCAACAATCGCGAGTCGAACCAATGCGTACCACGCGGCGCAAAATATCGTCAATGAAAGCAACCGGCAGAACGCCATCGGTAGAGCAGACGTGGCACGTCTAGCCGCGGCGGCCGGAACTTTTTTCGGATCGAGCGACGAAGCCCGAAAAACTGTCGTTCGCACCCTCGCAGAATTGACGCAGACACGAACATGGAATCTAATGATTGACGTAATTGCGCAGTCAGGTCGTTATCCGCCCAATGCGAGCAATCTTGCACAGTTCGTCGTCCAAGGTGAGAAGCGATACTGGTTACATATCGCGATCGATCGATTCACCGGCCAGGTGATCGATCAACAGCTTGAGGCTGTTTACGAATAGCAGATTCGTTCGTGCGGGCTCGGACTCTTCCGCGGCGGGGATCAAGTGGCGATCGGCGTATCAGCCATCAACTCCGTAAAGGAGCGTGGCTCCCTACGGAGCTTTACGCTCTCAACTGTCAGCGATCAGCGCCTACGCCGCTGGCTTTCAGTTGCCTGATCGCGTCGCGCAGCTCGGCCGCGCGTTCGTAGAGCTCTTTCTGCACCGCGGTTTCCATCTCGCGCTGCATGATCTCCAGTTTCGACAACGGCCGTTTCGCGCGCACTTCCTCCATCCATTCATCGAGGAACGCGATCTCGGAACTCTTGGCGGCGAGCTCGGGGAAATTCGATTTCTGGAAGAAATCCATGATGAGGTCGCGCCCGTGCTGGATCTGGGCCATGGCGTCGACGAACTTGCCTTGCGCCAGCAGAATCGACGACTTGGCGCGCGTGTTCATCATGAGCACGTAGGGCCGGAACTGTTGCAGGCTCCAGGCCACTTCCTCGCGGTCGGTGTGCTCGGTCACGAACGTGAAAAGATCGAGGTTGCGCTGCGTGTCGCGCACCACGCCGGCGAAATCGTTGAGCTGAAACAAGCTCAGGTAACGATGATAATATTGGATCCCTTCCTGCTGCATCTCGGCGCATTGTTCCGTGGTCAGCTGGTAATTCTCGCCCTTTTCTCCCGCGCGCGCGGCACGCAGCTGATGATAAACAAGGAGCGATTCGCAACCGTGCGGCCGGTTTCCATCGGGCCGGCCGGTCATCTCCATTTGCAAAACGCCGAGGTCGATCCGTAATTGCAATTTCTCCCGCCCATCGAGTCCCAAAATCTTGCGCACCTTGATCGTGCCACCCTCGTGCGGCCAGTCCTTCAGAATCGTGTTTAGGTCCAAGCTCATCGCAGAAGAGAATATTCCAATATTTACAGTTCGCTTGTCAATAACTCCGCTAGGCTGCTCACTGCCTATTGGACGGTTCCCGGGGTTCACCCGTTCACCCATTCTTTCGTATTTAGCGTGCTTCTCAGACGCACAGGCAAGGAGCGGCGGCTTCCCTGCCGCTCGTTGGGTCACCGTAGTGGACGGCAGTCTTGGAGACCGTCGCTCCTTGTTAGGCGTGACCGAAGCCGAAACAACATGCGGAGAACCTCTTTCCGGAGTACAGTGAGGCGTGCCGACTTACATTTACGAAACCACTGATACCAAGAAACCAATCCGATCCTTCGAGGTTATACAAAGCGTGCACGACGATGCGCTGTCTGCTGACCCCAAGACTGGTGAAGCGGCGCGGCGTGTAATCTCCGCCGGCTACGGCATTCTGATTCGCGGCAAATCAATCGGTCCTTCGGTCGGCTCGGTTGGCTCGCATTAGCGTGGATCAAGGAGCGGCGGCCTCCAATTCGCGCCATGGGAGACCGCCGTTGCTTGGTGGTTGGTGGTGGCTACAACTGCTCGCGATCTGTCACTTGTCAGCCGTCACTTGTCACTCTTAAGTCTCCTGTGGAGCAATCCATCGACTCGTTCATCCGTTTTCTCGCGGTCGAGCGCGGTCTGTCCGAAAATTACCAGCTCTCCACGCAACGCTCGCTGACCGAGTTCGCGCAATGGAGCGCGAAGAAACACCCGCCTTCGTCCCGCGGTCGCGGGACTACGGCGTGGCAAGCCGTGAGTTTGCAGATGATTAGTGAGTACCTGGCAGAAAAAAAGCGCGCCGGCCTGGCTGCTTCTTCCATCAAACTGATCGTGGTGGCGCTGAAGATCTTTTTTCGTTATCTCGCGAGCAAAGGCGCAGTTACGCGCGATCCGACGGAAGCGTTAACACTGCCACGGATCGAACGATATTTGCCGGAAACGTTGAACGAGATGCAGGTCGAGCAGTTGATCGACAGCATCGACACGAACGTTTCTCTCGGACTGCGCGATCGCGCCATGATCGAACTTCTTTACGCGAGCGGCCTGCGCATTTCCGAGCTAGCCAACGCGCGCCTGGAGAATTTCTCCGTGGAAGATCGAATTCTGCGCGTCACCGGCAAAGGCAACAAAACGCGGCTCGTCCCGGTCGGGCGTAAAGCGTGCGAAGCGCTCGCGTCCTACTTGTCGATGGAACGGCCGAAACTGGTCAAGCGCCGCACCGACAGCGAAATTTTTTTGTCGGAGCGCGGCGCCAAGCTAACGACCGCGCGCATCTGGCAGATTGTGAAAAAGCACGCGAAGCATTCCGGGCTGGAGGCCAACATTTATCCACATCTGCTTCGGCACAGTTTCGCGACACATCTGCTTGGCAACGGCGCCGACCTCCGCATCATTCAAGAAATGCTCGGCCACGCCGATATTTCGACCACGCAAGTTTACACGCACGTCGATCAACAACGGCTCAAGGCCGTCCATCGACAATTTCATCCAAGAGCGTGAAGCCAAGGCCAGCTCGCACAAAGTCCAGCAAGAGCACAAAGATAATCTTTACTTCTCATCCAACTGCGTCCGTTGTGGCCGTTGTGCGAGATCGTTTTTCTGATTAATTCCCGTTCCCCATGAAACGACCAATTCTGCTCGGGATCGTCGGCGTAGTTGTCGCGCTGGCGATCTTGTACGCCGTGCGTCTGGCCATAAAATCCCCGAGCACGGCAGTGAGCGCGCTTCTCTCGCGCGAGACAATCGCGTTTGCGCACCTCCCCGATCTCAATCGAACCCGCGGGCAGTGGCATCAATCGGATATCTGCCAACTCTACTTCGAGCCAAGTGTGCAGGAATTTTTGCGCAAGCCTCTGGCTAGGTTGCCGAAAAAGGACTCGGCCACGCAAGCGTTGCACGAAATCGAACAGCTCGATCCGAAAGACGCGTTCATCGCCATTGCCAGGATCGACGATAACAATCCGACGCTGGTCGGCGGTTTTCGATTCCGCGGCAGTCAGGCTGACGCCGAGAAGGTCGTCGAGAAATGGCGGTTGAGCCTGTTCGCGAAAAATCCGGCGGCGAAACGCGAGAAGGTGCAGCACGAGCGGCATCAGATCGATCTGTTTACAGTGGCGCCATTTACTTTGGCGACTGCGTTCGACGGCGAATGGTTCTTCGCCGCAAATGATCTCGGCGAGTTGAAAGCAATCCTTTATCGCGCCGATCATCGCGGGCAAGATCGAAAATCAACCCTCGAGTCCGACAAAAACTTTCGCGCGGCCATGGCCCATCTGCCCGCGAATTACGCGCTTTCCTTCTACGTGCAGCCCAAGACATTTGCCGAGAAGCTCGCGGCGCTGCGCGCGGCCGACGGCAGGAATGTTTCAGCCGAGCAGCAAACCATGCTCGAGCAGATGCGCAGTATCTGTGGCTCGAGCCGCTTCGACCAAGGAAAAATTCACGATCTTTTCTTCGTCGGCATGCCGAAGCTCGCGGACGCAAAGCTCGCTCGGTCGTCGCTGACGCTCGGCACGAAAGACACGTTTCTCTATCTGGCCATGCTGCTGAATATCGGGCAGAAGTTCGACGCGCTTAATCAAGCGACCGGCACGGCGCCGATGACAGGCGGCTGGCGAAAAACTTTACAAGCGTTCGCGCGCACGGGTGTGACAGCGGAGGATTGGAAGGCCGCGTTCGGAGTTGAGTTGGGAGCGCTCGCCGAGTGGCCGGCCAGCGCCCGCTGGCCGTGGTTTTTCGCAACGTTTCCGGTTCAAGACGCGGAGAAGGCGGGCAAGATTGTGGAGGCCCTCACGCGCGTAGACGAAGATTCAATCTGGAACCAAACCGAGAAGGACGATGTGCGCTATTTCTCCATGGTCTCGCCGGCCAGTCTGCTTGCGATCAGTCCAACGATTGCCCTTTCGAACAAAATCATGATTGCCGGTCTCGATCCAATTTCGGTTGAAACAGCGGTCAAACGCAATGACGCCGGCCGCTCGGAATTGTCGAACTCAGCCGACTACGACAAGGCGGCACGCTCAATTCCAGCGCCAACAAACTTTTTTGCATATGTCGACGTGCCGCTTCTTTACTCGCGATTGGATGCTGCCTTACGGCCGATGTTGTTCGTGAGCGCCGCTTTCCTGCCCTGGCTGTCGGACTATGTCGATCTTGCCAAGCTGCCGCCATCCGAAATTATCACCAAGCACATCAGCCCGATCGTTTCCTCGCAACGATACGACGGCGATGGTTACCTCGCCGAATCGATGGGATCGATCACGCTCAATCAATCGGGAATCGGTCTCGTCACCCTGGCCGCCTTCGGCGCAACGTATTACCAGCGAGCGATGGCTCCGAGCATGAATACTTTGGCGCCACCCGCGGCTGCTCCGACAGCTCCACGGCATCGAACCTTGCCATCGCCTTCTCCGAGCGGCGCGCCCTAGTTGCAGCCACATCACGAGTCTTCGATCTGCGCCAATTCGGCGCGGTTAGCTAGGAGAAACGGCGCAAGTGAGAAAACTGCTGCGGCTTAGCGAAAATGTGTTATGATTTCGCCCCTATGGCTATTCTCAAGAAAAACGCATTTTCCCGTCGAGTTCCCGATCTGGTGACCGAGGAACTGGTTGCGGTGCTTTCCCGGCGTGCATCGTTCGAATTCAAACAGCTCTTTGACATCGTGCACGAGAACCTCCGGGCACGGAATGCCGCCAGCGGGGGCGAAGAAATGTTGCGCCTGCGGGCTTACGAAAAGCTGCAGAACCTGGTGGCGCGCGGCGCGGTCAAGAAGAATGGCAAGAAGTACAAAGGATTGCCTTCTGCTTTAGCGGCGGCGATCGCTCCGCAGAACGGTCACATTCCCGCGAACAGGCTGGCGGGAGTTAAGTAAGTAACTGCCCATTTAGGGGTGGACTGACTTTCCGGGAGTCCAACCAATGCTGCAAGAATATCTCCCTGTTCTGCTGCAGGTCGTAGTGGCGGTCGGTTTCGCGGTGGCGGTGTTAGTTGTCAGCGTCGCCGTGGGGAAATCAGGACGGCGCACGCGAGTCAAAGATACGGCCTACGAATGCGGCATGGTGCCGCAGGGCGAAACGCAACCGCGCTTTAGCGTGAAGTTTTATCTCGTAGCCATGCTCTTCATCTTGTTCGACCTCGAGATCGTGTTCATGTATCCGTGGGCGGTCGTTTACAAAGAGACGATTAAACACGGCACGCTTATTCTCTGGAGCATGCTCAGTTTCATCTCGATCTTGATGGTCGGCTACGTTTACGCGCTCAAAAAGGGCGCACTCGATTGGAAAAAATAACGCAAGATTCGAGATCGTCCATAGCCGGGCGATTCACGCTTGCACGCTTCGCTGGAACCGCCTAATACGTTTAGCTCCCATGATTCATCATGTCGTCCTTTACAAACTCAAACCGGAGGTGACGCCGGCTCGCACCGAGGAGATGATGATGAATGCCCGGATGCAGCTCCTCAAAATCCCCGAAGTGCTGAGCATCAAGTGCGGGAAGCGGATTGATCCAGAGGTGCCGTGGCCGTTCTTCATCGCCATCGATTTCGAGTCGATGGATAAGTTCGCCATCTTCCGCGAGGACCCGGTTTTCGTGAAATTCACTGAGGAGGTGATCAAGCCCAACACCTCGGACTCGCTCAGCCTCGATTTCGAAATGGATCCGGGCAAGGACGTGCGCTTCTCCTGAGAAGCGCATTTGAGAGGTTGAGCAGTTGAGGGGTTAAGAAGACTCTGGCTCGACGTTTCTTTCTTTTCCGCTCAACCTCTCAACCTCAACCACTCAACTCTCTTGCGGCTCGGTTATCTCTACTCCCGCTATCCGGTCATCTCGCAAACATTTTGCGACACGGAAATGCTGGCCCTGGAGAAGCTGGGTTTCTCCCTCGAAATCGGTTCGATTTACGCGCCACTTTCGACTTTGCGACACGCCTACGCTTCGCGGCTGGGCGCGCCAATCCGCTACGCCCCACCACAGCCGGTGCTTCGAGTTTGGGAGAAAAACGCAAAGGCGCATGGGAAATGGCCGGGCGCACTTGTCGATCGTCACGAAGAAAAATACGGCTGGCGCTACAAATCGGCCCAGCGCGCACGCAACGCCCTCTATTTCGCGGAGCTCTTTACGCAAGCGGGCGTCGATCATTTTCACGTGCACTTCGCCAATCGCGCCGCCCACACCGCGTTGTTTCTGAAAGAGATTTCGGGAATCCCCTTTAGCGTCACCGCCCATGGACAGGATTTCATGGTCGATCTCGGGAATGATGAGCTTCTCGCCGAGATCTGCGCGGCGGCCACGTTCGTCGCCGTGGAAACAAACTACAGCGGTCAGTTGCTGGCCAAACGATGTCCGGATTCCGCGTCAAAAATTTATCACGTATTCAATGGAATCGATCTGGAAAACTTTCCGCCGCCTTTGCCCCATTCCTCGAATGGACCCGCGCGTATTCTAAGCGCCGGGCGGCTCGTCCCCTTCAAAGGATTCGATCAACTGATCGACGCCTGCGCCGAACTTGCCCGACGTAATCTCGATTTCGCCTGCGAGATCGTTGGCGACGGCCCCGAGCGCGAGCGCCTCCAGGACAAGATCGACAAGCAGCAATTGAAATCGCAAGTCGTCTTGCGCGGCTCCATTCCGCGCGAATCCGTTTTTGAAAAAATGCGCGCTTGCGACATTTTTGCACTCGCTTCGATCGTCGAGCGAAACGGCGCGAGCGATGTTTTCCCGACTGTTATTCTCGAAGCCATGAGCGCGGCACGGCCCGTGGTCTCAACCCAGGTTGCTGGTATTCCCGAATCGGTGATGCACAGCGAAACCGGTTTGCTTGTCCCGCCAAGCGACGCGAACGCGCTGGCCGAAGCGCTGGCGCAGTTGATTGTCGGTCCGGCGTTGCGAGAAAAGTTTGGGAATGCCGGGCGCGCACGTGTCGAGGAATATTTCACGATCAACAAGACGATCGCGCCATTGGTAGAACTGCTCCGGATGTCTACGGTCAGTCGATCGAAACCGCCCGCGCGTCCCAAGGTCAAGCAGATCGTCTATTTGATCGATCGCTGGCCGGACGTCGCTTTGCCATTCTTGGAGCGGGAATTGAAAGAGATGAAACGTCTTAACATCGCGATCCTGCCCATCGTCTGCCAGCTCGATTCCGAAATGGGTCTTACTCCGGAGCAGGAACGGCTCGCACCTGCCTTGGAATTTCTTCCCGACGCGATGGTGATCGAGGCAGAGTGGCAGACGAACCGCGCTATCGCCCACAGATTGGAAGACGATCACGCGAGCGCCGAAGAACGGGTCCCCGGCGCACTGATCTTGCGGGAAGCGCGCTTCGCCGTGAGTCTGCGCAAGTTTCTTGCGGAAAAAAATGTCTCTCACGTACACGCCACGAGCTCACGCGCGCTTGTTTGCGCCCTTATGCTAAAGCACCTTATCGGTCTTACGGTCAGCGCGACGATCGAACCGCGCCCCCCGGTCTCACCAGAATGGATCAAGGTCGCCCTCCGTGAGTGTCGTGGAGGTCGTCTCAGCGACCGCAGATTGTTACGGCGCCGGGCCAGTTCCTTCCTTTACGACAAGGCCGCATCGGTTTCTTTTGCGCAGCGATGGCAAGAAAAAATCGGGATCAATTTGACCGGGCATGGACGTTTCTGGCAGGAATGGTCGGAACTGCTCGTGCGCTGGAGCCGGGAACGCGGCGAACCGGCTAAGATCGACAATCAATCATGAAGAAAAAGGCCATTCTCCTCGCAGGCGGCGCCGGCACGCGGCTTTTTCCCATCACCAAGATCGTCTGCAAACAGCTCCTGCCAGTTTACGACAAACCAATGATCTGTTATCCGCTCGCCACGCTCATGCTCGGCGGCTTGCGCGAAATCCTGATTATCTCGACGCCAAAGGATTTGCCGATGCTCCGCGACTTTTTGGGCGATGGCGCACAGCTCGGCCTTCGCATCGAATACGCCGAACAACCGAAGCCAGAAGGAATCGCGCAGGCTTTTCTGATCGGCGCAAAGTTCCTTGGCCAGTCCGGCGCTTCCCTCATTCTTGGGGACAACATTTTCTACGGGAAGCTGGACTTTTATCGTGAAGCGCTCGCGATTGAAAAGGGCGCGTGCGTTTTTGGCTATCAAGTGCGCGATCCGCAGCGTTACGGTGTGGTTGAGTTCGATGCGAAGGGCAAGGCGATCAGTCTGGAAGAAAAACCGGCCAAACCGAAAAGCCATTTCGCTGTGCCCGGTCTTTACGTTTACGACAAACAAGTCGTCGATTTTTGTCGGACATTAAAACCATCGGCGCGCGGCGAACTCGAGATCACGGATTTAAACCTGCTTTACCTGAAGCAGAACGAGTTGCACGTGAAGCTGCTCAGCCGCGGCATGGCTTGGCTCGACACCGGAACGCAAACCAGTTTGCTCGAAGCGGGCAATTACATCGCGACGATCGAGCATCGCCAGGGATTGAAGGTCGCATGTTTGGAGGAAGTCGCGTTTCGCATGGGATTTATCAACCAAACAGAGCTCGCCACGATTATCGATCGCGCACCCAAGGGCGAATATCGCGACTATCTGCGTATGGTGAGGGACGAAGGACCCTTGACGGCGATAGGCTCCTAAACCTCTACAGGCCAGCTGGTTGGGGCAGTCCGGTAGTTATGGAAATTATAACTTCCGGCACGCCCTCTGCTTCCCCTAGGCAGTCAGCATGCTTTCCCTTGGCCAGGCACGTGACCGTGCTTTCACCCTTCTCGAAACGGTCATCGCTGCGAGCATTTCGGCCCTCTTCCTCGGTTCTCTTTTTACAATGAACACGTCATCTATGCAGACGATCAAAATGGCTCGAGAGGTAGCCTGGGCGAGTCAGATCCTGCAACAGCGAGTTGAGGGCATGCGCATTGCCAATTGGCATCAAGTGACCGACGCCAATTGGATCCGCGCAAATTTTCTCAACACCGATGCGCCGGGAAGCGACGGACTTAAGAATCTCTCCGAGACCCTTACCCTGATTCCATACGGCAGCGGCGCTACAAGCACGACTCAGCTTATGCGTGCAAACGGCTCGACCACTATCGTCGCACAGAATCAGTCGCTGCTGACTGAAAGCGCGATAAAAGTGATTTGGACGGTCAACTTTACTGGGGCTCCAAACAGTCGCAATTCAACCCGTCAGACGGTTGCGATCCTGGCAAAAGGCGGTGTGGCAAAGTGAACAGTCGATTTTGCACCCGTGCCGCACGTGGTCGCACCAAGCGCGACGCGGGAGGGTTTTCTCTTTCGGAGGTGATGATTTCCTCTTTGATCTTCTCCGCCATCGCCATGGGCCTGCTCATGGCCTTTACAGCTCTGGAACACAATTATGCCGCCACTTCGGATTTCGCGCTCAATCATGCGGATCAAATGCGAATCTCGGATTATTTGGCGCTGGATTTACGTCGCGCGCTCTCGGTGCAAGCAGCCAGGAATGACACGTCCATCTATATCCCAAATTATTACGACGCGAACGGCAATCCCCAAACGCCGGTGCTGGATCAAAACGGCGGGGTCTACTATGGGGCGTTGGGGAGCTCGGTTAAGGTTCACTACTACCTATCCGCTGGGACGATCTATCGCCAAAAGGATAATGCTACCCCGACCGCGCTTGCGACCAACGTCCAGGATTTCATTTTTGACGTAACGGATGCTGGAAAAGTTGTCTCCACGAAGATCACTTTCAATCCGACGTTTAGGTCGTCCGGCCCTGCGGCCGGTGATCCCAATGCTGCCACGGCCTTTTACAACACAACGCTTCTCCGCAATAAACGCACCGATAATCAAATTGGCGTTTACTGATGAGAACGCGCGGTTCAAAAGCTCAAGGCAGCGTTTTGCTTTGGACGGTCGTAACGATCGCCATTCTCTCCCTTCTGGGTGCAGAAGTATTGAGGCTTGTCGCTATTAAATACGGGCACGCGCTGCAAACTGCCACCTGGCAGGAAGCGTTGCTCGGGGCTGAATCCGGTATCGATCTCGCGATCATGGAGCTGCGAAAATCGCTTTTCCCGGCTCCGAATCATGCCTGGGATGGATGGAACAACATACCCGGGAACGGCGTCACTAGCTACGGTTTGACCACCATCCCAAACGCCGGCCTGGCCGGAACGCCCATGACAATTGAGGTGAACGTTGATGCACCGGCTGCGCTCATCGACTCGAACGGCTGGCAATATTATCGCATCCGTACGGTCGGCACGATGCCCATTACCGGCCCGGCGCGGGTAACCGATAACAAACAGGATACGCGCCTGCGTAAACTGAGCTTGCGCTGGGAACGTTTTACAAACGGCGTCCTAACGCAGCATGCGATCAGCGCCCCGCAAGTGTCTCGCCGCGCGGAAGCAATTGTGCGCCCAGTCTCGGCCTTCGGCCAGGCGATCATGTCCAGAGGACCCCTCGACCTAACGAACCAGAACATAGTGGTGGACAGCTACGATTCGAGGGATTCCACGAAATCGACCAACGGACTTTATGATCCAGCAAAACGTCAGCAAAACGGCAATATCGCCACCAACGGCAATCTGGTTGCCGCAGGCAACGCATATATTTACGGCGATGTGTCTACCAATGCCGGCACGGTCAGTGGCGCGGCAAACATTACCGGATTCCAGCGCACCGACTTTTATCAGGACTTGATGATTATCCAGGCGCCGTCGTGGCCTTCCGTAAATGCTTCCCCAGCCACCGTCACGCAAACGACCACGATCAACGCCAGCGCCACGAAAAACTCCGCTGCGTCCCGTTATATTTTGAACCAAATTTCCCTGTCCGGTAGTAACACATTGACCATAGCAGGCGCCGCCAATGGTAGTCCTACCTACGTTGATATATACGTCTCTGGGAATATCTCTGTCAGTGGCAGTTCCCAGATTCAAATCAATCCCGGAGTTACTGCCACCATTTACTTCAAGGGCAATGTGACTATTGCGGGAAATGGAATGGTGAACAGTAATAACCAGCCCGGCGATCTGCGGCTCTACGGCATCCCCCCGACTGGCGATCCAGACCAAACGGGCGACTGGCAAGGGGATTATTCGGGTACCGGCGCCTCACAAGTCGTCAGCCTTGGAGGCAATGGCCAAATTAGTGCCTCACTTTACGCGCCCAGTGCCGACGTCACTATCAATGGAGGCGGAACAAGCGGGCACGTCTTTGGTTCCGTCGTTGGTAAATCCGTAAAAATGACCGGCGTAACGAACCTTCATTATGACGAAGCGCTCGCCTCGAGCGGCTTGATCGGTAACTACAAAATCGTCAGCTGGTTCGAAGACAACCGAGACAGCCGAAGCCACTAAAGCGCTTGCGCCGACCTCACTTTGGTTGTTCGCGCAGAAGATGGCTCGTGTCCGCCAGCAACTTCGTCACCGCATCCGGTGCGAGCGCGTCGTAATAACCGCGGATTGCGCCATGTCGATCTACCAAGACGATGCGCGTGCTGTGCACGGGGACGCCGGCCTCCTCACTCCCGTCTGACACGGCCAGCTTGAATCCGTTTTTGGAAAGATCGTAGATCGTCGACTTCGAGCCAGTCAGAAAATCCCAGCGCGCTGGTTGCGCCTCCAACTTCTCCGCGTAACCGCGCAAAACGTCCGGCGTATCTTTTTCCGGATCGACACTGAACGAAACAAGGTGCACGTCCGTCTTCTCGAGGGGTCTCTGCAATTCGCTCATGCGACTGCTCACCGTCGGGCACGGGCCCGGGCATGATGTGAAAATGAAATCGGCGATCCAAATTTTGCCGGCGAGTTGCGTCGAGCCAAACGGCTGATTGTTCTGATTCGTGAGCTGGAAATTGGGCACCGTTCCGTACGATCGAATCGGTCGATTAGCGAGCTGGTTTACTTGCCCTCGCCAGATGAAGAAAAATACGGTGGCGACGACGAGCGGCATTCCCAGCAGCACCGTTTTCCAAACGGTCGCACCCAGAGACGTCGATCTTTCGGCGGGTAAAGAAATCGTGTTCATAATTTGGTCAGGACAAGAGCGGCGAGTAGAAGGGGAAGATAAACAATTGAAGTGATAAACAAAGCGCGCGCCGCGGCGTGCGTGCGCAGACGCAGAAAACGCATGGCTATGGCGATAAACCAGCCGCCCAGGACAAGCTCAGCGAGGAGGTAAACCCAACTCGTGATTTCGAGA
>Ga0208989_10000012_pt1 | contig 29998 bp, 28 predicted proteins | sample MedBloCAOM3_M1_FD_187852 | JGI IMG/M metagenome (GOLD analysis project Ga0208989, IMG submission 187852) | Forest soil microbial communities from El Dorado National Forest, California, USA - Mediterranean Blodgett CA OM3_M1 (SPAdes) (version 2) | ecosystem: Environmental > Terrestrial > Soil >...
CTCAGTGACCACTCGATTGGCCTTGAGTCCTTCAGCTATCGCCACCTCTTTGACGGTAACGATCAAGCTAGCATCCAACCACCAAGCGGTTTTGCGTCGGGCGTTTTTGCGACGGGGCATCGAGAGCATCGGCAAACCCACTCTTGCCTTGCCGCTTCCTAGTCTTCAATGCGATTATGTTCCTCCACCGATCCGGTACATACTCATGACCAACAAGGTTTGCTCTGCGTGTGGGCACGCACTACCACTCTCGGCTTTCCGTCGGGTCAGCCTGAATAAGGACGGATATGCCGGGGTGTGTCGCGCATGCCAGGCACAGAAGGCACGCAGCTATTACCAACAGAATAAGCAGAGGATTCTTTCAAGTCATAAAGCAAAGGGACGATACGGAGGGCCGTATGCGTAAGTTGTTTAGCTCGAGCGACTTGGGTCCTTCCATGAGTACAGAGAGCGCGGGCAGAGATCCCGAGATACCACCGGAGTCGATCGACTTTCAAGCTTAGTGAAAGCGAGTTATTTCTAGCAACCCATGGCGCGTAATTCCCATCTACCGACGGCCAAGGTTGAGGGCCGAATAAAAAAATGGAAAGTGCTGGAGGCGGCGCGGGAACTCGGGATCAGCCGGCAAACGATGTTGACCAAACTCTTGGCCAACGGCTGGCATTCTGGAGCGCCGATCTCAACGTTGGATTTATTCCGGGCGATGTATCCCGATGACCGATTAGCCAGGAGCCGGCTCCTCACCGCGAAGGCGTCCGAAGCCGAGCTGAAAGCTGCGCTGCAACGGGGTGAAGTCATACCGCTCAAACAAGTCAATGAACGGGAAGAGCTGGTGTTTGGTGCGGTCCGGAGCCGGATCCTGAATCTGGAGAACCTTTCCAATGTGGAAAAGGACGAGATCTTGGCTGGTCTAGAGCGCGAGGTAAAAAAAAAGTAGAACGCCAGGCCAAGGCTAAGGGTTGGGCAAGCGACAACGGCGAGTTTAAAAGCTTTGCTGTATTCGCTCCACCGGAACGGCTAACGGTCAGTCAATGGGCGAGCCAGCGCCGGATGTTAGCAAGAGGAACGAGCTCGCGACCGGGACCGTGGAGAGCCTGGCCGTTTCAAGTCGAAATTCTCGACTCGATCCATGATCCGAATTGCTCGGGCCTGGTGATTCAATTCCCGAGTCAATGCCTGGGAAAAAGTGAGCTCGTTAACAACGTTATCGGCCATTCGATCGATTGCGACAGTGGCGGAATCTTGATGACGCTTCCTAATTGGAGCAGCGCGGAGAATTGGAGTCGGACCAAGCTGGCTCCGATGCTCTCGAGTACGGTAACGATCCGGGATTTGATCCGGACGACGCAAAGCAAAAAGGATTCGGGCGGAACCACGATTCTGTTGAAGACTTGGGCCACCGGGTTTTTGGCAATCGCGGGCGCCAATAGTCCAAGCGGTCTGGCGATGTTCTCCTGTCGCTTGTGTTGTTTCGATGAAATCGACCGGTTCCCGCGCAGCATCCCGGGCTCAAGCGAAGGTGATCCGATCGCGGTCGGGCTGAGACGAAGCGAAACTTTTGCTGACGCCTTCAGTATCATGACTAGTTCACCGACCGAACGCGGAGTATCCCGAATCGAGTACGAATACAGTTTGACTGATCAAAGAAAATGGTTTGTGGCCTGTCCGGCCTGTTCCCATGAGTTTGTCATGCTGTGGCACCATGTGGTTTGGGATAAGGGACCGGCCGGCGAACATCTCGCCCGTACAGCGCGGATCGAATGTCCGGAGTGCCATAGTCGTCATGATGATGCCGCAAGGGCCGAGATGGTCAGGCGGGGGCGCTGGATCGCGACGGGACTGGAGTTTCGTCGGCGCCGCGGCTATTGGGGTAATTGTCTGATGACGCTCCTCCCGCCGAAACGGAGCTATAGCGGGCATTTGGAACGCCTGGTTGAAGAATTTTTGGCGGCTAAACATGGCGGAGTTGAGACGATGCGAACCTTTATCAATACGCAATTGGCTGAAACCTTTGAGGAAGAAAGCGAACGACCGGTGCCGGCGGAAATCCTGTATAACCGAGCAAGGGAAGCCGGCGAATACGCGCAGAGTGATTTTCCCGAAAAGGATATCCCGGCCGGTGTGCTCATGTTGAGTTGCGGCTGCGACATTCAGCATGATCGAGTCGAGCTCGAAGTTTTGGGTCTGGGCGGAGGCTTCGAGAGTTGGTCGATTGATTACCGGGTATTACTGGGAAGCCTCGAGGAAGCTGATTTCCGGCGTGAACTTTCGCAATTTCTCTTACGCCAGTACCGACACCCCAGCGGTCACAGTCTCGGCCTGGCAATCACCCTGGTTGATTCGGGTGACAAACCACAGAGCGTTTACCAACTTATCAAAGAGACAGCGCCGCGGCCGGTCTATGCGTCCAAAGGATTTGGCTCCTTCAATCTGCCGGCAATCAATCCTAGCCGGCGGGTACCGCGGTTGCTCAATTTGAACGTGTCGGTGTTCAAGGCGCAACTCTATGCGCGGCTCGGCCTGGTTGCACCCGGGCAAGGCGGTTATTGCCATTTCCCCAGTGACCGAAGCCTATCGTATTACGAACAACTGGTCAGTGAACGCCTAGTAAAGAGAGTTAACCGCGGGTTAGTGGCCAAGGTTTTCGAGCTGATGGAAGGCCGGCGAAACGAAAGTTTAGATGCGCGCGTCATGGCGCAAGCGGGTGCCGAATTCTTGAGACCGGATTTTGAAGCGATCAAACGCCGGCTCGGGATTGAAGGAGCAGCTCCAACCAAGCAACGTCGAGCGCGGCCAGCTAGTTTCTGGGGCCCTCGGGGGATTGCAGATGTCTAAAGAAGGAAGAAAGGAACCATGGCATTTAAAAATCTCTTATGGTGGATCGGGAAAAAGAGCGACGAGAAAGCGGTCAAGAGTGTAGAGCGGATTGTCGGCTCCAATACTGTCGTTGACAGCCAAGGGACCCGAGTCACTGTCGGACTCTCCGATTGGCCGGTGTATTATCGGCAAAGGCGTCGCGGTTGGCCAGGCGGGATCGCGAATACCAATTATTGGCCGGGCGAAAAGTAGTTAGCACCCAAGCCGGCTAGCGTGTTATGATTTCCCCCCGAGGGAAATGGGGGCGGATTTTACGATAAAACAAACTATTGGGCGCGATGGCGGCGAGGTTTGGCTAATTCTCGAAGATGGTAGAGAAATTGGCTCAACTCCGCACGGTCACACTCACGCAGTTGAGATCATGAATCGGATCAAAGCCAGGAGGAAAGGCTCATGGAATGTTTACGGTCCATCGGTTGGCGAGTGGCCGGCGCCACCTCTGCAACCAGAACCAGGACAATGGAAGGAAGAAATTGTCGATGACTTGGTGACGCTCATTGCAGCCAATCCGACTAAGCCAAGTGAGTACGGTGGCCGATCCTATTATCCGCCTGGGAGTTTCCACGTGCGTCGGAACGGACACCTGACTAACGAAACCGTTTACAAGGAGAAGGCCGATGAGTTGGAAGTCTCACGGAGTGAAGCCAAGAAACTTTATGAGGAACGTCGGTTCGTAGTGCTCCGGGGCGGCAGCGGTGACGTCGCGCTGGTTGGTCAGTTAAAATTGATCCGGCCTTGGTACGTGATCAGTCCGGAACAGAGTGCCCCCTCACCTAAACCCGATCCGGTACCGCTTGGCGCAATCGTCCGGGTCGGAGCGAAGGTTATCTGTTCTACGGTTTCGAGATTCCGGCCGGCGAAGTTTTTGTTACCGAATACCGATTTATTCGCGGCCATAGGTTTGGGGATTCGGACAATCCGCCAACCGGCTTTACCATTCTGGTAAGCGGCCAAGCTCCGCCCGCACAACCGGCCAATACGTACGCAGTCCGGTAGAATCCGAGCGTGCATGCGCAAGCGGCCTTCGAGTTAGAGAACCGGCTCCAGGGCTTGCGTGATTTTGACGCTGCGGAAATCGTCTGGTTCGTCAGGCCACAATTTTTGACTAGTGCTTTCAGGGTTCGCCTGCTGTGTACAGAGACCTTTGTCGGTTTTGCGCAAGTGGACCGTTCCTTAGTGAGCATCGGTCTGCCGATTGATCGCTGGATAGCCGGCCGAACCATCATTCCATTCGGATTCCAGAAGAGTCGGCCGCGTGATTATCCGAAGGCGTGCGCCTATTCGCCGACCGAAATCGAGGAACTTAAAGCGCTGGCTGATGATATCTATACTCGCGTCCTGGGACCGGACTGGCGCAACTTTCCAGCAAATCGAGTCAAACGCCAAAAGCGTTGACATCCATTGACATAATCTGGCCATAATTTGCATCGTCGATCGCCCGGATGATCTCCAGAGTGGACACTTTTTTCAGGGCCTGCTCCTGACCATTACGCTCAGTTCTCTCCTGTCCACATCGCATGCGTGCGGCTCGAGCACTTCGCAAATGGACCCTCGCGCAGGCCGCAGATCCCGCTCGTGCCTCAAGTCTGTCACCGCGCTGCCCCCGGGAAAAGTCAGAGTCCCTCTGTGCGCAAAGTCTGCGATGGAGCCGCTGACATCTGACGCAGACTTAGCGCCATGGTTTTGAAAATGTGGTAGATAGATACCAAGCAGTCCGAACCCCTCAACTTCACCTGTCAAGCCCGCCCAAGCAGAGGTATTTTATTTCCACGAATTCCTCGATGCCGTAGTGGGAACCTTCACGACCAAGCCCCGACTGTTTCACCCCGCCGAACGGCGCAACTTCGTTCGAGATCAAGCCCGTATTGATGCCAACCATGCCGCATTCAAGGTCCTCTGCCGCCCGCCAGATTCGACCGATATCGCGACTGTAAAAGTAACTCGCGAGCCCAAACTCTGTATCGTTGGCCATCTCTATTGCTTGCTCGTCGGTCTGGAAACGAAAAAGGGGTGCTACGGGTCCGAACGTTTCTTCTCTAGCGACTTTCATTTTTGGAGTAACATCCGCCAAAACGGTTGGTTCGAAGAAGGTTTGCCCGAGAGCATGCCGCTTGCCGCCAAGAAGAACGCGGGCGCCATGCGCGACGGCGTCTTGAATGTGTTCCTCCACCTTCTCCACCGCGGCCTCGTCGATCAAAGGACCTTGGAGTACTCCCGCCTCGAAACCATTGCCGACTTTAAGTTTTCTTACCGCGGCGACCAGTTTCTGAGCAAAGGCATCATAAACGCCGGCTTGGACGTAAAGTCTGTTCGCGCAAACGCAGGTTTGACCGGCATTGCGGTATTTGGAAATAATGGCCCCTTCAACTGCAGCATCCAGATCGGCATCGTCGAACACGATAAATGGCGCATTGCCTCCGAGTTCCAGCGAAAGCTTTTTGATAGTATCAGCGCTCTGCTTCATGAGCAAGCGACCCACCTCAGTCGAGCCCGTAAAGGTGACTTTGCGCACGTCCGAGTTGGAGGTCATTTCACCACCAATCGCTTTCGAGCTGCCTGTTAATACGTTAAATACCCCGGCGGGAATACCAGCGCGTTCGGCCAAGACCGCTAGTGCCAAGGCCGAAAACGGGGTAGCACTTGCTGGTTTTGCGACCATGGTACAACCCGAAGCCAACGCCGGCCCAGCTTTTCGCGTGATCATGGCGGCTGGAAAATTCCAAGGAGTCATGGCGGCACAGACCCCGATGGGCTGTTTAATGACCACCAGCCGGCGATCATTCCAGGGCGATGGAATGGTGTCTCCGTAAACCCGCTTGGCCTCCTCCGCGAACCACTCAATAAAGGAAGCGGCGTAGGCCACCTCGCCCTTTGCTTCGGTCACCGGTTTACCTTGTTCCGCCGTCATCAGCGCCCCCAGATCCTCGACGTTCGCCATGATTAAATCATTCCACCGACGGAGAAGAATGCTTCGTTCCTTGGCAGGTTTGTGGCGCCAGTCAACAAAGGCGTCCTTCGCCGCCTCGATTGCGCGCCGCGTTTCGTTCGCGCCCATCATGGGCACTGTTCCCAAAATCTCACCGGTTGCGGGATTGTTGACGTCTAACGTCGCACCGCTGTCAGCATCACACCAACGCCCACCAATGTAGGCTTGGCGGCGAAAAAGGTCCTGATCTTGCAAAGAGAATGTTGTCATTTTATTAAGGGGGGTTTTTCGACATAACGGATTATTGATTTGTGTTTGTACCCGGTGATTCGGTCAAGCGGCTGATAAAATCCACTCGTGAGCCGGGTCGTTGTGAAAGTGCCAGACGCGTTTGGGACCTGCCATAACGTTGAAGTAATAGGACTGGTAGCCGTGAGGGACGACTACCGGATGGTAGCCACGAGGTACGAGGACGACATCGCGGTCTTCGACAGCCATCGACTGGTCAATGTCGCGCGAGTCGCTGTAGACGCGTTGAAAAACAAAGCCCTGCGATGGCTGGATACGATGGTAGTAGGTTTCCTCGAGCAGACTCTCTGCCGGAATGTTGTCCACGTCGTGTTTGTGCGGGGGATAGCTTGAAGAGTTTCCGCTTGGGGTTTTGACCTCGACGACAAGGAGGGACTCAGCGGGCTGATCCTGGGGCAGGATATCGCAGACGTAGCGCGTATTGGCGCCTTTTCCGCGAGCGCTGCGGCGCATGGCGGCGGGCTCGATGAGCCGGGCGGGAAGTTCACCCTTGGCAGGGGAGCGAGCCACCGCGAGTTCGGCACCGGTCTTGGCGGTAATATTGAGTTCTGTGCGCGGCGGCACGTAGACTGCATAAGGGGCAGCGTCTTCAAAAACGCTCTCGCGCCCCCCGATCTCCTTCCACTCAAGGGCGCCGGTCTTAGCGGAAACCTTCCCGCTTAAAATGACCGCGCATAGCTCGTTGGCATCGTCAGAAAGAGTAAGCGACTCCCCGGGGGCCAATTGGTGGGCAGAAAAACTGACATAACGCCAACCTGCCGATTGAGGAGTCACAGAGACGATTTCTTGGGAGTTCTTTTTGGGTTTCACGAGCAGATTCATAAATTTCTCCTTATTTAGCGTTTCTGATTTTCCTTTCCGCGCAAGTAAACGGCGCGCGCTTGGCGGACCGATTCGCTGGGAGATTCCTCAGGGACTGCGACTTCCCACCACCAGCCGCCTTCCTTGGTGGTGCGGGTGTCATCGGTGTCGATGCAGATCAGGTAGGTGCGATTGGCTGCGCGAGCACGCTGCAGGGCAGCCTCCAACTCAGCGATATTGGCCACCTTCTCAGAAAGCGCGCCCAGGGAGGCCGCATTAGCGGCGAAATCGATATTGGGCGCGCCCTCGCCAAACTGCAGACAATCCTCCAACATGTTGTTGAAGGGCTTCCCTCCACAACTCTGCTGAAGGCGGTTGATGCAACCGTAGCCGCGATTGTCGAGCAGCACGATAATGAGCTTCTTGTCGAGCATCACCGAAGTGGCGATCTCGTTGTTGAGCATGAGGTAGCTGCCGTCACCCACCATTACGATGATCTCGCGATCGGGCCGGGCCATCTTGACTCCCAAGCCTCCTGCGATTTCATAGCCCATGCATGAATAGCCGTATTCCATGTGATAGCCGCCGGGCGTCGAAGTGCGCCAGAGCTTGTGCAATTCGGCCGGAAGTGTGCCGGCTGCGCATACGACGATGTCGTCCGTAGTAGACTTCGGACTCGAGCGCTGGACGGCTCCTATCACCTCGCCATCATAGGGCAATTCTCCCGCGTTCAGATCCCGGCGCTGAGTGATACGATCCACTGTCGAACGCCACGCTGCGGCCTCGGCTTTGGCCCGTTCGCTCCAGGTGGACTCGGCCTGCCAGTGCGGCAGCGCTTTATTCAGAGCCTCCAAGCCGAGGCGTGCATCAGCCTGGAATGGGATACCGCGCGCTTTGGTCGCATCAAAGGGATTCACATTGAGAGAGACCAGCCGGGCCTTGGGGAATAGCGAATTTGATCCGGTAGTAAAGTCCTGCAGCCGGGTGCCCACGGCGAGGATCAAATCGGCCTCGCTGGCAAGCGCATTGGCCGCGGGAGAGCCAGTTACGCCCACCGAGCCAAGCTGAAGAGGATGGTCCCACGGCAGAGAGCTCTTACCTGCCTGCGTCTCGCAGATCGGAACCCCGTGGCGCTCGGCAAACCCGCGGAGCGCCTCGCAGGCGCCTCCATAAAGCACGCCTCCTCCGGCAATGATTACAGGGCGCTTGGCCGCCATCACCGCACGCACCGCCCCGGCTAGATCCCCCTCGCTGGGAGGCGCAGCCCGAAACTCGACGACCCCGGTCTCAAAAAACTCAACAGGATAATCAAAGGCGGCAGCCTGCACGTCCTGGGGCAGGGCAAGAGTGGCCGGCCCGCACAGCACGGGATCAGTTAGGGTGAGCATAGCGCGCGCAAGCGATGTGATCAATTGGGAGGGTTGGAGGATCCGATCGAAATAGCGCGAAACCGGCCGGAAACAGTCGTTGGCCGAAATATTGCCGTCACTGAAATCCTCTACTTGCTGAAGCACAGGATCAGGATCCCTGGAAACGAAGATGTCTCCGGGAAGGAAGAGAACAGGCAAACGATTGACATGAGCAAGTGCGGCCGCCGTAAGAAGGTTCGTCGCCCCAGGACCGATGGAAGTCGTGCACGCCATCAACCGCCGGCGGAAGTGCGCCTTCGAATACGCGATCGCGGCATGCGCCATGGCCTGTTCGTTGTGCGCCCGATACGTAGGCAACTGGTCGCGATACTGATACAGGGCCTCGCCGATACCCGCGACGTTTCCGTGACCGAAGATTGCGAAGACTCCGCCAAAAAGCGGCACGATTTCCTCGCCCTGCGGACCTTCAACCCGTGTGCGCAAACCAGAAAGGTAGCGCACAAGGGCCTGTGCAGTCGTCAGCCGCACGGTCCCGCGTTTGGCAATGCTTGGGTTCTCTGGTAGGGTTGTCGTTTCATTCATTCTGGGTATACCTCAAGGATCGGGTTGGTTGCCTTGGCTAGCTCCACCGATTGGCGAATCATTTTTCATCAAGTCTTTGAAGCTACAGTTGGGCCGGCGGCTTTTACTTCGGCACTCACTCCCCCTTCATAGGCCGCAAAGTTCTTGGTAAAAAGACTGGCTAGCTTCTTCGCCGTCGCCTCGTAGGCGGCTTTGTCTGACCAAACATTGCGGGGAATCAGAATCTCGCTCGGGACGTGAGGGCATTGGGTCACTACATCCAAGCCAAACACAGGGTCGCGTTCGGTCTCCTTCTTTGCGAGGGCGCCGCTGTGGATGGCATCGACGATTGCGCGGGTGTATGCGAGCTTGATGCGCTTGCCTGTGGGATACGCGCCGCCGCTCCAACCAGTGTTCACCAGCCAGACGCGAGTACCGTGCCGTTTCATTTTCGCGGCGAGCAGTTCGGCATATTTGTTGGGATGCCAGACGAGGAACGGCCCGCCGAAACAGGGCGAGAACGTCGCAGATGGTTCCTTCACTCCCACCTCGGTCCCGGCAACTTTCGCCGTGTAGCCGCTGATGAAGTGATACCTCGCTTGGGCCGGCGAGAGCGAACTCACCGGCGGCAGCACCCCGAATGCGTCGCAGGTCAGAAAAATGATATCAGTCGGGTGGCCCGCAATGCACGGAATCTTCGCATTCTGGATGAATTCGATCGGATATGCCCCGCGGGTGTTTTCGGTGATGCTGACATTGCTGTAGTCCACCAGGCGGTCTTCAGCGAGCACGACGTTCTCGAGCACTGCGCCAAAGCGGAGCGCCTGGAAAATATCCGGTTCGTTCTCCGGCGTTAGATTGACGGCCTTCGCGTAGCAGCCACCTTCGATGTTGAAGATGCCTTCGTCACTCCAGCAATGCTCGTCATCTCCGATGAGAAGGCGTTTCGGGTCAGCTGAGAGCGTGGTTTTGCCGGTACCGCTCAAGCCAAAAAGAAGCGAGGAGCGTCCTGTTTCTTTGTCCGCGGTCGCCGAGCAGTGCATTGAGAGCACACCGGTTTTTGGTGCGAAGTAATTGGCTACGGTGAACACGCCTTTCTTCATTTCGCCTGCGTATTCGGTGCCAAGGATAACGAGTTCCTTGTCTTCGAGGCTAAGATCGACGCTGGTCTTGGAACCCATGCCCGCGGTGAGGCGGTTCGCGGGGAACGCGCCGGCGTTGTAGATAACGAAATCAGGTTCACCGAAGTTATCCAGTTCCTCCTTCTTGGGCCGGATAAGCATAGTATGCATGAAAAGCGCGTGATACGGCCGCGAACAGATGACACGGACCTTGATTCGATACTTTGGGTCCCAGCCGGCGAATCCGTCGAAACAATAGAGGCGCTCGCGCGTGTTAAGGTAATCGCGAGCGCGCTCGCGGTTTATCGCAAACGCGCGCGGATCGAGCGGGATGTTGACCGTCCCCCACCAAACCTCGTCCTCCGAAGGGCTTTGTTTCACAACGCGTTTGTCTTTGGGCGAACGCCCGGTCTTGACGCCAGAATAGGCTACGAGCGCGCCGTTCTCGGCAATATGGGCATCCTTCTCGTAGAGGATAGCATGCTCGTAGAGGGCGCTGGGAGCAAGGTTGCGGTGGATTTCCTCAACAGCGATTTCGTGTTGCTTCAGGTTGAATGAGCTCATCTTTGCGAGGGTTTTGATGAATTTGCAGGCAACTTGCTTTAACGATGTTGTGTAGCTTCTTGCCCTCTGTCTCACGCGTCGGGCTCGTGGCGCGCAACCAACCGGAGAAATTACGCCAATGCATCGTACAGAATTTCTGCGGGATGATGCGCGATGCGCCCTACGCCGTCTTTGATTTGGTGCCGGCAGCTCGTGCCCGGTGCAGCGATGATTGTATCGGCCGGAGCCGACCTCACCGCTGGCAGGAGTACGAGTCCGCCTATCTTCATTGATATGTCGAAATGCTCCTTTTCATAACCGAAGGATCCGGCCATGCCGCAGCATCCTGATGGAATGACTTGAACCTGGTAATGAACGGGCAGTTCAAGCGCCTTGACTGTGGGAATCAGTGACGCCAGCGACTTTTGGTGGCAGTGACCGTGGAGTTTGATTTTGCGGCTCTCTTTTGTGAATGCCTCGCGCCGAATTCGACCCTGGTCAGCCTCGCGCGCAATGAACTCGTCGATCAAAAGCGCATGCTTCGCCAGCGCATTGGCTGCCTCAACCAGACGGTCAGGAACGAGATCCGGTACTTCGTCCCGGAAACCCAGGATGGCCGAGGGCTCGATTCCCACCATCGGAGTTTCAGGGGTAACAACATCCTTTAGCAATTCCACGTTGCGGATCGCTAACCTTCGCGCATCGCGCAGCAGGCCTTTGGAAATTTGCGCGCGGCCGCTGTCGAAGTGCTTTGGAATGACTACCTCGTAGCCAAGCCGGTTGAGCAACTGCACGGCCTTGATGCCGACAGCCTCGTCATTGAAGTTCGTAAACTCGTCGCAAAAGAGAAAGACGCGTCCGTTCCTAAACGGGCCATTTTTGTTCGCATGAATTTGGTGCCACCGGCGCAATGGAATCTTATTGAGCTTAGGCATCGAACGCTCCTGAGCAAAACCGGCAAACCTCTTAAACAGGCCGGCAGTCGCCGTATTTGTCACCAAAAAATTAAATACTCCGGGCGCGATCGAGGCCAAACCCATCGCGCGCGAGAAGCCGCCAATAAAGCGCGCGCGCATCGGGACGCCGAGCGCATCGTAGCGTTGCTGAAGCCATTCAGCTTTAAGGCGAGCGACGTCGACGTTAGACGGGCACTCTGACTTGCAACCCTTGCACGAGAGACAGAGATCCATGACGGGGCTGATCTCAGCGCTGTCGAAAGGATTGGCCTTCGTCGAACGGGTAAGGACCTCGCGCAAGATATTCGCGCGAGCGCGTGTCGTATCTCGTTCGTTGCGCGTGGCCATGTAGCTTGGACACATTGTGCCGCCCATGAGATGGGACTTGCGGCAGTCGCCCGATCCGTTGCACTGCTCTGCCGCGCGCAAGATACCACGAGATTCGGAGAATCTCAGGACCGTTTCAAATTCCCGCACAGCCTGGTTCGGTTCGTAGCGCAAGCTTACGTCCATCGGCGGCGTGTCGGTGATCTTGCCGGGATTGAAGATACCTGAGGGATCCCACGCGCGTTTGATCGCGCAAAAGAGAGCATAGTTCTTCTCGCCCACCATTAAGGGCAGAAATTCGCCGCGGAGGCGGCCATCGCCGTGTTCGCCGCTTAGTGAACCGCCATAGCGCTTCACCAGGTGCGCGATCTCGGTCCCAACAACGCGAAAGAGCCTGCGATGTTCTTGATCCTTTAGGTTCAGGATAGGCCGCAAATGCAATTCCCCCGAACCGGCGTGAGCATAATGCACGGCGGAGAGGCCATGGCCACTCAGAATTTTATCGAACTCGTGCACAAACGCCGGAAGATCTGTCGGATCGATCGCGGTATCCTCTATGACGGCGACAGGTTTGGCGTCTCCCGGTATGTTCGAAAGCAGACCCAATGCGGCTTTGCGCAAGTTCCATACACGGTTTTGGTCCGGGCCCCAGACAACCGGATAGTGATAACCAAGGCCGGCAGCACGTAATTCGGTTTCAAGCTGGGCGGCTACGGCGGCGACCACTTCAGGTGTAGGTGCAGCTAGCTCCACTGCGAGGATGGCGCCGGGATCCCCTTGGACAAAGAAGCGATTCTGCCGCTGCTCGAGATTTGCCTTGGTGCACTCAAGGATATTGTGGTCCATCAACTCGCAAGCACGCGGTGCATGGCGTAGCGCCACAAGATTAGCACGCAAAGCCTCGTCAATCGTCGCACAGTGGACGCAAACGAGCGCGCTTACCCGTGGGGGGAGCGGTTCGCACGCCAAGGTGATTTCGGTTAAAAACGCCAATGTCCCTTCGGAGCCGGCCAACAGTCGGCAGAAATTAAAAGGTGGGCCATCCGAGGTAAACGGCGCACGATCTGCGAGCAAGTCTACGGCATAGCCCGTATTACGACGGTGGATAGATTTTTTCGGGAATTCGCGCGCGATCTCCGCGCGATTCCCGGCGTCACCGAGTAGTTTCTTTGTCTCGCGGTAGATCGAAGCCTCAAGCGTATCGCCCGAACATTTCGCTTCGAATTCCTCCGGCGACAACGGGCCAAATTCGGCGATCGAACCGTCGCTCAACACGGCGCGCGCTGATACGAGGTGGTCGCGCGTACTGCCATAGACAACGGAGTTAGCACCACAGGCATTGTTGCCGACCATACCGCCGATCATGCAACGGTTTTGTGTGGAGGTTTCCGGTGCAAAGAAAACTCCGTGTGGAGCAAGCGCGAGGTTAAGCTCATTGCGCACGACACCGGGTTGCACCCGTACCCGGTGGCCCGTCGCGTCGATCTCTAGAATGCGAGTTAAGTGACGCGATACATCCACTACAATGCCCGCTCCGACGACTTGGCCGGCAAGCGAGGTACCAGCTGTCCTGGGTATGAGCGATGTGCCGCGTTCACGGGCAAAGCGGACAAGCTTGCAGATATCGCCCTCGGTTTTGGGCAGTGCGACAGCCTGTGGCATCTCGCGATAAACAGATGCATCGGTCGCATAAAGCGTCCGCATCGTTGCATCGAAATGAAGCGCGCCTTCGAGTTCACCGGCAAGGTGTTGGAAATCGATGAGACTTGGTGACATCATCCGTCAATGCGATCGAGCTGGTTGTTCCAGTCATGGCAATTATGCAACTAACTTTTGGATTCGCTCGCTTAACCGCGGTGGGGACATCTTAAAGGTTTCGAGCAGGTAATCGTTTGGCGCCGACTCACCCCAACGATCCTCGATTCCAAAACGGATTACCCGCCGCGGCGACGCTTCGGACAGAATTTCCGCAACCAGGCTGCCCAGCCCACCATAGATCGAATGCTCTTCCACTGTGACTACCACCTTGGCCTTCTCGGCTGCGTTCACGATCTCCTCTTTGTTTACCGGCTTGATTGACGGTACATGGAGAACTCCGGCGGAGATCCCTTGCCCCTGGAGAAGCTCGGCAGCTTGCAGACAGCGGACACTCTGCGGACCGGTCGAAATTAGCAATACGTCCCCTCCTTCTTTGAGTGATATTGTCCTCCCAGGCACAAAGCGGTACTGCTGATCAAAAACATTCGGGCACGCATCCCGCGCCAGACGTACAAACACCGGACCATCATATTCCGTGGCCCACCGAATGATCGCTTCACCTTCGATCGCGTCTGCTGGAGCAAGCACCGTCATGTCAGGCATCGCGCGCATGATCGCCAGATCCTGAACGTCCTGGTGCGTCTTGCCCGTAAGTCCGGTCATCAATCCGGCATAAGCCGCACCGATCTTCACATTCGCGTGGGTCTGGGCGACTAACATTCGGATTGGATCAATCGCCCGATGGGTAAAAAAGACTGTGAAACTAGATAGCCAAGGTACAAAACCCATTGAAGCTAAGCCGACGGCAACGCCCACAAAGTTTTGCTCCGCGATTCCCATTTGGAGAAATCTGCCCGGATACGCCATCGCAAACTTATCTGCCTTGGTCGAGTTCGCCAAATCTGCGTCTAAGACGACGACATTCGGATTGCTAGAACCCAGGGAAACCAGCGTATCGCCAAATACATCTCGTAATGCCTTCATACTCCTGCCTCGACAATGCCGAGTTCCGCAGCAACAATTTTAAGCTCCTCTTTGGTCGCGACCTTGGAATGCCATTCATGTTTACCCTCCGTGAAGTGCACTCCCTTGCCTTTGATCGTGTGGGCGATGATCATCGTTGGCTGATCGGAATCTCCCGACGCCTTCGCGCTTTCCAAGGCCGGGATAATCTGCAAGAAGTCGTGACCGTTGATCTCGAGGCAACGCCAGCCAAGCTTCTCAAATACGCCCCGCAAATCGATCCCCGACCACGGATCACGGCGGTCGCCACGATGCTGTTCATTGACTGCAAGTACCCAACCGAACTGCTGCAGGCCATTCCAGTCCAGAATGGCAGTAAGATTTCCTAACTTGTATCTGGGAGCGACATGCAACGCTTCCCAGATCATTCCCTCCTGCAGTTCGCCATCGCCGATCATCACAAAGGTGTGAAGCTTCCGCCCTCGCATCCGGGCGCCTAGGGCAATGCCCAGCCCAACCGACAACCCCTGCCCCAGCGACCCGGTCGATGTCTCCAGGCCAGGAAGCCTCGTGACATCCGGATGCCCCTGCAGCCGCGACCCGCCTTTATCGAAGGTTTTGAGCTCTTCGATCGGTAGAAAGCCTCGCAGCGCCATGACCGCATACTGCCCGATCGAAGAATGCCCTTTGGAAAGAATAAATCGGTCACGCTCCGGCCACTTCGGCTCTTCCGGCCTTATCTTCATGACGCGAAAGTAAAGCGCCACCATAATGTCCATCGCAGAGAATGGCCCGCCAACGTGCCCGGCACCGCTCCCCGCAACGGTACTAATCGCAAGCCACCGTCCTTTCCGAGATAGTGCCTCCAGTTCTTGATAATCTGTCGTGCTACTCATATTCCTTCTTGGGTTAACATTTTTTCGAGGCAGATTCGGTTCTGCCTGGCGTGTCTCTGATGGATCACGCGGAGTGGTGTCTTGTTTAATCACTAACCAGCCTTCTTAGCCATTAACTTTGAGCGACAGGACGACATCCGAACCCGTTCGCGCACCTGGTTGTATTTCAGTTAACCGTTGCGGTCGCTATCCTCATACAAAGTTAGTTTACGAATCATAACCTATCGAAAAACCTTCGAACCGGCGGCCGCTTCGGCACCACCCGGAAGCTGATCCGAAGAAACTGATTAAAACGCCGCGAACGCGGGCGGTTCGGTGGACCGGCATGTCGTTTCTGTAGAGGTTGCAAGGAGGGTTTAGGTTTTGGTCGATACCCACGTCTCGGAACGGCTTGATTGGTCGATGGCCTCAAGGATCTCTTGATTCCTCGCCCCAAAAGCGAAATCGGGGAAGCACCCCTCATCCTGGCCAATACCTTGGATAAGGTCGTGCACCTCGAATACCTTCATATCAAAGTAGCCCAATCCGCCGCCGGCGAAGTCAAAGCCAAAGAAGGCTGAATATTGCGGAACTTGCGATCCGCAATAGATGGTGGTGAAGCCGCGGTCGCGCTTTGCTTCTCTCATTCGAAAGACCTGAAGCTCGTTAAATCTTTCGCCGTTGTTCACGATTGTACCCTCCGTGCCGGAGATCTCCCAAAAGACGCCAAAGACGCGACCGGCGCAGATGCGCGAAGCCTCAATGACGCCCGCGGCGCCGGATGAAAATTTCACCAGAGATTGGATTTGATCGTCGTTTTCAACCGTTCGTTTTTTGGCGTCGGCCGCGACTTTGCTTCCGTAGCCGGCATCGAAATCGGGTACGGAACGCTCTTTGAAAATCGTTTGGGCCTGTGCGGAAACTGCCGTCACGTCGCCCATGAGAAATTGCGCCACGGAAATGGCATGCGCCCCGAGATCACCCAGAGCACCGGTGCCCGCCAACTCCCTGGAGCAGCGCCAGGACCATGGCAAAGAGGGATCGTTAAAAAAACCTTGATCAAACCTGCCTCGGAAACGCACCAGCTCACCGATTTCTCCGCGTTCAATGATCTGCTTGGCTACCAGGGCCGCCGGAGTCTTGATGTTGTTAAAGGCTACCAATGTCTTAACGCCTGACTTCTTGGCCACGGTGGCCATGCGCTGCGCATCTTCGACTTTCACCGCCATCGGCTTCTCACAATAAACATGTTTCCCCGCCTCGAGGGCGGCCAAAGCCGGTTCCACATGCAAATGGTTTGGTGTGGTGATGTCGACAACATCCACCTCTGGGTCTTCGATTAATCGGCGCCAATCACCGTAAGCTTTTGCAAAACCCAGCCTGTCCCGGGCCTGCTCCGCTAGGGCGTCGTTCTGATCCGCAATGGCGTACAAAACGGGCGTCCGAGGAAGATTTCGATACAAAATACCTGCGCGCCGATAAGCATCCGCATGGGCCTGCCCCATGAACCCCGAGCCTATAAGTCCAATATTCAAAGGATTAGCCATATCTACTTTTTTTTCCTGAATCAGGCGGCTATGAGCTTTCCAATGAACTGGTAGGCTTTCTCCGTGTATAATTTCGGAGCTGCTTTAGCCGGGTCCTGCTCAGCTTCTACCACGACCCAGCCGCGATACCCCGAAGTCCGGATAAACTCTCCTATTGCCGTAAAATCGATGTCGCCGTCACCGGGAACAGTAAACATCCCTTCCCTGACTGCTGAATTGAACGACCAATCATTTCTGCGAGCGCGTTCCAGTACGTCGCGGCGTACATCTTTGAGGTGGATGTGCACGACTCTGGATCCGAACTTCCGGAGTATCTCGGCGTAATCGGCGCCGGCTGCGTAAGCATGACCGGTGTCGAGGAGAAGCCCCACTTCCTCTTGAGTAGATTCGCAGAAAGCGTCGATCTCTTCAGCTCTCTCAACTAACATCTTTAAATGATAGTGGTAGGCCAAGGTGACCCCCATCTCATTCAGCCTAGTTGCAAATTCGCCGATCTTCCCTGCATACGCCGAAAACTCGATCTCTTTCAGATCGGGACGCTTGCTTAGAGGTTCGTCCCACGGCGAGGCTCCGGTCATCAATCCACATTCTCCGTAAACGAGTACCTCGCTGCCGCAATCCTTCAGCAATCGGATATGATCTGTGGCCGCTTTCCATTCCTCTTCTACCGAGCGTTCGGTGAGAAACCCTGAATGCCAGCCGCCCACCAGTCGAAGCCCATAATCTGAAAGGATCGATGAAAGTTTCTGTCCATCCCTGGGGAATTTTCTTCCCAATTCGACTCCCTCGTAGCCTATTTCCGCTGCATCTTTGAGGCAGGTTTCCAGTGGGATATCGCCGCCCAGTTCGATTAGCACATCGTTAGTCCAACTTAATGGACTAACTCCCAAGTGAACCCCTGGTAATAAATTTTCCTTGGCCATGTTGGCAATCTATGTGGCAATCTTGGCTGGCTGCCCCGTTTTTGTTGACTCGGTTGCCTTGTCGGCTATGAGCTGAGCCTTCAAACCATCCTCGAGGGAAAGGCTTGGCGGTGTCCCTTTTTCTACCGACTTGAGGAAAGCGTCAATCGCCTCGTAATAACTCTGTTCGATGCGCTCGAACCAACCCGGATGAAGTCCGTCCCCAAAAATTTGACACCTTTTGTAAAGTGAAAGTCCCCGGAAGTTTTGCCGTGCGGATTCCGGTAGTCCTGCAGAACCGAGCACCGTATTTTTCGCGTGGACCGAGCCGATGAAGCCAGTCCAAATGACCGCTACTTTCAGCATCTATTACTCCTTTCTTAAATCGACTCAACCTTCGTCCATGCCCCACCAGCTGTGTAGGAGCGCATCGCGCTCTCCACAAAGGATACCCCACGCACTCCGTCCGTGACGTCCGAAAAACCCAGATCAGCTTTTACCCAGGTTTTGCCCTCCGATTTGGCTAAAAGAGCGTCCGCAACTTCTGTATACAGATTTGCAAACGCTTCAAAGAATCCTTCTGGATGCCCGAGCCCCACGCGGGTCCACCGCCGTGCATCCGGTGACAGCCAGTCCGCGCCTTGCGCCAGAACCTGAGGAGCACCATCGATCGGGCAATAGCGCAAGTGATGAGGATCCTCATGGTCCCAGGCCAAGCTCCCCCGATCCCCGTAAACGCGAATCCGAAGGCCGTGCTCATTGCCGACGGCGGCCATTGATGCCCAGAGTGTTCCACGGGCGCCATTGGAAAACCGGAGCAATAAATTGGCGTTGTCCTTGATCGCTCTGCCTTCAACGATCTGACTCAACTCTGCGGCTACTTCAGTCACTTCCAACCCCGTGATAAAGCGGGCCAACTGGTGCGCGTGGGTCCCTAAGTCGTAAAGGACGCTCGCGTCCCCTAATAGGTCCGGGTCGGTCCGCCAAGCAGCTTGCTTGTGACCTTCTTTTTCCAATAGTTTCACCGCCCAGCCCGAAGCGTGTTCGGCCTGCACGACCCGGATTTGGCCGAGGCGGTTGTTGCGAACCATCCAGGCAGCGTGGCGCACCATCGCGTAGCCGGAGTAGTTATGCGTCAGGCAGAAGATTACCTGTGCCCTATCCGCCAGGCTCTTTAGCTCCTTCGCCTCTGCCAGAGAAAGGCAAAGCGGCTTGTCGCAGATAATGTTGATGCCGGCTTCCAGGAACACCTTGGCGATTTCGTAATGGCTGGCCGTCGGCGTCACGATAACAACCGCGTCAATCCGGTCCTCCCGTTTGGCTTCAGCCGCAGCCATAGTTGGGTAGTCCGAATAAACTCGGTCCGGGTGGATGCGAAACTGCCGAGCAGCTGCCAATGATTTCTCGCGGTCACGAGAAAACACGCCCGCCACCAGTTCGTACCGGTCATCCAAACGCATGGCCGTGCGATGGGTTTCGGCGATGCCGGCCCCAGGCCCACCTCCCACCATTCCTACCTTAACTTTTCTCTGCTCTTGTGACGCCATAATTTCCAGTGAACCAGTGAATCCATAATCCGAACGCACCGAGCGACCTCACGGAAATTTCAACCAGCTTCGCAAATAAGGCTGACTCGCGGCTTTGGGCTACCTGGATTGGGGTTGATACTTGAGTCTGTCTGGTTGTTCGGCCGAAGTGAGATTTGGTCTGAGCCACCAGGAGATGGCGACCATTCATCTCATTGAGCGCAGGTCCCACCGCATTCAGAACGGCCACCGACATCACGGTGGTTGCTAAGCAAATCCTCTTCATGAAATGATCGGGGCATCTGGGGGGAAGAAGTTTTTTGATTACAGTTTCTCTACTAACAGTCTCGAATCGAGAAACCGTGGCTCTTTACATCGAACCCAATTTAGCCCACTCCATCGTGTTAAAAATGTCAAGTGGATCTTCGCGCACTAGGATCCAGATTTGAAACAAGCCCGTCGATTGGTTTGCCGGCAGCCCGCGGTGGAGCGGCTCAACCAGGAGTTGAAGCGCCGCACCCAGGTGATCCGGATCTTTCCCAATGAAGCGATCTCTTTTCGCTTGCTCCGGGCACTGGCTGTCGAGCCGGGGAGCGCAAGCATGAGCTGGCGGAACGATACCTGACAAAGACCAAGATCACGCAAGGCTTGTTTCTGATTCTGGTGCGCCGTGCCCGGGCGCCGGTCTGGGAGGGTCAGCGCCAGCCATCACATCGAAGTAAAGAAGCCGATGCCTTATGTGAACCACTACTCGTTCCATATCCTCGATCCGGAATGGGGCCACATCACTATCAAGATCGGGGGCCATCCTCCGTTCCACGCCCAGGTGATCCTGAACGGTCATGATTACGTCGCCTGCCAGGCACGCAAAGCCGCAATCAGCCCGATAGCATGCTGGAGCAACCCCCGACTGCATTGTGGGTAGGTAAAACGAAAGTCGATGGAATCGATCTCAACGAGCCCCGCATGCGCTGGGTAGTCAAGGCAGTGATTGCTCTATCGTTACCAGCCCATGGATTTACGGCTGAGTTAGCCCGTCAGGTCCAACTGCTGAGCAACCAAGGCGAATCGGACTATGGCGCCCGCCGCGCTGCCTATGCATTTTCGCTACTCATTTTCTGAGAGCGTCTTTACCTCCGGCTGGTTCATTTTGATATTGGATGACTTGGTGCGATGCTTTTGGAAAACTCTCAATCTCTGTCGCGAGCGGCGTCAGAGCTGATTGACTATTGGCAAAACGAAACCCCACTTAAACGTTTTGGAGGCCTCGCTACACAGAATATGGAAATCGACACCCGCTTCCCGACCAAACTCAATACTGTTTCCGACGCGCCGGAACCACTTCGCAGTGCGTTGGAAGAAAGTCTCCCATCAGGGCAACCGGTCCGTTTACTGGTGCACGCTCCGGCATTTACAACGGGGGATGAAAAATCGCCGGCGACCTTGCTTGCAGTGACGAACAATGGTTGGCTCGTAGCTTCGGAAACCGAAGACGGTGGCGCCGCCGTAGAAAAATCCGACTTCAGCGACACTCTGTTTCTCGAACTGAAGTCTGTTCTTCTTTTGGGGCAGCTAAGAATTTCCTTTGCCGCGGTAGACACGTCGTACTCCGTAACGATAAAGTTCGAGACAGTCGGGGACGAGTTATATCGTGAGGCAATTGATCTGATGCTCGCAGGCATCGATCCGGCACTGACGGGCGTAGCCGAGAAGGATCGAAGCGAGGCTTCGATGTTCGAGGCTTGGCCGATGAAAGTCCGGAACGAGGCGCAGCGTTATTGGCCCAGGGGGCAGCGGTTTCTGGCCGCCATACGGTGGCCGGCTGTTTTTGACGGATCGCAGGGAGAACTTGCTCCCGCCGGCGCACTGTTAATCACCGAGCGCGAGCTCGTGGTGATTGCGGAGGAGAAAGAATTCGCGGCAGAATCCCGTCCAAAAGCCCTTTCTGCGGAGGAACCCAAGGAATTATTTGGGGGAATCATTACCTTTGTTCCTCGTGTTCGGCTGAAAGACTTTCATGTGAGCCACCAGCAAAACTTCGGCGTTCTTGCTCTCCAGGTACATGCAGCACACGGGGGAAAAAAACTGGAGATCATCTTTCCGCCTGATGACGAAATAGCTGTATCGAAGGCGATGGAGCAGTTGTTGCTTTCCCGGGCCTCGGCGAAGTAGACTATTCTAACGAAAAATTACTACGGACCCCTAACGGGTTAGAGGATAGTTTGAAAAGCCTTAAGCCGGTGCGAGGTGGTTGAGAATAAGGCGTGTCGCGGCAATCTCGATGCGCGTCTCTGGAGTGCCGAATGCCGCAAGAACCCAATGAGGATGCGTTATGTCAGCAACTGATTTGCTTTGCCTGAACCGGATAGTCAAGCCTCAGATTCCGCTGGAGGAATTCCTGAAATTCACGGCTGATCTGGGCATAAAATACGTCGAGGTCCGTAACGACTTCACCAATAAGGGAATCTTGGACGGGTTATCGGACGCTGCCCTGCAGAAGGCCTTCAACGATACTGGTATCAAGGCTTTGACCATTAATGCCCTGTATCCCTTTGAGGATATCAAGGTTCTAAAGGAGAATATCGAGAAGCTTAAGGGACTGATTGCCGAAGCCAAGCGCATCAATTGCCCCCAGATCGTGCTCTGTCCGTTAAATGACGCCAATGACAAGCGCAGCCCTGCTCAGCGGGCTGATGAACTGGTGACTGCATTAAACGCCTATGGTCCATTGTTTGCTGAAGCCAAGATGATCGGATTGATCGAGCCCCTGGGTTTTGCGATCTGCTCCTTGCGGACCAAGAAGGCTGCCCTTGAAGCCATTGCCAAATGTGATTATCCGGAATCCTATAAATTGCTTCATGACAGCTTCCATCATTACCTGAGTGGTGAAATCGATTTGTTCCCAAAGGAGACCGCCATTGTCCACGTTTCAGGCCTCCTGGCAGGCAAGACCAAGGCAGCGACCACCGACGAGGACCGGATCCTGGTTACCAAGGAGGATATTATGGATAACCGCGGCCAGGTTGCAGCTCTGCTGAAGGCCGGGTGCACGGCGCCCATCTCCTACGAGCCATTTTCGTCACGAGTGCGGGATCTGCCGCTGTCTGAGCTCAAATCGCAGCTCCAAAAAAGCATAGATTACTTATTTGCTTGATGCCTGCGTCTTGAGACTCTCCAGGACGAAGGACAGCCTGTCCGCCATAGTCCAGCCAACCACGCAAGCAAGATAAAGGTAGCTCAGAAGACGACGGCGGGACGACGAGCACGCGAGACGATTTTAGGATTTAGCTTGAACGTATTCGCGCCGTGAAAAAGCCCTTTCAAAGTTCGTTTCAAAGATTCTCGACAAGGTTTTAAGACGAAATTAGCGTTTTAAAAAGTGGCCATTCGTGTCGGAGTTATCGGAACCGGAAACATTGGACAGGATCATGTCCGCCGTATAACCCAGGCGTTGTCCGGAGCACGTGTCGTTGCAGTGACCGATATCGATTCAGCGCGGGCCCAGAAGATCGCCAAGGACCTTGGCGGTCGAGCCGAGACCACCGGCCAGAGCATCATCGCAGCCGAGGATGTGGAAGCTGTCATTGTCACTTCGATCGGTTCTACCCATGAAGAATTCGTTCTAGGGGCGATCGCAGCCGGCAAGCCAGTGTTCTGTGAAAAGCCCTTGGCTACCACCGCAGCCGGCTGCAAGCGCATCCTTGATGCCGAAGTGGCCTTCGGCAAGCGCCTGGTCCAGGTCGGTTTCATGCGCCGCTATGATGCTGGCTATCGCCTTTTGAAGGAGATCGTCACCAAAGGGCGTATCGGCGCTCCGCTGATCGCCCATTGCGCCCATCGCAATCCGGCCGTCGGTAACGATTACACTACCGACATGGCCATTACCGACACCGTCATCCATGAAATTGATACCATGCGCTGGTTGCTGGACGACGAATATGTTTCAGCCCAGGTCCTTTATCCCAAAAAGACCAGCAAGGCTTCCAAGCACCTGGCCGACCCACAGATCGTCCTGCTTGAAACCTCCACTGGCATCCGGGTCGATGTCGAAGTGTTCGTCAATGCCGTCTACGGCTATGACATCCAGTGTGAACTTGTTGGCGAGACGGGTGTGGCTCGCCTTCCGGAGCCGTCCAACGTCCTGCTGCGGAGCGAGGCTAAGCTTAGCGTTGAAATTCTTACGGACTGGAAAAAGCGATTCATTGCATCCTATGACGTCGAGTTGCAGGAATGGATCCACTCCGTTGCGTCCGGCAAGATCAGTGGCCCGTCGTCCTGGGACGGTTATGCTGCTGCCGTCACTGCCGATGCCTGTGTCGAAGCCCAGAAGAGCGGCAAAATTGTGGAGATCAAACTGGGTTCACGACCCGCCTTGTACCAGTTAAACGGGTAGGAAAGAGGCGCTTATCAGATAAAAATTGCATTTGATGTCGCCTCTTGGCTAAACAGATGAGCATTATCCAAATGGATAAGCACGTAACCGATTGGGTTACATGTATGTTGCAGTCTCCTCCCCCGCGATTAATCCCTTCTACAATTAGCCAAAGGCCAGCTGTGAAACGTTGGCCCACCACAAGAACATTGAGATCAGGAAAGAATTGAAAACGAACTTGTCAGGAAGTAAGTCGTTTCTTGTCGTTGTTGTTTGAGAGTTCGAATTCCGCTCCGCATCGCGGAGCACCTCCCAAGAAGAAGAAGAAAGAATCAAAGAAATGAAGCTCGCAAAAGTTTTCCTCCCAGCGATTGCGCTAATGACAATGGCCTTTGGCGGTATTCCTGCCCAGGCTGCCGAAAAAGTAAAAATTGGGGTTGCTATGGCCCTGTTCGACGACGTCTGGTTGACCCTCGTCCGGGATGCAATGACCAAATGGGCCAAGAGTCACCCCGATGTCGAACTCACCATCGTGGATGCGGCCAATGATACCGCCAAGCAGACAGGCCAGGTTGAAAACTTCCTGGCTCAGGGAATGAATGCCGTGGTCATCCTTCCGGTGGATACTGCTGCAACCGGACCGATGACCAAGTCCGTCGTTAAAGCCGGCAAGCCTTTAGTCTACGTCAACCGCAAGCCTTCGAACCTGCCGAAGGGTGTCGTCTATTGTGGTTCCAACTCCATTGAGGCCGGAATCATGAACATGGAGGAACTTGGTAAAGCAATGGGCGGCAAGGGAAATGTAGCCATCCTGATGGGCGAGTTGAGCAATGAAGCGGCCATTGGCCGAACTGATGGAATTAAGAAAGTCGTTAAGGAAAAGTTCCCGGATATCAAGGTCGTCCGTGAACAGACCGGCAACTGGAAGCGCGACCAGGGCAAGACCATTATGGAGAACTGGCTGGCTTCCGGCCAGGAGATCAAAGGCGTCGCCTCAAACAACGACGAGATGGCGCTCGGTGCATTGCAAGCCATCAAGGCTGCCGGAAAACTCGGCAAGGTCCCTGTTGGTGGCACGGATGGCAGCCATGACGCTTTGGAGTCAATGGAAAAGGGTGAACTGAACAACACCGTGTTCCAGGATCCCGTTGGCCAAGGTGAGGAGGCTGTCAATGCAGCCTATCTGCTTGTAAAGAAGGAATCCAATCCGAAAGTGGTGGACGGGAACATCTGGATTCCCTACCAAAGAGTCACCAAGGAGAACTACAAGTCATTCATGAAATGAGTCCTCGCTTGACCGTTGTCTACCTGGGTCTGGAAGGCGGTGGTCATTGAACAAATGAGGAGCCAGCTATGGAAAACGAATACCTGCTCATTATGGAGGGTATTTCCAAGCAGTTCCCAGGTGTCCGTGCCCTAAGCAAAGTCGATCTCCGTACCCGCAAGGGAACGGTGCATGCGCTGATGGGCGAAAACGGCGCAGGTAAATCTACGCTGATGAAGTGTTTGATTGGCATCTATGCGCCGGATGAGGGCACCATAACCTTCAAAGGTGAACGACTGCATATAACCAATACCCACTATGCTCTGTCCAAGGGTATTTCGATGATTCATCAGGAACTGAGCCCGATTCCCGAGATGACCGTTGCTGAGAACATTTACCTGGGTCGTGAACCCATTACTTTGTATGGCCTGGTTGACATGCGCAAAATGAACCGCATGGCCACAGAACTCCTGGAACGGCTTCACATCAAGATCAAACCAACCGCTAAAATGTGCGAGCTTAGTATTGCCAATATTCAGCTCGCCGAAATCGCCAAAGCGGTTTCCTATAACTCGGACTTGATCATAATGGATGAACCAACCTCGGCTATCACTCAGGCGGAGGTGGAAGGACTTTTCAGTATCATCAGATCATTGAAGGCCCAGGGGTGCGCGATCATCTATATCAGCCATAAAATGGATGAAATCTTCAAGATAACCGATGAGGTCACGGTTTTCCGTGATGGTCAATACATCAGCACTGATTCAACCGCTGATTTGACCGACGGGATGCTCATCGAAAAGATGGTTGGTCGGACGCTTACCGATATGTTTCACAAGGAAACAACAGACATGGGTTCGGTTTTCCTTGATGTTCAAAACTTGAGCGGAAAAGGATTTCGCAATGTCAGTTTCCAGGTCAAGCGAGGCGAGATTCTAGGCGTTGCGGGCCTGATGGGGGCAGGGCGCACCGAACTTATGGAAGCGGTTTTTGGGGTGACCCGGACCCATGGCGGAACCATAAGGATTGAGGGGAAAGAGGTCTCAATCAAGTCGCCGGCCGATGCCATTCGAGGCGGCATGGCCTTGCTGACCGAAGACCGGAAATTGACCGGTTTGTACCTGAACGCCAGCGTTCGCGAGAATATGTTCATAGCGAACATAAACAAATACTTGTTGGGACCCTTCATCCGGTTCGGGAAAATCGAGAAGGATTGCGAAAAGATGCGGGGCGTGATGCGCATCAAGACGCCTAGCCTGATGCAAATTATTAAGAATCTGTCCGGCGGCAATCAACAGAAGGTGTTGATTTCACGTTGGTTATTGACTGAACCGGATCTCCTGATCTTGGACGAGCCAACGCGTGGGATTGATGTCGGCGCCAAATCGGAAATCTACCGGCTGATGACAGAATTGGTTCGCTCCGGCAAGGCGATCATCATGATCTCGTCGGAATTGCCGGAAGTCCTGGGTATGAGTGATCGAATCATGGTCATGCACACAGGCGACAAGATAGGTGAGCTTTCCCGGGCAGAAGCAACACAGGAAAAGATCCTTCAAATGGCCACGGGGATGAGTTTGACCGCATAGAGAGAAGCGTTGTGGAAAATCCAGGAGTCACTACTGCAAACAAGGCTACAACTGGGCAACAGGGTGCTCAGCTGCTTGCGAGCATCTTCAGTAAATATGGAATCTTCCTGATTTTTGCCGTCATGGTTTTGGCGGCCTCGATACTGTCACCGGCATTCTTGAGCAGTACCAACCTCATAAATATTGTGCGACAGATGTCGATCGTTGGCCTGATCGCGCTTGGTGTTACAGGGGTTATCGTCTGTGCCGGCATCGACCTTTCGTCTGGATCCGTTGTTGGCTTGGCGGCAGTCGTTGCGGCCAGCATGGCTCAGATGCCTGATTATTCAGCCGCCTTTTATCCTGGTCTTCACCTTCCCTTAATTGTGCCGGTGCTAGCGGCTTGTGCGGTGGGTGCCTTAGTGGGTTTGATCAATGGCAGCCTCGTTGCTAAGGCCCGCATTCCGCCGTTCATCGCTACTTTGGGTACCTATACTGCGATTCGCGGGGCCGCTAACCTCTATACCGGCGGTCGTCCGATCTCCAATTTGACGGATGACTACAACTTCATCGGCCAGGGGGATGTGTTCGGTCTTCCGGTTCCCATTATCATTCTGGTAGTCATGGCGGCTGTTACCCACATCCTTTATGCCCATACCAAATTCGGGAAATACATCTACGCTATTGGCGGTAACGAACAGGCGGCGCGGGTTTCTGGCATCAATGCATCCCGGTACAAGATGCTTATCTACGTGTATGCCTCTTTCCTGGCTGGACTGGCGGGATTGGTGGTTTCGTCCCGCATCGGTTCGGGGCAACCGGGGCTTGGCATTGGCTACGAACTTGATGCCATTGCGGCCGCGGTGATTGGTGGTACCTCCCTTTCGGCTGGTGGAATCGGGACAGTTGCAGGCACGATTGTTGGTGCGCTGATTATCGGTGTATTGAACAATACCCTTGATTTGATGAATGTGTCGGCCTTCTGGCAGCAGATTGTCAAGGGTTGCATTATTGTTGGTGCAGTCATTATCGACCAGCTCAAGCACCGCGGTAGCAAGTAGGACGGTGGTCGCGTTGGGATCTTCGGGTGCCAGGGCTCCCGTCAAACGGGCTCTAATCGGATTCTGGAGCGTTTTCTTTGGGCCGAATGGCCCTTGTAGAGGCCCAAACGTACTTTATCTTCCGTTTCGTGTGGTCTCCCTATAACCCCCCTTTTCCGATGAGTGTCCCACCTGACGTGAGGTCGACATTTTGAATGGAGGAAGATCGTGATCGGAATTGCCTTGCTGGGCGCAGGGCGCATGGGCCGGGTGCATGCCAAGACCATCGGTGCAGCCGGAGGAAGACTCGTCACGGTTTACGACGTCGTCGAGCCAGCAGCCAAGTCCCTGGCCGCCGATACCGGCGCATTCGTGGCGCGCAGCGTGGAAGAGGCTTTGCACCATCCTGAGGTCGACGCTGTTCTGGTGGTGACGTCGTCAGACACCCACGTTGACTGCATTCTCCAAGGGATCCAGGCCGGAAAGGCCGTCATGTGTGAAAAGCCGCTTGCGCCGACCCTGTCGGACGCGCAGCGGTGCATCAACGCCTTGGGTGCCCAAGCAAGCAAGGTCTTTCTTGCGTTTAACCGGCGTTTCGATCCGGGGCATGCAGCGCTCAAGAGGGCGGTCGAGGCGGGTGAAATCGGCAACCTCGAGCAACTGACCATCACCAGCCGCGATCCTGCTCCACCACCGCTTGACTACATCCCGAAGTCCGGCGGGCTCTTTCGAGACATGATGATCCACGACTTTGACATGGCGCGATGGCTGCTGGGCGAAGAGCCCGTCAGCATTTACAGTCGCGGCAGTTGCCTCGTTGACCCGCAGATCGGCAAACTCGGCGACATCGACACCGCTTGTGTGGCCCTCATGACGTCCAGCGGCAAGCAGGCCGTGATCCTCAATTCACGGCGTGCCGCTTACGGCTATGATCAACGGATCGAGGCCTTCGGATCGGCCGGGATGGTCATCTCGGACAATCCGAGGGCGACTAGCATCACGCGGTATTCCAGCACGAGCTTCGGGGCGCCGGATCGTCTTTTCACGTTCTACATGGACCGTTACGGTGACAGCTACCGCAGGGAAATCGAAACCTTTCTTGGAGACGTGGCGGCAGGCACGCCGCCCCCGGTCAATGCCATCGATGGCCTACGGACAGCATATCTGGCGGAGGCAGCCGGTGCTTCGCTTCGGCTAGGGCAGGCCGTTGAACTCAAAACCAACTGCGAAGTGAGCTGGCATGAGTGATGATTATTTTTTGAGGAATCGATCCACCATCGCGATCATCACCGGCGGCACGCAAGGTCTTGGGCTGGCCATCGCCAGAAGGCTCGCGCGAGAGGGAGCGCCTGGCATGGCCATCAGCGGTCGAAACGAGGAAAAGGGCGAAGGGGTTGCCGAGAAGCTCCGCTCGATCGGCACGGATTGTTTATTTGTGAAGGCTGACGTCTCAACCGCAAATGACTGCTACAGGCTCGTTGACACGGCTCTAAAGCGCTTTGGTAACGTTAACGGACTCGTGAACTCTGCCGGTATCGCAGACCGCGGCACGCTGCTGGACACCAGTCTCGAGCTCTGGGACCGTCACTTCAACACCAATGCGCGCGGCCCGTTCCTGTTGATGCAGGGGGTGGTCAGACACCTGGTCGAAACCGGCCAACCGGGCAGCATCGTCAACATCCTTTCGATGGTGGCCCACTGCGGGCAGTCTTACCTGACGCCGTATTCGGCGTCTAAAGGAGCCTTGGCAACCCTCACCAAGAATGTGGCCAATGCGTTTGCCGCCAAGCGCATCCGGTGCAACGGGATCCTGACCGGCTGGATGGACACGCCCGGTGAGAGCGCGACCCAGCAGAAGTTCCACGGCGTGGGAGAAGATTGGTTGGCGAAAGCGGAGGCTGCACAGCCCATGGGGCAGTTGGTGAAGCCCGACCAGTTAGCCGGACTGGTTGCCTACCTGCTGAGCCCGGAGTCCGGCGTCATGACGGGGGCCCTGGTGGATTATGATCAGCATGTGGCTGGCGCTTATCCTGAGTAGCGGCGCGCCTTGACAGGGGAGGGAACCAACCACATGATTTTCACGGCCCGAGCTTTAGCCTGTCTGAACAGAGACGAAACAAACGTCCTGGTTCATCTCGTTTGATAGCGTGTGCTTCACCCTCGCGGTGCGCTTCAGCGGCTGGCTCGCACCTGGTTTCAGGCTGGTCCGGTTTCAGGATTTCTGGGCATTGAAGCCAACATGCGCTATTCAGGTTTACCGATCATCTCCGGATCCTGCCGAAGGTCCAAAACAGCCACGAATTCGCCGCAGTTTTCCGAATTTGAAGATCTTTACATCGAAAGGCGTAAAGGTGGCAAACTTAAGCCCTTTCATGTGTTTCGGTATCTCGTC
>Ga0208989_10000013_pt1 | contig 29542 bp, 31 predicted proteins | sample MedBloCAOM3_M1_FD_187852 | JGI IMG/M metagenome (GOLD analysis project Ga0208989, IMG submission 187852) | Forest soil microbial communities from El Dorado National Forest, California, USA - Mediterranean Blodgett CA OM3_M1 (SPAdes) (version 2) | ecosystem: Environmental > Terrestrial > Soil >...
GGCTCTCCGCGCTCTTGATCCCGCCCGACGTAGGGGCAAAGCTGCGCGGGAGCGGCAAAAAATTTCGTCAGGGAAGGAGCGAGCAATGGCAATGAATACGGGCGACGTCGCCGTTGATGATGACGGCGGTGGCATCCGCCCCGATGGGCGTCCTTTGGGAAGCACCTGGGCCATGCATTTTCCCGGCAATCTGCGCTGGAGCAACGCCATGCAGATCGTCAAAGGGATGGCGCCCTACGGTGCAATTGCCATGGACGAGGTCGATCGCATCGGCCGTCGGCTCGAGACACGCGCGGGGGAAGCCGATCTCGATCGCGTCTGGCGCGAGGAATGGGCTGCGATGGCGGATCGAGTCGTGGCCGTCGCTGACACAGCCGCGGCGGAACAATGCCACATCACTGCCGGCAACAACTACATGCGCGCGGGCAACTATTACTACAGCGCGGAACGTTTCATCCCGCCCGGGCCGGAGAAGATGGCGATGTATCACAAGGCGCTGCGCGCGTATCGCGCGGCCATGGAGCGCCTGCATCCCGAGATCGAGCGCGTCGAGGTTCCCTACGAGAACACGAGCCTGCCCGCCTATTTCGTGAAGGGCAAAGGCACCGGCCGGCGCCCGACCGTCGTGTTGTTCGACGGGATGGACAATGCGAAGGAGATGAGTGTGATCTTCGCGAGCCTCGATTTCGCCAAGCGCGGAATCAACACGCTCGCCATCGATGGGCCGGGTCAGGCCGAGGCGCTGCGTCTTCGCAACATCCACAGTCGTTACGACTACGAGGTGCCCGGCGCCGCCGCTTACGACTACGTCGCGTCTCGCGCGGATGTCGATCCCAAGCGCGTCGCGGTCATGGGCTACAGCTTCGGGGGCTATCACGCTCCACGCATTGTCGCGTTCGAGAAGCGCTACGCCGCCGCCGTAGCCTTCGGCGCCATGTACTGGAGCATCTACGACTGGGTTGCCGGCAACAAAGCCAGGCTCGCGGTCGATCCACGCACGAGCTCCACCTCGATGTTCCAATTCCGCTGGGTGGTGGGCGCGCCGGACAACGCGACCGCGCTCGAATGGGCGAAGAAGTTCACGCTTGAGGGCGTGACGCAACGAATCGAGTGCGCATTCCTGGTTTTGCACGGCGAGAATGACCGGATCGTCCCACTTTCGGAAGCGAAGAAGCTGTACGAAGCGGTGGGCTCGAAGCGAAAGCACATCAAGATCTTCACCGCCGAGGAAGGCGGTGCCGAACACTGCCAAGTCGATCATCGCCAGCTCGGCGTCGATTACATCGGCGACTGGCTGCTCGCGAACATGTGAGGCAAGCGCAGTCTCTGCCGACTCTGTTCCGGGCGGCCATGCATGCGCAGGGTCTGCAACGAGCTGACGCCGGCATCGCACCCGTCGACGCGGGCGGCTACGCGTGATCCAATGGGGGCTCCGTTCTACGGGCAATCAGCCGGCAAACGGCGATGAAACAGGGAGGCGGCCTCAATGCGCAAGCTATTTAGGTGCTCGGTCGTGTGCGCCTTGCTCGCCGCTCCGGCCCTGACGCAAGCGCAAAGTCCGTCGTCCTATCCCGATCGGCCGATCCGTCTGGTCGTCGCGTTCGTGGCTGGGGGTGCGACCGACACGTTGGCGCGCCAGATTTCGAACGACCTGAAAGAGGCGCTCGGGCAGACCGTCGTCGTGGAAAATCGGCCTGGGGCGAACGGTTATCTGGCCTGGAACCATGTCGCGAGCTCGGAGCCGGACGGCTACACGCTGCTGCTCGCCGAGAATGCGCTTGGAATCAGCCAGGCCTTGCACAAGAAGGCCACCTCGAGCTTCGATCCGCTGACGCAGTACGATGCAATCGCTGCGATCGCGACCTCGCCTTCTGCTCTTGTCATTGCGACCAACGTGCCCGCGAACACGGTGGCGGAGCTGGTGGCGCTCTCGCGCACCGTGTCGCAGAAAATGAATTACGCATCCGCCGGTGTCGGCAGCGTCTCGCATTTGAGCTTCGAGGTCTTCAAGGATGGCGTGGGGATGGAAGCTATTCACATTCCCTACAAAGGCGGCGGCCAGGCGATCGGCGACGTGATCGCCGGGCACGTCCCGATGGCGATGACCTCGGTGCAGGTTGCCAAGAGCCTGGTGGAGAGCGGCAGGATCAAGGCCCTTGCCGTGACCAGCCCCGCCCGATCCCCGGCCTTGCCTGATGTGCCGAGCCTCAAGGAGGCAGGCATGAGGGCCGCCGAGGTTGAACTGGGGTTCTGGTTTGGCGTCTTCGGACCCAGGGGCATGCCGAACGACGTCAAGACCAAGCTGGAACAGGCCGTGGCGACCGTGATGTCCGACCCGCGCGTGCGTGAGCGCCTGGCCAAGCTCGACATCACGCCCGGCTTCGCGCCTTCCCCGGTGCTGAGAACCAAGCTCGAAAACGAAATCAGGAACTGGACGAAGTTCATCGACAGCCATGGGATCAGGCCGGAATGACGCGGGTTGTGCAGCGACCAAGGAGCCGGCGTGAGCGACGGATATGACCTCATCGTCAACGGTAGGTGCGTTCATGTGCAGGGCGACGCCACAAAGCCGCTGCTGTCGGTCTTGCGCAATGAGCTCGGACTGCGCGGCAGCCGGTTCGGCTGCGGCACCGAGCAGTGCGGCGCCTGCATGGTGCTGATCGATGGCGAGCCCTCTTTCTCCTGCGCGCGTGCGATCGAAAGCCTTGCCGGAAAGAGCGTCACGACGGTCGAAGGGCTTGCGCCTAGCGGTTCGCTTTCTCCGTTGCAGCAGGCCTTCCTCGATGAGCAGGCCGGTCAATGCGGCTACTGCCTCTCGGGCATCTTGATCTCGGCCGCGGCGCTGCTCGCGCGCAATCCGCAGCCGAGCCGGAGCGAGATCGCCGCCGCCCTCGACCGCCATCTCTGCCGCTGCGGCGTGCACAACCGGATCATGCGAGCGGTGGCGCGCGCCGGCGCGCTGATGGGAGCACGTCCGTGACCACGCTGCCCAAGAGCCTGCCGAACAGCCTGCTCGACAATCCGCTGCTCGGCACATGGATCGGTTTCGAGGACGCGGGCTGCGTGCGGCTTGCGACCGGCAAGGTCGAGATCGGCCAGGGCGTCCTCACCGCCCTGGCGCAAATCGCTGCCGAGGAGCTCGACGTTGCCCCTACCCGGCTCCGCATCGTTTCAGGCGAGACACCGACAAGCCCGCGAGAGGGCTTTACGTCAGGCAGCAATTCGATCGCCATCTCGGGCGGTTCCATTCGCCTCGTCTGCGCCGAGGTACGGATGCTCTTTCTTCGCTATGTTGCAGATCGCCTCGCTTGCCCCGTTGGGGCTCTCGCCATCGAGGACGGCCGCTTCCTGCGCGCGGGTCGCCACATCGGTCAGGATTACTGGTCGATCGCCGGGGAGGTTGACCTTGCCCGCCCAGCGGCCGGTGATGCAACGCCCAAGCCGCCGTCGAACTATCGCATCGTGGGGCAAAGCCTGCCGCGGCTCGATCTCGCAGACAAGGTGACAGGCGCAGCCTTCATCCATGATCTCGCGCCGGATGACGTGTTGCACGCGCGTGTGCTGCGTCGCCCCTGGCCCGGAGCCAAGCTCGCGGACTTCGATGAAGCTGCGGTCCGGCGCGCGGCCGGTGCGCCGATCAACATCGTGCGCGACGGCGACCTCGTTGCATTCACATCCGATGATGAATTGGCGGTGATGCGCGCAGCACAATCCGCGCGCGGACTTGCGGTGTGGACCGGCGGCGCCGAGCCACCCTCCAACGCGGGCGAACCGAATTGGATTCGCGGCCAGCGCACGCGCGATCGCATCGTGGAAACGGGGGCGGCGGTTGGCGCCGCGGGAAACCGCGTGGTCGAGGCAAGTTTTTCGCGCCCGTTCCTCGCCTATGGTTCGATCGGGCCGTCATGCGCGCTCGCGGAGCATAAGGATGGCGCATTGACGGTCTGGACCCACTCTCAGGGTGTGTTCGAGTTGCGCAAATGGCTCGCGCATGCGCTGGGCATCGATCCCGCGCACGTCACGGTCTTGCATCGGCAAGGCGCCGGCTGCTACGGGCACAACTCGGCCGATGACGCGGCGTTCGACGCCGCGTTCGTCGCAATGCGAACGCCGAACCGCACCGTGAGAGTGCAATGGACGCGCGAGGACGAGTTCTCGGCTGCGCCGATGGGCTCGGCCATGGTCGTCGGCCTGCGCGCGGTGCTCGATGCCAATTCGCGCCCCGCCGATTGGACGATCGAGATCTGGAGCCCGGTCCACGCGCAGCGTCCGGGCATGAATGGAAGCGCGAATCTGCTCGGCGCGGAAGCGCTCCTCGATGCTGCGGCCCCTCCGGTCGACATCAACGACGTTGCGGACGACGCCGGTGGGGGCGCGACGCGCAACGCGCAGGCGCTCTACGACCTGCCGCGACACAAGCTGGTGCACCATCTCCTCCCCCACGTCCCGGTGCGCACCTCCTCGCTGCGCGGACTGGGTGCCTTCGCCAACGTCTTCGCCATCGAGTCCTTCATGGACGAACTCGCCGAGACCGCAGGCGAGGATCCGGTGGCCTACCGGCTCTCGCTCATGTCCGATCCGCGCGGGCGGCGGGTGATCGAGACGGCAGCCGAGATGGGAGACTGGTTCGGCACGACCGCGCGCGATGGTCGCGCGCGGGGGTTCGGCTTTGCCCGTTACAAGAATCGCGCCGCCTATGCCGCGGTGGTGGCCGAGGTCGAGGTCGACGAGCAGGTTCGTCTCGTCCGCGTGTGGGCGGCCGTCGACGCCGGCCTCGTGATCAATCCGGATGGCGCAGCGAACCAGATCGAGGGCGGGATCATCCAGGCCGCGAGTTGGACCCTCAAGGAGGGCGTGCGCTTCGCGGATGGGCGGGTCGCCTCCGACACCTGGGGGAGCTACCCGATCTTGCACTTTTCCGAGGTCCCCGAGATCGACATCCGCTTCATCGAGGCACGGCACCAGCCGACGCTGGGTTTGGGCGAAGCCTCGCTGGGCCCTACCGCGGCGGCAATCGGCAATGCGGTGGCGCGCACGCTCGGCAGACGCATTCGCGCCTTGCCATTGACGCGCGAGCGCATCATGGCGACGCTGTTGGCCGAACATTAAAAAGTGCCAGAAACAGATCGAGGGAGGACCACATGCAACGTCGAACGGCGTTACTTCTGATCGCGTGCGCGCTCCTGTTCTCCGGCCCGTCCGGATCGGCCGATGCACAGGATTTTTCCGGCAAACCGATTCGCCTCCTCGTCGGACTGGCGGCCGGCGGCGCGACCGATGTCATGGCGCGCCTGGTCGCACAGAAGATGAGCGAAAACCTCCGCGCCACGGTTTTTGTGGAGAACAAGGTCGGCGGCAATTTCATTCCGGCGTTGCGCGAGCTCACGGGCTCTCCGGCCGACGGTCATACGCTGTTTTTCATTTCAACCAGCACGCTGATCACCCAGCCGTTGCATCCGGATTATCCATTCGATCTCACGCGACTGACACCTGTCACGCAGGTCGCGACCGGGCCGCTGATTCTGGTCGTGAAGAACGGCCTGGGCATCAAGACGCTGGGCGAGTTGATCAGCCACGCCAAGATGAATCCCGGCAAGCTCAGTTTCGGTGCCGGTGGCGGGACCGGGAGCTCCCTCTATTTCGCGACCGAGCTGCTGAAGGCAAAGACCGGGATCAAGATCACCATCGTCAATTACCGCGGAGCAGGACCGGCGCTCAACGATCTCCTCGGTGGGCACATCGACGGGATGTTTGATGCCATGCCGGTCATGGCCGTACAAGCCAAGGAGGGCAAGGTCACGCCGCTCGCGGTCACCAGCGCCACGCGTTCGCCGGTCCTGCCCAATGTGCCGACGATCCTCGAGTCTGGCGTGCCGGACTACGAGATGGCCGGGTGGTTCGGCATCCTCGCGCCCGCCGGCACCCCGCCGGCCATCGCCCAACGCCTGCGCGACGAGGTGGCGAAGGCCGTGGCAGCCCCGGATGTGGTTTCGACGCTTGCCTCGCAAGGCATGGAGCCGCTCGCCACCCAACCGCGAGCATGGGCCGACTACCTTAAATCCGAACTGGCCGTCTATACCAAGATCGTCAAGGACGCGAATATCAAGCCGGAATAACCGAGAAGGAACCCGATGTCCCAGAACATGCTCGATGGCGGTCAGGTGATCGTCGACTATCTCGTCCGCGAAAAGGTGCCTTACGTTTTCGGCCTGTGCGGCCACGGCAATATCGGCTTCATCGACGCGCTTTACGAACGCTCCGACGAGATCAAGACCATCTCGGTCCACCACGAGACCGTCGCCGGCTTCATGGCGGATGTGTATTACCGCGTCTGCGGACGGCCGACTGCGACGTTCACCTCCTGTGGCCCGGGCTCGGCCAATCTGCCGATCGCGCTCGCCAACTCCTATCTCGATTCCGTTCCGTTCCTGGCGGTCACCGGCAATGTGCCGACGAGCCAGTTCAACCGCGGCGCGTTTCAGGAGCTCTACCGGCACTACCAGGCCGACTTTCCGTCCACCGTGCGCGCTTACTGCAAGCGCGTATTCCAGCCCACGCGCGGCGACATGGTCCCGCTGGCGATCCGCCAAGCGTGGAAGACGATGGTCACCGGACGCCCAGGGCCGGTCGTGCTCGACGTTCCGTTCGATATCTTCAAAGAGGCGGCGGCGGAAGAAACCCCGAGACCGGAGGAGTGGAACGCCAACATCTCGTCGCGCTGCGGCGCCGATCCCGAGGGGGTCAAGAAGGCCCTCGACATGCTGGTTGCGGCCGAACGGCCCGTCATCCTGGTCGGCCAGGGCGTCAAATATGGTGGGGCAGCGGCCGACTTGTTGCAGCTCGCGGAGCGACTGCGCATTCCAGTCGCCTGGTCCGCCAGCGGCACCGGCGCCATCGATTCCCACCACCCGCTGGCGCTCGGCCTCGTCGCCCGCAACGGTCCCTATCAGGCCAATCATGCCGCGCGCACGGCCGACGTGCTGCTCGCGCTCGGCGTACGCTTCGACGATCGCACATCGAGCTCCTGGCTGCCGGGCTATTCCTTCACGATCCCGCCGACCCGGCTCATTCACGTCGACATCGATCCGGACGAGATTGCCCGCAACTATCCGGTCGCGCTCGGGCTGATGGCGGACGTGCGCACATTCCTGCGCCAGCTGCTGGCGGAAATCGATTCGCGCCGAAACCTGCATGAGACGCCGGCGCGGGCGAACTGGCTCGGCACGATCGACGGCTATCGCAAGGAGTGGAATGCGTTCATCGCGCCGGGCTTTACCGATGATACGACGCCGATCCATCCGCAACGGGCCGCCTATGAGATCGACAAGGCGCTGCCCGAGGACGCCATCCTGGTGAGCGACATCGGCGTCCACCACAACTGGCTCATCCAGTTCTGCAATCCGCGGCGGCCCGACTCGCTCATCGGCTCGATGGGATTCGGTCCGATGGGATTCGGTGTTGCCGGCGTATTGGGGGCCCAGTTTGCCGCACCCGACCGTCCCTGCGTTTCGGTTTGCGGCGACGGCGCCTTCTTCATGCATGCGAGCGTGCTCGGCACCGCAGTGGAGTACAATCTGCCGGTGGTCTGGGTGGTGTGGAATAACTTCGCCTATGCCTCGATCCGCGGATTGCAGCGCGGCTATCTCGGTGGCCGTGAGCTGGCGACCGACTTCCGCCATCCCGAGACCGGCGCACCTTACAATCCTGACTTTGCTGCGATGGCGCGCTCGGCCGGCGTCGAGGGCGTGAACGTCGACCGCGCCGCCGATCTTTCCGAAGCATTGCGAACTGCGCTCAGGGCGCGCCGGCCGTATCTCATCAATGCCAATATCAGCGCTGACAAGAATCCGGGCGGCGCCGGCGTTTGGGAGCTTCCCGGACTGGGCCAGAGCCAGCCGGCCTTCGGTGGTCGTTACCAGCCTTGATCGGGTGCGCGAGTTCACGCCTCGACGTGGAAAACGGCGATACTAGCAGCGGATGATTGGAGGCAACGATGAAACGAATGCTGGCGGCGTGTGCGGTTGGACTCTTCGCGACGCTCACGCCGAATTTTGGTCACGCGCAAGGGACGTTTCCCACTCGAACGGTGAGATTCATCGTTCCCTTCCCCGGCGGCGGCATCAATGACGTGCTGGCGCGCATCGTCGGGGAAAAACTGCAGACCAAGTGGGGCCAGCCGATCGTCATCGAGAACAAGACCGGCGCCGGCGGCAATATCGGCGCCGAGTTCGCTTACCAGTCGGAGCCCGACGGTTACGCGCTGTTGCTCAGCCCGCCGGGACCGCTCGCGGTCAACCAGAACCTCTACAAGCAGCTCTCCTACAAGCCGCAGGAATTCGTGCCGATCACCGTGGTCGGCTCGGTTCCGAATGTCGTGATCGTGCGCAAAGAGCTGCCGGTGAATTCACTCAAGGAGCTGATCGACTATGTCAAGGCGAACCCGGGAAAGGTGACATTCGGCAGCCAAGGGAACGGCGCAACCCCGCATCTGACCGGCATGATGTTTCAGGGCATGACCGATACGCGCATGGTACACGTGCCATATCGCGGCGAGAATCTGGTACTCAACGACATGATCGGCGGTCATGTCGACGTTTTCTTCGGCAACATCGCGGCGGGCGGTCCGCCGTTCAGGGACGGAAGGGTCAAGATCCTGGCGCTCGCCGACACCCATCGCTCCGCCATGCTTCCCGAAATACCGACAACCGCGGAAGCCGGCCTGCCGGGCCTGGTGTCCACCGGCTGGTTTGCGCTCGCCGCCCCTCCGAAGACGCCGCGGCCGCTGGCCTCGGAGATCGCCAAGGCCGCGGTCGAGACCATCAAGATGCCCGACGTGCAGGCGAAATTCCGCGCCGCAAGCGTCGAGCCGGTCGGCAACAGCCCGGAAGAGATGGCCGCCTTCATCGCCGCAGAGACACGGCGTTGGAGCGACATCATTAAAAAGAACAATATTGTCGTGGATTGAGTCCTGCCGATTGCCATCGGACGATCGCCGCAAAGGGGGAACCGTGCTCGCCTCGCTCCGTACCGTCGTCAACGATCCGCGCACCGAGCGCGTGATCATGTTGCTCATCGTCGTCAACGCGGTGATCCTTGGCCTGGAGACCAGCAAGACGGTGATGGCATCGTATGGGTGGCTACTGGAAATCCTCGACCACATCATCCTCGCGGTGTTCGTCGTCGAGATTGCCGCCCGCGTGATCGTTCATCGCCTCGAGTTCTTCCGCGACCCCTGGAGCGTGTTCGATTTCGTCGTCATCGGAATCGCGCTGGTGCCGGCGACGGAGACCTTCAGCGTGTTGCGCTCACTGCGAGTCCTGCGCGTGCTGCGCCTGATCACGGGGGTGCCGACGCTCCGACGCGTGGTCGCCGGACTGCTCGCGGCATTGCCGGGCATGGGCTCGATCGTCTTCCTGATCGGTCTGATCTATTACGTGTTCGCGATCATGGCGACGAAGCTGTTCGGGGATGACAATCCCAACCTGTTCGGCACGCTCGGGGACTCCCTGTTCACGCTGTTCACGGTGATGACACTCGAAGGCTGGACCAACGACGTCGCCAAGCCGGTCATGCAAAATCATCCCTATGCGTGGGTGTTCTTTGTCGTCTACATCGTGATCACGACCTTCATGGTGCTCAACCTGTTCATTGGCGTGGTGGTCAACGCGATGCAGGAGGAGGCAAGCAAGTTGGAGTCCGTCGAACGCGAAGTGATCCAGGAAGAGGCGGCGCCCATCCTCGCCGAGGTCAAGAGCTTGCGGACCGAAGTCGCGGAGCTGCGCGCGGAACTGGCGGGGCGGCGGGCCCAAACCAGCGGGTAGATCAATCGTTCGGTGCGTGTTTTCGTTGATGTGCCGGCACAACGCCACGCTGACGCCGGCAAAGCCCCAGGCTACAACGGCGCAGCCGCCGGAATCATCAACCCCGCGCTGGGAGCAGGCTTGCTCTGCGCGTGGCCGTTCGCAGGGGCTCGTCGGCAACCTCGGAGCTGTCACCGCACTTGCCGGCAACAGCTGCAGTCGGGATTTCAGCTTCTACCAAGTCGGCACGCGGACACGCACCACTTGGTAAGTATGCGGCGTCAGTCCCGTCACCTGCTGGACGCTTGCAAGAGCCGGAATCGAGGCACGTCCACGAACCGCCAATCGTCCAGCGTTACCTTGACGGAAAGATTTTCGTCCACAAAGGGCTCGGCTGCACGGCCGCCGAGCCCATTGTCCCCTGCGCCCTCTCAGATTAGCAGGCTCGCTGCCGCTAGCACGATCCCTGTGACCAGGGCGGTCATGCAAGAAAACAGCAGAAAGTCATTCAGTATTCCGATCATTGCAGCCCCCTGCCTACACGGCACATCGTAATTTTCTAGCGGCCGCACTTAAGCGCGGCCGGCAGTCGGCGTGATGGGGATACCTCCAACCCTTGCCCAGAACGCTCGACGGTCCGTTTGGTTCCCGCCCCATGGAGCTTTCTCGCATGATGACTTCTGTCCCCGTTCCGTTCTCTGATGGGCGGGTAGAGGTCTCTCAGTTGGAGATTCAGTTTGAAACGCGTTGTGATCGAACGTGTGGGCGGTCGAGAACGTTGCCAGGGCGGATCCTTGGATATGTGCACTTCCCCCCAAGCCCCCTCCAGGGTCCGTGAACCCCGTCACGGCGGCGCGAACAAGCCCCGGCGGGGTTTTCGTTGGGCGCTGTATTGGGTAGCTCAAAGCCGCGAGATTGAGGCCGGGCCGTTGCTCCGAACCGCTACCGATGTGCCCAACCGGGGGCGGGTTTCCGGTGCCTACTTGGCTCGCTGCTGTGGTGCGCAGCCGCCAAGCTGGCGCTCGCAGCCACTTTCGCGCACCTATGCCATCTCTCTGCCATTCGCCTCCAAGTAAACTTGCTCTCAGGGTCGCGAGTGAGTTCGGCCATGTGCTCGCATTCAGCGGCGCGTTTCAGGAATACCTCATCAGGCGGGTTCATCGATTACCCCGGGCGGATCAAGTAATTATCGTCAACCCGCGAGGCCGGTCGGAAGTTTCATGCCGACCGACCAAAACGCGCGCCCAGACCGGCCGTGGGCGACATTGCCGCTACCTTCAACGTGACCGCGAAGCGCCCGTCCTTGCGCCAGTTCCGCAGCAACCGTCAGTCCCCAATGGTCATGAGCCGCTAGAGAACGCAAGGGGAACGGAAGTCACCCATCCGCAATTAAAGTGGGCATAGGGTCCCGTTGGTCGGGAACCAAACCAACCGGCGCGCGTTTTGTCGGGGGCTGGAGGTATCCCGTCATACTGACTGCCGAGCATTTTCCGGGGAGTGGAGCATGTGGCTGACCCTGACCGCGATAGTTCTAGCGGCCGCCATTGGCTTCAATGTGCTTGCGATAGCAATTCAGCATTTTGACTAGCCTGACCAGCAGCTCTCGCCGCGCCGTACCAGCAGCAAACGGAGGCGCCAATGCCTTACCCTCGCCAGTCTGAGCCCCCGCCCGTTTGGATTTGTCCGATATGTGAAAAGCTCATGCGCACGCGTTCGATTGAGATCGTCAATGGGGAGGAACATACTAAGCTAGGTTGTACGGCATGCGGCACCGAGGCGATGCAAACCAAGGTGCTATCCGATTAATAAGTCATTGCCAGCGCTTCTGCCCGTCGCACTCAGCGGGGCTCGGCAGGCCCTTAGCATGGATGAACGTCGCTATCGTTTCGATTGCGTCCCGTGGTGCTGGATTTGAAAGTGCGGGTGCCTTGCGCATCCTAACTCTCGGAGGGCCGTCTATGGTGCGCATTGCCGCGTTGTTGATTTTCGGCACTCTGCTAGCTGCTTGTTCCGGCAGCAACAGGGTCGAAGGCATTGTTCCGGCGTGGGCAAACACACGGCAGCCCTCGGCAACGCATTACGTCGCACAAGAGAAGCATGTAGAAGGGCGCAGCAACCCTGACGCGAAGCCGCAACAGGAGCCGCGCACCCAAGAGGCGGCGGGACCGCAAGAGGCGGAGAAAGCTGCGGCTCGAAGCCTTCACGAAGAGTGAAGCACTTCCTAGGAAGGCGCCTGAATGAAGGCCCTTCGCGGGCCGGCCGCTGCGCACGAGTTGGAAAAATATTGCATCTTTTCGGCATTTCTTTTCCGCTCTCGTTTCACGGAACGTTCCTGCTGTGATCGTCTACCTTTACGGAGCGGGCCGTTTGCCAGGAATCTGACAGTGGCCGGTTTTGATTTTCGAAGCCGCCATGCCCGCTATTGTTCATTCGTCATCCACCGGGCCATGGCGCGTGAACTCGCATGTCCTCGCGAGCCGACGAGTATCGGCAAGAGCAGCTCCGTAGCTCGAGGGAATCGGCAGCATCAAGAGAACCACTCGCCGCGAGGGCATCGCGAAAGAGGAAGGTAAGTAGGCCGCCTCAGGGTGAGTGGCGGCAACTACGAGGCCGCGTTCAAGAAATACCGCGATCTGCGCTACCAGCGAGTCAATCGTGAATTGCGCAATAAGCTGCTGCGCGAGTGGAGAGAGGAAGGCAGCCTCGACCTGTCATGGCTCTACGGCGAGCAGGCTGAGCTGCGCATGTCGACAACGTGCCGATGCCGCCGCCCACGATGTTGGCGTCTGCGCCCGATCAATGACGCAGAACGCGTTTTTGGGTCGAAATACTCGGAAGCTGCCGCGATACGAACGCATGAGGGTCTTGAGAATTCGGCGCATATGCACGGCGTTTTGCGTCCCTGCCCGAGCTGCAATGCGTGACGGAAGCGCCCGCCCGAGCTCGATCCATCGACCGGAACTCGCGTTCATACGCGTGTCAGACTTCGGTAGCAGTCTCCCCGCCGTCAGTGCACCCGAGCAAGAGGACAGCAACATGAGCACGAAGACGCACCAGGGCGGCGAGCACCATGAGACCGCCGCCGATCATCATGAGAGCGCCGCCCACCATCATCGCGAAGCGGCCAAGCACTATGAATCCGGCGATCATGAAAAGGCCGGCCATCACGCTCACGTCGCGCATGCGCATGGATTGCATGCGACCCACCACGGCCACGAGGCCGCAAAACACCACGCCGAGAATCACAAATAACCGGCGCCCACGGCCACCGGTTCGAGACGCAATAGCGCCCCTCTCGTGGGCGCGACGTCGGGCATGAAGCCGCCGACGTGTTGCGTCCGACCAACGGCTGAAAATGCCAGATCTACCAGCGCAATCAAGCTTGCGCTGACTGCGCAGCGTATCAGTAGTGCGGGCGTTTGCGACGGCGGTTGTGTCGCCTCCCACCGCATCGAACGCGGATTTAATCCGTCACACGCCGGTCATGCAGGGCGGCTTTCCTTTTGCCTCTAGCATCACGTCCGAGGGATCCATGACCGATATCGCCGCACCGCTGCACGGCTCTGCCCATTTGGGAGCGTCAGACAAACCGAAGCTCGACACGCCCCCAAATCCGCTTGCGTTGATCCTGTTTTTCGGATTCCTCGGCGCCGGCGTGCTGTTCGTTGCGTATAGCCTGTACGTGGATGTCGGCGAGTCCGGCATGAAGACGACCACTTACTTGCCGTACCTTCTTCTGTTCGTCGCGCTCCTGATCGCGCTCGGGTTCGAGTTCGTCAACGGCTTCCACGACACGGCTAATGCCGTCGCCACGGTGATCTACACGCACTCGCTGCCTGCGCCGGTCGCGGTCGTCTGGGCCGGCGTGTTCAACTTCCTCGGCGTCGTCGTCTCGAGCGGCGCGGTTGCGTTCGGCATCATCTCGCTGCTGCCGGTGGAGTTGATTCTGCAAGTCGGAACCGGTGCGGGGTTCGCCATGGTGTTCGCGCTCCTGATCGCGGCGATCATCTGGAATCTCGGTACCTGGTATCTCGGCCTGCCTGCATCGAGCTCGCATACCCTGATCGGCTCGATCATCGGGGTCGGCGTCGCCAATGCGCTGATTCACGGACAAGACGGCACGTCCGGCGTCGATTGGACCAAGGCGACCGAAATCGGCTACGCCTTGTTGCTCTCGCCGGTGTTCGGCTTCGTCGCCGCTGCCCTGCTGCTGCTGGCGCTGAAGTTCGTCGTCCGCAACCCGGCCCTCTATCAGGCGCCGAAGGGCAATCAGCCGCCGCCGTGGTGGATCCGCGGCACGCTCATCGCGACCTGCACCGGTGTGTCGTTTGCCCACGGCTCCAACGACGGTCAGAAGGGCATGGGCCTCATCATGCTCATCCTGATCGGCACGGTGCCAACGGCCTATGCGCTCAACCGTGCGATGCCGGCCAGTCAGATGGAGGAGTTCCGGACGACGTCGGAGGCTGCGGCAGCCGTCGTTCGGCAGAAGGCGGAGGGTCACAGCATCATCGGCGATCCGCGTCCCGCGGTTTCAAACTATGTGTCGCGACGCAAGATCGACGAAGGCACCTACCCGTCGCTGTCGGTCCTCATTCAGGACATCGCGAGGCAGGTGTCGGAATACGGCACGTTTGCCCAGGTCCCCTCCGCGGCGGTGGGCAATACCCGTAACGACATCTATCTCGCCTCGGAGGCCATCCGCTTCCTGATGAAGGACAAGGAGAACGACCTCACCAAGGACGATGTCGCGAAGCTTTCCGCCTACAAGAAATCGCTCGACGCCGCGACCAAATTCATCCCGCTCTGGGTGAAGGTCGCGGTCGCGATCGCGCTCGGGCTGGGAACCATGATCGGATGGAAGCGCATCGTCATCACCGTCGGCGAGAAGATCGGCAAGGCCCACATGACCTATGGCCAAGGCGCTTGCGCCGAACTGGTCGCCGCCGGAACGATCGCCGCCGCCGATGTGTACGGGTTGCCGGTATCGACCACGCACGTGTTGTCGTCCGGTGTCGCCGGAACGATGGCCGCCAACGGCTCGGGACTGCAGTGGGCCACGGTGCGTAACCTATTGACGGCGTGGGTCCTGACGCTGCCTGCTGCGATTACCCTTTCAGCCAGCCTTTACGTCTTGTTCTTGAACATCTTTTGACTGGGCCAGCGTCGGTTATCGCCCGCGTGTGTGGCCGCGCGCCGCGGGCGATAACTGATCTGCCCAACTTGGAATGCCTCTACAACGGCACGCAAGAGCTCTGTCTGCTCGTGCGCGGTCGATTGATTGCCGACCTGCCCCGCGTTTCCACATCCAACAGCTCCCGGCGTCGCTTGCAGGGGCAACGCTCCAACAGAGCGAGAAACTCGTTGCCGTATTGGTTACCGAGTCGCACGGATTCCATTGTTCCGTGGTGCCACAACTCGACAGGAGCGATCGTCGATGACCATGCCCATTGAACAAGCCGCGATCAATCTCGCCGTTGCCTTAGGTCTTAGCGCCGTTATCGGCTTTGAACGTCAGTGGCGCAACCGGCTGGCGGGCCTGCGCACCAATACGTTGGTGTCCTTGGGCGCAGCGACCTTCGTCATTTTCGCGGCGGTCGTGCCCGGCGACGCCAGCCCGACCCGGGTCGCCGCCCAGGTGGTGTCCGGAATCGGTTTTCTTGGGGCCGGACTGATCTTCCGCGAGGGCTTGAATGTGCGCGGGCTCAATACCGCCGCCACGCTCTGGTGTTCGGCCGCGATCGGCGCCCTGGCCGGCGGGGGCTACCTACTCTACGCAACGGTGGCGACGGGATTCGTCGTATTCGTCAATCTGCTCTTGCGCCCCATCGTGAACTTCATCAATCGGCAGCCGCTTACGTCCACCGAGCTCGAGATTGGCTACATCGTATCCGCACCTGCCGCAGCCCGGACGAAGCCCAATTGCGCGCGCTTCTCCTGCAGGGTCTCGCCGGCAGCGGATTGAGCCTGCGACGTCTCGACAGCAGCGATCTCGACGCAGGCGCTAGCGTGGTAGTGACGGCATTTGTAAACGCGCCCCACCGCGTCGACGCGGACGTCGAGAGAATTGTGGGTCGGCTGAGCCTCGAGCCGACGGTATCGGCCGCACGCTGGCAGGCGGAAGTGCATCTCGAATCCGAGGGCCCTGCGCTTGGCCTCGAGGGCCGCTCACGGTCGGCCCATGGCGAAACGCGATAGCCGACCCGCTGATGGCCAAGCGTGTGTCGTCACAGCGCATGATCCCGAAGAGTTGCAGACTTTTCGGATCAGAACGTGCGACCGAACAAATACATAGAGCGAGAATCGCGATTCGATCTGAGCGGATTTCGCTCGGGAAGCGATCGGCCCTCCTGCCGGAGGAGCCACGTCACAAATCCAACATCGGTTTGCCGCTACCTTACCCACCGAGAATCCATTGGGTTAAGGGCGGTGACCATATCTCTCCAATCGGTATTTGCTGCCGTGAACCTCAAGGAACTGAGCAAGCTGACCAAGATTCGGCTGGTGCAATTGATGGAGGCCAACAAGCTGCAGCCCTACGACTTCATTGTAGCCGGCGACCGGCGCACCTACGGCGATCTCATGACCCCGACGGCACTCGCCGAGCTCGCAACCTACGCCACAGGCATCGGGCCATCCAAGCGCAGCATCGTACCTCAGGGTTCCGACAGGGCGCTGCTGACGCCGACTAATCTGATGGCCGACGCCCATAGGGCTGGCCTTTTGGTCCATCCCTACACCTTCCGCGACGAGCCCGATTTCCTCGCTCCCGACTACCGGCTTGACCCGATAAAGGAATATCTCCAGTTTTATATGCTCGGCGTCGATGGCGTGTTCTCCGATTTCAGCGACACTGCGGTCCGCGCACGGGCTCTGCTGCGCCCCTAGGCGCATGACCCCGAAAAGTTGCAGACTTTTCGGATAAGATCATGCGATTGGCTGACGCCATCAAGGGCGGTTTTGATGATGCGGTCAATTTGGCCGAGACGCTTGCGCTCGGCGAGGCCGCTCCGTCAAACGAGGCGGTCGAAGCGCTGCGGACCATCGAACGGCTACGGGCCGGCATGCTTGGCCATCATGACAAGACGGAATAGCGCGGCCGCTTTCGCGGTCACAGCCACCCTTTGCGCTTGAACCAGACGAACGGAATGATCGCGGTGATCAGCATGAGCGCGAGCGCATACGGATAGCCGAAAAACCACTCGAGCTCCGGCATGTGCTTGAAGTTCATTCCGTACGAGGAAGCGATCAGCGTCGGCGGCATCAGGCAGACGGCGGCTATCGAGAAGATCTTGATGATCTGGTTCTGCTCGAGATTGATCAGGCCGAGCGTCGCATCGAGCAAAAAGTTGGTCTTGTTCGAAAGGTAGGTCGCGTGATCGCTGAGCGCGACGATATCCTGCAGCATGTCCTTCACCCAGGCGCCCGCATCCTTGTTGGGCCCCTCGGCCGCCTTTCCCGTCGTGTTGTGATAGGCCAGCAGCCGGTTCAGGCTAACGAGACTTTCCCGGATCATCGCCAAGAGATCGCCCCGGGCGCCAATCTCTTCGATGATGGCCTGAAAATCGCGACTCTTGCTCGCCTTGCCGCCCGGCGGCTTGTAGCGAAAAACCTGACGAGACAGACGCTCCAGATTGCGGCCGGTCTTCTCCAACGCTTCGGCCATGCGCTCGATCAGCGCCTCCACCAGCCCCAGCATGACCTGTTCGCTGTTGATGCACGGCACCGCCCCGGTTTTCTGCGCCCGCGTGGCATAGGTGAAGAACGGCTTCGGCTGGGCATAGCGGATAGTGGCGAGTGTCTCACCCTTGAGAATGAAGCTGATCGGGGTGGTCATCGGCGCTTCGCTCTCGAGCTGCGACACGCCGGTCATGGTCATGAATTCGGCGTCGTCCTCGTGGTAGAGCCGTGCTGACACCTCGATTTCCTGCGCCTCCTCGCGCGTCGGAATCGAGATGCCGAGCAGGTGCTCGGCGAAATGAACCTCTCCCCTGGTAGGATTGATGAGATCGAGCCACAGCGCGCCGGTCGCGTCTGCTGGAGGCGAATGCGGCGTCAAATCGAGATCGGTCGGTACGAGGCGACTCTCCTCTCGCCGATAAACACGCAGCATTGTGTCCTCCTCAACAGTCACAGCCGCCGTTCATCGGAACGGCTCACGACAAGGGCGTGACGGGGCTCGCGCTTGTGGAGCGGCGCCCCGGGCCCTCAAGAAACGGATCAGCGCGACCTGCGCCTCCGTCTCGACAATTCGCCCGTATGCCTGGCGTTCACTCCGAGGATGGCGGCAGTCTGTAGAAAATGCCTTCGCGGATGCTCGCGTGATACGCAAACCTGCATCCACAGCTTCGCGCGTAGTTCTGGACACGCTCGAGCGTGACCTCGTCGATGCCGTCGTTGAGTTCTACGGAGAACCAGCGCGATAGCACATCGCGGGGCACGTTGAGCGTGACCTGCGGAGGAAGCCGATCGAGGATCTCGTCGATCTCGGGGGGCAACGACAACTTTCGATGCTCAGCCATTGGCCTTGATGATCGTCGCACAACCTCGCAGACGACCGAATGATCGTGCTAGCAGTGCCCAGTTCAACATACCCTGGAAGGCCCCGAAAGGTACGATGCTCGGCTGGTCGAGATTGAGAGCAAGGCATGCCTTTCGAGAATGGTGCAAGCCGGTTGGATGTTCAGGCTGTCCGGCACAACAAGAAGAACGCCTCATATGACAGACATATGACAGCGCCTTTTGTGCAATCGATGCCCTGCCGTCGCGGGCCCGCTCCCGCTCTGCTCACATACGTCGAACGATTAATTCCCTGCGTTGGCCATCGTGGCTTGCACTGAATCCGTCTCGGTTGCACCAGGGTCGCGATCGCAGCCGCTCCGCAGACGACGTCGTGAGACATAGGCTCGGTGTTCCCAGCGGTGTTGGAGTATTCCGCGGCGTGATGAGATCTCGCTCCGATATCGCGATCGTTGTCGGCGAAGCAATCCTGCAACACTCCTCACAAACCGCGCCTGCGTTTACGGCTTTGTCATCATCCACGGCGGCCGAGCTTGTAGATTGGCGATGGGCGCCGGAGTCTACGCCGCGAAACGGCTCACGGCCTGCCGTCACAACGCTCAATGATCAGGGAGTATGGTCCGCGCTCGTCCGCTGGCAGCACAACTGCTATCCATGACACGCATAGGCGTCAGCCTTTGATCGTCACGAGTTGTGAACTCTTGACGTGCTCCCGCCCAGGTCGCCCGCCCTAGCCTTACGACCGGGGCCCTTCATGGTCGGCCGACTGCGTGGGCTGGTGGACGCTTTTATGACCGCTGGACCTCGTACAGCGATGACACCGAAGACGATTACGCGCGAGCATTTGTACGATGCGGTTTACAAGACGGCCGGGCTGTCGCGCGCGGAAGCTGCGACACTGGTGGAGCTAGTTCTCGAGGAAATCGCCGCTTGTCTTGAACGCGGCGAAGCAGTCAAGCTCTCCGCGTTCGGCTCCTTCATCGTGCGTCAGAAATCTCAACGCATGGGTCGCAACCCGAAGACCGGGAGGCCTGCACCCATTCCGGCGGGGCGAGTCGTGGTCTTCAAGCCATCCCCGGTCTTGAGAAAGCGCATCAACGCTGGAGCCGAAGGAAAATTGGGCTCTGGAGGAGATTGAGCCGCGCGAACTGCGGCTAGTGTCCCGATTCCGAACGGGGAAGCAGCGGCCGTGGTGGATCGAGGCGCTGACGCCCGGCTCCCGGCTCGCGGCAGAATTTGCCAAGACCCACGGGCTGCGGGTCAGCGAGGTCATGTCGCATCAGGTTCGTATCGGCATCCGAGGGGAGCTCGCTTGGGGAAATTGCCACATTGCTGGAAAGGCACCGCATCAAACGGGTTCCCATCCTCCGCGACGGCAAGCTGGTCGGCATCGTGAGCCGGTCGAACCTGATTCAAGCCCTGGCCTCGTCATTGCATGCGGAGCCGGCGAAGGAGGCAGATCGAGAGATCCGTGTGCAATTGCTTTCGCGCTTGGGCGATCAGGACTGGACCAGCTTTGGTGCGCGAAACGTCATAGTGAACGACGGTGTCGTCCATCTGTGGGGCCTCGTAGGCTCGCCGCAGGAGCGAACCGCGCTCGTCGCTCTCGCCGAAGGCATGCGCGGCGTCGTGGGAGTATCGGATGAAATGATCCCGTCATACGGTTGACCCGGGCGCAAATCCCACTTTGTTCCTTTCACATTCGAAAATGCTTCGACAGCTTGAGCCCCTGCGCCTGGTAGTTCGAGCCGATGCGTTCGCCATAAAGCGACTTTGGCCGCCCCAGCATCTTCTCATAGACGAGACGCCCCACGATCTGACCGTGCTCCAGGATGAAAGGCACTTCGCGCGAGCGGACTTCCAGCACCGCGCGCGCGCCGCGGCCGCCTGCGCCGGCGTAGCCGAAGCCGGGATCGAAGAAGCCGGCATAGTGCACGCGGAACTCACCCACCAGCGGATCGAACGCGACCATTTCGGCGGCGTAGTCGGGCGGCACCTGCACGGCCTCTTTCGAGGCAAGAATGTAGAACTCGTCGGGATCGAGGATGAGGCTCTGGTCGCGACGCGCCTTCATCGGCTCCCAGAACTCGGTCACCTCATAGCCGGCGCGGCGCTCGACATCGATGAGGCCGGTGTGACGTTTGGCGCGGTAGCCGACGAGGCCGTCGGGGCCAAGGCCGGACAGATCGACGCTCACCGCGATGCCTTCGCTCACGTCGGCATCTTCGTCGTCGACCAGGCGCTCGCGCGCGTGCAGCGCGCGTAGTGCTTCGGCATCGAGCAGCGCATTGTCGTGGCGGAAGCGGATTTGCGACAGGCGCGAGCCCTCGCGCACCAGCACCGGAAAGGTGCGCGGGCTGATCTCGGTATAGAGCGGACCATGATATCCGCGCTTGATGCGGTCGAAGCCGCGGGTTTCGTCGGCGATCACGCGGGTGAAGACGTCGAGCCGGCCGGTCGAGCTCTTGGGATTGGCGGCAGCGGCGATGTCGTCGGGCAGCGCGAGGCTTTCGATCAGCGGCACGATGTAGACGCAATTGGTTTCGAGCACCGCACCATCGCCGAGCGCGATCTCGTGCAGCTTGAGCTCGTCGATACGCTCGGCGACCGTCGTGTTCGGACCCGGCAAGAAGCTGGCGCGGACGCGATAGGCCACGTCGCCGAGCCTGAGATCGAGGCTGGACGGCTGAATCTGGTCGGACACGAAATCGTAGGCCGGCAGGATCGCGCCATCCTGCGCAAGCGCCGCGATCATGTGATCCGGCAGGATGCCTCTCTGGTCGACTGCAAAGGCGAGCGCCAAGCGCAATCCTCGGTGACGTCCGACCGTCTACCCGATGACCAGCTTGACGAAAAGCCGTCGGCCACGCTACAGCTTGCCTTATCCCGTGGTCATTTGAGCCGGCCGGCTTGCAGCCACGTAAAACAAATCGCTAAAAGGCCGGGGACGCGTTGGGCCCCGGCGGAGCATTTCCGGCCGGTTTTTTGTTGGCCAAAGGAGGCCCACATGCCCGCGTCTGCAGATCGCAAATACCGCCCCGAGACCCAACTGGTGCATGCCGGCACCCTGCGCTCGCAGTTCGGCGAGACCTCGGAGGCACTCTTCCTCACGCAGGGTTACGTCTACGAGAGCGCCCTGAGCGCGGAAAAGCGCTTCAAGAACGAAGAGCCGGGCTATCAGTATTCCCGCTTCTCCAACCCGACAGTGACCATGTTCGAGCAGCGCATGGCCGCGCTCGAAGGCGCGGCGGCGGCGCGCGCGACCGCGACCGGAATGGCCGCGGTCACCACCGCGCTGATGGGCCAGGTCAGAGCGGGCGATCACATCGTGGCATCCAAGGCGCTGTTCGGCTCCTGCCTCTATGTGGTCGAGGACCACCTCCCCCGCTATGGCGTCGCCTCAACGCTGGTCAACGGCAATGATCTCGAGGAGTGGCGCAAGGCGGTCCGGCCGAACACAAAGACCTTCTTTTTGGAGAGCCCGACCAATCCGGCGCTCGAGGTGCTGGACATCCAGGCAATCGCCGAGATCGCGCACGCCGCCGGCGCAACGCTGGTGGTCGACAACGTGTTCTCGACGCCGCTGTTTCAGCGGCCGCTCGAACTCGGCGCCGACTGCGTCGTCTATTCCGCCACCAAGCATATCGACGGCCAAGGCCGCTGCCTCGGCGGCGTCATCCTCGGCTCCGAGAAATTCATCCAGGACCACATTCACAACTTGATCCGCCAGACCGGGCCGTCGTTGTCGCCGTTCAACGCCTGGGTTCTGCTCAAGGGGCTGGAGACGCTCTGCGTGCGGGTGCGCCGGCAGACCGACACCGCGGCAACCGTCGCGGTCGCGCTCTCCGAGCAGCCCAAGGTCTCACGCCTCATCTATCCCGGCCGGCCGGACCATCCGCAGGCCGACATCGTGCACCGGCAGATGCGCGGCGGCTCGACGCTGGTCGCCTTCGAGGTCAAGGGCGGGAAGGCCGCCGCCTTCCGCTTTCAGGACGCGCTCAAACTCGTGCGCATCAGCAACAATCTGGGCGACGCGAAGAGTCTGATCACCCACCCGGCCACCACGACCCATCAGCGCCTTGCGCCGGCGGCGCGCGCGGACCTGGGCATCAGCGACGGCCTGCTGCGGCTGTCATGTGGCCTGGAGCATCCGGACGATATCGTCGAGGACCTGCTCACCGCGCTGAAGGCCGTGTGAGCTCCGCAGGACAGCGAACGGCCGACGGCGGAGCTATTCGCGCTCGCCGTCGCTGCTCGTCCCCTTTGGGCCAGATCAATTGGCCGGCGCGGCGTGCGGTCCGACCGCAGTCGCGGTGGGCCGCGTCGCGGCCTCGGCAATCGCAGTGCCGAGCGCCTTGGCGAGGCAGGCATAGCTCCAATCGTTCATATGCAGCCCGTCGGCGGAGACAAACGTCTCGAACGGCAACTGCTCGATCTCGCGCCAGCGCCGCATCAGCTCGAAGCGGTGAAAGACACCGACATGCTCGGCCTTCGCCGCCGTTGCAATGAGCGACACCATGCCCTGGCAATTGGGCTTGCTGATGACCCGCGGAGCATATTGCGGATCGATTAGCACGACGTCGGCGCCCGTCGCCTTGAGCCGCGCCAGCCCTTCATGAAGAAGCGGGGCGTGCGGCAGCACCGCTTTGTCCCTGAGCACAGAGTTCGTCCCGACTTGCCACAAAACGAGATCGGGTTTTTCGGCGATCACGCCGGTGTCGAGACGCGCGAGCATGTCGGCGGCCTCGTCGCCGTTCACGCCGCGGTTCAATACCGTGATCTCATGGCCCGGGAAGCGCCGGGCGAGTTCGTCCGCCAGCCGGCTCGGATAGGACGCCGCCGACGTGCTCGCTCCCGCCCCGAATGTCGACGAAGATCCCAGCGCGACGATCTTGAGCGGCTTTCCGCTGGCGAGGACCCGCGCGGTATGGACGAGCGGCAGGTCGAAGCGAACCTGCTCCGCCGTCACGTTGCAAGCGGCCGGGCGCGTCGCGTTCGTGGCGAAAGTTGGCGCCGCAGCCGGCGTCTGTGCCTGTGCCGGCAGTGATGCGAGGAAACCTGCCGCCGCAATGGCCCCGGACATGGCCGCGCGGCGCAGCACGAGATGGCTAATCATGGATATGCGTTGCGTCCCTGTTTGGAAGATTTTTTACGCCTTCTTTTTTCGCGTGGCCTACTGGCCGGCCTTGAAATCGGCAGGCTTCAAATGGGCGGCGTCGATGATCATGGATGCAATGGAGCGGCCAATGCAATCGTGCACGCGGTGAGCGAGCACATTATCCTTACCGGCGGCGTAGAGGTCGAAGGCGCCGGTATCGGACCAATGCCGCATGATGTTGAGGCGGTCGAACAACGGAACCTCATGCTGCTGTGCAACAACGCGCATGTTGTCGGCGTAAGGACCGTACCCAATCATAATGTCGGTCCGCGGACTGTATTGCATGTTCATCAAGATGACGTCCGCGCCGCCTCGATGCAAGGTCTCGACCCCTTCGTCGAGCGCCGTCCGGAAGTCATCAGGCTCGATTCTGCGAATGGCATCAAGGGTTCCGGTCTGCCATATCACCAAATTCGGCTTCTCGTCGACCAGCAATTTTTCCATTCCCTGGGCGAGGTCCGCGGCGGTCATCCGGGTCCGGACCAGGGTCACGACCTTGACCGCGACCGAGGGCAGTTTCTGCTTGAGGGCGGCCTCGAGGCGGGCGGGGTAGGCCGACGGGGGGCCGTCCGGACCGGTGAGGATCGAGGAGCCGGTTCCAACCACCGCGATGGTGAGCCGCTTGTCCTTCTTAACGGCCTCGGCAACGTGCTTTAGCTCGGTCGTGCCGAACCACAAATAGCTCGGAACTTCGCACGGCTCGGCGGCCGCGCCAGCGCCTGCCAGCAGGCCAAGCGCGAGCGACAGCCCCGCCAAGGCTGACGCAACAGGCGCTTTCATGCCTCGCCTCCGGCGAGGTCCGCATCCGGCGTTTTCATGGAACGCGACCCGGGGCTACGTCCTTCTGCCACCTTATACCATCTTATAAGGCCTGCGGCGGCAATCATGATGAGGATGCCGACCGCACTTACCAGGAGTTGCATCCAGAACGCGCCCGACACCTCCACCATCGCAAAATGCGCCGCAAAGGACAGGAACACGCCGAGGCAGAAGATCTCCAGCGAGTGCTGGCCGCAGACGATCGCCGGCCACGCCCATCGCGATTTGAGAAACGGCCAGTCGCGCGGCACGAACTTCACCGTCACCACCGCCAGCGCGAGGAAATGCGCAAAGCGCAGGACGTCGAGATTCACCTTGTCGATCGGATAGATCACCTCTTCCAGCCAGTGCGGGACGTACTGGCCCAGGCCAGGAACATACCAGGTGAGCGAGATGACGAACGCGAACACGAGATACGCGATCGCAATCGAGACCGTCACGGGAGACCGCAAGACCGTCGAGAGGCGCTGGGCTCCCCCCAGCGCGCACCAGGCGCCGAACACGAACAACAATTGCCAGGCGAACGGGTTGAAATACCAATGCCCGCTGGGATAGCTCGGCATGTTCCAGTTGAATTCCCAGGTGAGCACATAGAGCAGCACCGAGGCGCCGAGCGCCAGGGTGGATCGAAACTGCAGGAGCCACAGCGTCGGGGGGAACAGTAGGAGCAAGATGATATAGAGCGGCAAGACGTCCATGTTGGACGGCTTGAATTTGAGCAGCAGTGCCTGAATGATCGTCACGTCGGGTTGCTTGAGAAAATCGAGGATGTTCATTTCCTCGGCATAGAGCGGATTCTCGAAGCTGGTGGCGACGTAGGAAATCTCGGCGAGATAGATCGCGAACAGGAAAACGTGAGCCACGTAGATTTGCCACGTCCGCCGCAGGATGCGGGCGCCCGCGATAATGAAGCCGCGCTCGCGCATTTCCTTGCCGTAGACGAAGGCGGCAGTGTAGCCGGAGACAAAGACGAAGATCTCGGTTGCGTCGCTGAAACCGTAGTTGCGCAGCGTGCCCCAGGCCACGAGGTTCGAAGGGATATGGTCGAGGAAGATCAGCCAGAGCGCGATCCCGCGGAACAGATCGAGCCGCAGGTCGCGTCCAGTGCTGACCACGGGGGCGGGCATTCCGGCGATCTTTCCGACGGCGATGGATGTCTCCAAACTCTAGTCAACCTCCCGGCCGCTTGGGATCACGTCAGCGCGACATTTGCAAGCGATGGACTTAGGGCTATTCACTAGTGTGGCGGTTCAGAAGTCCGCACCATTCTTGCGGCGAATCCGAATGCGGACTTCTGAACCAAAGCCACACTAAATCAATGGGTTGCTAGTGTCCTTCGATTCCGAAGTTCGCAAACGAGGGTACCGCACCATGATGCGAACTTCGGAAATCGGGACACTAGCTCGGAACATACACGACAAAGGGCCCGGATGGGGGCTGAAGGCTTGACCATGAATTCCGTCAAACCAGCGTACCGAGCCGTGACGCGCGAGATCGAGGTCAAGGCGAGCCCGCGCTTTCTGCCCGACCGCTCGTCGCCGGAGAACGGCTATTTCTTCTGGGCCTATACCATCACGCTCACCAATCTCGGAAACGAAACGGTACAGCTCAAGACCCGCCATTGGCGCATCACCGACGCCCAGGGACGCCTGCAGGAGGTGCGCGGCGCCGGGGTGGTCGGCGAGGAACCGGTGCTCAAACCGGGCGAGAATTTCGAATACACCAGCGGCGTGCCGCTGCCGACGCCTTCGGGTTTCATGACCGGAACCTACGGCATGGTGACGGCGGCGGGCGAGACATTCGACATCGATATTCCCGCGTTCTCGCTCGACACGCCGCAGCGCGAGCGCACGATCAACTAGACGTCCGGCTGGGACGGTTCGGGCTCGTGCACGTCCATGGGCTCGAATACGTAAGTTGAATTGCAGAATTCGCAGGTGACGGTGATCTTCCCGTTCTCCACCATGTGGTCGCGGTCATCCTGGGGAAAGCTGCGAAGCATGCGCTCCACGCCCTCGCGTGAGCACGAGCACTGGGCGTGCAAGTCCTTGCTGCGGAACACGCGCACACCAGGGTCGTGGAACAGCCGGTAGAGCAGCTGTTCGGCCGATACATCGGGATCGAGCAATTCCAGGTCCTCCACCGTCGCCACCAGCGAGCGGCCTTCGACCCAGGCGTCGTCCTCGGGCTGCGCTTGGAACTCCATCCCTTCCGGCACGTCGCCCGGATCAAGATCGGGCTGACGCGCGCGTTCCGGCGACTGCGGGAGGAACTGCAGCAGCAGGCCGCCGGCGCGCCAGCTGTGGCGGGCGCCGTTCGTCTCCGCCCGCAGTTCCTCGGCCACGGCCAGGCGCACGCGGGTCGGGATCTGTTCCGAGCGCAAGAAATACTCGTGCGCCGCGTGCTCGAGGTCCTTGCCTTCGAGCGCGACGATGCCCTGGTAGCGCGCCGTATCCGGTCCCTGGTCGATGGTCATGGCGAGATGGCCGTGGCCGAGCAACGCGCCCGGGTCGGCCGCTCCCGATGCGATGGCGGCGGCGACGCGGGCGGCATCGAAGCGGGCACAGGCGCGCACTTTGCCGGGGGTGGTATAGTCGATGACCAGCATCCGCACCGGCCCGTCACTCTGGGTCTGCAGGATGAAGCGTCCTTCGAATTTCAGCGTCGATCCCAGCAGCACGGTCAGCACGATGGCCTCGCCCAGGAGCTTCGCCACGGGAACGGGGTAATTGTGCCGCGAAAGGATGGTGTCGATGGCGGGGCCGAAGCGCACGACGCGGCCGCGCAGGTCGAGGGCCTCGACCTGGAACGGCAGGATCGTGTCGTCCGCGGACGTCGCCGCAGGCGCGCGGGTTGGAATATCGAGTTGGGGATCGGACATGATCGGCTAGATATAAGGGCGCTCCGCGAAAAATTGACCCCTCCCCCGCCTCGTTTTCCGGGTGGAGGGGGAACCGCGCGCGGCGAGCGGCTCGTCGTCAATGCGCGTTCAAGCACCAGGCCAAAATGCCCTTTTGGGCGTGCAGGCGGTTCTCGGCTTCGTCGAACACGACCGATTGCGGGCCGTCGATCACCTCGTCGGTCACCTCGTCGCCGCGATGGGCCGGAAGGCAATGCATGAACACGGCATCGGGCTTCGCCCGCGCCATCAGGGCGGCATTGACCTGATAGCGCGTGAGCAGGTTGTGGCGGCGCTGGCCGTCCTTATCCCCCATCGAAACCCACGTATCCGTTACAATGCAGTCGGAGTTGGCGACGGCTTCGTCGGGGTCGATGCCGACCTGGATCGGGGCGCCCGAGCGCTTGATCCAGTCGAGCAGCCACTTCTTCGGAGCGAGCTCGGGCGGCGTCGCCACCTTGAGCTGGAACTCGAAGCGTTCGGCCGCGTGCATCCAGGAGGCGAGCACGTTGTTGGCATCGCCGGTCCAGGCCACGGTCTTGCCGCGGATCGGCCCGCGGTGCTCCTCGAAGGTCAGGACGTCGGCCAGCACCTGGCAGGGATGCGAGCGCCGGGTAAGCCCGTTGATCACCGGCACGGTGGCGTAGCGCGCGAGCTCGGTCAGCGTGTCGTGATCGAGCGTGCGGATCATGATGATGTCGACATAGCGCGAGAGCACCCGCGCCGTGTCGGCGATGGTCTCGCCGCGTCCGAGCTGCATCTCCTGGCCGGTCAGCATGATGGCTACGCCCCCGAGCTGGCGCATGGCGACGTCGAACGAGACCCGCGTGCGGGTCGAGGGCTTGTCGAAGATCATGGCGAGCGTCTTGCCCTCCAGCGTCTTGCCCTCGGGGGCGCCGCGCCCGCTCCCGCGCCGCGCCTTCATGGCGCGGCTGGCGTCGATCATCGAGCGCAGCTCCTGCGGGGGAATATCGATCAGGTCGAGAAAGTGGCGGGTGCCGTTGGTGCTCATCCGGCCGCTCCCTGCCGTTGCGGTCCCTTCAGCGCCTGGGCGATGCGGGCGCAGGCGCGGTCGATGCGCCGCACCGCGTCGGCCACCTCGCGCTCGCTCACGATCAGCGGCGGCAACAGCCGGACCACGTTATCCCCGGCCGCGACCGTAATCATCTTTTCCGCGCGCAACTCGTCGACCAACTGGGCGCTGGGCACCACGGCGCGCAGGCCGACAAGGAGCCCTTCCCCGCGCACCTCGGCGATCACCGCGGGATAGCGGTCCCTGATCTCCGCGAGCTTTTGCTTGAGGATCAGCGAGGTGCGGCGGACGCGCTCGAGGAAGCCATCGGCCAGCACCACGTCGAGCAGCGCGCCGGCCGCCGCCATCGCGAGCGGATTGCCGCCGAAGGTCGAGCCGTGGGTGCCGGCGACCATGCCCTTGGCGGCTTCGGCGGTGGCGAGGCAGGCGCCGAGCGGGAAGCCGCCGCCCAATGCCTTGGCAAGCGCCATGATGTCGGGGCTCACGCCCGACTGCTGGTAGGCGAACAGCTGCCCGGTGCGCCCGACCCCGGTCTGCACCTCGTCGAACACCAGGAGGAGGCCATGGTCGTCGCACAACCGCCGCAGCGCGCGCAGGAATTCGGGCGGCACCACCCGCACCCCACCTTCGCCCATGATCGGCTCGATCAGGATCGCGGCGGTCTCTTGCCCAATGGCGCGCTTGGTCGCTTCGAGGTCGGCGAACGGGACCTGGTCGAAGCCTTCGACCACCGGACCGAAGCCGTCGAGATATTTCTTCTGGCCGCCGGCCGCCAGGGTGGCAAGCGTGCGCCCATGAAAGGCGCCCTCGAACGTGATGATACGGTAGCGTTCCGGCTTGCCGCTCACCGCCTGGTACTTGCGCGCCATCTTGATCGCGCATTCCATCGCCTCGGCGCCGGAATTTCCGAAGAACACCACGTCCGCGAAGCTCGCAGCGCACAGCCGATCGGCCAGCCGTTCGGCTTCGGGGATGCGGTAGAGATTGGAAACGTGCCAGACCTTCTTGGCCTGCTCGGTGATCGCCTCGACCAGGTGCGGGTGCGCATGGCCGAGCGCGTTGACCGCCACGCCGGAGGTGAAATCAAGGTAGCGCTCGCCGTTGGTGGCGATGAGCCACGCGCCCTCGCCGCGCTCGAATGCGAGATCGACGCGCGCGTAGACCGGCAATAGATGCGACGCCTGAGCGCTGTTCAGCGACACCGGAACAATCCGTTCAAATGAAATGTGCCGCCTCTCCGGGCGGCACGGGACGGTATTTTATTGCGACGTGGTGGCCTGTCAACATGATCCGGGACCTCATGGCGGCGGGGG
>Ga0208989_10000016_pt1 | contig 28165 bp, 24 predicted proteins | sample MedBloCAOM3_M1_FD_187852 | JGI IMG/M metagenome (GOLD analysis project Ga0208989, IMG submission 187852) | Forest soil microbial communities from El Dorado National Forest, California, USA - Mediterranean Blodgett CA OM3_M1 (SPAdes) (version 2) | ecosystem: Environmental > Terrestrial > Soil >...
GAAACGCGCCTACCGGGGAACTTTCCGGATAACCATCGTCTATATTGCGGTCGCTCCATGCAAAGACGGTGTTCCTATCGGCGAAATTTGCCAGGTCGCCGCGTCCTTCATCGTTTCCCCATGGATATCTGCGACCATCGGTCCCGCGGGCGGCGTACTCCCATTCGGCTTCTGTGGGCAAGCGATATTTCTTGCGTTCCCGCGTGGTGAGCCAAGCGCAAAATTTGATCGCATCCAAGCTGCTCACGTATACGACAGGGTGTGAGTCGCCCGCCCCGTTGGCACGTTTGCGCACGTGTGAAGGGTCAAATTGCTCGTAATCGCGGTTCGTTACCGGATATCGTGAAAGATAGTAGCAGCTTAGCGTCACTCTTGTCGTCGGCCGCTCATTCGGGGCCGCGTTCAGATCGTCGCTTCCCATCACAAATTCACTCGAGGAGATGAAGAGCATTGGACAGCCCAATGAAGTTTCAAAATTGGCATAACGCGAACGCTCCGACGCGACGTCGATTTTGACGGTCGCAGCAACCGGCTCAGGCTCTTCAGCCACTGGCTTGGGCATTGATTTTTCGTCCGCCTCATCCAGGTAGAGATCGACAAGGTCCTCGGCTTCGTCCACGTCGATGCCGAGATTCTCCGCCATGTTTATGAAGGCATCGCGTTGGTCGTCGCGTATGGAAGTGCTGTCGAGGGCGCTCAGACGGAGCATGCGCAGAAATTCTTCCTGCGGATTCTTGCCGGCCTCGACTTGCGATCCTGCGCCAGCCGCAGGCGGCGGAGGCGGCGCGACCGTTTCCACGCGCTCGATGCAGCTATCTTTGATCTCGGCCTCGATCTGCGACTCGATCTGCTCCTTCGTCAATCCGTGATCGGCGCCAAAATGATAAAGATTCTCTTCCTCATCTTTCGTCAGAACGCCGTTCGAGGTAGCGAAGGTCAAATACTTTTGAAATTCCGCGCTGGCTTCTTCGCGTTCGCGCGTCGCAAGTTCCTCGTCCAAGACCTGGCGTCGGGCCGGGTCGAGAAGCTCGACCCGCGCCTCGGTGAGAAAGCGCGAGGATTCATCCAGGCCGGAGCGGAGCAACTGCGTAAGTGGGTTACTCGGCTGATTCTTCAGTGGCAATTTCTTTTGCCACCAGCGCAAGAGTTCACGGCAATGCTCCTCGATAACTTGATTGCTCGGGTTCGCGCGCGGATCGAGGCAGAGCCGTTCGTAAAAATTAGACGACTTGTAATTGTTCCAGCCTTCCCACTTGCGCGGATCGTCAGGAAGAGGAAGTGGAAAACTGATGTCGCACTTGGAGTTCACGCGACAGTCACATCGCTCAGGCTTGATATGGCCGCTTCAATCTCTCCGGGGGCCAGACCAGTGCTTCGGCCGATCAAAACCTTCGAGCGATTGCCGCAAGCTTCGACCGCTACCTCGAGCACTTGATTGGCGTTATATTGGTAAGTCAGTTCAACCGCCGAACCTTTTGGCAGGAATGGCGGCAACTTCACATCGCAGATGCCAAGAGGCGTGCATTCCGCCGGCAACGAACTTTCTCCTTCCACAATCTTCACGACCGCGTGCTGCATGTTCGCGCTCGCCGTCCCGAAGGAATTTTTCGCCAGGGCCGGAATCGCCGTCATTTTTCGAATCATTGGAAAGACATATTCCTGCAGTTGTTTTTCATCCCACAAAACCACACCCAGTGTGTGCGAGGTGATGTTTGTCACTTGAATCAGGCCACCCTCCCGCGAGGAAAATTGCTGACGCGTGACCTCTCCCAGCACCTTCTCCCCCGTCACGTCTTCTTCGCGCAACATCGACAAGACCGCCTGAATCGCGGCGCCCAAGGCCACGGCTTCATCCGGATTCACATCATCGACGATCGGCGATGGCGTGAGCTCCGAAATCATCGTCCGTACCATCGGCATGCGCGTCATTCCACCGACCAGAAGCACCTTGTCGACTTTGTCCCACTTCATCTTGGCTTCTTGCATGACCATCTCGCAGATCGTCTTGCATTTTTCGACCAGGTGCCGTGTGCTTTTCTCGAATTCCTCGCGCGTTAACTCCAGCTTGACGCTTTTTCCATTGTGATGATGGACAATGGTCGTGCGCTTCCGGCTGGAGAGCTGGATCTTGGCGGCCAACGCGCGGCTCTGCAGGTCTTGATAAGACTGTAGATCGAGCAGTGGATTTTCCCCATGGCACTTATCGAATTCGTCCGCCACCATGTTGACGATTACGTCGTCCCAATCTTTTCCCCCGAGGCGATGATCCCCATTGGTCGCGAGCATCTCGATCTTATGCTCGTGAATGCGCATGATGGTTACGTCAAAAGTGCCGCCACCCAAATCGAAAACAAAAACCGTTTGATCTTGGTCCAATTTATCAAGCCCGTAGGCCAAAGCCCCGGCCGTCGGTTCGTTGATAATTTGGAGAACGTTCAATCCGGCGAGTTGACCGGCCGTGATGGTAGCGGTGCGCTCGGCGTCGTTAAAGTAAGCTGGCACCGTAATGACCGCGTCCGTGACCGGTTCGCCCAGAAATTTTTCCGCGTCGGCCTTTAGTTTTTTCAGGATCAATGCAGATAGTTCTTCGGCCGAATAAATCTTCCCGCCGAATTCGCGATGGAATTGCTCCTTTGACTTACCCATTTCGCGCTTCACGAAATCGACAATGTTTTCAGGTTCACCCACGGAGCTGTTTTTCGCGATCGTGCCGACGATCGCATTCGTGCCGTCGAAGAGAATGACCGATGGAGTGATTCGCTCGCTTTCGGCGTTTGCCAGGATTTGTGGTTTTCCGTAGGCGTCGATGTGTGCCGCGGCCGAAAATGTCGTGCCAAGATCAATGCCAATTGCTTTGCGTGTGGCCATATGTGGGAGATTCCTCGTGCTGCTTCTGTTCTAGTCGCAGTTTTTATGCCGAACGTAGATGTGAATTTCGATGTCGCCCCTGAAACAAAACAGACCCTGCGCGCTCGCAGGATCGACATCATTTTCGGCCGGTCTTAGCCAAACCGTTTCGCGATAACTTCCTCGGCACGAATGAGCTTACCCCGCCACTGAAACCCGCGCTTCACCCGCATGACGATGCGGCCGTCCTCCTCGGCATAATCGGCCGGTTCGTAACTGAGCACTTTGTGCAGCGCACGATCGACGCTCTCTCCTGCCTCGATCTCCTTCACTTCGAACCGATGCAGAATTTCCAGGAGCGATAGCACGGCGTTCTCCAAGTTATCGCGCCATTGCGCCACGGCGCCACGCTTGCCTTCGTCTTCCGCCGCCGATTGCAATTGCGAAGAAAGGCTCGTCAGATCATCGAAGAGATGGACCAGATCGTGAATAAAGGGTTTTTGCAGTGATTCGTGCAAAAAATTGTCGCGGTACTTGAGCAACTCTTCGTGCAACGAATCAAACAACCGCTGGTTGACGCTTTCCGTGCTGCGAATGGCCGAGAGTTGCTCATCTACTTTTTGGAATTGTTGGAGCAAATCCGCCGAAGGTTGCGGAATCGAATTCGCCAGCTGGTCGATCCGATCACTGAGCGCAGTTTCCAGCCTCTGTATCCGGTCGTTTAACAAATGAAATACACCCAGAATGTCCGCCGCGCCGGTTTTGTTGGAAGCATTTTCGCCGTTTTCCGGCGCACCGGCCGGAGGCGTTTTCTCCGCCTCGGCGCTGAGCAATTTCATTACCGCAGCGAATTCGTCCTTCGTCTTCGCTTCCTTACCCATGCCCCTCCTCTTTGGCGAAGAAGCTACGGATCGCCTCGACTAATCCCTCGATGTCGTATCGCCGCGCTTGGATATCGATCTTTAATCCTTGCTCGCGCGCTGTTTTCGATGTGACCGGACCAATACTTGCCACTTGCATGCCTTTTGGCCACGGCAAATCCAGCGCGACAAAATTTTCCACCGCCGACGAGCTCGTAAACGTGATAAGATCGGCGCCTTCCTCCAATAGGCGCCGCCGCGCGCCGGTAGCGTCGCGCGTCTCTGGAACTGTGCGATAAGCGAAACCTTCGTCCACGATTGCTCCCAAACCCGAGAGTTCCTTAGGGAGCACGTCTCGCGCCTTTTCCGCCCGGGCAATTAGAATTCGGAGGTTCTCGACGCCTCCCTGCCTTGCGAATTCGCGCACGATCGCTTCGGCCACGAATTCCTCCGGTTGAAGATCGACATGCAGATGATAATCCTTCACCCGCTGCGCCGTGGCCGGTCCGATCGCCGCGATCCTCACTCCGCCAATTTCCCGCGCATCGTCGTAGAGTTTGAAAAACATTTCAAAAAATGCCTCCACGCCGTTTGGGCTCGTGAAAACAATCCAGTCATAGGAATGCGCATCTTGCACGAGCTCGGCGAATTCGCGCAGGTCTGTCGGTGGCTCGATTCGAATCGTCGGTAATTCCACGATCTCCGCGCCCAGCGCGCGCAATCGGTTGCTTAGCTCGCTGGCCTGCTTGCGCGTGCGCGTGACCACGATCCGTTTGCCTGAAAGCGGACGCTTCTCATACCAACTCAAGTTTTCGCGCAGCGCAACAACGTCGCCAAATACGGCGACCGCCGGCGCTTCGAACCCAAGATCGGCAACGCGTTGCGCGATGTTCTCGAGCGCGCCGACCAACGTTTCCTGCCGGCCGGTCGTCGCCCAACGAACCAACGCAACTGGAAGATCTTTGCGCGCACCCTGTTCCATCATCCGCTGCGCAATCGCTTCGATCCGCTCCACGCCCATCAGCATCACTTGCGTCCCGCCCAGCTTCGCCAATGCTGCATAATCGATCGAGCTTTGTGTTTTCGCTGGGTCCTCGTGCCCGGTGAAAAATGTAACGTGCGAATTTTGTGCGCGATTCGTCACTGGAATGCCTGCGTAAGCCGGTCCTGCAATCGCCGAAGTAATTCCGGGAACAATCTCGAAAGCGATTCCTGCATCGACAACCGCTTTGGCTTCCTCCGCGCCCCGACCAAAAACAAAAGGATCGCCGCCTTTCAGTCGCACCACTTGTTTTCCTTCACGCGCTTTTTCGATTAACAGCGCATTGATCTCATCCTGCTTCGGCGCGTGTTTGCCCGCCTCTTTTCCAGCGTAAATGATCTCCGCGTCTTCGCGCGCCCAACCCAGCATTTCAGGATTGGCGAGATGATCATAAACGATCACATCCGCCTGCTCGATGCACTCTTTTGCGCGTAACGTCACCAGCCCAAGATCGCCCGGTCCCGCGCCCACGAGATAAACTTTCCCGTTTTCTCTCTTGCTCGTGCTCATGCTCGTAATCGTTACTTCTCGATCTTTCGAAACAATTCCAACGCCAATTTCTCCACGTCTTCGCTCGGCCCCTCCACCGCGCCCTCGCGCGGCGTGGTCGCTCTAAGATCGAAAACCTGGGCGCGTATTTTCATGAGTGTTCCTTCCACGATTGCCAGAACTCCCACCGGTTGATTGCAATCGCCCTGCAACCAGCGAAGAAATTCGCGTTCCGCCCGCAAACAAAGTCGCGAGTCGAAATGATTCAGTGGACCAATTAGCGCCTGGACCCGCTCATCCCCGCTGCGCGCTTGCAGCGCGATCACCCCCTGTCCGCCGGCCGGCAAAAAAATTTCCTGCGGAAGAAGAGCGGCTGGAAATTCGCTGCCCTCAAAAATCACGCGTTGATCTTTTTTCATCAGGCCGAGACGCTCGAGCCCGGCGCGCGCCAGGATGATCGCGTGCCACTCGTTTTTGGTCAGTTTGCCCAAGCGCGTCGGCACATTGCCGCGAAGATCGACAATCTCCAGATCGGGACGCTTCCAATGCAGCTGATGTTTGCGGCGCACACTGCCCGTCGCGACAATTCCGTTCTGCGGAAGGGAATGGAGATTGCACGGGGTGGTTGCAACCAGGACATCATCCACGGGCGCGCGCGGCAGGACGGCGGCGATCTCCGTTCCCCGCGCCAGTTTGCTTGGTAAATCCTTTGCGCTGTGCACGGCAAGATCGACATCTCCTTTGACGAGCGCGCGTTCAATCTCCGCGGTAAATAATCCCTTTCGACCGGAAGGCAGATTACGCGGTTTCTTTGCTTCGTCGCCCGACGTTCGAATTATTTTCGTTTCGACAATTAGATCGGCCCAACGCTTGCGCAATCCGTCGGCGACCGCGCGCGTTTGCGCCCGCGCCAACTCACTCCCGCGCGTCCCGAGCACGATCCTGGTGATGCTGGCGCGTTTCATCTCTGCAACTGTAGCGGCGCTCTCTGGCCGCCGAAACTATTCAAATCGGCGGTCATAGACCGCCGCTACAATTCTGACGCACGAAGCGCACTGTCGCCGACCGTCGCCTTATCGCGCAGGCACGACGCAACATCGCTGCGGCTAACGAATCTCTTCTGAAAATCATCCACATGCTCGTTGATAATTTTCTCCGCCGCCGCCACCTGCTGCCGCCGCAGGGCGAGTGATTGCTCGGCCACCGATTGCAACGAATCGATATCGTAAAGATAAACGCCGTCCATTTCGTTTACCGCCGGATCGACATCGCGTGGCACCGCGATATCGATGATGAAGAGCGGACGGTCGACGCGATCGCACAACATCGGCGCCAGATTGTCGGGCACGAGTAGTTGCTCATCGGAGGATGTCGATGTTATCAAGATGTCGATCTTGCGGCATTGGTCGCGCCATTTCGCAAAGGGAACGGCCGCGCCACCAACGAGTTGCGCAAGTTGCAGCGCGCGCTCGGTCGATCGATTGCTCACACGCAGATCAGCCACGCCACGCGAAACGAGCGCGCGCGCCGTCCGCTCGCTCGTTTCGCCGGCGCCGAGCACGAGAACCTTGCGCCCGGCGAGATTTCCGAAGATTTTTTGCGCAAGATCCACAGCCACCGATCCTACCGAGACCGCCCCACGAGTGATCTCCGTGCGGCTGCGAACTTGTTTGGCCACGCGAAACGCACGCTGAAACAATCGATGCAGCGCCGGTCCCGCTGCGCCGGAATTTCTCGCCGATTCATAGGCTTTCTTTACCTGACCAAAAACCTCCGTCTCGCCCACGACCATCGAGTCGATTCCGGAAGCGACTCGGAAAAGGTGCCGCACGCATTTTATGTCCTCGAAGCGATAAAACGCAGCCGTCTCCTCGTGCGAAAGGTCCTTGTCGATGTTGCGGGAGAGGCAGCGCGCGATCTCTTCAGTCGAAACCCGTCGTTCCGCCGTGCCGTAGACTTCCACCCGATTGCACGTCGGCAGGAACAATGCTTCCGCGCAACCTGAATCGCGCAACACGCATTCTGTTTCGGCATCGCCCGCGAAACGCTCACGCGTTTCCACGTTCGCAGTATGATGGCTGAGGCCGACGCAAAAAAGGTTCATGGCAACGAATGCATCTGCGCGGTAAAACTGATGCCCCAAAGAAGGGTGAGGGCCGCCGCGAACCCGACAATGCAAAGTGCAGCGACTCGGGTAGGCGCCAATCGCCGAAAATGTCGACCCTGCAAGATCACGGCATAGAGTAGCCAGACGCCGAGCGCGCATACCACCTGCAGGCGCGGCAACGGTGCGTCAATGAAGAAACCGCTGGCCAGCCCGAGCGTATAAAGCGCGAATCCCCACCAAAGCAATCGCGTGATCGCGGCAAAGAGATCGGTTAGCGGCGGAAGATGATAAAAGATGGAATGCAGTTGATGGGTCTTGAGCTGGCGCTCCTGCACGAGATACATCACACCTGCCACGCAGGCGAGCGCGAACGCACCATACGCCACGATCGACATCGAGGCGTGAAATTCGAGCCATGGGTTGGCCGGTATTTTCACCGGATGCCGGACGTCGATCGGCGCGAGCAAAGCCAATGTTTGAATCAGAAAAACCAGCGGCGCCGTGAACGCACCCATGAGTGAGAGGCGATATGTCGGACCGATCAGCATGTAGATTAGCGCGACCGACCACCCGAGAAAGATCAGGACCTCGAACAAATTTGTGAGCGGACAGCGATGCAATTCGTGACCGCGGATGGAGAGGAAGGCAGATTGAAAAATGAAGCCGAGTCCGATGGCGAGAAAATTGAAACGCGTTGGGCGAAAGATTCCGGCGCGCAACGCCACGCCCATGCGCGCTACCGCCGCAGCAAAGCAAATTGTCGAGACGACGAGAAGTTGTCGATCCATCGCCTCTTATTGTAGCGGCGGTCCGTGACCGCCGAAAACTATTTAATCCGGCGCTCATAGAGCGCCGCTACAGGAGCATTTGCGCTCGCTATTTGAACTAAAGCCACGCAATCATCCCGCCATGAACATTCCACGTCTTATTTTCGCTATCGTCGCCGGGTTTGTGGTGATCTTCGCGAGCGATTGGCTCATTCACGGCATTTGGATGAAGTCCGATTATCAGGCTACGCAACAACTTTGGCGACCGGAGGCGGAAATGCAATCCCACATGGCTTGGATGCTGGGCGCTCAACTGTTGACCGTGATTACCTTCGTCCTGCTTTGGACGCGCTGGGCTGAAACCGCGCGCTTGGGTTGCGCGGTTGGATTCGGTCTGCTCATGGGCATGTTCTCGGGCGTATGGGCAATCGTTCTCTACGTCATTCTACCCATGCCCGGCGCAATCGCCGCGAAATGGTTCTTCGCCGGGATCGTGCAATGCATCCTGCTCGGCATCGTCACTTTCTACGCTTACAAGCCGGCCGCTTCAGCCACTGCGAACTAGGCAGAAAAGAAACCGCCCGCCGCCGCTCATCCAGGCGGCAGCGGGCACCGATGATCCAGGGGGAAAGCCGCTATTTTTAACCCGGTACGTGAGGAATTCGTCCTCACATTGAGGATTACGGAGTCGCGAGTCCGTAGTTTTCAGAAATTTTCCGATCGCTCTCTCGAACCGCCAGCGTTGACCTTTGCAGCCGAGTCACTAGCCTCAACGGCCGATGGCTACCGAAATGATCGATAAACTGCATGCCGCTGTGCGCGATGTGCCGGATTTTCCCAAGAAAGGAATCATCTTTAAAGACATCACGCCCATTCTCAATGATGGCGCGCTTTTCCGCGCTTCGATCGATGTCTTTCTCGAACACTGTCGGGGTAAGAAGATCGACAAGATCGTTGGAATCGACGCGCGCGGATTTCTTTTCGGTTCGGCCGTTGCTTATGAACTCGCCATAGGCTTTGTTCCGCTCCGAAAAAAAGGCCGCCTTCCTTACAAAACCGAAAGCGCGAAGTATTCACTCGAGTACGGAGAAGCCGAAATGGAATTACACATCGACGCGATCAAGCCCGGCGAACAAATTGTCTTGATTGACGACTTGCTTGCAACTGGCGGGACATCAGCTTCCGCCGCCACGCTCATCTCAAAAGTCGGCGGAAAACTAATTGAAGCGCAATTCCTGATCGAGCTGGAGTTTCTGCGCGGTCGCGAAAAGCTCGCGCCCACACCGGTCGTTTCGTTTTTGAAATACTGAGTCGAGAGTCAGAGGATTCAGAAGATTATTTGGATTAAATCTTTCAAATCAGGTTAATCCTGTCTCTCTTCCGCTTTAGGAGTGGCCGCAACCGCAATTCGGTTCGCCGTTCGGGCGCTCGGTCAGGACAAGCTCCATCTTAATATCCTGAAAAGCGAGCTGGTCGTGAATCATGCCAAGAAGCTCAATCGCGCGAACATCAGGCATATGCGCGCAACGCACCTCGATTCGCGCAGGTTTCTTCGCCAGATCGGGATGTGATTCCGCGAACTCGCCATCGAGCAAAAACGACGCGTAGGCGTTGAACCGTTCCTGCAATTCGTGCAGTCGCGCATCCGAACCATCCCACGTCCGCGGCTCGTTCATCACGAGCAGGACTTCGTCCGTCTTTGTGTCGTGCGCGAGCAGATCGATCACGCCGGCGCGATTGCTTGCCGCGCCGTAGCTCGGCGAAGGCGGGTCGATCTTTCCGGCCTTGGATTGTGTCGGCTCAGTCATTGGACGTTGCACGTTGAACCTTGAGCGTTGCGCGTTCAAGCTGGAAGCGGATGAAAGCACGCTGGGTTTTGCTCGCAATGAGTGTATGCGTCATCGCACGACACGCGTCCGCGCAGTTCACGCCCGCGCTTTTGCAGAACGACAGCTATTGGAGTGACGGCAAAGCCGAGTTTGATTTTTACGACGCGCAAATTGTCCGCGAAGGCCAACCGCGGCAGTGCGAGGTGCTGCACATTGCGTTACGTGAACCATTCGACCCGAAACAATGGGTAAAGGTGGATGATTGGAAGAAACCGGGCGTCATCCCGGTTGTGAAATTGAATCAAGTCCTGCACGTGCCAGTCGGCGTTTATATTCATCAAGAGATGCACTCGGCCTATTGGAAGATCGACAACGGCACGCTGCTGAAATGGTCGCTCACGCACAACGATAGCTTTGGTAACACGTTCAAAGAAGTGCGCTGTCTCGGGCAACAGCTCGCTTTTAACTGGCACACCTATTGGGAGGGCATGGCGGATGGCAACGAAAACATTACGCCGCCGGCCAACGGCTATTTCTATGACGAGCTTCCGTTACGCGTGCGAACAATCGATTTCTCGAAACCGGCCGGCGAATTCGAAATTCAACTCGTGCCCACGGTCCTCCATTCAAAAAAAGACACGATCATGTTTAAACCAGCGAACGTGAAATTCACTGCGAGCAAACGCAAGATCGACGTCTCCATTCAACATTCCGGTGGAACAGATCGTTTTGTTCTCGACGGCAATTTTCCTTATCTCCTGCGTGAATGGAACGCCGCCGACGGCAGCCATTTAAAACTCAAGAATAGCCTGAAGATGGATTACTGGAACTACAGCAAGAACGGCGACCGCGAACGCGCCCTAAAGAATCCGATGCTCGGCCACCCTGATTGACCGGTGGGGCGAGACTCAATGCCACTCCTGCTCCGAGCGAGCCGACGAATCAAATTGAGGCAATAGCGCTGGCGGTTTAAGTTGATTCGTGCCGAGAACAAAAAGATCGAAACCGAATCGACTAACGCTGCTCGGACGAAGCGAGACGCGCGCACCCGCTTCACCGTCCGAAGCGCGCTTGGAAACATTCTACAATCCTGCGCGGCGAAATTATTGGATCCATTTCGAAACGGACGATTTCACTTCGCTTTGTCCGGTCACCGGCCAGGCCGATTTCGCCAGGATCGACATTGACTATTCGCCCGATCGTTCATGCGTAGAGAGCAAATCGTTGAAGTTCTATCTCGCGTCCTACCGCAACGAGCGCGCGTTCAACGAAGCGGTCACCAACCGCATTCTCGACGATTTTGTGCGTGCCTGCTCGCCACGGGAAGCGATCGTGACGGCGCAGTTCTCCGCGCGCGGCGGTATCGCGTTGACCGTGCGCGCACAATACCCCGACAAAAATCCGAAGAAAGTTGGCCGCAACGGCCGATGAAACACGCGGTTGTCCTTTTGAGCGGCGGACTCGATTCAACAACCACCCTGGCCATTGCGATCGCGCAAGGGTACGCCACCTACGCGCTCTCGTTTGATTACGGGCAACGTCATAAGATCGAAATCGAGGCCGCGCGACGAATCGTAAAATCTCTCGGCGTAAAAGAACATCGCGTCGTCGAGATCGATAATCGTCTCTTCGGCCACTCGGCCTTGACCGATGATGTCAATGTTCCGAAGTCGCGCCCGGAAAAAGAAATCAGCGCGGGCATTCCGGTCACATACGTTCCGGCGCGCAACATTATCTTTCTCTCCCATGCATTGGCCTGGGCGGAAATGATTCCCGCCGGTCATATTTTTCTCGGCGTGAACGCGATTGATTACAGCGGTTACCCCGATTGCCGGCCCGAGTTCATCGCTATGTTTGAGACGATGGCCAACATCGGCACCAAAGCCGGCGTCGAAGGTCGACGCTTTCAGATTCACGCGCCGCTGATCAAGATGTCGAAGGCGCAAATCGTCCGCAAAGCAATCGAGCTCGATGTCGATCTTGCCCTTACGCATAGTTGTTATGATCCCACGCCAGAGGGTCGTGCCTGCGGTCAATGCGATTCCTGTCAATTGCGCCGGAAGGGTTTTCGCGAAGCGGGCGTAATCGATCCTATCAAGTACGCGACGGCATGAAGCCGGCGTTCGGCATGTTCGTCCTCACGAAACGCGAGCAGCGCGTTGTGATCGTGATCATGTTCGCGCTCCTCACCATTGCACTGGTGAAACATTACCGCGATACCGGCACAATCATTCCTGCACAACCGACGCCGTCGCCGCAAATGAGCGCAACCCCCTCATCACCTCCGGATGAAGAACGCGCGATCCCCGGCGACGCGCGCTAGATCCTCAATCGAGCGCGCGGGAACGATCGAGTTAACTAACCTTCGTGCAAACCAGGTATACGTCCGTAACCGACGAAGACTGGGCCCGGTTTGTCATTGGAGCGCGGAGCAAGTCGCGAGACCTTGAAATCGAACACGCTTACCCCAAAACGCGATTGGCCCTTGTAGGCGCGGCCGTCGCTCGCGCCCACCATGATGCGATGATTGGTCGCTTTTTCGCGACCGAGATAAATCATCGTGTGTGTGATATCCGGATCGCGGTCGGTAATGTAAGTGCCGCTCCAAAAAAGGAGATCACCGGGTCTTAGTTCATCGAGCTCAAAGGTGTCGTCGCTATGTCCGAGCACAGCCTTGAAATTTCCGGATTTGCGCACCCAAATATATTGCTCGCGGGCATCGCGCGGCACGTCGCCGTAACCGCTTTTCCCAAGCACGTAATGAATGAAGCCGGAGCAATCCATGCCGCCGTTCGCGGGATCGGCTGAACCATATTTGTATCCAAGGTTTTGCGATGTAAGAGCGAGCCCTGCCTCAATGATCTTGCGCACCTCTGGCGAATAATTGTCGTAGCCGACGATCTCCCCAGTCGTCACGGTTGCGTTTGGCGCGCCCTTTTTCGCAACGGCCGAAGGAGACGTTGTTCCAGCCGGGGAAGTTTTTTTCGCGGCCAATGACGGGCTTGGCGTGGTCGTCGGAGTTTCGCGCGGCGGCGGTGTGATCGATGGAGTCGGAATTGGTTTGGTCGTACCGGAAGGAGATGGGCGTGTTGTCGTTGGCGGAGTCGGTTTCGGTTTAGGTGTAGCCGAAGGTTCCGGTGTTTCGCTCGGGCTCGCACTCGGTTTAGGCGTAGCCCGCGCACCGGGTGACGGACTGGGCGCCTCTTTTTTCCTCGGCCTTGTTGTCTTTCGTTTTTTGCGCGATGGCGTGGGCGTCGGTGTTCGCGTGAAAAAATCCTTTACCTTTTCCGCGAACGATTCGTCCTGCTCTTCGGTTGCGCGCACCGGCGCAGCGACAGCGAATGCCGCCAGAATCACGATCAAGACTCGCAACCTTCTCTTCATATCCAAATCAGGCCGCCAATTCTTGGAGCACAGCTTGATTCATCCGGATGCCCGCGTCGAGATTCTCCAGCGGAAAATTCTCATTCGGCGAATGCGCGCGGCAATCTGGCAGAGCCAGTCCAAGCAAAAGCGTTTCCACGCCGAGAATATTTCGGAAATCGGAGACGATCGGAATGCTGCCGCCTTCGCGAATGAGTGCGACGTCGCGGTCAAAAACTTTTTTTAGAGCGCGTTCAGCCGCTTTCACAAATTTTGAATTGGGATCGGTCAAATACCACGTCCCGCTGTGTCCGCTGGTCATCTGGAGCGTCGCGCCCGCCGGCATGTTCTTTTGCAAATGTTTCTTGGCTAGATCGACAATCTCATCACCGTTCTGGTTCGGGACCAACCTAAAAGTCAGCTTCGCCATCGCCTGGCTTGGTATCACCGTCTTTGTCCCCTGCCCCTGATAACCCCCGCCGAGACCGTTGATCTCCGCGGTCGGCCGCGCCCAAATTCGTTCGAGCGTGCTATATCCCTCTTCACCGACCAGCGCGGGCGCATGACTCGCTTCTAAAATCTGTTCATCGGAATTGACCGGCAATTTTTTCCACATCTCACGTTCCCAATCTTGTAACGGCGCGACTTGATCGTAGAACCCGTCGATTGCAACATGACGCTTGTTGTCGTGCAACGTTGCCAGCAGGCGCGCGAGCACGGTCGCAGCGTTAGCAACTGCGCCGCCGAAGATCCCCGAGTGCAAATCTATTTTCGCGCCGATTACTTTGAGTTCGAGCGCCGCCACCCCACGCAATCCGTAACTCAAGGTGGGCACACCGCGCGCAACCATCCCCGTGTCCGAAACAACCACGACATCGCACCCGAGCTTCTCTCGATGCTGATGTAGAAAATTTTCGAGATTCGCACTGCCGATTTCTTCTTCGCCCTCAATGACAAAGTGCAAATTCACAGGCAAATCGCCTTTCTGTTCGATCGCTTCCTGCACACCAAGAATGTGCGAGAGGATTTGGCCCTTGTTATCCGTCGAACCACGCGCAAAAACATACCCGTCTTTCAAGACCGGATCGAACGGCGGCGAGTCCCACAACTCCAGCGGATCGGCCGGTTGCACATCGTAGTGACCGTAAATGAGAACTGTGCGACGTCCTTTTTGATGTTTGTTGCGCGCCCAAACGATCGGATGACCTGGAGTCGGAACCAATTCCGCCGTAAGTCCAACGCTTGTCAGTTTTTCAATAAGCCAATGCGCGCACTCGTTTAGATTTTCCGAGTAAGCGTCGTCTGTCGAAACGCTCGGAAAACGCAGGAACGTATAAAAATCTTCGAGATGACTTGCGCGCATGTTGGCACTTTAGCGCGGAAATTTCGTGCGGGAACAAAACTTTTTTGTTGTAGACGCGTCGCTCTGCGAAGCGCGTTGCGCGCGTGAAAGGGCTTCGCAAGGAAATTGTAGGGCAGGCGCTCCGCCTGCCACCTCAAAGATCGGCAAGCGATGCGCTTGCCCTACAATGCAGATAAAGAGGTCTTGCCAAATGACGAATGACCAAGAGGCGTGTTAGATCGGATTTCGTCATTTAAGCCTTCGTGCCTATTTTGTCATTCGTCATTCGTCATTCGTCATTCGAGATTGAATGAAAGCGTGAAACCGGCCAACTGCACAAGATATTGCGTTTTGTCCCCGCCTCCACCCCGCATTTAGTATGATTTTAGCTTGTCACGTCTCTCTAATGGCTATATTCAGCACCAAAAGCCGATCTTTCGGCCAATCATGCATTTACAATCTCTCGAGCTTTTCGGGTTCAAATCCTTCGCCGATAAGACTGCCTTCAATTTCCACGAAGGCGTTACCGCCATTGTCGGTCCGAACGGTTGCGGCAAATCTAATTTGCTCGATGCGATTCGTTGGGTGCTGGGCGAACAATCGGCCAAATCGCTGCGCGGCGGCGAAATGGCCGACGTCATTTTCAACGGAACCGACACGCGCAAGCCGCTCGGCTTCGCGGAGGTCTCGCTCGCCTTCACCGACTGCGCGACCGAGCTCGGGGTGGATTGGCATGACGTGCGCGTGACGCGCCGGGTTTATCGCGACGGCAATTCCGAATATTTTCTCAACAAGACGGGGTGCCGGCTGCGCGACATCCAAAATCTTTTTGCCGACACAGGGGTGGCCCGCTCCGCTTATTCCATGATGGAACAAGGCAAGATCGACATGATCTTGAGCTCGCGACCAGAAGATCGCCGCATGGTTTTCGAAGAAGCGGCTGGCATCACCAAATACAAAACGCAAAAGCGCGAGGCGTTGCGCAAATTGGAGGCGACCGAAGCCAACCTGTTGCGGATTGGCGACATCATCAAAGAGGTCAAGCGTCAAATTGGGTCGCTGCAACGCCAGGCGGGAAAGGCAAAACGTTATCAAGCGTTGCATGCGGATCTGCGCGTGCTCGACACGCATCATTCGCGAAAGCAACTTCAGGCGCTCGATAACCGACTGCGCGAATGTCAGCAGGAAATCGATCGGCTGACGCAATCGGAACAAGAGATTCGCGCCAAGATCGACAAGGGCGAAGCAACGCTGGCCGATGAGCGCCAGGCCCTGGACAAGATCGACACCCAGATCGCCGATGGGCGCGCCGAAGGGCAACGGCGGCAAAGTGAAATCGCGGCGCATCGCACTCGAATTGAACTCAATAAGCAGCGCGCGCAGGAACTGAATGAGTTACTCGAACGTTCGCGCGCAGACATCGCCGCGGCGGAAACGAAGCGCACGCGGCAGACCGCGGCCATGCAGGAAGCGAACGCGCTCATCGAAAAGACCGAAAAGTTACTGCAGGCCAAAGAAGATGAATTAAAAAAGTTGAGCGACGAAGTGACGAAATTGCGCGCGACGCGCACGGCCAGGGAGTTGGAATTGCAAAAGCTGGAACTGTCGCTCACGAAAAGTGGGGACCGCATCAGCGAATTAGAAGATGAATTATCCGGGATCGCGATTCGCCGCGAAGCGACCGGCGAACATTTGAAGGACCTCGATGCCGCCATTTCCAAAGCGCGGGCGGCCCGCGACAAGATTGAAAAGGAATTTACCGCGGCGCGCTCGGTTTCCGAGAAGGAGGAAAAAAGCATCCACCTTTTTCTCGCCCAGACGCGCGAAGCTGAGCAAGGATTGGAGCAAGATCGACAATTACTCGCGGGCGCGGAAAAAAGTTTGATCGCGCTGGAGCGGGCCCTCGCCGAAAAGGAGTCGCGCCTCGACGTGCTGAAGCAGCTCAATGAAGAGGGCGAAGGTCTCGCGCAAGGTTCGCAAGCCGTGCTGAAAGGTCTCGATAATCCAACGCGCTTTCAGCCAGCGGTTGTCGGCGCCCTCGTGGCCACGCTCGACGTCGATCCAAAGTTTGCCGCCGCAATTGAAGTGGCGCTCGGCCGGAATCTGCAAGCGATCGTTTTACAAAACGCCGACATGACAGTCGAGATCATGGCAGCGTTGACCGGGAAGAAACTTGGTCAAGCTGCGCTCTTTGTGCCGGGACTTGGCGATTCGTCGGCCGAGTCAAAACGGAAAGTTCTTCCCGACCGCGCACTGACTTGGGCAGTCGACAAGGTCGATGCATCGGAAACATTTCAACCGCTCGTTCGTCAATTGTTACGCGACGTTGCGATCTTTGAGGACCTCGATCAAGCGCTGCGCTTCAAAAAGACTTCGCCGCATCTGGCCGCAGCTACATTGGCGGGGGAATTCATTTCCGTTGAGGGAATCGTTTTCGGCGGCTGCGGCAGTGCTCAGAATGAATCGCTGCTCGAACGCAAATCGCGCATCTCAATGCTAACGTCCGAATTCTCCGTCTTGAGTGCGCAACGAGATGTGCTGCGCCAAAAGCGGGATGAGGCGAAAACGAGGGCGGAAAAAACTGCGCACGATCTGGAGCAATCCCGCGCCAAACAGCAAGCGGCTGATCTGGCGCGTTCGGCTTCGAAGAACAGCCTCGCAATTTTCGAGCGCGAACTAAACGATGCAGCGCAGAAGATCGAGACCTTCATGGCGGAGCGATCGACCCTCGTGCAGCAACTCGATTCGGCGGACGCGAAGATTGAGGGCATCGAAACCGAACTGGAAACGGCGCGCGACCAGTTCAAGGAACAGCAAGATCGACAATCGACCATCAAAGCCGGATGGGAGAAGGCGGCGAAGGAAGAAGAGACACGGGCTGAGAGATTAACCGAGTTGCGTCTGGCTGTGGCGACGGAGCGGCCGCGTTTGGAACATTTGATCGCACAACGGAATCCGATGGCCGCGCGCGAAGCTGAGTTGAACGAACTGATTTCCGCGCGCAACGCCGACATCGCCATTTTTGAAAAGCGCTTATCGTCGCAGGCGGTCGAATCAACTGCCGCCGTCGAAGCGATCGAAGAACAGACTACTTCGTCGGCTGAGTTCGAGAGGATCCTGGCCAAACTTGTTGAGCAGCGTGCCAAACAGATCGCAGCAATCAACGAACGTGAAGCGCAGCTGCGCAAAGTGCGGGATTCGCTGAGCGAGTTGCACGATCGCCGCGGCCAGCAGCAAGTGCGGCAGAGTCAGTTACAAATGAAGATCGACAATCTAGCCGACCGCATGACGCAGCGTTACCAGGTTGATCTGCGTGCGTTCCGGATGGACGAACGCGCATTTGAGAAAACCCTGCGCGTGCAATTGAAACGACGTTCCAAAGGGCCTGAGCCCGCTGTGTTGGAAACGGGCGAGCCGGTGACAACGACCGAAGCAGAAAGCGAAGATGTCGCCGGGGAGATTGTCGATCTTGGCGACAGCGATCTGGAAAAATTGATTGTCGATCTTACGCGCCAGCTCGACAACATGGGCCCGGTCAATCTGGAAGCGGTCCAGGAGTACGACGAGCTCGAAGAGCGCTATCGCTTTCTCGAATCGCAAAACAACGATCTGACATCCTCCCGTCGCGAATTGCTCGACGTCATTGCGCGGATCAACAGCACGACCAAAAAATTGTTCGCCGAAACCTTTGACCAGGTCCGGACCAACTTCCGCGAGATGTTCGCGGAAATGTTCGGCGGCGGGCGAGCGGATTTGTCGTTAATGGATGAAAGCGATCCGCTCAATTGCGGAATCGAGATCACAGCCAAGCCGCCGGGCAAACAGTTGCAAAACATCTCGCTGTTGAGCGGCGGTGAACGCACGATGACGGCGGTGGCGCTGCTTTTCGCCATCTATATGGTGCGGCCGAGTCCGTTCTGTGTGCTCGATGAAATGGATGCGCCCTTGGATGAGAGCAACATCAATCGGTTCATCCGGGTGCTCGAGCGTTTCGTCGGGCAAAGCCAGTTCATTATCATCACCCACAATAAGCGTACCATTGCCAAGGCCGACATTCTTTACGGCGTCACCATGGAGGAACGCGGGGTGAGCAAGTTGGTCGGGATGAGATTGACCGAACGACCGGCGGCCGAGTACCCAGGTCCGCGCGAGGCAATTCCGACGCAACGACAGTTCGCGATGGCGGAGGCCGGGCATAGCGAAAAGAGCGGCGTAGCAGCGCGCTAACTGTTGGAGGGGGCGCCGCTCTGTCGGCGCCAATAATTGGGACAGGACTAGCGCGTGTCCGTCCCAAGGAGAATAAAAAAATTTTGCGCACGATTGTCGATCTTGCGTAAAATCGTTGGATGCTTCAGACGGCGCAGCGCACGGAAAAGAAATCAAAGGGAAAGAAGGCCGCGCCACACGAGCGCTACCTCGAAGCGTATCGCTGGATGCTGCTCGCGCGCGTGTTCGAAGAAAAGCTCGTCAGTCTGTATCGCGGCGGCCAGATCACCGGCGGCGTTTACATTGGCAAGGGCCAGGAAGCGGTCAGCGTCGCTTGCGGAATGTTTTTGAAAAAGGGAGATATCTTTGCGCCGCTTATTCGCGATCAGGCGGGACGATCCGCCTTCGGCGAGCCGCTCGTCGATGTGGCACGCACTTATCTCGGCTCACGTCAGGGTCCGATGCGTGGTCGCGATGGTAACATTCATCGCGGCAGTCCGCGCGACGGTCAGCTCGCCATGATCAGTCACCTCGGCGCAATGGTTTCGGTAACGGTGGGCGCGCTCATGGCCAAACGGTCCAAAGGGGAGAAGAATTTCGTCGGCCTGACCTGCATCGGCGAAGGCGGCATGCAAGCCGGTTCGTTCCATGAGGGAATGAATATCGCCGCGGTCGAACAAGTTCCGCTCGTGGTCGTGGCCACGAACAACCATTACGCTTACTCGACACCGAACGAGCGCGAGTTTGCGTGCGCGGATTTGGTCGACCGCGCAAAAGGATATGGATTCGAAGGTTACACCGTCGCTGGAACCGATCTCGCTGCTTGTCTTGATGTGATTGGGAGTGCCGTGAAACGCGCGCGCGCTGGTCGTCCCCCGCAGTTGGTTGTCGCTTCCGTCTTGCGACTTTCCGGTCACGGCGAACACGACGATGCCAGTTACGTGACGGCAGAAATCAAGGCCGAGCCGTTCGCGCAGGACTGCCTCAAATGCACGGAAAAGGTGATTGTCGATCTTGGCCTGGCGGACGCGAAAACACTGCAAAAGTGGCGCGACGACGCTGCGGCCGAAGTGGACCAGGCAATCACGACTGCACAAAAGGAAGCGGCACCGGAAGCCGGCGAAGAAGATTGGTGCGCGATTTCGATGCGCCACCTGGTCGATCAAGTCTGATGAGCATCACATATCTCGAAGCGATCCGTGAAGCGCAGGCCAAGTTGTTGCGCGAGGACGAGCGCGTTTTCATTTACGGCCAGGATGTGGGCGGAACTTTCGGCGGCGCCTTCAAAGCGACGAAAGGTCTGGCAAAAGAATTTCCCGGTCGCGTCTTGAATACGCCGATCAGTGAAGACGCCATGGTCGGCACGGCCATCGGCGCGGCGTTGCAGGGAATGCGACCGATCGTTGAAATGCAGTTCGCAGATTTTTCCAGCATCGCGCTCAATCAAATTCTCAATAACGCGGGCACGCATTATTGGCGGACGAATATTCCGGTTCCGATCACAGTGCGGTTACCCTCGGGCGGAACAAAAGGAAGCGGCCCGTTTCATAGCCAATCGATGGAAGCCCTTTACGCACATTATCCGGGGCTCGTGGTCATGACGCCGGCCACGGTGGAAGACGCTTATACGATGTTGATTGAAGCGGTCGCGATTGATGATCCGGTCGTCTACTGCGAGCACAAATATCTTTATTACCATCTTAAGGCCGACAAGCTTCCGACCGAAGCTTTGCCCACGGGAAAAGCGCGGATTGCGCGCGCGGGTCGCGATCTGACGATCGTGACCTACAGCGCGATGGTCCACGAATCGCTCGCCGTCGCGGACGAATTGGCGCGCGAAGGCTTAGAAATAGAAATTGTTGATCTTCGCTCGGTCAAACCTCTCGATACCGACACGGTGCTGGCATCGGTCGCGCGCACCGGTCGGTTGCTTTGCGTGGGCGAATCATTTCCCTGGGGGGGTGCGACTGCGGAGATCATCGCCCGCGTGACCGCGGAAGGCTTTCATTTGCTCGACGCCGCGCCGGTGAGAATCAATGCCAAAGACACGCCGATTCCCTATCATCCCAATCTGTGGAGTGCGCATCGTCCAAACGCCAAAGCTATCGCCGGGAAGGCGCGAAGACTCCTTCGAGAATAATCTTATGCCGCAAGTTCCCATCATTATGCCGCAGCTGGGCGAATCGATCGCCGAAGCGACGATTGTCGACATCAAAGTGAAACCCGGCGACGAGGTCGGCGTCGATCAGGAAATCATCGATGTGGAAACGAACAAGGCTGTCATGGGCGTAACGACGCCGTGTAAAGGCAAGATCGACAAGATCACTGCACAGTTGAAAGAGACTTATCCGATCGGGACAGTGCTCGGTTACGTCGAAGCGAGCGAAGAAGACGCATTGAAATTCAAGAAAACCGTTCCGCCGCAACCGGCTGAAAGTGTCGCAGCGGAAATTCCGGGCCGCGAAACATCGCACGATCCGGCCATGCGCGAGCGAAAGACAAACGGCGAAGTTGTTCGGACTGGCGGGCTGCCGGTTCCAGCGACGCTGAAGGGCGCGAACTTTCTCTCACCGCGAGTGCGCGCGCGCATGGCGGAACTGGAATTAACGAACGCCGATCTCGCCGGAATCCTCGGAACGGGCGCGGGCAATCGAGTCACCGTCAAAGATCTCGAAAACTTTCTGGCTAAGATCGACAATCAGAAATCGACCGAAGCTTCTGCTCTTCGCACGGGAGTGGCCGATGCGATGCGACGAAGCTGGTCGCGTCCGCTGGCAACCATCGGGTCGTCGGTCAAGCTCGATGCCGTCTTGCAAGATCGACAGTCACGCGATCCGAAGCCCGGACCGGCACTTTACGCGGCGCGCGCGCTCGCCCTCGCGCTCGCAGAAAATCCGGCTGCCGCAGCAAAATTGGTGGGCGGTCGAGTCGTGCAGGCGAACTCGATCGACATCGGCGTTGCGGTCGAAGCCGATGACGGAATCATGGTCCCGATCATTCGCGCGGCTGACAAGACGTCGCTTGTCGATCTTACGACGAAATATCATGAGCTGGTCGATCTTGCGCGCCGACGCCGCATTTCGCCGGACATGCAAGCCGGCGGCATCGCGGCTGTTTCGAACTTCGGAACGTTCGGCGTGGAATGGGGAACGCCCATCCCTCTGCCCGATCAAACACTGTTGCTCGGTCTTGGGGTCGGCAAGAAAGTTCCATCGTGGAACGAAGCGAAAAAGGAATTTATTCCGGCAACCGAAGCGCAAATCACCTTGAGCTTCGATCATCGCAGTCTCGACGGCGGCGGGGGAGGGCGGTTGCTCAAACGCGTTATCGAGCTGCTGGAAGATCCGAAGAAATTGTAGCTGCCGCGCTAATCAAGGAAAGGCGCTTTCCAAAGCGCCTGCTTTCGTAGTTTCGGCGGCTGGGAAGCCGCCGCTCCTTGAATCGATCGCACGACGCTTTAAATTGAGATATTGATGAACGCTACGACGATCGATCCGAACATCACGATGCGCGAACTGCTGGTTCAGCTTCCCGGCGCGCAGCGCGCGTTGTTTCGCAAATATCACATCGGCGGTTGCAGCAGTTGCGGATTCAGCCCCGAGGAAACACTCGCGCAGGTGTGCGCACGCAATGAGAACCTCGATGTCGACGAAGTGATCGAGCACATCATCGCGAGCGAGGAAGCGGAGCGCGCCATGCAAATCGAGCCGCGCGATCTGGCCGCGCAAATCGCGCGCGGAGAAAGGGTTTACCTGCTCGACGTGCGCACGCGCGAAGAGTACGACGCGGTCAAGATCGACCATGCGCATTTGTTTACGCAGGAGTTGATGCAGGAAATTCAGACCAGCTGGCCGCGCGAAAATCTTTTCGTCATTTATGATCATCAGGGAACACGCAGCTTGGACGCAGCCGCCTATTTTCAAGGCCATGGATTTGAAAACGTAAAGAGTCTGCGCGGCGGGATCGATGCCTGGAGCGTGGATGTCGACCCAAAATTGGCGCGGTATCACTTGGAAACTACTGACCCATGACGCCAAACCAACAATCCCGTTGTAGGGCAACCGCTCCGGTTGCCAACCAACGCGTGGCAGGCGGAGCGCCTGCCCTACAATAGCAATGAGCAAAATGGATGATGTCGAATCGAAAATCGAGGAAGCGATCAAGAATCCGCGCAATCTCGGCGAGATGAAGGATGCCGATGCGATTGGGACGGTGGGCAGTGTCGATTGCGGCGACATGCTGCGGATGTGGATCAAGTTCAAGGAACAGGACGGTCGCAAGATCATCGATCGCGCGACGTTTCAATCGTTTGGATGCCAGACCGCCATCGCGGTGGCCAGCGTCGCGACCGAGATGCTGAAAGGAAAAACCGCCGAGGAAGCGAAATCGATGTCCGGTGAAGAATTGTCCGCCCCACTCGGGCCGTTGCCACCGGTGAAAATTCATTGCGCGCAACTGGTGGAAGGAGCGCTGCGCAACGCGCTCGGCGCGGAAAAGCCTGAAACAACCGAGACAAGAGCCTCCTCCGCCAAAGCGGCTACGGCGGCCAAGTCGACATCTCCGACCCTGGCGCAGCAGTTGTCAGCAGCAACGCATCCTGCGAAAGTAAAGGTGGTCTTCAATAAATGAGGAACTGATATGCACGAGAACACTGAATTCACATTGAGCCGCGATTGCGAAGCGATCCAGATCCCGAGCGGACAGAAGTTTACGCTGGAGAAAGGTACGCAGGGCGTGATCACGCAAACGTTGGGCGGCAGTTATACCATTGCCACGCCGTACGGCCTTTCTCGAATCGCGGATAACGATCTGGACGCGCTCGGGCTGCAGAAACCAGCGACATCAACGAATGGCGCGCCGAAAGCGGTGGCCGACGGACCGGTCGATGAGAAAGCGGTCTGGGACCAACTGAAGCAATGTTTCGACCCCGAGATTCCGGTCAACATTGTCGATCTTGGCTTGGTTTACGATTGTCGTTTAGTGAAGAAGGACGACGGCGGCACAAAGGTGGAAGTGAAAATGACCCTGACTGCCCCCGGCTGCGGAATGGGGCCGGCGATTGCACATGACGCGCAAAGCAAGATCCTAAGCATCGACGGGGTTGACGAAGCCGACGTGCAACTCGTTTGGGACCCGCCTTGGAACCAAAACATGATTAGCGAAGCCGGGCGGATGAAGCTGGGAATGATCTAGCCGCGCGTTCCGGCACGGCGCGATGCGCGCAACCTTCTCCCAAGAAAGCGCCCAACAGCAAACCTGTCATGCCCTGAGCGAAATTTTTGCAGACTGCCCATTGGACAAAGTGGCAGTGCGATTGTGGGACGGGACGGCATGGCCAGATGCGCGAGCGCGCGCTGCGGTTCTTGTACTGAAACACCCCAATGCTCTGGCTCGAATGTTTTTGCCTGGAACGGAAGTTGGGTTGGCTGAGGCGTACCTATATAACGACTTTGATATCGAGGGCGATATCCAGAGCGCGTTTGAGATCGCCGATTTCCTGCTTGCCCATCTTGGCGATTGGAAGAAAAAATTGAAGCTCGCCGGTTTGCTCGTGGCGCTTCCCGACCGCAACGGTAGTTCGACAATGCGGCGTGCCGCGAGGCAGCTGTTTCCCCGAATTCAGAGCCGGCGGCATTCACCGGAGCGCGATCGGCGTGCGATCACGTTTCATTACGATATTTCGAGTGACTTTTATCGCCTTTGGCTTGATCCGCGCATGGTTTATTCGTGCGCTTACTTCCGATCGCCGGACGATCCCCTCGAAGCGGCCCAAGAATACAAACTTGATTATCTCTGCCGGAAGCTGCGCCTGCGCCCGGGTCAGCGTCTGCTCGATATCGGTTGTGGTTGGGGCGCTCTTGTCATTCATGCAGCGAAACATTTCGGCGTGCGCGCCGAAGGAATCACTTTAAGCGAGCCGCAGGCAGAATGGGCGCGAACCCAGATTGCCCAGGCCGGCGAAGCCAAGGTCGAAGTGGGCGACTATCGCGAAATCGGCGCAAACAGGCACGAACTTTACGATGCGATCGTTAGTGTCGGTATGGCTGAGCATGTTGGACGCGAATGGCTACCGGATTATTTCCGATTTGCGCATCAGGCGCTTAAACCCGGAGGTGTTTTTCTCAATCAGGCCATCGGCGAGAGCATCGTGGCGCGGCCGGATAACAGGAGTGGTTCCTTCATTGAGCGCTACGTTTTTCCAGATGGTGATATTCCGCCGCTGCCGACCTTGCTCCAAGCCGCAGAGGTGGCCGGTTTTGAGATTAGGGACGTGGAAAACTTGCGTGAGCATTATGCGCTCACCCTCGGTCATTGGCTTGGGAGATTGGAAACACATCGTATCGACGCGCTCTCGGTCGTCGATGAGATGACTTATCGCGTGTGGCGTCTTTACCTGGCCGGCTCCGCCCACGGCTTTGGGCGCGGGCACCTGGCCGTTTATCAAACGCTGCTCGCAAAATTGGATCCGTCCGGGGGGGCCGCTATGCCGCTCACGCGCCACGATTGGTATACCGAAAATCCCGCCGATCGAAGCTCAGCATAATTTATTTTTTTCGGAACGTTGACAGCGCCGGTCCGCGCTGCTCTTATAGTCGTTCGCGTTTCTCGCTGAGAAAATTTCGCGCGAGAACAATTTAAACATGCCTTCCACCGAAATCATCCTGACTGAAAATGTTCCGGGGCTCGGCGCCGAAGCGGACGTCGTTAAAGTGCGCCGCGGTTACGCGCGCAATTACCTTTTGCCCAGGGGAAAAGCGTATGAAGTGACGCCGGCCACCTTGCGCGAGCTCGATAATTTGAAGAAAAAACGCGCCGAACGCGAAGCGAGAGAGATGAACGAAGCGGAAGAGTTGTCGCGTCGGATTGGCAAAGCGCACTTGATCTTCACACTCGAGACGGGCGAAACCGGCAAAGCTTTCGGCTCCATTACCGCGCAAGACATCATGAACCGGCTCAAGAACGAAGTCGGCGTCGAGATTGACCGGCACAAGATTGTTCTGGAGCGTCCCATCAAAGAGACTGGCGAACACGAGGTAACGATCAAGTTGCATCACGACGTCACTGCACAATTTAGTTTTTTGGTGAAAGCAGCCGAGGCCAAGGCGGAAGCCGAAACCTCTGCCGAACATCCAGAGAAAAAGCACCGCTCGTTTTTCCGACGAAAAAAAGAAGAGAAATAAATGGCGACTCAACCGTCCTCATGGACAGCTGAGAAGCCTCGTAAAGAATCGGGCAAAGCGCCCGGCCGAGGCTGGCCGGAAAAAAACGGGGGAAGAGTTTTTCCCAACTCACCCACAGCTTCTGCGCAGGATATTCACCGCGCCCCGCCGCATAGCGTGGAAGCGGAGCAAGGCGTGCTCGGTTCCATGCTCATCTCGCCGCGCGAAACCATCGCCGAATGTGTCGAGCGGATTAACGAAGAGTATTTTTACATCCCCGCCCACCAAACGATCTACGAAGTCCTTGTCGATCTTTGGAACGCCGGCCAAGCCATCGACCTGATCACGTTTACGCAGGTGCTGCGCGATCGAAACCTGCTCGACACAGTGGGCGGCGCGCCGTTCGTGACAAGTCTTTTCACCTTCGTGCCGACAGCCGCGAACGTCGGCTATTACCTCGAGATCATCCGCGATAAATACATCCTGCGGCAAATCATCGCCACTTCCACGGAAAGCGTGCGACGCGCCTTCGAAGAGCAAGACGACGTCAGCAACCTGCTGGATGAAGTGGAGCAACAAATCTTCGCCGTCGGCGAAGACCGCTTCAAAGGCCAAATGCTTTCCATGAAGGATCAGGTCATGGAAGCGATCGAGTCGATCGAGAAACTTTATGAGCGCAAAGGTGGCATCACCGGCATCTCGAGCGGGTTTGTGGAGTTCGATCGGATGACGAGCGGCCTGCATCCGTCGGAAATGATTGTGATTGCGGCGCGGCCGAGCATGGGCAAGACCGCCCTGGCCATGAACATCGCCGAGCACGTGGCGATTCAGGAGAAATTACCCGTGGGCGTTTTTAGCTTGGAGATGAGCAGCCAGCAACTCGTCCAGCGTCTCCTCTGTTCACGTGCGCGTGTAAATCTGCAAAAAGTGCGCGATGGATTTTTGGCCGAGCGCGATTTCCCGAGCTTGACCGCAGCGGCCTCAAAACTGGCCGAAGCTAAAATCTTCATCGATGACAGCGCTAGTCTCAGCATTCTCGAATTGCGGGCCAAAGCGCGCCGGCTCAAAGCGCAACAGGACGTGCAGCTGATTATTGTCGATTATCTACAATTGCTAAGATCGACATCTCGCCGCGCGCAGGACAATCGGCAGCTGGAGATTTCGGAAATTTCAGCGGGCCTCAAAGGCTTGGCCAAGGAATTGAAGATTCCTCTCATCGTGGTTGCGCAATTGAACCGTCAACCGGAAGCGCGTTCCGGCGGCAAGCCGCGCTTGAGCGACCTGCGCGAGTCCGGTTCGATCGAACAGGACGCCGATCTTGTTGGCTTGCTCGTGCGGCCGGAAATCTACGAAGAAGATGAAGAGGCGCGCGCCGAGAAGGCCGGCGAGGCCGAATTAATCATCGCGAAGCAGCGCAATGGTCCGGTCGGCGAAATTGCGCTCACCTTCCTCAAAGAATTCACCCGCTTCGAAGATCGCGCGCGCAACGTGACCGAGCCGGAAGAAGCTTTCTAATTCAGAGGCTTTTCGCCGCGTCGACGACGTGTTTGGCGTCGATGCCGCGTTCTTTCATCACTTCGGCGCCCGGTGCACTCAGGCCAAACTCATGCAGGCCAACGACTTTTCCGTCGAGACCGACATATTGATACCAAATCTCGCGAATGCCGGCTTCGATCGCCACGCGTTTGCGACATGATTTTGGCAAGACTTCTTCGCGGTATTTTTCGGATTCGCGTTCGAAGCGCTCCATGCAGGGCATTGAAACCACGCGCACGCCATCGCCGAGTTCCTTCGCCGCCTCAAGGGCATGCTGTAGCTCGCTCCCGCACGACATGATGATGAGATCGAGTTTGCCCTTTTCCTTTTTCGCGACGTAACCACCACGCGCAACGCCTTCGCGACGCATGGCAAGATCGACGTCGTTCAATATCGGCACGACCTGCCGCGTCAGCGCGATCAGGGTCGGACCATCGGTGCGTTGCGCGGCCGCCACGAACGCGCCAGCCGTTTCCTCCGGATCGGCCGGGCGAATCACGTCGATGTGAGGCATTATGCGAACTGAGCTGACTGTTTCCACCGGTTCATGGGTGGGGCCATCTTCGCCGACACCAATCGAATCGTGCGTGAAGATATAGATGTTCGGCAGACGCGAC
>Ga0208989_10000017_pt1 | contig 27882 bp, 31 predicted proteins | sample MedBloCAOM3_M1_FD_187852 | JGI IMG/M metagenome (GOLD analysis project Ga0208989, IMG submission 187852) | Forest soil microbial communities from El Dorado National Forest, California, USA - Mediterranean Blodgett CA OM3_M1 (SPAdes) (version 2) | ecosystem: Environmental > Terrestrial > Soil >...
CGACCGCGGCACCGAGCTGGTGCGCAAGGTGCGCGACGACGTCGCCGCCGCCGCCGCCGCCACCACCGCCGCCGCCGACGACGCCCGCGCCGCCCAGCAGGCCGCGGCCGAGCTGGCCAACCAGGAGAAGCAGCTGAAGGCGCAGGTCGCCAAGGAGCAGGCGCTCATCGCCAGCCTGGGCAACGGCATCACCGCCGCCAACGCCGAGATCATCGCCGCCGACGCCCAGGACGCCGCCCTCGCCCAGGCCATCGCCGACCTGCGCAAAGGACGTACCGCCGATACCGCCTCCGCCGAGCAGGGCTATGACGCGCTCAAGAAATACACGCGCGATTTCACCGAGGAAGCGCGGCAGAACAAGCTCGACCCGGTCATCGGTCGCGACGAGGAGATCCGGCGCACCATCCAGGTCCTCTCGCGGCGGACCAAGAACAACCCGGTCCTGATCGGCGAGGCCGGCGTCGGCAAGACCGCCATCGTCGAAGGCTTGGCACAGCGCATCGTCAAGGGCGACGTACCGGAGACGCTGAAGAACCGACGCCTTCTCTCGCTCGATCTCGGCGCGCTGCTCGCCGGCGCGAAGTATCGTGGCGAGTTCGAGGAGCGCCTCAAGGCGGTGCTGCAGGAGGTCTCGGCCGCGGGCGACGTGATCCTGTTCATCGACGAGCTGCACACGCTGGTCGGCGCCGGCAAGGCCGAAGGCGCCATGGACGCCTCCAACATGCTCAAGCCGGCGCTCGCGCGCGGCGAGCTGCATTGCATCGGCGCCACCACGCTCGACGAGTACCGCAAGAACATCGAGAAGGACGCGGCGCTGGCCCGGCGCTTCCAACCGGTCTTCGTCGACGAGCCGACCGTGGAAGAGACGATCTCGATCCTGCGCGGCCTCAAGGAGAAATACGAGATCCACCACGGTGTGCGCATCACCGACAGCGCCATCGTGGCGGCTGCGACGTTGTCGCATCGCTACATCACCGACCGGCACCTGCCCGACAAGGCCATCGACCTGATCGACGAAGCGGCGAGCCGCTTGCGGATGGCGATCGATTCGAAGCCGGAGGAGATCGACGAGCTCGATCGCCGCATCATTCAGCTCAAGATCGAGCGCGAGGCGCTCAAGAAGGAGACCGATCCGGGCGCCAGGGAGCGTCTGAAGAACGTCGAGAAGGAGATCGCCGAGCTGGAGCAGCGCTCGGCCGAGCTCACCGCGCGGTGGCAGGCCGAGAAGGAGAAGCTGACATCGGTGCAGCGTCTCAAGGAACAGCTCGAGCAGGCGCGCGCCGAGCTCGAGACCGCGCAACGGCAGGGCAATCTCACGCGTGCCGGCGAGCTGCTCTATTCCGTCATCCCCGACCTGGATCGCAAGCTGGCGGAAGCGTCCAAGGCCGGCAGTCAGATGCTCAAGCAGGAGGTCACGGCCCAGGAAATCGCCGAGGTCGTGTCGCGTTGGACCGGCATCCCGGTCGACCGCATGCTCGAGGGCGAACGCGAGAAGCTCCTCCACATGGACGACAAGCTGCGCGAGCGCGTGGTCGGCCAGGACGAAGCCATTCACGTTGTCGCTGACGCGGTGCGGCGCGCGCGCGCCGGTCTGCAGGATCCCAACCGGCCGATCGGCTCGTTCCTGTTCCTCGGACCGACCGGCGTCGGCAAGACCGAACTGTGCAAGGCGCTCGCCGAATTCCTGTTCGACGACGAGCACGCCATGATTCGTGTCGACATGTCGGAATACATGGAGAAGCACTCGGTTGCCCGGCTGATCGGCGCGCCGCCCGGCTATGTCGGCTATGACGAGGGCGGCACGCTGACGGAGGCCGTCCGCCGGCGGCCCTATCAGGTGATTCTGTTCGACGAGGTCGAGAAGGCGCACAGCGACGTCTTCAACATCCTGCTCCAGGTTCTCGACGACGGGCGGCTCACCGACGGGCAGGGCCATACCGTCGATTTCCGCAACACCATCATCGTGCTCACGTCGAACCTCGGTTCCGAATATCTCGCCGCCCTGCTCGAAGGGCAGCCGGCCGAGGCCGCGCGCGACCAGGTGATGGAGGTGGTGCGCCGCTCGTTCCGGCCGGAGTTCCTCAATCGGCTCGACGAGATCATTCTCTTCAACCGGCTTGGCCGCAACGAAATGAAGCGGATCGTCGATATCCAGCTCAAGCACCTGCAGAAGCTGCTCGAAGACCGCAAGATCGTGCTCAAGATCGACGATACCGCCAAGAGCTGGCTGGCCAATACCGGTTACGACCCGGTCTACGGCGCACGGCCGCTCAAGCGCGTGATCCAGCGGCATCTGCAGAATCCGCTGGCCACCATGCTGCTATCCGGCGCCATCAAGGACGGCGACACCGTGGAGGCGTCGGTGCGTGACGGTCAACTGGTCATCAATGGCCACAAGCTCGCGCAGGCAGCCTAGAGGTGCGCATGCCCCACCACATGGTAGACGAGGCCGTGGCGGCCGAGGCGGTCGATCCAGCAACGTTGATCGCCGAGAACAAATCCTTGCGCGACCGGCTACTGCGCGCGCTGGCGGATGCGGAGAACACCCGGCGCCGGGCCGAACGTACGGCGGAGGAGGCACGCCAATATGCGATCTCTGATTTCGCGCGCGAGCTGCTCGTGGTCGCGGACAATCTGCAACGCACGATCGACGCCGCCGAGCGCCGAACGCCCGAGACGGTCGAGGATGCGGCCCTGATCGAAGGCGTCCGTGCCACCGAGCGCCTCCTGATGCAAACCTTGGAGCGCTTCGGCGTTCGAAAAATCGAGGCCGTCGGCCAGCCGTTCGATCCGAATCTGCACGAGGCCGTCATGGAAGTGGACGAACCCGAGAACCTGCCCAACACGGTCGTCCGCGTGGTGGAGGACGGCTACACCATCCACGACCGGCTGCTGCGTCCCGCCCGCGTGTTCGTCGCCAAGCGTCGCCGCACGGACACGTCGCCTCCGTCGGATGCGGAAGCGCCCTCCGGCACATCCCGATCTCGTCCGCCCGAGCATCTGCCGTGATCGCCGACGGAAACCTGGGGCAATGAGAGAAAGAGAGAGGAGAGCGCATTGCCCGCCGATCCCTATCAGACGTTGGGCGTGAAGAAGGACGCCTCTCAGGACGAAATCCAGAAGGCTTACCGGCGGCTGGCCAAGAAGCTGCATCCGGACCTGAACCCAGGGAACAAGCAGGCCGAGGAGCAGTTCAAGGAGGTCTCTCAGGCTTACGATCTGTTGGGCGATGCGGACAAGCGCGCGCGGTTCGATCGCGGCGAGATCGACGCGTCGGGCGCCGAGCGGCCGCGGCAACGATACTATCGCGACTTCGCCGAAGGCGCGTCCTCCTACAGCACCGATTCCGGCTTCGCAGATTTCGGCGCGGACGATTTCCTGTCGGAGATTTTCGGCCGGCAAGCGCGCGGCAACGTCCGCATGCGCGGACAGGACGTGCATTATCGGCTGTCCCTGGGTTTCCTCGACGCCATCAACGGCGGCAAGCAGCAGCTGACGCTTCCCGACGGTTCCGTGCTCGACGTGACCATTCCGCCCGGCACCCGCGACGGTCAGGTCCTGCGGCTACGCGGCAAGGGAAGGCCGGGCATCGGCGGCGGCCCAGCCGGCGACGCATTGATCGAGATCGAGGTCCGCCCGCATCATATTTTCACCCGCAAGGGCGACGACATCCACGTGGAACTGCCGATCTCGCTCAGGGAAGCCGTGCTCGGCGGCAAGGTGAGCGTGCCGACGCCGTCGGGTGCCGTCACCATGACCGTGCCGAAATGGTCCAACACCGGAACGGTGCTTCGTCTGAAAGGACAAGGCGTGCCTAAACGGGGTGGCGGGCGCGGCGACGAGTATGTCGCGCTCAAGGTGATGCTGCCGGAAAGGCCCGATCCCGAGCTCGAAAAATTCGTCTCCCAATGGGTGCCGGCCGACGCTCACGGCCCGCGCCAAGCAATGGGGGCGTAAGCATGGAAACCCGCGAATTTCTTCTTGCGGCGCGACTAGAGGCCGGAGCGCTTGAAGCCTGGATCGAGGAAGGCTGGCTGGCGCCGCGCCGGAACGGCGGGGGTGGGCGCTTTTCCGAAGTCGACCTCGCCCGGGCGCAACTGATCCGCGACCTGGGAGAGTTGGGCGTGAACGACGAGGGCATTCCCGTCATCCTCGATCTCATCGATCAGCTGCACGGTTTGCGGCGCACCTTGCGCGAGCTTCTCTCGACCATTCACGCGCAGCCCGAAGCCATCAAGCGGCGGATGCTGTCCGATATCCGCGCTGAGTCGAGGACGCGCAGGCAAACATGATCCCGATCCGAAGCGCCGTCCCGACCCGCTATCCGCCGGTGGTCACCTGGATGCTGATTGCGACCAATTGCATCATGTTCCTGCTCCAGAACAGCCTCAGTCCGGTCGAGCTCGAGCAGTTCTTGCGCACCTTTGCTCTCATCCCCGCACGTTATCTCGAGCCACTGGTCTATCGCGACGCCAACCTGACCGCCGCCGACTTCCTGCCGTTCTTCACCATGATGTTCCTGCACGGGGGCTGGCTGCACCTCATCTTGAACATGTGGACGCTCTGGGTGTTCGGCCCGACGGTCGAGGATCGGCTGGGCCATGGCCGCTATCTCGCGTTCTACCTGGCCTGCGGCCTCGCCGCCTCGGTTGCGCATTTCGTTTTCAATCCGACCTCGGTGGTGCCGGCGCTGGGCGCCTCCGGTGCGATCGCGGGCGTGCTCGGAAGCTACATGCGTCTCTTCCCGCTGGCGCGGGTCGTCGTTCTGGTCCCGATCATTTTCATTCCGCTGTTCTTCGAAGTTCACGCCTTCGTCTTTGTCGGTCTCTGGTTCCTGCTGCAGATCCTGCAAGGAACCGTAGAGCTCCTGCTGCCGTCGAGCGGTGGAGGCGTCGCGTGGTGGGCCCACATCGGAGGATTCGTCGCCGGCCTCGTGCTTTGTCCACTGTTGGTCCAATCCGAGCGGCGCTACCGCGCCTACTACCCGGACGAAGGCGTCCTCGGCTTCGACACCGCGGGGCGTCCATGACGTTCCGCATGCGATAGGAGGTCTCCATGTCAGTCGGCGATCTTTTTTGGTTGTTCTTCATATTCACCGCGATCCAGCCCATGTTGCGGCAGCGCATGCTGGAAGCCATGCGCGCGCGCAAGATCGCGCAGCTCGAAGGTCAGCGACACTCGCGCGTGATCCTGCTCGTGCACCGGCAGGAGACGATGCGGCTGCTGGGCTTTCCGATCATGCGCTACATCGACATCAACGATTCCGAAGACGTTCTCCGCGCCATCCAGATGACGGACGACGACGTGCCGCTCGACCTCGTCCTCCATACGCCGGGCGGACTGGTGCTTGCGGCGCTGCAGATCGCGAAGGCGGTCGGCGATCACAAGGCCAAGGTCACGGTGTTCGTGCCCCATTACGCGATGTCCGGCGGCACATTGATCGCGCTCGCTGCCGACGAGATCGTCATGTGCAAGCATTCCATATTGGGACCAATCGATCCGCAGCTCGGACAATCACCGGCGGCCTCGCTTATCAAGGTCGTCCAGGAGAAGCCGATCGCGCGGATCAACGACGAGACGCTCGTGCTGGCCGACATTGGACGCAAGGCAATCTCGCAGCTCAAGCAATCCGCGAGCGAGCTCCTGCAACGGCGACTTCCCGCCGAGCAGGCGAGCGCATTGGCGGAAAAACTGACGGTCGGAACGTGGACTCACGATTATCCGATCTGGGCCTCTACCGCGCGCGAGCTCGGCATGCCCGTCTCGACGGATATGCCGGACGACGTGCTCGAACTGATGACCCTCTACCCGCAACCTACGCGCATGCAGAGCGGCAGCGGCGGGGTCGAGTACCTGCCTGTGCCGCGCCAAAAGAAAGCGGTGCAGCGCGAAGCCTAGGCCGGCGATGGCGCCCCCGCAGGGAGGTTCGCAATGAAGTTCAAGGAGGAGCTCGCAGCCGGCCGCGCGGGATGGAAGCTATTGACGCTCTATCAGAAGTTCGAGCACGCGGTCATTCTTCTCCTCACCGCGTTGATCGCAATCGTTGTTGCACTCGCAGTCTGGAACCTGGCGCTGAAGGTCGGGATCAGCATCATCTCAAGTGGATTCGACCCCACCGACTATGAGGTCTTCCAGGCCTTCTTCGGAATGATCTTTACGGTCATCATCGCCCTCGAGTTCAAACGCTCGTTGCTGGTGGTGGCGGAGCGCCGGCATGGCGTCGTGCAGGTTCGCACGGTAGTCCTGATTGCGCTGCTCGCCGTCGTCCGAAAGCTGATGATCATCGATCTTTCCTCCACGGATGCACAGCAACTGCTCGCGCTCGCGGCGGCGATCGTGGCGTTGGGCAGCGTACATTGGCTCGTCCGGGACCAGGACAGACGCGACGACGCTAAGGCAATTCAAGACACTGCACCCGAGACAGGAGGTTTGCTATGACCATCCACAAGCTCGAGAAAGCCGAGTGGCGCCCATTTCTGGATCTTGTCTCAAAGGTACTGCCTGCCAAGCAGGCGGAAATCGAGGTCGCTTCGCTCAAACTCGGCGACCAAGTGGAAGCGGAATGGCTGCCGCTGCTTGGGCTCGCGTACGACCCCAACGACGACATCGTCGAGGTGGCTCTCGACGGGCTGGATCATATGATCTCCAGACCGCGCGAGCTCTACATCGATAACGGCATCGGGAGCCTGTCGAGCCTCGAAATCATCGATGCCGATGGCGTCAAGCAGATCGTGAAGCTCAGGGATCCTTTGATGCTGCCGCCGCCGCGGACGTGAGCGGCTGTGCCGCTCGGGACCATGGATGCACCTGCGGCAGCAAATTCGATCGAGCTCAGGATTCGCGGAAATCTCGCAGCGCTTTGACTCGCTCGATCCGTTTCCATTCCGAGAAAAGGACCTCGACAAGGAGGCAGAGGAGTTCATTGTCAGCTGGGCGAGGGAGTTGCCCGTAGATCGGCCGCTCAAGATCGTCGTGCATCTGCCGCAGGCACAAGCATCTACGCCGGAGGCGCACGAATTGGGCGCGGCTCTCACTCGGTATTTCGATTATCGCGCCCGAGGCATCGAACTCGATCTCAACGAGCTCTTTCGCGTCGGGCGGCGAGCGCTTGTCATTGGCGTCACGGTGCTCTCATTCTCCGTCATCGCGGGCCAGACCGCGTCCAGCGTTTCGTCGCACCCTATCGGCCGCGTCGTGGAAGAGAGTCTGCTCATTTTCGGATGGGTCGCGAACTGGAGGCCAATCGAAATATTTCTTTACGACTGGTGGCCGATCGTTCGTCGACGCAATCTTTATCGGCGACTCGCGGCGGCCCAGGTGGAGTTGAAGCCCTATGGGAATGAATCAGGCGGCATGGCGTCTGAATAATGATGCGTCACGGGCGGAGCTGCCTCATTCCGCTGCAGCCACATCGCTCGCGGCCCATACGCCCGGCCGTCGTACGTGGTGGCAACCATCCGCGATCCCTGCGACGTGACGGCCCTGATACTGCGCCGCTTCGATCTCCAGCGCGGACGGCATGCGCGCGCCGTCGGCACCGACGATCGTCGTGGCGCCATAGGGAGTCGCCCCATGCACGTCCTTGATGCCCAACTGGCCTTTGAAGGAATAAGGCAGGCCGACGACGATGAAGCCGAGATGCAGCAGCACGATATGGAACGACAGGATCGTGGCTTCCTGGCCGCCGTGCTGGGTCGCGCTCGCGGTGAACACGGAACCCACCTTGCCGACCAGCTTGTCCTTCGCCCATAGGCCACCGGCCTGGTCGATGAAGTTCTTCATCTGCGCCGCCATATTGCCGAAGCGAGTCGGCGTGCCGAAGATGATGGCATCGTAGTTGATGAGATCGTCGATGGTGGCGACGGGCGCAATCTGATCGAGCTTGTAGTGCGACGCCAGTGCTACCTTGTTGGGCACCAGTTCCGGAACGCGCTTGATGTCGACATCGGCACCGGCACTGCGCGCGCCGTCGGCCTCGGCGACGGCCATTCGCTCGATATGTCCGTAGCTCGAATAATAGAGCACCAGCACCTTGGCCATGACTGCTCTCCCTTGGCCGATGTCACAGGCGGCCACCGATGTCTGTCTCACCACGCAAGACCGCAGATGGAACGTACCGAGGGGGCGCGCTCGCGCCTTGATGGGGATCAATAATCGCGGCGGTCTGCTGATGGAAAGCCCTGGCGAGCGGGCCGCTCGCGCACGACGTCACGGCCCTCACCAGAAGGGGTTCAAGTGTTTGAACCGACGAACATGTTGCCTGAGCTTCGGTTCATGATCAGCAATGCCCCGCTCATGCCAACCGAGCATGATGCCGCCAGCCCGATCGATTGCACGAACATCGTGATCGGTCTCTCCTAGAAGTTCGTCAACGAGATCGTAGGCGACGCGGACGTCGTTTGCATGGCCAAGGCAGTCCTGCAACAACTGCAGCCGGTTCACGAATGTTCGAACTTGATTCTCGTCGAAGAGGCTCTCCAGAAATTCGATGATGTAGCGGAGCTTCTTCAGCGCGATGCGCAGTCGGTGTCTCTGTGTCGGAGTTTGTTCTGCGAACCGCTTGCTGCGCTTTCGGGCTCTACGATAGCATCGATCGATCAGCTCCGGCGCAAGATTGGCGATCGGCGCTAGGAGGAGAGCGGCCTGCTCCGATACCGGCTGCTCCCGCCACCCGTAGGCTTCAAACCATCGCAAAAGGCATAGAGTCGATTTGGCGTATCGCTCAGAGAGGATCGCTTGTTTCGCGTCGTCGAAGACCGCGTGGCGACGGCGCTCCACGGCTCTGACAAGGTACTCCAGCTCCCGGTTGGCCGATAGCGCATCGCTGACGGGCGCAGCAAGACTGGCGGCGAAAATGTCCCAATTGCGCGTCGGCCCTAGGACGTGAGTGAGCCATTTCAGCTCTTCCGATGCCCAGCGATAATGCTCCTGCGGCAGCATGGGCTTTAACGCGGAGAGCACTGAACGAAGCCGTCGCACGGCGACTCGCATTTGGTGGATGCCTTCCGACTCACCCGCGAGCGCGACCGGTTCGTTACGCAGCAGATGGGTAAGGCATTGTCGTCCGAAGCGCTGCAGGGCGGCCTCGACGGCCATCGCAGGATAGAGAGCGACAGGTCCCGCATGCACTGCCTGCGGCTGGCTAGCGGCTCCGAGGAGTCGATAGCCTCGCTCGGCCTTGCTACGGGTTTCGATGCGGACGGGCGCAGCTTCGAGCAGCCGCAATGCCACGTCAAAGAGCACTGCCGGGTTGCCGCTCTTGAGCTCGAGCTCGATCTCGCTGATCGGCTCGACACCGCTGCCATTAGCAGTGCGGATCTCGCCCTCGTCGATCGCGGCCTCAATTTGCGTCGACGAATGCGGCTCGACTTTGATCACCGTCCGCGTGATCGACGTCGTGAAGACCGGACGCAGGTCCTGCTTTTGGATTGAGGCGGGCAGTTGCTTGCCGGTCTTCGGTGCGTCAATATCCGGTCGCTTGCTTGCGATAGGATCTTCCCACTCGCGGCGCACCAGCAAGTCCGACCCGGCAGAATCTCCAGCCTTGACGGCCTGCACAAACTTTTGCCCCTGCTTACGCACTCGAAGCGTCAGCTGTTTTCGATTCAGCGCGAGGTCGGGCGTGTCGTAATAGGTGCTGATGAGGTCCGACTGGACCTCCGACTGCACGGCCGACATGGCCAGGAGCACGCACTTCAACTTTTGAAGCTCTGTGGCTGGTGCGGCGAGCTTGAGCTCAACCTCGGTTGAGATGAGACGCTGCCCTCGGTGTCGGCGCCAGCGTGGCTGGCGCGCGCCACATGTTGCTGGATCAGCTGCTTTCGCGGGCTGCAGGAGAGGGTTCACCGCCGGCCCATTTGCGTCCGCTTAAAATATTGCACCGCGCGCTCGTGCTTCTCCGCCTCAGCGCGCGTCTTGAAAGTACCGAGATTGCGGCGCCTTCCAGTTTTCGGATTGAGTTTCCGTGAATAGAGGCGATAGCCGCCCGATTTCAGTTTTCGGATCATTGCCGTTTCCAGGCGCGTTCGCTTTGCTCTTCATAGTGCCGGAAGGCGGTAACGAGGCCGCCAAGAACTTCCGCGGCAGTCTCGAACATCGCCTTGAATTGCGGCTCCTCGACCCGCCCGATATCGTCTCGCAGACAATCGATGACCTCGGTCAGCCGCACGCTCATGTTGTGGATACGATCGATGGGATCGCTCAGCTGTTTGCCTTGCGTTGCTGCACTTGGCATCGCGTTCTCCTTAAGGTTTTGTCCGCTGATCAATCCCGAGGTCCTTTCCCCATCGGTGCCTTGCGGATGTTGCGCTGTTGCGCGCGGCGCATTGTGGCCTTGCGCTTTGTGCGCTGGGCACGTTCGGCCGGTCCTTGGCCTGGAAACGGTCGCCGCGAACATGGCGCGGCGTCACGCCAAGCGTGGAGAGCACCTTACGGGCAGCCACCGTGTCCGGCACGAGCCGGCCGCGCTCGACATGGGCCAGATCCTTGCCGATCAACCACCCGGCAGTGGCCCAAGTGCGGTCCGGGCGTTGACCTGCGATGCGCTCGACGCCCCCCTTCTTGCCGACGTCGTGGTAACGGAACGCGATGAACCGGCGCCCCGGCGCCACCTCGATACGGAAGAACCGGCCGCCGCCGCGCGCGCCCGGCTCGGCTCGGCCGGCGGGCTGCGCCCGCGCACGCGACGACGTGACTCGCCGCCCTCGCTGCGCCTTGTGGATGCTGCGTTTCACTGGGTGTTTTTCCTGGCAGTTGGCATCGCTCACCGTCCTCTGGGTCACTCTTCCTGTTCTCTCTCGGCTTGGGTTCAACGACAGCAACTGCATCGGAAGCGGGAAAGGTTTCTTCCAGCCCGATTCCAGCGCCTTCTCGAGACAGTTGCGCTCGATGTTCTGGTCCTTGTCACGCTCGGTTCCCTGTCCGACGCGTCTTGTTCTTGTTTCTGCCATTTCAATGCCCGATCAGCTCGCCTTGCGGGCCCGCGCGTTTGACCGATTTGCAGACGTTCGCTGGTGATGGGTGGCGGCGCGCCTAGGGTGACTTCGAACAGCGCTACGCTCGGCCGTCGCGCTTTGCCGCAGCGCCTCCATCAAGTTGATTACCCGGGCCGGCGGGCGTACCTTCGGCTTTTCGATCTTTTCGCCGCGCTGTTTCTTCTTGATCAGCTGCCTGAGCGCGTTCTCGTAGTGATCCTCGAATTTTTCTGGCTCGAAATGCCCGGACTTGGTCTCGACGATATGGACTGCCAAATCGAGCATATCCTTGGGAACTTTTTCATCCGGAATATCATCGAAATAATCTGCTTCCTTGCGGATCTCGTAGGGATAGCGGAGGGTGACGCCCAGCATGCCCTTGCCGCGCGGTTCGACCGCGACCACGTGTTCCCGCGTTGTGAACACGACATGGCCGAGCGCGACCATGCCTTCCTTCCTGATCGCCTCACGGATCACGGCGAAGGCCTGCCCGCCGACCTCCCCGTCAGGGGCGATGTAGTAAGGAATGTTCCAATAAAGTTCGTCGATCTCACTCCTCGGCACGAATTGGTCGATCTCGATCGTGTGCGTGCTTCCGATCGCGACGCTCTCCAGTTCATCGCCAGCTATTTCGATGTAGCGACCCTTGCCGACCTCGTAGCCCTTGATGATGTCCTCGTCGCTGACGGGCTTGCCGGTCACGGCATCGAGCTTGCAGTATTTGATCCGGTTCCCGGTCTTTCTGTTGATTTGGTGAAATCTGATCTTTTCCCGCTCCGAGATCGCAGGGAATAGCTGGGCCGGACAGGAGACAAGAGACAGCCTGAGATAGCCCTTCCAATAAGCGCGCGGAGCCATGGCGGCAATTCCACTCACAAGGCCCCTAATGGGGGGCAGGCGATCGCCAGGTGATTCTTGCCCGCATCCAACGTCACGCCGCGATCAGAGAACGCTTTGCCGCATCGTCAGCACGCGTGCTGCCCAGGTGAACCTTTTCTCGATCGCATACGATGGCGCGCTGCGCATTGACGTCCGTCAACTCTCCAAAATGTCTTTGGGAATAGCGTGTTCCCCCGAAACTCACGCGGGCTTTTCAATGTCGCGGACCATGCTTCCCGCGTCGACTGCAATGATCCGTGAGCAAAACGCGGCTAGGAAACCGACAGGCGCAGGTGCGAGGTCATCGACCTCGGTGGCAATCCTCAGGGGAGTGTCGCAGATTCGCGGAGTCTTGATGGCCCGATCGGATCGCTCCTCCGGAAAAATGTGGCCGAGACAAATAACTCAATCGCTCCGCGGATCGAATGTTGGCCTGTACAGCTCGAGAGGAATGCGTTGAAAAATTATCAGAACTCCGACGATCCCCGAGTTGTTTCGGGTAAGCATTATATGCACCGCCCTCCTCAAGGGCATCCCGATCGATGATTCTCACCGAACGGGGTCCGGAGAGCGCAATCAGGCCGCGATTCTTGAGCGATGTGAGCGAGCGACTGACCGTTTCGACCGACAAGCCGAGATAATCGGCGATGTCGTAGCGCGATATCGGCAAATCGACATGATCGAGAGTCTGATCAGATAGGCGCCCCGCCATCTTGAGAAGGAACGAACCGACCTTCTCGGTTGCGGTGATCCGACCGAGAATCATCAGTTGGGCTTGCAAACGTGAAAGAGCCTCGAACGTCACCTGGAGGATTTCCCTAGAAAGCTGGGGGTCTGCCTCTGCGAGCATCTCAACCCGCCGGCGCGGATAGCTGGCTACGATCGTACCTTCCGCGACCGCCTCCACCGTGGAGTCATACTCGGTGAGGGCGGTAAAGCCGAAGAAGTCGCCGGGCAGCAACAGCTCCACAATTTGGCGCCGACCATCGGGCTGCGCCACGCATCGCCTCGCCGTGCCGGAAGTCACGCGATACCAATATTCGGCCGGTTGCCCCTGGCTGCAGATTTCCTGTCCCCGATGGCACTTCCTGACGACCGCGATCGAGGCAAGCTTCTCCAACCGCTTTGGCTGGTACGCCAGGGCTGGTGCCGAATGGTTGGTGTTGTTCTCGCCCTGCGGTGGTTTCTCTTTGGCGGTGTCGGGGATGATGATGCCGCCGGCGGGTTTTTCCTCGGCATCGATGCGCTTGATGCCGACGCGATTGTGAAGTGGGTGGAACTGCATGCATTCCTCCATGTGCACCACTGGATTCTGCCCCAAGGCGATCAACGAGATAGGAGAGCAAAAAATAGGATTCAAGATCTCCACATCAAAAATTTATCGCCGCTCGCCTCGGCCGATAACTATTTGAAAAAACACAAGTTTTGGCCACCGTCGCGTCGGGTCCGCGACGAGGACCTAGGGCGCATAAAGACTCCTCCACCTCCGAATATTCCGAGGGCCGCTTGCAGGCGGGCGACACCAAACTAAGTGTTGTCACATGCGGAGGGCGATAGCGTCTGCGTGTCTGCTTGCGGGTCCTTATCGCTCTTCGGAAAGGAGATGGAGAAAACGCGAGGCCAACGCTATGTCGGACAAACTAAAAAAGACTGTTTCTGCTTCCGCAGCCGAGCCGTTGGAGCCTGAGATTGGGAGGCTCCCTCAACCCACCCGCTTTTTCCGGCATCCCCGGGACGTGACGCGGGACGCCACCCTGACAACCGTCGAAAAGCGGGCAATCCTATCCTCATGGGCGTCCGACGCCTGTGCCGTTGAATCGATGCCTGCGCTACGACAGATGCCCGGTTCCGGTTGTATTGTCCGCTTTGATGACGTGATCGATGCTTTGCGGGAACTTGACGGCAAGCCCGACAGTGTTGAGGGGATCCAGCGGAGGCGTCGTGACAGACGCCGCGGCGGGGATTCGGAGGACGGCCCAACGGGACGTGGCAATTGGTTTTGAGCCGTTTTGGCGGTTATGCCGGCAACATCGCATGTCGGTGCTTGGCGAATTGATTCCGGTCAATGCGGGCGCGACTCTCATATGCAAGTATTTGGGCACCCGTGACCAAGGATGCGCATGACGATCCGACCTGCCAATTGGGCACACGGCGTCCGCATGACGAGGTTACCCTCGGGCGAGGCGATACCTTCGCTCGGCCAAGGCACGTGGGGCATGGCTGAAGACGCGCGGCGTCGAAAGGAGGAAGTTGCGGCGCTCCGCCTCGGCATCGATCTCGGCATGACGCTGATCGACACCGCGGAGATGTACGCGGACGGCGGAGCCGAGGTGCTTGTCGGCGAAGCGATCGCCGGACGCCGCGACGAACTGTTCCTTGTCAGCAAGGTCCTTCCCGAAAATGCGACAAAGCCGGGTACGGTCGCTGCGTGCGAGCACAGCCTGCGGCGTCTCGGAACGGACCGCCTCGATCTCTATTTGCTGCACTGGCGCGGCAATGTACCACTCGAGGAAACGCTGGACGCCTTTGCCGCGCTGGTCGATGCAGGCAAGATTCGCTACTGGGGCGTCAGCAATTTCGACGTGGTGGACATGATCGAGCTTCGGGGAGTCACCGGCGGCGTGGACGTTGCGGCCGACCAGGTTCTGTACAACCTGACACGGCGCGGCATCGAGTACGATTTATTGCCTTGGTGCCGCAAACGAAGCATCCCGATCATGGCTTATTCGCCAATCGAGCAAGGGCGGCTGCTTGGTCATCGAGCGCTGAAAAGCGTAGCGGCTCGACACGACGCACGGCCCGCTCAGGTCGCACTTGCGTGGCTGCTCCGGCAGGACGGCGTTGTTGCCATTCCGAAGGCGGCCAACGTTGCGCATGTGCGCGAGAATCATGCTGCGCTCGCGCTCCGCCTCACGAAGCAGGATCTCGCGGCGCTCGATCGCGCGTTTCCTGCGCCCACCGAGGCGACGCCGTTGGCGATGCTGTAACAACCACGTTGAGGCGCGCACCTTGCGTGGGTGTATGCCAAGTCGGCCCGCCGCCTTGATGGGCGTCAACTTCTCCTGGTTCCGGTTGTGCCAAAAGAGGTTCAGTCGAGCCGCCTCGAGATCGGCCGGCGCTACAATCATTACCATCAATCGAGAGGTGAGGTGCCATGACGAGCCGCAATCCGCTGCACGGACTGCCGGCTGAAGTCAAAGCCCGGCTTCGCGAGAGGGCCCAGCCGAGATGGGTTGCGCCCATGCTGGCGACACTCACGGACGAGCGCTTTTCGCGAGAGGGATGGTTGTTTGAACCGAAGTGGGATGGCGAGCGCTGCCTGGCTTTTCGCAGCGGCGGTGAATTGAACCTCTTCACGCGGAACCGGATTCGGCTGAATGAGAAATACCCTGAGTTGACGGCGGCCTTTCATCGGCAGCGGACCGATTCTTTCATCGCAGATGGTGAAATCGTCACGTTCAAAGACGGGATCACCAGCTTCACGAAGCTTCAAGAACGTATGCAGGTCGAGCATCCGTCGGCCGATCTACTCCGCAGGGTTCCGGTGTCGCTCTATCTCTTCGATTTGCTCTACTTGGACCGCTACGATACTCGTCAGGTTCCACTCCGGTTCCGGAAGCAAGTGCTTCGCAACGCCTTCGACTTCCAGGATTCGTTGCGGCTCACGGAGCATTGCGAGACGCAGGGCGATGCCTATTTTCGAAAGGCATGTCGCAAAGGATGGGAGGGCGTGATCGCGAAGAACGGGGACAGCGTGTACGTCTCCAGGAGAACGCGCGATTGGCTCAAATTCAAGTGCAGCCGAGAGCAGGAGTTTGTCGTCGCTGGTTACACGCAACCGCGAGGGAGCCGGATCGGCTTCGGAGCATTGCTACTGGGCTATTACCAGGGCCGAAAGCTCGTGTACGCCGGCAAGGTCGGGACCGGATTCGACGATGACACGCTACGACGCCTGAGAAGGATGCTGGGCGAACTGGTGACGCCGACTTGCCCCTTCGACGGTGATGGGCTGCCGCGCCGCGGCGTCCATTGGGTGAAGCCAAGGCTCGTTGCCCAAGTCGCATTCACCGAATGGACGCAAGCAGGCAAATTGCGACACCCTCGATTCCTCGGCCTGCGTGAGGACAAGAAACCGGAAGACGTCGTGCGCGAGGGCTGAACCGTGATTATTCGAGGATGGCTTCGGCGAGCTTCACGGCCGTCGAGACGGTCCGTCCGGTGAGGATGCTGCTTCCGGAGCACGGCGTCATGAAGCACGCGACAGACATTCGAATGTCCGGAACGGCACTCGAAGAGTATCACAGGAAGAGAAGGTTTACCGAAACCCCGGAGCCGGTGGGGCGGGTGCGGCGGAGCAGCCGCAGATGCATTTTTGTCGTTCAAAAGCATGACGCGAGTCGGCTGCACTATGATTTCCGGCTGACGATCAATGGCGTACTGGCATCTTGGGCGATCCCCAAGGGGCCTTCGATGAACCCTTCCGAGAAGCGTCTGGCCGTACGTACGGAGGACCATCCCCTCGAATATGCCCAGTTCGAGGGTGTGATTCCCGCCGGCCAATACGGCGCAGGAACTGTGATGGTATGGGACACGGGAACATACAAGCCGCAAGATGGCCTCCCACCGGACGAGCAGCTCGCTCGCGGCAAGATCGACATGGTGCTCCAAGGCCAGAAGCTGCGCGGGGGCTTCACGCTGGTCCAGACAGGAAAACGTTCGGATCATTCGAGCCAAAAGGAGCGCTGGTTGCTCATCAAGCACCGCGACGAGCATGCTGATCCGTCATGGGATATGGAAAGCCCCCGCTTTGACCGTTCGGTCCTCACCGGCCGCAGCCTGAAGGAGATAGAAAGCGACCGTCCGAAAAAAATTTCAGCGCGCGGCGCGCGCTGAAATCCTGTCACGTGGAAATTCCCGCTCGTCAAGCACCTCTCGGCGCGAAATATTGACGGCCGTCAGGGACGCTCGGCATGGCGAGGTCCAAAATTGCCAACGTGAACTCCATCGGGAATTTGCTCGGGGCCAATGGCCGTGCAAATCGACCCCGCAAAGACAGTCGCCGCGCAACCAGCCGACGCATTCGCGACCGTTGCGAACGTGATCGATTGGCCGCAGATCGTCGAATCGATCAAATGGATCGAAGTGCTGACGCCGGGTCCGATCCGTGCCGGCACGCGATTGCGTGAGGATCGGATCATGTTCGGCCGCGACAGCATACAGGTGATGCAGGTCGCGACGATCGAGCGGCCGAATCGGCTGCGCCTTTTCGTCGAGCATCCCGACCTGCACTATGAGCTCGATCACCTGATCGATGCGATCTACGGCGGCGGATGCCGGATCTCGCTGATTTTTCGCAGCCGGCCCGAGACCCCGGCGGGGAGGGCGGTGCATCCCTTCATTACGCCCTTTATGGAGATTACGCTGCGCGATGAGCTGGAGCGCGACCTCTCCGATCTCGCCTCCGCTGTGACCGCGCAAAATTCGGCCGCCCCGTAAAGAGCCCGCCTCGCCCGAGAAAACCGATGCTGCCGCCATGCGTCTGATGGTGCTTCGACATGCCAGTCCCGAAAAGGCCGAGCCCGGCATGCGCGATTTTGATCGTGCTCTCAATGAGCGCGGTCGCAAGGATGCTGCCAAGATTGGCGCCTACATGGCGCATCACGCTCTCTTGCCCGATCGGGTGATCGTCTCGCCGGCGCGGCGCGCGAGAGAGACTTGGGAGCACGTGTCCGAGGCGTTTCCTGTGGCTCCGCCGGTCGACTATGACAACCGTCTTTACGAAGGCGGTCCCGATGCCATCCTCGCCGTTATCAGAGGGAACGATCCGTCCATCGGCAGCCTTCTCATTATCGGCCACAATCCGGGCCTGCATGAAATTGCGCGGCTGTTGATTGCGGCCGGCGATGTCGAGGCCCGCGAGCGGCTCAATGAGAGGCTGCCGACGGCCGGCCTCGCCATCATCGATTTTGCCGTGGACGATTGGCGCAAGGTTCGTCCCCATCACGGACGGCTCAAGGTGTTCATCGACCCGCGCTCGCCCTAGCGCATGTCCCGGAAAAAGCCTGCCCCGGACTTGATCCGGGGTGGAAACCGGTTTTCGGAAAAGGACATGCGCAAATCAACGAATCTAGAGCGCATCTCGATTCAACCCAATCGGGATGCGCTCTAGGTGTGAGCTTTCACCAAGTTGTCCATGGCGCAACGCGCCGTTGGGGCAGCAACAGATCATCGACTCAAACATGATAGTTCGACTTGCAAGCATCCTGCACTCGGGATGCACCGCGAAGACATCAAAGGAGGCAGAAAACCTCGGTCGGCACTGCAGCAGGATTGATGAGCGTCAATGCGTGGAGGGGCGATCATCCGCTAGATGGGTTCGAGTCGAAATCGGAACACGTCACCATGAGCATCTCCACTGAACAGATTTCAACCGAGCCGATAACGCGGCAAGTCGCACGGCTCTTTCTGTGCGGAGACGTAATGACGGGACGGGGAATAGATCAGATCCTGCCCCATCCCTGTGGCCCTCTTCTTCATGAGAGCTACGTCAAGTCGGCCAGGGATTATATTCGCCTCGCCGACCAGGTGAACGGACGAATTCCAAAAGCTGTCAAGTTCTCGTATGTTTGGGGTGCGGCTCTGCAGGAGCTGACCCGCGCGCAGCCGGATGTACGGATCATCAATCTCGAAACCAGCATCACGCGCAGAGGGGCGTTTGTGCCGAAAGGCATCAACTATCGAATGAGCCCCGAGAACGCCGTCTGTCTTGTGTCTGCAGATATCGACTGCTGTGTGCTCGCCAACAACCATATTTTCGATTGGGGGCTTGCTGGGCTGGTCGACACGCTGGAAAGTCTGGAGCGTCTGCGGATCGAGTCAGCGGGAGCCGGGCTTGAGATCGATCAAGCGAGCGCACCAGCCGTCTTGGATCTTTCCGGAGGAGGTCGCATCCTGGTGTTTTCGGTCGCGTTGGTGACAAGTGGCGTTCCTGTGTCCTGGGCCGCCAGGAGTGAGACTCCAGGGGTGTGCCTGCTGACGGATCTCTCCGACGCAAGCGTTGCGCGGATCGCGGGGCGTGTGGGGCGCCTGAGACGGACAGGTGACGTCGTTGTCCTGTCCATCCATTGGGGGCCGAATTGGGGATTCGAAATTCCCGAGGAGCACCGCCGCTTCGCCCACGAACTCATCGAGAATGCAGGTGTTTCCATTGTCCACGGCCATTCCTCGCATCACCCGATTGCAATAGAAGTCTATCGCAATCGCCTCATTCTGTATGGATGTGGAGACTTCTTGAATGACTACGAAGGCATCAGCGGTTACGAGGAATTTCTCGATGACCTCACGTTGAAATATTTCGCCAGCGTTGATCTCACGAGCGGCAATCTGCCTGAGCTGGACATGATGCCTCTTCAAATGCAGCGCTTCCAGCTGGTGTACGCATCAAGCGAAGACTTTGACTTGCTCATGGAAACGCTGGATCGGGAATCCCGAAAGTTCGGCACTCGAATAATCCGGAAGCCGGACGGCCGCCTTGCTCTCTCCTGGCCTCACGATCAGGCCGAGCGTCGTCTTGAGAGCGCATTGCACGAGTCATCTAGCCCTCAGGGTTAAGTGTTCGACCACGACTACAACCAGCGCCCGGAACGAGGAGGTGGAAATGGCAAGTGCGATCTTGAAGAATAAGGACTACGACCTTATCAGCGTCATCTATCATGCTAGTCAGGGCAGCGAGACTGCGCGGCAGTACGCTGCCGACGCGGAAAGGGAGAATGACAAGGAAGCAGTGGCGTTCTTCAATGAAGCCTTAGAGTTGAACGCGCGGCTCGTCCAGAAAGGTAAGGAGCTTCTCAAGCAGCGTTTGTGAGACGCAGCTTCGTCCCCCGGCTCGGCGCAGCTGATGGCGCTGTTTGACCTCGAGTGTGCGGCGTCAGTTTGTCAGAAGCTGCCTTTGCCAGCGTTCACCCCTTTGTGACGCTCATGCGGTTCGTTCTTCCATCAGGGAGGTGGACAACGATCTCGCCCTCGAGCTTTCGCGCGAGAGCCTGGGCCCCCAATTCGGCGGCTTCTCTGGTCGGGTAATGGCCCAGCTCGCGTCCGCTGTCGTCGCGCACGATCCAGTCGTCGAAACACTCGTCCGGTGCAATGTGAAGGGCGGTGGCTGCCATCGGCTTGAACCGTTTCTCACAACCCGAACGGATAGGTTTCCGGCACGCCGGCGCGCTGCGTCGTCGGCAGCGGCGTCACGGCGCGCGTCTCTTCGAACCAGAGATAGGCATCGAATTGGCGCGGCAGCGAGGCGTCGAAATAGTGGCTGGCGAGCTCCGTCTCGGGCCGGTAGATGACGCCGATAGCCCGCTCCAGGCGCGGATACAGCAGTCCGCGGCGCAGGTTGGGCGATTGTCCCTCCCGCAGGTCGACCAGGAACCGGTCGACGCCGCTGTCGCGGCAAAGGCGCTCGTAGCTGTCGGGGTGCGCGGGGCGAACCTGCTTGATCTTCATCGGCCCGTCCCAGTCGGTGGCCGCCGCCACCGTGCCGCGGTCGGTGCCGAAGCCGATCAGCACGGCGGCTTTCCCGAAGCGTTCCCGACACAGTTGACCGATATTGATCTCGCCGCGCACCACGCCCATGTCGGTCGCTGCGGCGTCGCCGACATGGGAATTGTGCGCCCACACGATCGCCTTCGAACTCCTGCCGCGCCATTTGAGCAACTGCTCCAGCGTCTCGAACATGTGCCGGTCGCGCAGGTTCCAGGACTCGGCCGCACCGTAGTACATGACGCGGTAATAGCGCTCCGCCGAAGCGACGAGGCGCGCGTTCTGGGCGGCGTCGAAGAAGCCTTCGCCATCGCGCTGCCGATCCTGACGCCGATATTCCATTTGCTTCTCGAACAGATCACGCAGCATCGCGATTATGGGAGCTTCGCATTTGGCGTAACCGGCGCTCAGCACAGCCCGGCCATAGGTCGCCGGATTGTTCTGCCACGGCGTCAGGCAGCCATAGCGTTCGCGCGCAACGCGGGCGGCTTCGGGATCGACTCTGTCGAGATAGTCGATGACGGCGCGCATCGAGGCGCTCATATTGTAGATGTCGAGCCCGAAGAAGCCGGCACGGCGCGCCGGATCGATGCCTTCGTTGTGCGCGCGCAGCCAATCGACGAAATCGTGCACCTCGACGTTGCGCCACATCCAGGTCGGGAAGCGCTGGAACGCCCGCTCGGCCACGGTGCTCGGCGCCTTGTGGCGGACGTAGCGGTCGATCGCGGCTGCGTCCGGCCAATCCGCCTCGACTGCGACAATGGTGAAACCGTGCTGCTCGATGAGCCGGCGCGTGATGCTCGCCCGCGCGCGGTAGAATTCCGACGTGCCGTGGGTCGCCTCGCCGAGCAACACCACGCGCGCGTCGGCGAACCGGTCGAACAGCGGGCCGAAAGCCGGATCGTCGAATTGGGGCAACGGCTCGGCTGCGGTGCGCAACAATTCCGCCGGCGCGCCCGGCTGCACCCCCGGCGCTTTGAACTCGGCCCGAACGGGGACAGCCTCATCGGGCCAGCCGTGCTCGCCGACCAGCGGCACGAATCGCACGGCGCCGAGATCCTCCTCATGGAACGCATGCTCGCCATCGCGCACGACCTTGACCAGTCGCTGCTCGTTGGCAAGCACGCCGATGGGCATGATTAGGCGTCCGCCGATCTTGAGCTGATTGCGCAGGGTCTCCGGGATTTCCGGTCCGCCCGCGGTTACGATGATGGCATCGAACGGCGCAGCCTCGGGCCATCCCAGGGTGCCGTCGCCATGGCGCACCTCGATGTTGCGATGGCCGAGCTGCGCGAACCGTTGCTTGGCCGTGTCCGCCAGCGCGCCGTGGCGCTCGACCGTGTAGACCTTGCCGGCGATCCGGCTCAGCACGGCGGCGGCGTAGCCGGAGCCGGTCCCGATCTCCAGCACCCGGTCGCCGGGTTTCACCGCGGCGGCTGCGATCATGAGTGCGACGATGAATGGTTGGGAGATCGTCTGCCCTTGTGCGATCGGGAGCGGGCTGTCCTGGTAGGCGAATTCTTCGAGCCCCGCTTCGACGAAGGCTTCGCGCGGCACCTGCCGCATGGCCTCGAGCACGCGCCAGTCGGTCACGCCGCGGGCGGCGATCTGCCGGTCCACCATGCGCTCGCGGTCGAGCGTGGCATGATCGATTTGTGTGGCGTGTCGGGCCATGATGCGGAGACCTTTCCGCCCCTTCTTGCTGTCGAACGTCGCCAACGCCGCTTAAGTTCCCGTCGAGGTGCAGCATGCCTTCATCGGCTGACGACCCAATAGACCAGGCTGAACAGCAGGCTCAGCAGCAAGCACGTCACCAGTGGGAAATAGAACGTGACATTGTCCCGCTCGATGACGATGTCGCCGGGCAGCCGGCCGAGTCCCATTCGGCTGAGATTGGGCCACAGCAGGCCGACGAGCAAAATCGCGAGGCCGAGCACGACCAGAAAGCGCGATATCGGTGTGAGCTCCATCGCGACCTCGTGCAACGTTCGTCGCGCACTAGTCCTCTTCGATCCGCTTCCAGCGTCTGCTCGAGCGGTCATACTCGAATGCAGGCGCTTCTCTCAGCAGCTTCTTGTCCGTATCCAAAATGAGGTACGGCTTGCGCTCCTTCTGCGTAACCTGCAGCGCAGGGAACGGAACCGCGACATATTTCGACGCGAGGCCGAGGAAGCCTCCCACCGAGACGATTGCCGCCGGCACCGCGCCATCCGGCTTGATGACGAGATCGACGATCCTGCCGATCTTTTGGTCGGCGGGATCGTGGACATTTTCTTTGTAATAGACCGCGATCGTTGTTGCCTCCGGCGAGATATCTCTCAGCAGCGGGATGCGCTCGGGCGTTTGTGCCGCGGCGGCGATGCCGAAGCTGGACGCGAACGCAGCAGCAAAGACGAGCTTCCGCACGGGCCCGCTCATCGTTCCGATCTCTTGCGACTGGACACCTCTGGCCGCCGAGATTGCACGGACTGGAAGGCCTGTCCTTGACGGCCATCAAGAACAGGCGACCATCGATGAATTCCGCCGTATGGGCGCCGGCGCCGAAAAGTCGGAGAGGACCGTGCGAACCTAGCTTCCGGCGGCGACCCCGATGCCCGGGTCAGCGGGAGACAGCCGGCTGATAGGGGACGCGCCAGATTGCGACGACAACGCCGCCCGGGCGGCCCCAGACCTGCTTGTCGGAGATCACCATGCGCCTTGAGCGCCAGGGCCGTCTACGACCGCTCGGCGGCCTATGCCTTGACGGGCGTCAACCCGTAGGCGCAATGCGCCGGAAAATCTCGAAAAAAGTTGCCTCTGGTCGCGTAACGCTACGCGACGGGTAGACTCCAGATTCTTCGAAGAAATGCGTCGCTCCGGGAACGATCACGTTCTCCGCGTGAGCAGATCTTGAACCTCCTCATCCGTCGTTTGCGCGAAGTCTTGGTACCACCGACCGACGGCCTGGAACGCCTCCGGCGTGATGGCACAGATGACATCGTCAACCTCGGCCCTCATCTCTTCGTAGGTCTCCGGCGACGCCGTTGGAACAGCAACGACAATCCGAGCCGGATGCAGCTGCCGCAACGCCGCGATGGCGGCATGCATGGTGGCTCCGGTCGCCAGACCGTCGTCAACCAGAATCACAGTGCGATCGCGGACGTCGAGGGGTGGCCTGCCGCCGCGATAAAGACGCTCGCGGCGTGCGAGTTCCTGTCCCTCGCGGACCGCAACAGCATCGATCAGATGGTCTGGAATGCCAAGACGATTCACCAGCTGATCGTTGAGCACGCGCACGTCGCCTGTCGCGACGGCGCCCATCGCCAGCTCCTCGGAGCCGGGAACGCCCAGCTTGCGCACGACAAAGACATCCAGGGGTGCGCCGAGCGCGCGGGCTACTTCATCCGCGACGGGGACACCGCCACGCGGCAGAGCCAATACGATCACGTCCGGGCGATTGGCGTAAGCGGTCAGCTTCGCGGCGAGCAAACGGCCCGCCTCTCGGCGATCGCGAAACAATCCCGGCTTGAGGAATTCCGGCTTTACGTTCATGTCTCAGCTCCTCGCCAGGCGGACCTCTCTTCAACGGTCATTTCAATACAGATCGCCGAGTGAGCCATCGGCCATCAGCCGTTCCACTGCGCCGGCAATCAAGGGCGCGATCGTAATGACGCGCAGCTGCGGCCAGTCCATCTCGGGCACCCTTACCGTGTCTGTTACCAGCACTTCACGCACGGCAGGATGGCTCAGCTTTTTCCGCGCATCGTGCACAAATAGCCCATGGGTCGCCGCGACCATGATTTCGGGTCGCGCGCCCGCGGTGAGAAGCGCGGTGATACTTTCGGCCATCGTGCCACCGGTCGAGATCATGTCGTCCACGATCAGGCACGCCCGGTCCGACACTTCTCCTACGACGTGCGTGACCATTGTTTCGGCGCCGCTTATGCGTCGCTTGTGCAGCACGACCACCGGCGCTCCGAGGAACTGCGCATAGCGGGTTGCCATGCTCACCCTCCCGACGTCCGGAGAGACTACGACGAGGTCGGCCGGCACCCGATCGCGCAGAGCCTGACAAAGTGTCGGCACTGCCGTCAGGCTGTCCACGGGTGCATGAAAGAAGCCCTCGATCTGTTGCGTGTGCAGATCCACGGTGATCACGTGGCAGACGCCGACGACTTCCAGAAGATCAGCCACTACCCGCGCCATGATCGGCTCCCGCCGGCCATTGCGCTTGTCGGCCCGCCCGTGACCGAAGTACGGCACGATGGACGTAATGCGCGTTGCGCCGGCGCGGCGACAGGCGTCTGCCAGAGCCAGAAGTTCGACCAGGTGATCACTTGCGGGCGGCGACGTCGACTGCATGAGAAAGACTTCCTTACGGCGTACGGATTCGAGCAGCCGCACCGCCACGTTGCCGTCCGGATACCGCTCCACCAAACAGCTACCGATCGGAACGCCAAGCACGCCCGCGATCATTGTTGCCAACGCAGGGTTGGCTGTGCCGGTGAAAATCGTGAACGCATTGTTCACGCCTGCCTCTGCGCCGACGCGTGGGTGGCTGGATAGGCATCGATCGGCGATCGCGTCATTGGAACGTGCCCGACGGTTTCCGCATATTGGTACTGACGGCCGCGTTGATTTCGAGAAGATCAAGTTCCATCAGATCAACAAAAAATACTGGAAACTGGATCAAGTACCGCAAGATCGATGCCGTGACTTGGGCATACCCCCATTCACGAGTTGCTGTTAGCTCCGACCAGTCGCCAGCACCTCGTTCTTGGCCTCCAATCTCGGGACGCGATTAGAGCTCCCGCTGCCGCCAAAGCGCTCGAAGCTCTAAGCTCCTGCGAAATCGCGCGCTCGCTGCCAGGAGCCGCATTGAAGGACTCGCATTGAACGGTATGCCTTGGCAATCATGCGAACTGTCGCGCGGGACAATTGGACGCCGCCTTGATCATCATCAATTTCCCCTTGGTATTCTTGGGGGCGAGCAAGGCCGTGGATCAATTCCTGTGGTTTCGAGTTGCAGGGTCGACGTCTCAGGGCGTGTAGATCGAAATGGCCGAGTGCGAGCCTCCGGCGAGGCGATCAACGCGCCGGTGCGACCGGCCGTTTCTCCGGCAATCGTCGTGGAGAGTTGACGCTTGTCAATGAAGAGCTTGCGTTTCCGTGTATCAAAAAGCGACGGGATGGCGCGTGGCCCGAACCGCCGCGAGGCGGTCTGGCATGGAGTAGGACAGAAGATGAAATCCTCGCCCTCAAGTGCCTACAACCGCCGACATTTTCTGCGCGCGCTCGGCGGCGCGTCTGCCGCCACCGTCACCGCGGTGGCAGCGCCCGCTTCCGTGGCCGAGGCCTATGACCCCGGCCGCGAGGGAACACGCACGCGCTACCGCGAAACCGAAGACGTGAAAGCGTTCTACCGGAGCAATCGCTACGAGGGGAGAAAGACGTAGGCGCAGTCGAAGTGAGCGCAGCCCATGCTGATCAGACGCAGAGAGCAAGAGATTCGGCGTACCCAGCCGCGCGTCTTCGCGGCATCCGCCACCATAAGCAGCCTTGACCGCCGCACGTTTCTTCGCCGTTCCGGGCTTGCCGCCGGCACGCACGCGATGATGAGCATGGTTCGGCTCGACTCCGTGCGGGCTGCCGAGGCGAGCGGCTCCAAGGCGGGCGCCGCGGTCGAGGTCCGGAAGAATGTCTGCACGCATTGCTCCGTCGGTTGCACCGTCATCGCCGAGGTCGAAAACGGCGTATGGACCCGCCAGCAACCCGCGTGGGACAGCCCGATCAATCGCGGCACCCATTGCGCCAAGGGCGCCGCCATACGTGAGGTCGTGCATGGCGGACGTCGTCTCAAGTACCCGCTCAAGCTCGAAGGTGGCGAGTGGAAGCGCATCTCCTGGGACCAGGCGGCTCCCGCACAAGGTACAACCTGGCCGCCGGCCGGTCCGCCTCTCGCCGACGTGCCGCAGCAAAAGTCCGGGATGGCCGCCCCCGTGCCGCCGCCGGAAAGTGCCCAGAAACCTCCCTTCGTCACAGTGGAGCAAGCGCGCGCCTGCCAAGAGGCTGCACGGCGGATGCGGGGGGCCGGCGTGCCGATGCCGGACGGATTGATCGCGCTTGCTGCCCTGCGTTCAGATTTGCTGCAAGCCGGCCAAGATAGCCGATAACGGTTTTCGTGTGGGGATTCAGTACCGAACAATGCTGTCGCGTGACCCGATCGGAAGGTTCTACTGCTAGCGGGCTCACCGACGCGGCTGGTCAGATGTCTCCGGTACGCTTTCGATTGCCTGCGGCGCCGATACGCCCCGAGGCTCTTGAATGTGGAGTTTTGCTCAATGTGGTTGTGGGCGGCATTTATCGTCTTCATTCTTTTTCTGCTCGCCTTGGACCTTGGAGTATTCCATCGCAGGGCTCACGCGGTAACGTTCAAGGAGGCGCTGATATTGAGCGGCGCGTGGATCTGTGTCGCGCTCGCCTTCAATGTCTTCGTCTATTTTGCATATGAGTACCACTGGTTCGGGCTGGATCTCCCCGACGACGAGCCCGACGGACGGACCGCGGCCGTCTCCTTCCTTACCGGTTATGTGGTCGAAAAGTCTCTCGGCCTGGACAATATACTCGTCATCGCGATGATCTTTTCGTATTTTCGTATTCCATCGCAGTACCAGCATCGCGTACTGTTCTGGGGCGTCGTCGGAGCGCTGGTCATGCGCGCCGTGATGATCGTCGCCGGTGTTGCGCTGATACAGCGCTTTGAATGGATTCTCTACTTGTTCGGCGCCGTCCTGCTCGTAGGCGGGGCCAGGATGGCGCTCGCGCGAGATGGCCCGGATCCTGAAAAGAATCCCGTCATTGCATTGGCAAGACGACTATTGCCGGTCACTCACGAGCTCGCCGGCGAGCGTCTTGCTGTGCGGATAGATGGAAAATTGGCGCTGACGCCGCTAGCCCTGACCTTGATCATGGTCGAGACGTCCGACTTGATCTTTGCCGTGGACTCGATCCCTGCGATCTTTGCCATCACTCGGGACCCATTCCTTGTGTTCACGAGCAACATCATGGCCGTACTGGGTCTGCGGGCGCTGTACTTCGCCTTGGCGGGCATTATCGATCGGTTTCATTACCTGAGGCTCGCGCTTGCGCTACTCCTGACACTCATCGGCACGAAATTCTTGTTGAAGGATATTCTTCCGGCAGGGCCCGACACGGTCCATTACACGCTCGCCGCGGTGATCCTCATCCTGGGGGGCGGGATCATAGCCTCGCTCATCTGCGCGCGGCGCACTCCGGAATCCTGTCACGTGGAGATTCCCGCCCGGCGAAAACTGTTGAAGTGGAGACATCGATAAGGGCGGCCATGTGGGCGGCCCAGCGTGAAATCATAGAACGCCTTGCGGCCGGGGCCAAAGCGTGCGGATCTCCTGCGGCATTACCTGGACTACATCTTGGATCTCGCCTGCAGTGACATGCTTCTCGAGGACCTGAAACACGGCACGGGCTGCATCCTCCG
>Ga0208989_10000018_pt1 | contig 27529 bp, 20 predicted proteins | sample MedBloCAOM3_M1_FD_187852 | JGI IMG/M metagenome (GOLD analysis project Ga0208989, IMG submission 187852) | Forest soil microbial communities from El Dorado National Forest, California, USA - Mediterranean Blodgett CA OM3_M1 (SPAdes) (version 2) | ecosystem: Environmental > Terrestrial > Soil >...
GAGGGTAGTGGCTGGCGCGCAGTCGCTTGGGCCGATGCTCAACCTGCGCCTGGTCCAGCCACGCGTCCTGGTGGACGTTACAGGCATTGCGGAATTGACCGAGATCGAGGATCGCGACGACGCGGTGACGCTCGGCGCCTGCATTACGACGGCGAATATCGAGGATGGTCGCGTGCCGGGCCGCGGCTTGCGGCCCCTCTCGCTCGTCGCCAGCCGCGTCGCCTACCGGGCCGTGCGCAACCGCGGCACGATCGGTGGCAGCGTCTGCCATGCCGATCCGGCTGCAGACTGGGTCTCCGCGCTTTGCGCGCTCGAAGCGGAATGCGTGATTGCAGGCCCCCAAGGCTCGCGCCGGCTTGCGATCGAGGAGTTCGTCACCGGTGCGTTCGAGAACGCGCTCGCGCCGGGTGAACTGCTGCAGGGGATCCGCATTCCGCGGCTCTCGTCCCATGGTCGATGGGGCTACAACAAGCTCTGCCGCAAGGCTGGGGAGTTTGCGCTCGCGATCGGAGCGGTGCTCGACGATCGCGAACGCGGCCGCTTCCGCATGGTCATTGGGGCGACGCGTGGCCGGCCGATCGTTGTAACGCACGCGCAAGAGGTCAGACGGGCCGATGGTACTGGTTTGAACGAGGCGGCTATCATGCGCCTGTTCGACCAGCACGGGCTCACCGACCGTGCGGCGCGCTGCCAGCACATTGCGGTTCTGGCGCGCGCGCTCGACCAGGCAGCTGGTGCATGAAATCGATTCAACTCACCGTGAATGGGCGATCGGTCGTCGAGAACGTCGAGGTGCGGACGCATCTCGCTGATTTTCTGCGCGAGAAGATGAACCTCACCGGCACCCATTTGCGCTGCGAGCAGGGCGTCTGTGGCGCCTGCACGCTTCTCATCGACGGTCAGCCGGCGCGTTCGTGCATCACTTATGCCGTGATGTGTGACGGCGCCGCGATCACCACCATTGAGGGCCTCGACGACGATCCGGTCATGGCGGCGCTGCGCCAAGCCTTTTCCGAGGAGCATGGGCTGCAATGCGGCTTTTGTACGCCGGCAATGCTGGTGACGGCGCGCGATATCGTCGGGCGCGTGCCTGAAGCCGATGACGCGCGCATCCGCCTCGAGCTTAGCGGCAATCTCTGCCGCTGCACCGGCTATGTCGGCATCGTCCGCGCCGTCAGCCGGGTCTTGAAGGAACGCCGCGAGGGCGTGTTCGCCCCGCCGCCTGCGCCGAGCGTGCGGCTCGGTCCGGTCGGTGCGCGCGTGGCGCGCTCCGCGCTCGAGGGATCCAGCGCGGCCTTGCCGTCGGTTGCGGGAGCGGAGGACGGGGGCCCGGCGTACGGCGGCGTGCTGGGTCTCGGCCGGCGGCAGCCCAACATTGAGCTGTGGCAATCGTTCGAGGTCTCATGTCCGTTCCGTGACGTCTGGACGTTTTTTGGCGACATCGAACAGGTGGTGCGCTGTCTTCCAGGTGCGAGCCTGACGCGACCGCCCGACGGAAACAAGGTCGACGGAAAGTTCTCCGCCAAGCTCGGGCCGATCACGGCCACATTCACCGGCGCCGCTCGCATCGTCCGCGACGATGACAAACGGCGCGGCGTGGTCCTGGGCGCCGGGAATGACCGGCTCAGCGGGTCGCGCGCGGCGGGCGAGATCGAATATGTTCTGCTCCCGACAGGCACGGGGACTCGCGTGGAGATTGTGATCCGGGCGCTGCTTGCCGGTCCGCTGGCGCAATTCGGCCGCAGCGGCATCGTCGAGGATCTGGTTTCCCGCGTCGCGCAAGCTTTCGCGCGCAATCTCGAGGCTCGCGTCACGGGATCTGTTTCGGAACTCGAAGCGCGGACGTCTGCGCCACTCGCGGCGGGATCACTTCTGCGCCAGGTCCTGGTGGCGCGATTGAAGTCGGTCTTCGCTCGTCTTTTCCAGTCAGGTCGGTGACCGTCTTGTGGTGCGGCGGCGGTCTTGCATATCGAAGGTCGGGATGCGTCCCGCCTCGCGTTATCGAGCATAATCATGGAGGCGGGCAGCACAGCAGGGCAATTCCGAGTGACAGACTTGCCGGCCCCCGCTATCGTCCGATTGCGCAGGTCGCGGGCTTCCGTTCCGTTCCGCCGGAAGCGATGCCGAATCGACTAGAATTGGTTTCGATTCCTATGTTGGTGGAAACCACGATGTCCAAGCTGCTGAAGGCCTACGACCGAAGCCGCGTTCCGCTCTACATCCAGGTCGCCTCGGTGATGCGGCAGCGGATCGAAGCGAAGCAATGGCGGCCTGGTGAAAAGATATCCACCCTGGTGGAACTGGAGCAGGAATTTCAGGTGGCGCGGGTCACCGTGCGGCAAGCCATCGATATCTTGCGCGAAGAGGGGCTGCTTCATTGCCAGCAGGGCCGCGGCACCTTCGTTGCGGCGAAGCCGTTGAGCCGGCACTGGTTGAAGCTCGCCACCAGTTGGGACGTGCTGGTCGCATCGATCAAGGACAACGTGCCGAAGCGGATCAAGGTGGACAATCCCCCGTTGTTGCCGAGCCTGAGGGAAGGTGAAGGCGAACATGCGGCCAAGTACATCTTCCTGCGCACCGTCCAATACAAGGATGGCGAGCCTTACGGTATCGTCAATTTGCATCTCGCCAGCGATATCTATGAACGCGACCCAAATGCATTCCTACAGCGCACGGCACTATCGGTTCTCGCCGGTTGGAAGGATATCGAGATCCAGCACGCGCATCAGACCGTCGTGATTGGCAGCGCCAATCCGTCGACGGCCGATTTTCTGCGCATCGCACTCGGCACCCCGACGGCGGAATGCCGCTGCGTCGCCATCGACGGCAAGGGGGTTGCCATCTACGTCGCCGATATCACCTACCGCAGCGAAGTCATTCAGTTGCATATCGACCTGCTCGCCAATTCGCGCGCGCCGTCGCGCCGCGCGGAGCGCTCCCGGCTGCCAGCGGAGACGGCGCGAACGCAGAACCGTAGCATCGGACGCCGGGCTTCGCGGTTGCGATTGCTATCATCCTAAGATTGGGATCATAGTATCGGCGGTGGCGCCTGCGGGCACTGCCGGAGCGGAGCGTGCCCGGGCGCCCGCAAACCGAAGATCTTGCGCCGTTCGGTCGATCGGCCTGGAGTAATTTATGGCGACAGGGCAGGGCGTCGGAGCGCGCCTCATCCGCAAGGAAGACGATCGCCTGATGCGTGGCCGCGGCCAGTTCGTCGCGGATCTTCGCTTCGCCGGGATGCAGGACGTCGCCTTCGTGCGCAGCCCGCTTGCCCACGCGCGCATCCGCGGCATCGCAGTTCCACAATCGCTGAAAGGAGCCGTTTTCACCGCCCCCGATCTTGTGGGCGTCAAGCCGATCCGCGCCGTTTCAGGCTTGCGCGGCTTCAAGGTCTCCGAGCAGGCGGTTCTCGCAACGGACAAAGTACGTTTCGTCGGCGAGCTTCTCGCAATGTGCATCGCGCAGACGCGTGCGCAAGCCGAGGATATCGCCGGTTCGGTCGCGCTCGATCTCGAAGAGTTGCCGGCGGTCCACGACATGCTTGAGGCCCGCACCCAGGAGTCGGCGCTTGTGCACGACCATTGGTCCGACAATGTCTTCCTCGAGACGTTCGTGGATGTCGATATCGGCAAAGCGCTGGATGCGCCGATCAAAGTCACGCGCGAGATCCGAACGGCACGGCAATGTATGGCGCCGATTGAAGGCCGCGGCGTGGTTGCGCTGTGGGACACGCGGCTCGAACAGCTCACGCTCTATTCTGCCTGCCAGATGCCGCACATCGTCCGCACCGGACTTGCCGGTTGCCTGGGCCTCGAGGAGGCGCAGGTGCGCATCATCGCGCCCGACGTCGGGGGCGGCTTCGGATACAAGGGTATCCTGCTGGCGGAGGAGGTGTGTCTCGGCTGGCTGGCGATGCACTGCGGACATCCGGTCCGCTGGATCGAAGATCGGCGCGAGCATCTCACCGCCGGCGCCAACTGCCGCGAGCACTACTATCGCATCACCGGCTACGCGAACAGTGACGGCCGGCTGATTGGGATCGACTGCGAGGCGACGGTCGATTCCGGTGCCTATTCGTCGTATCCGTTCTCCGCCTGCCTCGAAGCGGCGCAGGTGGCCAGCATTCTCCCCGGGCCATATGACTTTCCCGCGTTTCGTTGCCGCACCTACTCGGTTGCCACCAACAAGTGTCCGATCCTGCCGTACCGCGGGGTCGCGCGGACTGGTGTTTGCTTCGCGCTCGAACTTCTGCTCGACGCTATCGCGCGCGAAGCCGGCGTCGAGCCACACCAGGTGCGGGCGAAGATTCTGGTGCGGCCTGAGCAAATGCCGTTCGACAACATCACCAACAAGCACTTCGACAGCGGCGATTATCCGCAATCGTTGCGCCGCGCACTGGCCGCGATCGACGTCGACACGGTGCGGGCGCGCCAGCGGCGTGGCGAACCGGACGGACGCCTAATCGGCGTAGGGCTATCGATCTATTGCGAGCAGGCGGCGCATGGGACGTCGGTGTACTACGGCTGGGGCATTCCCATGGTGCCGGGATATGAGCAGGCCACGGCGCGGGTCACGCCGGACGGCGGACTCGAATTGCGCGTCGGCGTGCATTCGCACGGCCAGGGCCTTGAGACCACGCTTGCGCAGGTTGCTCACGAGATCCTGGGCATTGATGTGGCCAAGATCAGGGTGGTGCACGGCGATACCGCGATGACGCCCTATTCGACCGGGACGTGGGGCTCGCGCTGCATGGTGATGGCAGGCGGAGCGGTGTCGACCGCATGCAAGGAGATCGCCAAGCGGGCCATTAAGGTCGGTGCGCAACTCCTGCAAACGAATGCAGACAGAGTGACGGTGCGCGCCGGCGAGGTGGTCGGTCCCCAGGGCTCCATCAGTCTCGGCGAGATCGCCCGCACCTGGTATTTGAAACCGCAGAACCTTCCGAGCGACGTGGATCCTGGCGGCCTCGAGGCCACCATCGGCTACAAGCCCGGACGGGACTCGGGCACGTTCAGCTATGCTACCCACGCCGCGCTGGTCGCGGTCGATCCTGAAATCGGCGATGTCGAGATTCTAGACTATGTGATCGTCGAAGACGGCGGCAAGCTGGTCAATCCGATGATCGTGGACGGTCAAATCTACGGCGGCTACGCGCAAGGGATCGGCACCGCGCTGTACGAGGAGATGCCGTTCGATGGGTCCGGACAGCCGCTCGCCTCGACACTCGCCGACTACCTTCTGCCGGGCCCGACGGAAGTACCGGCGCCGCGGCTCGACCATATGGAGACGCTCGCTCCGTACACCGAGTTCGGCGTCAAGGGCATCGGCGAAGGCGGCGCAATCGCCCCGCCCGCGGCCATCGTCAACGCTGTGAACGATGCTCTGCGGCGCTTGGGCGTAGAACTGCTCCATTCGCCGATTACGCCGAGACGGATCCTGACGGCCATTGCGCAGGCGGGCCGGAGCACGACGTGAAACCGGTACGCTTCGATTACGAACGCCCCAGCGACCTCGCCACCGCCCTTACGCTCGGTACCCGCGAGGACGTCGTGGTGAAATTTCTGGCGGGCGGGCAGTCGCTCGGCCCGATGTTGAATCTGCGCTTGGTACAGCCCGACCTGGTGGTCGACATCACCGCGATTGCCGAGCTCAAACGGGTTGAGGAAACAGCGGACGGCGTCACGATCGGAAGCTGCATTACCCATGCCGATATCGAGGATGGCCGGGTTCCCGACGTCACGCGCGGTGCTTTGCGCACGGTGGCCGCAGGCATCGCCTACCGCGCGGTGCGCAACCGCGGGACCATCGGTGGGAGCATCGTCCATGCCGATCCCTCGGCGGACTGGCTTTCGGCTCTCGCCGCGCTTGGGGCGTCGGCCATCGCTCGCAGTGGCCAGGGGGACCGGCGAATTCCCCTCGAGGCATTCATGCTCGGCGTGTTCGAGAGCAGCCTGAAACCCGGCGAGGTCGTTACCGCAATTTATGTGCCTCGGTTGTCTCACGCGGCGCGCTGGGGTTACTACAAGACGTGTCGAAAGACCGGCGAATTCGCCCACGCGATCGGCGCTTTCGTGCGTGATCCGGCCCGTTCGGTCTGCCGCGCGGTGATCGGCGCCACGGGCGCAAGGCCGATCGTTCTGACAGATGCGGAGGGACTGTTCACCCGTGCCAAAGGCGCGGCAGCCGTTATCGATATGGACCTCATGCGCGCGACCATGAGTGCGCGCGGCCTGACCGACCCCATCGACCAGCAGGTGCATCTCGCCGTCCTGCGACGCGCGATTGCGCAAGCCGACGGATCGTGAAAATGCTGGCCCTCAAGATCAATGGCCGGAACGTGAATGCGGAAGTGGAGCCGCGAACGCACCTTGCCGATTTCCTCCGCGAGGCGCAGAACCTCACCGGCACTCATCTCGGCTGTGAACACGGCGTCTGTGGTGCGTGCACTATCCTGGTCGACGGCGTTCCGGTGCGTTCGTGCATCACCTACGCCGTGTCCTGCACCGGTGCGAGCGTCACCACCATCGAGGGGCTGGACGACGATGAGATCGCCAAGGAGTTGCGCGCCGCGTTTTCGCGCGAACATGCTTTGCAGTGCGGCTACTGTACGCCCGGTATGCTGATCTCGGCGCGCGATCTCGTCCTGCGCTCGCAATCTCCCAGCGAGCAGGACGTTCGGGTTGCGATGAGCGGAAACTTGTGTCGCTGCACCGGGTATGTCGGCATCATCGATGCGGTCCGAAGCGTGATTGCGGATCGAAGAGCCTGCGGCATCGCGGCGATCCCTAGCGCCGGGCGGTCCGCGCTCGGGCCTGCGGGGTCCGACCATGGTCACAGCGCCGACACGCGGGACGCCGCCGTTCGCACGGTTTCGCGCGTTGCCCCCAGCGTGGAGGCGCAGGACGCAGTCGCTGGCGGCGAGAAAGTGCTTGCCAATTTTACGCCACAGGCCTCGTTCGACCAGGGCTTTGTCGTCCACCACCCGCTCGAGGACGTGTGGAACTTCTTTGCGAACGTGCCCGCGGTCGTCGCGTGCCTTCCGGGAGCGTCCATAACCGGCGATGCCAACGCGCGCACTGTTACCGGCAAGATGCGCGTCAAGGTTGGCCCGATCGCCGCCGAATTTTACGGTTCGGCCGAGATCGATCGTGATCCGGCGACTCGTTCCGGGACGATACGGGGCAGCGGTCAGGACCGGCGAAGCAGTTCGGCGACGCAGGGTGTCATCCGCTATCGATTGCTGCCGGTCAATCAGCGGTCGACGCGGGTTGAGCTCAGCGTCGGCTATCGATTGACCGGAACGCTCGCACAATTCAGCCGGTCTGACCTCGTCCAGGATATCGTCAGCCGCCTCATCGCTCTGTTCGCGCAGAATATCGAGTCGCGGTTGACGGCGCCGGAGCAACCCGCGCGACCGGCGCAGGAACTCAAGGCAATTCCGTTGCTGTTTTCGGTTCTGGGGAAATGGTCCGGAGCCCGGTTGAGGCGCCTGTTCACAAAGGGTTGGAGACATTGAAGATAGCCATCGTGCCGATCCAAGGAACCGTAATGGTGATGCGACGGCGAGCAGACGTCCTCTCTCGCCGCATGTCGCCGACGCTGGGTCGTCGGTCTACCGGGCGCCTTACCTCTCCCACACTTGTTGCAGAATAATCCCGTGGAAGGACCTCAGATATGAAGACCAACACCCGTGAGAAGCTTCTTGAAAAGATCGACCAGAGCCGCGACAAGGCCGTCGTTTTTTTGCGCGACATGGTCGTTATTCCCAGCGTCACCGGTGATGAAGCGCAGATCCAGACGTTTCTGTCGAAGTACATGACGAAGATCGGCCTCAACGTCGATATGTGGGAAACCGATTGGGAAGAGCTCAAGAAGCATCCGGGATACCGGCCGGTCGACCGGGGCTATGAGGGACGGCCGAACATCGTCGCCACCTGGAAGGGGGCGGGCGGTGGGCGCTCATTGCTGTTGAACGGACACACCGACGTCATCCCGGTCGGCGGCGGAGAAGGATGGAGCGATAACCCGTGGTCTGCTACGATCAAGAATGGTCGCATGTACGGCCGCGGGACCGCCGACATGAAGAGCGGCGTTGCCAGTCATATCATGGCGGTTGAATGCCTCATGGCCGCCGGCCTGAAGCCCAAGGGCGACTTGTACATCAACGTGGTCATCGATGAAGAAGTCAGCGGTCACGGCACATTGGATACGGTGATCCGCGGGTACAAGGCTGACGCAGGCATTTCCGGCGAAACCAGCGACCTGGCGGTGCAGCCCGCATGCATCGGCCGCATCTGGTTCGAAATCGAAATTCACGGCAAGCCCGCTGGTATCCAAAAGCGCTACGAGGGCATCAGCGGCATCGAGCTCGGCAACAAAATCGTGAAGGCGGTCGCGGACCTGGAGGCCAAGCGGGTGGCGACGATAACGCACCCGTTGTATCCTAATGCGCTCGACACGCTTCCGTGCATCGTCGGAAGCTTTTCCGCGGGCAACTATCCCAGCGCGTTCCCCGCGAACTGCCTTTTGAAGGGAAGCATCGGCACCGTCCCCGGCGAGGACCACGAAGGCGTGAAGCAAAGTCTCGTGGATCAGATTGCGCGCGCGGCGGCCGAGGATTCCTGGATGAAGGTCCACCCGCCGAAAGTGCGGTTCGTGGGGTATGACGCGCAGGCGTCGGAAATACCGCGGGATCACGCCATCGTCGAAACCGTCTGCAAGAACTACAAGGAGATCACCGGGCGCGATCCACAGATCAGCGGCCGGCAGGGCGCCGCTGATACGCGCTTCCTCAACCTGTATGCCAACACGCCCACGGTCATCTTCGGCCCTGGTTCGACCGCCGTCATGCATGCGAACGACGAGTACGTGTCGATCGACGACTATATGACGTCCATCAAGGTGATGGCGCTCAGCATTTGCGATTGGTGCGGCGTCGAAGGGCAAGGGGCATGAGCTGATCCGCTCAGTTGCGTCACGCGGTATTGTGTTCCTAAACATAGTACCATAATGGTCCTGGGGCCGCCGGACTTTGGTATTTGGAAGGTACATGCAGAAGAAGGCACATGCAGAACAAGCCGACGATCGCCGTCATCGGCGGCACGGGTGATCTGGGATCGGGCTTGGCACGGCTGTGGGCCGCGGCCGGCTATCCGATCATCGTTGGATCGCGGGCGAAGGAAAAAGCGCTGGCCAAGGCCCAGGAGCTTACGGCCCAGACCGCCGGCGCCGTGCGCGGAGATGACAACCGTGGAGCGGCGCAGGTTGCGGACATCGTCGTTCTCTGCGTGCCCTATTCCAACCACGACGCGACCCTTGAAGAAATTAAGCCGGCAATGGATGGAAAGATCCTGATCGACGCCGTCGTGCCGCTTGTTCCGCCGAAAGTGTCCGTCGTTCAGCTGCCGGCGGCAGGTTCGCCCGCCGCCGTCGCACAACGCGTCCTTGGTCCGCAGGTGCGTGTCGCCGCGGCGTTCCACAACGTTGGCGCTAAGAAGCTCCACGGCGGTGAAAAAGTCGATTGCGACGTGCTGGTGTTCTCGGATGATGTTAACGTTCGCGAACAGGTCATCGCGCTTGCGGGGGTCGTCGCCACCCGCGGCGTCGATGGCGGAAGCCTCGCCAATTCGATTGCGGCCGAGGCGCTGACCTCGGTCTTGATTGCCATTAACCGGCGCTACAAGGTTCCCGGGGCCGGTATTCGCATTACGGGTTTGCCCGCCCCTGAAACACGGTGACGCGTGCATGCTTTCAATGAGGGGTAGGCTTGCCGCGCGGCGCTCCGGCCGACCCGGTCGGGGCGACGATCCGGCGAGCCCATCTGTCCAGCCATCGGGCGTTGATCGTGAATGATCGCGAGATGAGCACTCTGCTGAAATATTTGCCGCCCGAGCGTCAGCTCGTGCCCGAAGAGGCGCTCGCCCTGGCGGATTCGGACGATCTCGATTTGTTGTTGCAGGCGGCGGCGCGGCGCCGCGATTACGGGCATGGGCCATTGGTGTCCTATTCCCGCAAGGTGTTCATTCCGCTGACCAAGCTTTGCCGTGACGTCTGCCACTACTGCGCCTTTGCGCATGCTCCGCGCTCCGGTGAGCCGGCTTATCTGCCGCATGACGCGGTGCGCGCCATTGCCCGCGCTGGAAGCGAGGCGGGCTGCAAGGAGGCGTTGTTCACGCTCGGTGACAAGCCGGAGCTTCGCTATAGGGCCGCGCGCGACGAACTCGATCGCCTCGGGCATCGGACGACCCTGTCGTATCTGTCGGAAGCTGCGCGCCTCGTCCTCGACGAGACCGGACTGTTGCCGCACGTCAATCCGGGCCTGCTCGATGCGTCCGATCTGGCAGCCTTGCGGAAAGTCTCGATCTCACAGGGGGTGATGCTGGAGAGCGCCGCGCCGCGCCTCGCCGAGCGGGGAGGGCCGCATCATGGTTCGCCCGACAAGGACCCGGCGGCGCGCCTCGCGACCATCCGCATGGCGGGGGAGCAAGGCGTGCCCTTCACCACCGGGATACTCATCGGCATCGGCGAGACCCGGCGCGAACGGGTCGAGGCATTGCTGGCGTTGCGCGACTTGCACGACGCCTACGGACATATCCAAGAACTCATCGTGCAGAACTTCCGCCCCAAGCCCGGAACCCGCATGGCCGACGCGCAAGCGCCGACGGTCGAGGAGCATCTGTGGACCATCGCGGTGGCGCGTCTGATCTTCGCGCCTGACATGAACATCCAGGCGCCCCCAAATCTGAGCCCCGGCGCGCTGCGCCGGCTCATTGAAGCCGGCATCAATGATTGGGGCGGGGTTTCGCCCGTCACGCCCGACCACGTCAATCCGGAGGCGCCGTGGCCGCACCTGCAGGTGTTGGAGCGCGCAACCAGGGCGGCGGGGAAGCAGTTGATCGAGCGGCTGGCGATCTATCCCGCCTACGCCCGCGCGACGTCGACTTGGGTCGATCCGGCGCTGCGCACCGCTTTGCTGCATCGAATCGATGCGGACGGTTGGCCCCGAACAGACGGCTGGTCTCCCGGCACGACCGTGTCGCTGCCGCCCGATGCGGCGCTCGTGGCGGCTCCGGCAGTTGCCTCCGGCGAACTCGACTCGATCATCGCGCGCGCCTCGACGGGGCGCACGCTCACGGAAGCAGACATCGTGCGCCTGTTCCGGGCGCGCGGCGACGAGTTCGCGGCGGTCTGTGCGTCGTCCGATGCGCTGCGGCGGGATACCAGCGGTGACATCGTTTCCTACGTCGTCACGCGCAACATCAATTACACCAACATCTGTTCGTTCAAATGTCAGTTTTGCGCGTTTTCGAAAGGCAAGATGAGCGAGAACCTGCGCGGGCGCCCCTACAATCTTTCGCTAGACGAAATCTCCGGCCGCGCGCGCGAGGCCTGGGAACGGGGCGCGACCGAAGTGTGCATGCAGGGCGGCATCCATCCGAGCTTCACCGGCGATACTTATGTAGATATTTGCCGCGCGGTGCGCGAAGCCGTTCCGAATATGCATGTTCATGCCTTTTCCCCGCTTGAAGTGCATCAAGGCGCTGCCACGCTCGGAGTGCCGGTCGGGGAATTTCTGCGCCGGCTGAAACACGCCGGACTCGGCACCTTGCCGGGCACGGCCGCGGAGGTCCTCGACGACGAGGTGCGCGCGGTGCTGTGCCCCGACAAGATCGGCACCGAGCGTTGGCTCGAGGTGATGCGCGCTGCCCATCGCACCGGTTTCAGGACGACCGCGACGATCATGCATGGTCACGTCGATGGCTACGTTCACTGGGCGCGGCATCTGTTGCGGCTGCGCCAGCTGCAGGCCGAGACGGGCGGATTTACCGAGTTCGTTCCGCTGCCCTTCGTCCACATGGAAGCGCCGATTTATCTGAAGGGACGCGCACGCCGCGGCCCGACCTTCCGCGAGGCCGTGCTCATGCATGCGGTCGCGCGGCTTGCGTTGCACCCGCTCGTGACGAACATCCAGACTTCGTGGGTCAAGATGGGACCGGACGGCGTGAAGACCTGCCTGCGGGCCGGTGCCAACGACCTTGGCGGAACGCTGATGGACGAAACCATCACGCGCTCGGCGGGGGCGGCCCATGGTCAAGAGATGACGCCGGCCGCGATGGAAGCCATCATCCGCTCGGTTGGCCGGTTGCCGCGCCAGCGCGATACGCTCTACTCGGACGTCTCGGATGAGCGCTACCGCGCGTCGTTCGCCGTTGCGGGTGGAGGCGCTCCGGCAGTGGCCGCGACGGCCATGATGGGTGCGAGCGCGCACGGCAGCCAAAAATCCCATTGTTCCAATGATAGTACGACTTTATGATGTCCGCTTCCTTCCCGCTCTGTGAGGCCTTTCTCGCCCGCGGCCGGACCTTCGAAACGAGACCCGCGCGATGAGCCTCTTCATTGAGCCCGAGATCGTTGACGCCGGGCGCAGGCGCGCGGCAATCGCGCGACTGCGCGAGGCGAAGGTCACCTTGCCGACCTGGAGCGAGCTCGCTAATCCCGCCGACATCGCCGAGCAGGTTTCGCCGGAGGTCTCCCGGGTCGACCCTGACGCGCCCGACGCTGCGAACCTGTGGCGTGTGCATTGGTTCAATGATGCGAGCCGCAAAGGGCGGGTCGCCGTTCCCGCCCACGTGGTGCTGCCGCCTGAATTGACCGGCGTGAGGGCACCGATCGTCGTCCTTTTCGGCCGCCGATTTCCGATGATCGGCGCCCACAAAGTGCTCGCGGCCTACGCCTGCCTGGTGCCGCGTCTGGTGACGGGGCAATTCGATCCTTCGCACGACCGTGCGGTTTGGCCGTCGACCGGAAATTACTGTCGCGGGGGTGTCGCGATTTCCCGCATCCTCGGCTGCCGCGGTGTTGCCGTGCTTCCCGCCGGCATGAGCCGCGAGCGCTTCGACTGGCTGCGGCAGTGGGTTGCCGAGCCGACCGACATCATCCGCACGCCCGGGACCGAGAGCAACGTCAAGGAGATCTACGACAAATGCGCCGAGCTGGCGCGTGATCGGAAGAACGTGATCCTCAATCAGTTCTCCGAGTTCGCCAACTATCTCATCCACTATCACTGCACCGGAAGCGCGTTCGACCGCGTCTTCAGTCATCTCCACCACAAGCATCGTGATTACCGCTTGGGCGCGTTCGTCTGTGCCAGTGGCTCGGCGGGAACGCTGGGCGCCGGTGATAGGCTCAAGGCACTGCACGGCAGCAAGATCGCCGCGGTCGAGGCGATCGAATGCCCGACCATGCTCTACAACGGCCATGGCGAGCACAACATCCAAGGGATCGGCGACAAACATATTCCGCTGATCCACAACGTGATGAATACCGATGTTGTTATCGGCGTGTCGGATGCCGCCAGCGATGCGCTCAACCTGTTGTTCGGCAGCGAGCGGGGCCGCGGTTACCTCAGCGGGCGGCGCAAGATCGATCCGGATCTGGTCCGCCAGTTCGACGATATCGGCATTTCCGGGCTGGCGAACATCGTCGCCGCGATCAAGCTCGCCAAGCATTTCGACTATGGCCCGAACGACGTCGTCATGACGGTCGCGACCGACAGCTCGGCCCTCTACGACAGCGAACGTCAGGGCTATCTCGCGCGGCGCTACCCCAGCGGATTCGACGAGGTCAATGCCGGGGAGATTTTTGGTCACCATCTGGAAGGCATCGCCGACGATCACTTGATGGAGCTTGGCCACGTTGACCGCAAACGCGTCTTCAATCTCGGCTACTACACCTGGGTCGAGCAGCAGGGCATCTCGGTCGAAGATTTCGATCGCCGCAAGAACCAGGATTTCTGGCGCTCGCTGGCGGCCAGCATTCCGGCATGGGACCGGCTGATCCAGGACTTCAACGCCGAAGTGGGCGGCAGGAACTCGCCATGACCGCGGTGCAACCCTACAGCAAATTGCGAAAGGATTTGGCGGCGCGGGACAGGAGCCTGCGGGAGAAGGTCGTTTCGCTCGAAGAAGCCGCATCTTTCGTACGCGACGAGGACTCCGTCGGCATCGGCGGCAGCACCATGTCGCGCACCCCGATGGGCTTGATCTGGGCGGTCATCCGCGCCAAGCGCAAGAAGCTCTCCTGCTCGCGCAGCATCGTGTCCAGCGACGGCGACCTGCTGTTCGGCTCGGGCGCTTGTGATCACATGATCACGAGCTGGTTCAGCCAGAGCATCCTGTGGGGCATCTCCAAGGTGATGCGTCACTATGTGGAGACCGGAAAGGCCCGTTACGACGAGTGGAGCCACATGGCAATCGGTATGCGATTTCGTGCCGGCGCCATGGGGGTGCCGTTCATGCCGATCCGCTCCATGCTGGGGTCCGACGTCCTGCGGCAGCGTCCCGACGCGGTGGAGATGGATTGTCCCTTCACCAAGGAAAAGCTGCTGCTCATTCCCGCACTCAATCCGGACGTAGCCCTGATCCACGTGCAGCGTTGCGATGCTTACGGCAATGCCCAGATCGACGGGCTGCCGTTCGTGGACATCGACCTCGCCATGGCTGCCAACAAGGTGATCCTGAGCACGGAGCAGGTCGTCTCCAACGACCAGATCCGGCGCGCGCCGGACCGTACCAGGATCCCGTTCTTCGCCGTCGACGCGGTGGTCGAGCTGCCGTTCGGCTGTGCGCCGCACGAATGCTATGGCGTCTATGAACCGATGATCCGGCACATGGAGAACTACGTCGCGCTGGTGAACAAGGATCCGGTCAAGGGCATGCAGGAATATCTGGACCGGTTCGTCTATGGGCCGAGTTCATGGACCGAGTTCCTGAGCCTCATCGGAGTCGAAGAACTGCTCGACAGTGCACGCGCGGGAAAGTCGATCTACGATGCCTAAGTCGGACGCCTACACCGCCGGCGAACTGCTCTCGATCCTGAGTGCGCGCCAGCTCAAGGACGGGCAGGTGGTGTTCGCAGGGGTCGGCATTCCGCTCCTGGCGGCGACCCTGGCGCAGCGCTTGCGCTGCCCCGGCTTGACCATCCTGTTCGAAGGCGGGGTCATCGGCGCCTTCATTGAGCCCGGCAAACTTCCGCCCTCGACCAACGACCAACGCTGCACGCGGCGCGCCAACATGGTGCTCGGCAGCGCCGAGGTCCTGCTACTGTTGCAGCGCGGCTATGTGGATGTGGGCTTCATGGGTGCCGCGCAGATCGATCAATACGGAAATCTCAACAGCTCGTTCATCGGTGATCCAAAGCATCCGAAGACGCGTCTGCCCGGAACCGGCGGCGGCAATGATATTTCGAGCCTGACCGAGATGATCGTGGCGATAAAGCATGAGAAGCGGCGGTTCGTGGAGAACGTCGACTTCGTCACCAGCCCGGGCTGGCTTCGGGGAGAGGATACGCGCCGCCAAAGCGGACTTCCCAACGGCGGAATGTATCGCGTCATCACCGACCTGGCGGTGTTTGGTTTCGACGAAACGACGCGGCGGATGAAACCGATCGCGCTCAATCCGGGCGTGACCCGCGAGCAGGTGCAGGACAACACCGGGTTCAAGCTCGAATTCGACCACAACACCGGGGTGACCGAGCCCCCGACCGATCACGAGCTGACGGTGCTGCGCGAGCTCGATCCCGAGCGTCTCTATATCGCATAGCGCCGCGCGCCCATGATCACGAGGAGGAATTGGAATGACGCAACTGAGCGGAACTTTCGGCATCGCCGTGCCAAATTTCACCGCCTACCCGGAAATGCCGGACATCAAAGCACTGGTCGAATACGGCGTCAAAATGGAGCAGATGGGCTTCGATTCGCTTTGGGTGTGGGATCACATCCTGCTCGGCGTTGAGCCGAATTTTCCAATCATTGAATCGTTGACGCTGCTCACCGCCATCGCCGCGCGGACCAAGAAGGTCAAGCTCGGCACCGGCATTCTCGTATTGCCGATGCGCAATCCGGTGATCCTTGCGAAGCAGCTCGCGTGCATGGACCTTCTGTCGGATGGCCGGCTGCTGATGGGGATGGCGTCGGGATGGTATCGGCGCGAGTTCAATGCCATCGGCGTGCCGTTCGAGCAGCGCGGCAAGATCATGGACGAGAACCTCGACATCCTGAAGCGGTTCTGGACCGAACACACCGTCAGCGGCAAGTTTCCCCACCATGACATCCCCGCTGGCGTCATGTTTCCCAAGCCAGTGCAGAAGCCGCATCCGCCGATCTTGATCGGTGGATATGTCGATCGCGTTCTCAAACGCGCGGCCACCGTCGGCGACGGCTGGCTCACCTACTTCTACCGGCCGGAAAGCTTTGCAAAGTCCTGGGACAAGATTCGCGACTTCGCGAAGGAAGGCGCCAAGGATCCGGACAAGCTCCTCAATGCGTCGCAGCTTCCGATCATGATCGGCAAGTCGCGGCAGGCGGTGGAAGGCCCGATGATGGAGTGGCTGACCAAGGAGTGGGATTTCGCCGCCTGGAGCGAGTCGACAAAGGACAGTGCCATCATGGGAACCGTCGACGAGTGCGTCGAGCAGCTCAAGGCGCACCTCGCTGTTGGAACGCAGAAGCTTATTTTCGTTCCCTACAAGTACCAGAGCGAGCAGATCGAGATCATCGCCCGCGAGATCATCCCGCGGCTGAAGCGCTGAGCGGCTGGCGTCTCAACGCCGCACCCATGATCGGGACTTCGATATTTTCCAAGATCGGCATATACCGCGTCGGACTCCGTCCCATGTCGGTCGATGCGACAAACCGGCGCAGAGCTGCGGTCCGATCGAACACCGAGCGCGGCATTCTCTGATCCAGCGTGCTGGTCGCTGAGCAAGGGCCAGCCAACGTTGAGCGGATGAACTCTGGCGAATGCGGTCGTTGCGATGCTACCGGAGACTAAATGGGCACCCGGGGACCAATCGCTGGGCAAACTTTCACCTTGCCTCATTTTTGGACGCTTACTATCATCCTAAAAATAGGACGATGCCCACGCCACGACGATGTCGGCTGGGCTCGCAATGGATCGCCTCGCGTCGCCGATGCTTCCCGCACCCGAAACAGTTGGACTGCCAGCACGAGCGTCTCGTCATCCCAGTCGGTCCGACCGGGCCGGGTGGCTTTCAAACCGTATGCACACGTCGTCGCCGAACGACGACGGATCGGAGGAGTCGACATGAAGAAGTTTGCAGTAATGGCGGCAGGCCTGTCGGCTGCCGTACTGGCCGGAAGCCACATGACGGGTGCGGCCGCGCAGACCATCAAGATCGGCGTGATCGAGCCATTGACCGGCCCGTTCGCGGCCTCCGGCAATTACGTGACGAACGGCGCGAAGATCGCGGCCGATGAGATCAACGCAAAAGGCGGCGTGCTCGGTCAGAAGATCGAATTGGTGATCGAAGACAACAAGAGCAACCCGACCGAGGCCGCATCGGTGGCCGAGAAGCTCATGGTGCGCGACAAGGTTCCGGTTCTGATGGGCGCATGGGGCTCCAGTCTGACGCTCGCGGTCATGCCCAAGCTGATGGAATATAAGGTGCCGATGCTGGTCGAGACCTCATCGTCCGGCAAGATCACCACATCCGGCAATCCCTACATCTTCCGCATTTCACCGCCCTCGGCGGTCGAGGCAGTTGCCTTCGCCAAGATCGTGGACAAGCTCCACATCAAGAAGGCGGACTTCCTGGTCATTAACAACGATTGGGGCCTGGGTACCGCGCAAGACTTCGGCAAGATGTTCAAGGAGCGCGGCATCACCGTTGGCCTGGTCGAAACCATGGATCAAGCAGCTCAGGACATGAGCGCACAGCTCGCCAAGTTCAAGAATTCGGATGCTGATACCTTGATCGTCACCAGCGCGGTCGAACAGCTCACGCTCGTGTTCAAGCAGGCAGCGGCGCTGGGCTTGAAGAAGCAGATCATCACCACGGGCGGCTCCCAGAACCCCGATCAGCTGATCGATCAGGCCGGTAGCGCGGTCAATGGCACGATGCATCTCACCACGTTTGCGCCGTGGGTGCCCGAGGTGTCGCCGGATCCGGAAGCGACCAAGAGCTTCATCGCGGAGTGGAAGAAGCGTGGTTTCCATTTCGCCGGCGTGACCGAAAGCTTTCGCGGCTATGACGGCATCAGGACCATCGCGGCGGCGATCCAAAAAGCCGGAAAGGCCGATCCTGAAGCAATTCGCGCGGCGTTCTGGCAGCTCGACATCACCGGGCTGAACGGCAAGATCAAGTTCATTAAATCCGGACCGGAAGGAAAAGAGAGCGGTCAGAGCATTCCGACCGTGTATCTGATCAAGATCGAGAACGGCAAGGTCGTCGTCCCGCAAGGGTGATGCATGCCGGCCTCCGGGAACAAACCGGGGGCCGGCGCCCCCTGGCCCCCGGCGGCGGAGTTAGGGCACGATCAGGCGGCGGCTCCTCGCGGCCCCGTCAGCGGGGGTGTGAACGCGCGTGGACGAATTACTTCAGCATCTTGTCAATGCGCTGATCCTGGGGAGCACCTACGCGCTCCTGGGTATCGGCCTGACGCTCATCTTCGGCATCATGCGGGTGGTCAATTTCACCCATGGTGAGCTTTATGCGCTTGGCGCCTATGCGGTGTTTTTTCTCGAAGTGTCCCTCGGCGTAAATTTCTTTCTCGCCCTCGTTCTCGCTGTGGTCATCGGCTGCGCCGTCGGCGCCGCGATCGAATTCGTCCTCCTGCGGCCGCTTCTGGATGCCGACATCGACACTACGATGCTGGTGATGATCGGCGCGTGGATCGTGATGCAAAACACCGAGCTCCTCTATTGGGGCGGGGTGTCGAAGGCGGTCATGACCCCGTTCCCCGACGAACCGCTGCAGATCGGCCCGGTCTTCGTCTCCTGGCTGCGCCTGTTCGTGCTCGTTATGGCGCTGATCCTGATCGGCGCGACCTATGTGCTGATAAACCGAACCAAGCTCGGAAAGGCCATGCGCGCGACGTTCCAGGATCGCGACACCGCGGCGCTCATGGGAGTGAACATCAAGGGCATCTATACCGCGACCTTCGCCATCGGCTCGGGTCTTGCCGCTGCGGCCGGCGCTTTGCTCGGTCCCGTATTCCTCGTCACGCCCTCCATGGGTGACCTGGCCTCGCTGAAGGCATTTGCCATCGTCATCCTCGGCGGCCTTGGCAACATCACCGGCGCGACGCTGGGTGGTTTTATCCTGGCATTCGTAGAGGAGATCGGCGCCGGCTACATCTCGTCCGGCTACCGCGACGCGATGGGATTCCTGATCATCATCATTGTGCTGCTGTTCAAGCCAACGGGCCTGTTCGCGCGGGCGGAGCGCATTGGATGAAGCGCCTGCTCCCGCTGTTTTGGCTGTTGGTGATTGCGACAGTCCCGCTGTGGTTGCGTGATCAGTACTTTCTGCATGTCACGATCACGACCGCGATTTTCATCATTGCCGCGATGAGCCTAAATCTGCTGCTGGGCTATACCGGGCAGCTCAGCCTGGGCCATGTCGCCTTCTTCGGCATTGGCGCCTACGCCAGCGCCCTGACCACCCTGGGATTCAATGTCGAGTTGCCGGGCGGCTTTGCCATCGTGCATACGCCCTGGCCGGCCGTCGCTGGCTTTGTGATCGGCGTGATCGTTGCCGGCTTGAGCGGCTACGCGATCGGCAAATTGTCGTTCAAGGTGCGCGGCGCCTACTTCGTCATTGTCACGATCAGCTTTGCCGAGGTGACGCGGCTGGTCGCCCTGAACTGGGTAGAGCTGACGCAGGGCCCGCTCGCGCTCACTAACATTCCGCCCTATACGCTATGGATTCCCGGAATCGGCGAGTACGAATTCTGGAACAAGACCGCCTACTATTACCTCGTCGCTGTCGTCGGCCTTCTGGCATACGTGATCATCAAGCGCCTAGTGAATTCTCGCATTGGCCGCGCCATGATTGCGTTGAAGGAGAACGAGTCCCTTGCCAGTTCGGTCGGCATCGATGTTACGCGCTACCTCGTCTTGGCGGCGGTCGTGTCGGCGGCCATGGCAGGCGCGGCGGGAAGCCTGTACGCGCACTATGTAAAGATCATCGATCCCGATATCTTTCTGTTCATCTACACGGTCACGATGGTCATCATGGTGATCACCGGGGGCAAAGGCACGCTCGCCGGACCGATCGTTGGCGGGGTGATTTTCGGCTTCATGCCGGTCATCGTGCGATCGTTCGCCGCGCCTGCGGTCCAATGGATCCTCTACGGTGCGCTGATGATCGTTATCGTGTTTGTTCTGCCGCGGGGGATCGTGCCCGCGATCGAGCGCTGGGCGGCAAACTGGAGACGGTCACGCGGGGCTAGTGACGCTGTCGTGTTGGCTGGCCCGAAAGTGCGCGAAGAGTGACGGCGCAGGCGGACATCGTTCTTTCGATCGAGCACGTGGCCGTGCATTTCGGCGGGCTTATTGCCATCTTCGATCTCAATTTCGAGGTGCGCGAGGGCGAAATCGTCGGCCTCATCGGGCCGAACGGGGCCGGCAAGACCACGGCGTTCAATGTCATCACGGGATTTCTGAAGCCGACCAGCGGCCACGTTCGCTACCGCGCAACTTCCCTGAGTGGATTGAAGCCGCACGAAATTGCCAAGCTTGGACTGGTGCGAACGTTCCAGCGCACCAGCGTATTCCAGAACAACAGCGTGTTCCAGAATGTGCTGATCGGCTTGCATGATCGCGGCCGCTCCACTTTGTGGGATACGCTGCTCGCGTTGCCTCGCGAGAGCCGATCTGAGCAAGAGCTCGTGCATGACGCCCATGAGATCCTGCGGCTCGTCGGCCTGGAGCAGCGGACTTCCGAGCTCGCCGGCACCCTGCCATACGGTGAGCAGCGGCTCCTGGGCATAGCGCTGGCGCTGGCGGCGAAGCCGTCGATGCTGTTGCTGGACGAGCCGGTGTCCGGGATGAATGCGTCCGAGACCGCGCGGTGCATGAAGCTAGTTGAGAGGATCCGCGGCTCCGGAGTGACCATTTTGTTGGTGGAGCATGACATGCCCATGGTCATGAAGGTGTCGGACCGCGTTGTCGTTCTCAACTACGGACGCATCATCGCCGAGGGGCCGCCTGCGGCGATTCAGAATGACCCCGAGGTCATCCGCGCCTATCTCGGACAGGGGAAAAAGCGTGCTTGAGCTGCGCGAGCTGGTCTGCTGCTACGGCAAGGTGACGGCGGTGAAAGGCGTATCGCTCACCGTTGGCCGCGGGCAGCTTGTTGCCCTGATCGGCGCCAACGGCGCGGGGAAAACGACGATTCTGAGGGCGATCTCCGGACTGTTGCCGGCGGCCGGCGGCGCGATCCTGTTTGACGGCAGCGACATCACCCATGCGTCGGCGCGCAGGATTCTCTCGCTGGGGCTCGCGCATTGTCCGGAGGGGCGTCATGTCTTTCCGCACATGACGGTGGCCGAAAATCTGGAGATGGGATGCTATCTGCGGACCGACCGAGTCGCTATCGCGGCGGATTTGGCGCGCATTTTCGATCAGTTCCCGCGGCTTGCCGAACGTCGGCAACAGTCGGCGGGAACGCTGTCGGGCGGCGAGCAACAGATGCTCGCGATCGGCCGCGCTTTGATGTCGCGGCCGAAACTCATCATGTTCGATGAGCCTTCGCTCGGGCTCGCGCCCAATATCGTCGAGCGCACCTTCGACATCATCACCGGCATTCGCGATGCGGGCACGACCGTGCTCATGGTCGAGCAGAACGCATCAGCGGCATTGGATATGTGTGATCACGCCTATCTGCTCGAATCGGGCTTGCTGGCGCTTTCAGGCCCGGGCCGCGAATTGATCGACAACCCACACGTGCGAAGCGCATATCTCGCCGGCTGACCGCCTGGTCCGGCCGGCCGCCCTCCGGCCGACTGTTGTGCGCTGATGGCGCCGATATCCCGCGCGCGTAGCCGCGAATCGCCACTCCGACCCCGGCGCCCGGAGGACGGACCTCAAGGACGGCACTCAGCAGGATGCTGAAGGCTTGGCCCGTTGAATGCAGGGCAAACCCCACGTGAATGCGACATTCCTGCGGCCTGGGACGTCGTTTCCTTCTTAATAATCTTTGTAAGTTCGAGCTTGGAAATGGCATTGCGCCATCACATTTGTTATACTTGCGTGGTGCTCTCGTATCGAAAGGATTGAACGGCTACCCACGCTAGTCCCTTGCGGGAGAGATCGGACCGACCGACGCCGAAGGAGCAACCGCCCCGGAAACTCTCAGGCAAAAGAATCGCAAGGGTAAATACACTCTGGAGAGAGGCGCTCAGGCGTCCGCCGACGGGATAACGCTCTCAGGCACCATCACAGAGGGGGCACCACATAGATCGACCATCGGGTCGGATCGAAGGTGCCTCGCATGTCGTCGGTCTTTATCGAGCCAAGTCGTCTTATTGTTGCTGCGCTCGCGTCTTTGGCGTCACGCGACAGGGTTTCTTCTCGTGTTGCGCGAGCGCTGTCATGAGCGTCGTCGTTGCGGACGCGCAACTCAAGCGCACGCCCTTACACCAGCTCCATCTCGATCTCGGCGCCCGCATGGTTCCGTTCGCGGGATACGAGATGCCGGTTCAGTACCCGAATGGGATCCTGAAAGAGCATCTTCATGTCCGCGCGGCGGCCGGACTCTTCGACGTGTCGCATATGGGACAGTTCGAAATTCGGTCGGGCACCGCTCGCAGCGAGGACGCCGCGCGTTCGCTGGAGTCGATCGTCCCCATGGATATCGTGGGCCTTGCTCCGGGGCGGCAGCGATATGCGTTGCTCACCAACGAGGACGGGGGAGTTCGCGACGATCTGATGATCGCGGGGCTCGGCGACCGTTTTTTGATCGTCGCCAATGCGGCCTGCAAGGACGCCGACGAAGTCTATCTCCGGCAAGCGACGTGCCAGGCCTGCACGATCGAGCGGCTCGAGGATCGAGCGTTGCTGGCTCTGCAAGGTCCTGGCGCCGAGGCTGCGCTGGCGCGACTTGCATCCGATGTGAGGTCAATGCGCTTCATGGATGTTCGGGCCATCGACGTCATGAACGTTGCCTGCACTGTCTCACGCTCCGGCTACACCGGTGAGGACGGCTTTGAGATCAGCTTGCCGGCATCGCACGCCGAGGCGGTGGCGCGAGAGCTGCTTAAGAACAGCGATGTAGCGATGATCGGGCTTGGTGCGCGCGACAGCCTGCGCCTCGAGGCCGGTTTGTGTCTGTACGGATCGGATCTCGATGCGACGACGACGCCGGTCGAGGCGGGTCTCGAGTGGAGCATTCAGAAGGCCCGGAGAGCCGGCGGCAGCCGGGAAGGCAAATTTCCGGGTGCGCAAAAAATCCTGCACCAGCTTGCGAACGGCGCTCGGCGCCGGCGCGTGGGATTGCGCCCGGAGGGGAGAGCACCGATCCGCCACGGCGCCAGGCTCTTTTCGGATCAAGACGCGGCGGATGCGATCGGTGTGGTCACGTCAGGAGGATTCGGTCCCAGCGTCAACGCACCCGTTGCCATGGGCTACGTGACGCGGGCCGGCGAGCCCGCTGGCGGAATGATCTACGCGGATTTGCGCGGAACACGCGTGCCCCTGCGGCTGTCCGAGCTTCCTTTCATTCCCACCACCTATAAGCGCTGACGCACAAGCCGGGAGATCGAGCATGTTGAAATTCACGCAGGATCACGAGTGGCTCTTGGTCGACGGTGACTCCGCGACCATAGGGATCACACAACACGCGCAGGAGCAACTTGGCGACCTCGTTTTCGTCGAACTGCCGAAGCCCGGACGATCGGTAAACGCCGGCGCAGGTGCGGCAGTGGTCGAGTCGGTGAAGGCGGCGTCGGACGTCTACGCGCCGATTGCGGGCGAGATCGTCGAAATCAATCAAGGGGTGGTGGACGACCCCAGCCTGGTAAATTCAGACCCGATGGGAAAGGGGTGGCTGTTCAAGATGAAGATCGCAGATCGCTCGCAGGTTGAGGCGCTGATGGACGAGCAGGCCTATCGCGCGCTGATCGACAACGCCGCTTCCGCATAAACGAAAACCTTGACCGATTGAGGAAGAATCCCGCAATGCTGAACGATCCATCGATTCCCAACGGTTTCGAGAGCCGCCACATCGGGCCATCGCCGCAGGATGTGAGCGTGATGCTGGAGACCATCGGCGTCTCGAACCTCGACGAGCTGATCGCCCAGACAGTTCCTGACGACATCCGCCAGCGCACCCCGCTCGATCTTGCAACAGCGCTGTCGGAAACGGAAGCACTCGAGAAGGCACGCCAGCTTGCCGCCCGCAATCTCGTGCTTACGTCGCTGATCGGCCAAGGATATTACGGCACGATCCTGCCGCCGGTGATCCAGCGTAACATTCTGGAAAACCCGGCTTGGTACACCGCCTACACGCCGTATCAGCCGGAGATCAGCCAGGGGCGGCTCGAGGCGTTGCTCAATTTCCAGACCATGATCGCGGATCTCACCGCGCTGGACATTGCCAATGCTTCTCTCCTCGACGAAGCCACGGCGGCAGCCGAAGCGATGGCCATGGCGCAACGGATTTCGCAGTCGGCGCGAACGGTCTTTTTCGCCGACCGGGATTGCCATCCGCAGACCCTCGCCGTCCTGCAGACCCGCGCCGAGGCGTTGGGTTGGCAGGTCGCCATCGGCGACCCCATGCGAGACATCGATCCTGCGGCGATTTTCGGCGCCCTTTTACAATACCCCGGCACATTCGGCGAAGCTCGCGATTTTCGCGAGCCGATCGCGGGGCTGAGGGCGGCCGGTGCCATCTCGGTATTGGCGGCCGATCCGCTCGCGCTGACGCTGCTCAAACCGCCTGGCGAGCTCGGAGCCGATATCGCCATCGGTTCGACGCAACGCTTCGGCGTCCCGATGGGTTATGGCGGCCCGCATGCGGCCTATATCGCCACCAAGGACGTCCACAAGCGCGCGCTACCCGGCCGGCTCGTCGGCGTTTCCGTCGATAGTCGCGGCAACAAGGCTTACCGGCTGGCGCTGCAAACCCGCGAACAGCACATCAGGCGCGAAAAGGCGACGTCGAACATCTGCACGGCCCAGGTCCTGCTTGCCGTGATTGCTTCTATGTACGCGCTCTATCATGGTCCCGAGGGCCTGAAGGCGATTGCGCGCCGCGTGCACGGGAGGGCTTCTGATCTCAAGGCGGGTCTCATGACGCTGGGCTGGAGCGTTCGCGCATCGGCTTTCTTCGACACGATCACCGTTGAGGTCGGAGAGCAACGCGCGGCCATTCTCGATCGCGCCGTCCAAAGCGGAATCAATCTGCGCGACATCCCCTCGTGTCGCGGCAGGTCGTGCATCGGCATCAGCTGCGACGAAACGACGACGATGGAAGTGGTCCAGAGGGTGCTGTGCGCCTTCGGCGATTCGCCGGCCACGATGAAGCAGGCCGACGGCGTCGACCGCAGGAGTCTGGACATTCCGGCGGAGCTGCGTCGCGACAGCAGCTTTCTGACCCACCAGGTCTTCCATCAGTATCGCTCCGAAACGGAACTGTTGCGTTATATGCGCCGGCTTGCCGACCGTGACCTGGCGCTCGATCGGAGCATGATCCCGCTCGGCTCCTGCACCATGAAGCTCAATGCCACCGCCGAAATGATTCCGCTGACCTGGCAGGAATTCGCCAACCTTCATCCGTTTGCGCCGGCGTCGCAGGCCAAGGGGTACGCCGCCGTCATCGCCGAGCTCGACACGATGCTGCGCATGATCACGGGTTACGATGCGATTTCGTTCCAGCCCAATTCCGGCGCGCAGGGAGAATATGCCGGATTGCTTGCCATCCGCGCATACCACCACAGTCGCGGTCAGGCGCATCGCACCGTTTGCCTGATTCCGGCCTCGGCGCACGGCACCAACCCCGCCTCTGCGCACATGGCAGGCATGGAAGTCGTGGTGGTGGGCTGCGACGGCAGCGGAAACATCGATTTGTCCGATCTCCGTGCCAAGGCGGACGCACATGGCGATCGCCTGGCCGCGATCATGATCACGTATCCCTCGACCCATGGCGTGTTCGAGCCGGAGGTGCGCACGATCTGTGACATCGTTCACGGCCTTGGCGGGCAGGTCTATCTCGACGGCGCAAACTTGAACGCGCAGGTCGGATTGGGGCGCCCGGGCGACTATGGCGCCGATGTCAGCCACGTCAATTTGCACAAGACGTTCTGCATACCCCACGGCGGGGGCGGTCCCGGCATGGGGCCGATCGGCGTGAAGGCACATCTCGTGCCGTTTCTGCCGGGACCTCCCCAGCAGGCGGGCGTGCCGGCGCCAGTTGGTCCGGTGTCCGCGGCGCCCTATGGGTCGGCGTCGATCCTGCTCATTTCCTGGATTTATTGTCTGCTGATGGGCGGTAAGGGCCTGACAGCGGCCACCAAGGTCGCCATCCTCAACGCGAACTACGTCGCCGCGCGCCTTCAGGCGCATTATCCGCTGCTCTACAAGGGGCGCTTCGGGCGCGTCGCGCATGAATGCATCATCGATATCCGGCCGCTCAAGAATACGGCGGGGGTGAGCGTCGACGATGTCGCGAAACGGCTCATCGATTACGGATTTCACGCGCCGACCATGAGCTTCCCCGTCGCGGGAACGTTGATGATCGAGCCGACGGAATCGGAGTCCAGACATGAGATCGACAGGTTCTGCGACGCAATGATCGCCATCCGCGAAGAAGTCCGAGCCATCGAGGAAGGGCGGATGTCGCGTGAAAATAACCTGCTCAGGAACGCGCCGCATACGGCGCTCGATCTGGCGGAGGACAACTGGAGCCGGCCGTATTCGCGGCGGCAGGCCTGCTTTCCCGTGTCGCTATCGGCCCATAACAAGTATTGGCCACCGGTGAACAGGATCGACAACATCTACGGGGATCGCAACCTGATCTGCTCTTGTCCGCCAATGGAGGAGTACGCGACGGCCGCAGAGTAGCTGCACTCGTCCTTGCCGGGCTTGATCAGATAATCCATCCCCTTCACAAGGGTCATGTGCAAAAGCGATGGACCCGCGCCTGACCCAAGCGGACGTGCAAGGCTAAAGTCTTACCCCGGCGGCCTCGAGGATAGAGCGGGCACGCGCACGCTGATCGTCGGAGATGGTCAGACGTTCCGCGAAATCGCGTCCGGTGGGGCGGGTGGCATCGATGCCCATCTTGGTCAGGGTGAAGGTCTCGGGATCCGAGGTGGGGTCGAGGATGGCGCCTTTGGCGCCGGGGATGAACACGATGTCCTTGTCCGCCCGCACGCGCGTGGCGATCGCCCACATCACGTCGTTGATGTTGAAGATGTCCACGTCGTCGTCCACCACCACGACATATTTGGTGTAGAGCTCGGTGCCCAAGGTCGCCATGATGGCCATCTGCGGCTCGCCTTCGGCGATCTTCTTCATGGCAATAAACGCCATGAATGCGCCGCAGGTGGTGTGCGGCACGTGCACCGCCTGCACGTTGGGCAGGTTGCGCCGCAGCGCATTGAGGATCTCGCCTTCGCGCGTGATGCACGACACCAGGATGTGATCGCGCGACATCCCCGAGGTGACGCTGTGGAACATGGCGTCGCGGCGCATGCGGATGCGGTGGGCGACAAATACGTTCTGCGTGC
>Ga0208989_10000019_pt1 | contig 27234 bp, 20 predicted proteins | sample MedBloCAOM3_M1_FD_187852 | JGI IMG/M metagenome (GOLD analysis project Ga0208989, IMG submission 187852) | Forest soil microbial communities from El Dorado National Forest, California, USA - Mediterranean Blodgett CA OM3_M1 (SPAdes) (version 2) | ecosystem: Environmental > Terrestrial > Soil >...
CGTTGAGACGCTTCTTCAGGTTCAGGATTTCCTGGGCATGCACCATGATGTCGGTCGCCTGCCCCTGAAAGCCGCCGGATGGCTGATGCAGCATGATGCGCGCATTGGGCAGCGCAAAACGCATATCCTTCCTGCCGGCCGCGAGCAGCAGCGATCCCATGGAGGCCGCCTGGCCGATGCACAGCGTCGAGACCGGCGGGCGGATGTATTGCATGGTGTCGTAGATCGCCATCCCGGCGGTGACCACGCCGCCCGGTGAATTGATGTAGATCGACACCTCTTTCTTCGGATCCTCGGCCTCGAGAAACAAGAGCTGCGCGATGATGAGCGTCGACATGCCGTCGTCGATCGCACCGGTGAGAAAAATAATGCGCTCCTTCAGCATCCGCGAATAGATGTCGTAGGACCGCTCCCCGCGGGTGGTCTGCTCGACCACGGTGGGGACCAGGTAGCTCAGATAGGTTTCGCGCGGATCTTTCATTTAGGCTCCTTTGGAACGAGCGGCCGGCCACGCCCCGTTGGGTTCTCGGGAGTGTCCCGCCAATGAAACGAGCCGCTGAGTCTCGTCCCAGGCACCAATTGCGGATCCCTGCCGGGGCCGGTCCCGGGCAAGGCATTGCTTGACGAAAGCTGCCACGGATTTGATCCGGGGGGCCGATCCCGGCTCGCCGGTGGCGCGAACAAATCGCGAATCCGGACTGGGGTTCGAGTCAACCCAGCCGGATTACGCCAGAAAGGTCAAAACGATCGGATATTGAGAAACGCGGTTACACCGCATTAGTGCTCGCTAAACGGCGTCATTTGGCTTATATCATGACGATCGAGCCTTTGGCGTCAAATATATCCCGGTTTCCGAAATAAAAGACGAAAGACGCCGAACGGCCCCGCTCATGCGAGAGCGGCGGTTCGCAAGCGCCGGCAGTGCTGGCCGCGCTTGCCGCGTGCGAACGGGGGTGACCAACCATGCCGGAACATAAATTCCGTCTCGGCCAGAAGGTGCGTCTCAACCGCGGATATCCCTATCGGCTGGTGTCCGAAGGCGCGTACGAGATCGTCCGCCGGATGCCCGACAGCGACGGCGAGTATTCCTACCGCATCAAGAATGCGGGCGAGTCGCACGAACGCGTCGTGAAGGAAAGCGAGATCGAGAAGGCCTGAGCCGGTCCGGCGATCTCACGCGATCCACGCGCGAAAGCGTCACGCAATAGCATCGGGCGGCGGCGCGCCGCCCGACCTATCGTGCCCATGCGCGGCATTTCCGGCTCGCCGCGCCGTCGATCACGGCATTTTTTTCAGATTGCCCAGCATGGTGGCGCAGGCTTCCGCCACGGCGGAGTTGGACGTATCGCTGCCCGGCATCTTGGCCCAGCCACCCTTCTCGATGAAGGCGCCCTGCTGCCACGAGCTGACCTTCTTGAGCTCGGTCATGTTGGCGGCGGCGTCGGCGCTGCGCTCGAACCTGTCGACGCAGATGGGCGCGAGGGCCGCCACCAGCGTCGTGATCGAACTCTTCTGTGCCGTCTCCTTGGCGGTGTTGCCGGTCACCCAGCCGCCCCAATAGAAGCCGATGAACATGGTCGCAACCGCGCCGACGGCGGCGCCCTGAATCAGACGGGTCGGTGCATCGCCTCGAAGAAACAGAGGAAGTTCCATGGCGTCTCCTTTCGCGCGAGATCTCCCGCGGCGAGAACACCGGGAGCCCGGATGGGACCCGGTCATCGAGTTTGATGGAATGCACGGCCGCTTTGAGATGGCGTTTCCGCGGTCGCCATGATGCGCTCTATCGGGGCCGAAGTCGAATAATACCGGTAGCTCCTCAGGGGCGATTTCGCCGCACCCGCGCACGCGGCCTGCCGTTGTCGCGATCGCTTGTTGGGCAGGTCAGCGCTGGTGAATGAATTGCTGACCTTGCTCGACCATTCGATGTGTTGTGGGTGGGCGACAAGCCGGCACTACCCTTGTACCGGTCCCGTGGGTGGCGGTACGGAGCGACCTTGGCCCCTAACTTGCCGCCTTTTTCCGGTCAGCAGCCGTTGCCGACATCCGTTGTGGTCAACGATGAGACTTGGCGCCTTGGCCCTCTTTGAAAGCGCGACCCTGATCAGTCGCCATGATGAGTGAACTCCAACGCCGCGAGCGCCGTCCGATTGGTGATTGCGAGCTTCCGATAGATATGATGCAGATGAACCTTGATTGTGCCATCCGAAATATTCAGCAGGCGTCCCACCTCTTTGTTGGACAATCCTTCGGCTACCAAATGCATGATCTCGCGTTCCCGCTCCGTCAGCACCATCAACACATTTCCATTGATTGCGTTGCCGTTGCCATTCGTGAGCGGAAAGAATCGTCGGCCATCGACAACCCGCCGCAAGCTTTGCACCAGGGCACTCGGCGTCGCATCCTTGAATATCACGCCATATGCTCCCCGCGCGACGGCGGTCAACAGGTCACGATCTTCGGCGAACGCGGTGAGGAAGACGACGCGCGTCGGCAACTGCTCCGAGGTCACGGAAGCGAGGATATCGAGCCCGGGAAGACCGGGCATGAACATGTCGAGAAGAGCGATGTCCGGCGACAAATCCCGGATGGCCTGCATGCACTGCGTACCATCGCAACAGCCCGCAACAACGTTGAAATCGTCATAGGCGCCCAAAAGACTTGTCAGCCCATACACAACTACAGGGTGGGGGTCAGCCACGACGACCTTGACGCTGCACATACATCACTCAACGCTGAGTATGCAGCTGCGCAATTTTTGCGCAACGCAATATCCTGCCCCCGCGGACACGAGTCTACACCAAATGATATATATGAATTTGACATATCCGTGACGTAAATAAGAACCGGGTCACATTTCCCGTGCTTCCCCTGAAAACGGAGGTCACGCTCGGCGCCGCAAGGAAGCGATCGGCTGAAAGCCGATGTCGAGTGAGACCACCTGAAGTTTAGCTTGGGAGACGGGCACCGCAAAAATCGAAGAGGGGCAACGAACGCGCATGGGTAGCGTGAGTTCTGGAGCGTCTTATGCGGCGGCCGACTGCTACCGTCCTCGCCGGGCCAAGCGCCTTGCTGAGAGAAGGTCTGACGCGAATCCTTGACGAAGTGGATTTCCGTGTCACCGCTTCGGCCGCATGCGTTGATGATGGTTTCTTGTTGGCGGTACCGCAAGACAGACCAATCCTGCTCATTATCGATGCGGGTGATGATTTAAGCGCAGTAGTCCCGCAAGTCGCGCTCTTCAAGGAACGGCGCCCTAATGGGCGTGTCGTCATACTTGCCGATCACGACCAGCCGGATGATTTACTCGATGTTTTTCAGGCGGGCGCGAACGCGTACTTCATTAAAATCACGCCTTGTAATGCGCTGGTCAAATATCTCGAGCTCGTGATGCTGGGCGAAACGATTCTGCCGGCCGCAATGTTATCACTCCTTCTCGATCGTACAGATGATCGCGAGGAAAATCACCAGCATGGAGCGCCCGCGCGCGACGTCACGACGTCTCCCGAGGAATATCTGGAGCCTGAAAGCCGCGATATGCCGCGGTTGTCGGAAAGGGAAAGATGCATCTTGCACTACTTGATAGAGGGTGAGTCCAACAAGGTCATCGCGCGCAAGATCGACATTGCCGAAGCTACCGTAAAAGTCCACATCAAGGCGATTCTTCGCAAGATCCGCGTCCAAAACCGTACGCAAGCGGCGATTTGGGCAATGAGCAACGCGTCATACATTTCGACGATAAGCAACGGCTCGGGTGGCCCGGCCAAGCCCGCGGTCGACCCGCCGCTTGTCGCACATCCGCTCCGAAACGACGGATCGGATCGACACGACAAACCTCCTACACGTCTTCTTACCGGATTTCCGAACGGAGATTTGCTGACTGATGGAATCGGTCCGGCCAGCAGGGTAATTGCGGTCCCCCGTCCGCGCAGCCGGGGATGATCGGTGGCTCCGACCCCCGATCGTTGATACGGCGGCGATCGCTCGACCGTCGGCTGTCACCCCGTCGCATTCAGTTTGCGGATCGATCCGAGGGTCCGTTCGCCAACGACGGCAGCCTGTTGGAAGACCCCTTGTTCGGCCAGCCCAGCCAAGCAAGCCAGATCCCGACACCAAGCGCGCCGACAACCGTCAGGCCGAGAACCAAAAGAATGTTCGGGCCGGACGGCGTCATGACTTTCTGAGCCGCAACAAACGATTGTCCGGTCACGCGGCTGGCCATGGCCTCGTTGAACGTCCCCTCACGCAACGCGGTTAGCCGACGCCCCAGGTCTTCGCGCTTCGCCTTACCACTCAAATAGGCAGGATGATGTACCCCATACACCGAGGAAAGCTCGGCCACTTCGCGTTCGGCGGCAGCATATGCCTCGCCCTGCTGTTGCAGCAATTGCCCCCGCAGATACTCAAACGCGACCGCATTGGTGAGCTGAGCGGCCCGCTCCGGATCGGCGGCACTGACCGACACCAAGATCAAATAGGACCTGATGTCGTTCGTGACGCCAATCCGCCGCATCAGTTGTTGCACCGCAAGATCATGGTTCGATGGCTCCGCTTGCTCCAGGCCAAGAGCAGACCGAGCTGTTGAAATAAGTCGCCAAGGGAGCGACTGGTGGGCGAAGCCCGGGTCCTCGCCGAGGGCGAGCTTGGTCACCACGGCACTCGCGGTCGCACGCGAACGGATCACGCGTACCGCGCTGTCCACGAGCGCCGTGGCGTCCACGGAGGCGGTCGGCACGCTCTTTGCGCCGCTAGCCGGCTCCTCGCGAACGAAATTGAGTTGGATCGTGGCTTCGCCTGTGTAGCTCGGGCCGATCAACACCAACGCCACAGATGCAAGAATAAGGGCCCCCGCCAGAATCCCTGCAATCAGCCACTTGCGAGACCACAGAGTCAGAATGGTACCATACACGACCCCTTCATAATGCGACTTCGGGACGACGGCCCCTTTGTTCTCGAACGCTCCCTCCTCGAGCCCAAAAGGCGTTGTCGGTCGGTACATCTCTGGCCTCTGGTGACGGGGCTCGCGTGCCAGTTGCTGCGAACGATCAGCATGGGATCGGCACCTCCCATCTTGCACTGAACGTCGAGTTAAGGGCGATGGAAAAAAAGTGCCACGAGAGGTACTCCCTAAGCTCACAGCCGTATCGTTTCGGACGCGCCGGTGATCGAACGCGCTCCAGATCCGCTGGCCACCAAGCCGCGTTCTGCACCGCGATTCCCAGTGCTTGCCAAAGCCCTCTCTCGACACGCCGGGCCCCAATCTTGTATTGCGCACATCCCGACAAGCACGCGAAAACCGACGCGCGAGCCTATCGGGCTCCTCTGGCGCTCAACACGGCAGGCAGGGTCTCGAGCAGGACGTAGAGGTCGAGCCAGAGCGACCAGTTGCGAATGTAAAATAAGTCTTGCTCCTTTAGAACCTGAAGATCGCCATCGCTTCGCGATGAGACTTGCCACAGTCCAGTGAGGCCAGGCGGAACATTCAATCGAACCCCCTGGAATTGCGCGTCGAAGTGGTTGGCGTGATATGAAGGAAGGGGGCGCGGCCCGACAAGGCTCATATTACCGAGGATGACATTCCAGAGCTGCGGCAATTCGTCGAGACTGAAGCGGCGCATGAAGTTTCCGATGAGCGGCAGCACCCTCGGGTCCTGCGAGAGCTTGAAGAAACGCTGCCATTCGGCACGCGCTTGCGGATCGCGGCTCAAATGCGCTTCGAGACGCTGCTCGGCATCAGCGTACATGGTTCGAAGCTTGAATGTGCGCACCTTGGTTCCATTGCGCCCAAGGCGATCCTGGACATAGAAAGCGCGACCCGGATCGACGAGCTTGATTGCAAGCGCCAGCACCGCCACGACCGGCAAAACGACCAGTATGACGGGAATCGCGACCGCCAGGTCGAACATCCTTTTCAACAGCCGATTGTGCCATAAGCAGAGGTCGCGCCTGATTTCAATGCCGATCACTGCATCGAGCGTTCGCGTGTGTAACCACAAGCTCTGAATATTGTCGATGTCCTTGATCAACACGAATTGGCATGACGGCACACACGTTGGGCATCGCGATGTGACCGCCGCGAGATCGTCAGCGGTAGTAAAAATCGCGACTTCGAAATGAGGCCGAATGGCGCCGAGGTCCTCCGATGTCCCGATCACGGACAATGGCAGCGGCATTTGCTGCGGTCTATCTCCGACGGTCTTGATGAAGCCGATGGGGGTCAATCCCAGCTCCGGCCGGCGTATCAGCAGATGCGCTACTTTTCTACTGTCGTCGCCGCACCCGACCAGGACGGTCGACTCCCCCCATAGGTCGACGTGGATCAACAAGCTCCTCGTCACCGATTCGATGTAATGGCCGAAGAGCAGCAACAAGGTCGCCTCCGAGGACCTGGCGACGATAAAGGCGCCCAGATTTTCGATCTGCAGGGCGCGAAACGAATCGATGGCGATGAAGCACACGATGGCCATCGTCCGTTGCCGAACCCGCTCGTAGGGACTTGGACCGGATCCGGAATAGAGACCCACAACAAAAAGGGCGAGTATGAGAAACGGGGCGCCCACGCGGCTGAAAAGCGGCGTATGCAAACCGGTCAATTTTATGAACAGGTCGCTGGACGTGATGGCGGCCACGGCAGCGCCCAGATCGCCGCAAATCAGGCACATGGCGACGAGAGGCTTTCGAAATTGATAGACCAGGCCGCCGCGGCTTTTCCGGCCGCCAGTGGCAGGTCCCGACGGCCGCGCCTGTTGTAGGAGTCCGCCAGCATCGGCCATCGTCATCGCCCGTGTTCAGGACGTAGCTACCCGGGCAAAAAAGGGCCCGTCCCTCCCGCAATCAACAAGTGCGTGCTTGCGGCAATCTATCCGATAGGAATGCCGAATCTAATTGAAACGACGAAGTAACCCGATTTCTCCTCCGCGTGATGGGATTAGGCGAGCGAACGCAACGTGGCGCAGTCTCGCACCGTTCGTATGTCGAGCACTCGTGATCGATCACGGCGCCGGGATAACCCGTCCCGGCTCTCAATAAAGAACCAGCGCGCCATTCGGCTCGACACCTCTTTGGCGCAGCTCCTCCCATTCGAGGATCGCGTGTCCCCATGCGAAGCGCGCGGGGCCCCCTGTCAGCGGAGCACGATAAACATTGGCGTCGAAGACGTTGTTGCCGTCTGTGATAATCGTGAAGTTCTCGTCGCCGAGCTTGGTATCTGAGGCGCCGCCGGCGCAGGGCGCGCCTTCGAAAGTCGTCTCGTTGCGGCGAACTGTATTGTTGCGCGTTTTGTACGTCCCGCCGCCCTTCATTGGGCGACCCTGGTCGATCAGCATGATCCCGCATCCCCCCGCGCTGACCGTAACTACGTTGCCGTAGACCTCGACATCCTGGGATGCGGCGACCAGAATATCGGGACCCCATAGCCACTTGCGGTGACCATTTCCATTGTGGCGGACGATATTGTTGCGAATGGCCGCATTGAACGATATCTCGTGAAATATTCCGGCATCCTGGTTTCTCTCGACGAGATTATCTTCGTAGAGGACGTTGCGGCAATTGATGTCGCACCACAATCCAGAGCCGTTGTTGTCATAAACGTGATTGCCGCGAAGGACGACGCCGTCACTGAGGGCTAACTTCACGCCGCCGGCTTCCCAGTTGAAATTGAAACCCCGCGTGTTGTTTGCCCAGATCCGATTGTTTTCAATCAGAATGTCTCGGCCCACGCCTCCGATGCCGATCTGGCCGTTGTGGTGAATGTCGTTGTCATGCACGCGACCGCCGGTGCCGACCGTAAGTCCGCCGCCACTGTTCAATCGCACCTCGCAATTCTCCACGGTCCAGCCAACGGCACCCATGCCCTCTATTGCTCCCTTTTGAGCGATGCTTCCATATTTCTCGACGATCACGTTGCTGATCAGCACGTCCGGCGCCCCACCGCCGAACGCGAAGGCCGCTACCGTGAACTCGACCTTGCGGCCGGTTGGATCATCGACGAAGTAGAGGCGTCGGCCGGCGTAGTCATGATAGAATTGGCCGGCTTGGATGCTCTCCTTGCTTAGCACTTGAGTGAGGGGATTATCGTCGATGAAGAAGCTTTCCGGATGCGCGCAGGCAGGACTCGTTTTGGCGCAGTTACCATGTGGGCGGCCATGCTGCTCTTGTCCGCTTGCAACCCAATAGGGCCCTTCGCGGCTGAATGCCGTGAGCAGCCGGCTGCCGTTCAGAATGGCGCGACCCTCGCCGTAAAAGTGCTGACCTCGTTTCGGGCGGATAACTTGTAGCCTGTAGACCCCGTTCCTCAGGCAGAATGCGGCGTTGTCGCCGGCGCGATCGAGAGCGTCTTGAATCGAGGAGTCCGGCTCCACCGCGAGACTACCGGACGGACAGGGTTTATCGGCCACGCCCGGGGCGACCGAAGGCACGGCCGCCGGACAGCCCGGCAACGTCATCCAGAGGGTCGCCAGCGAAGTCGCCGCTCCGACCACAAACGATCGCATTCTTATCCCTCTATCGTGGGGCATCTCGCGGCTGACAGCGATAGACCATTACCGATCCGATGCCGAAGCCCATCAGGCACCAGAACCATATGCCCTGCACCGGGCCCGATAGCGCCACGTCGAATGCGGCATTGATGATGATGGACATGACGTAACAGGTGATGAAGAGGAACAGGCCGGCCCACTCGCGGTCTCCGCGCCGGCGAGCGATCCACATCGCCCGCATCAGCATCCACATCCAAGAGGCGACGACGGCCAACCACAGCACCTCGCCGGGAACCCCGGCACGTGCGAGCATCGTCATGATCACGTTGTGTGGCTCCCGCAGCGGCGCGTGATCGCGGTTCGTGCCGTCGCGAAAACCGTCCGCGTCGGCGAGATTCAATCCAAAACCCCGACCGGTCCAGAAATTTGGCCCGAACACGGTATCGTTGACGATCATGGTCCACCATTGAAAGCGCCACTCCTTCGTCCCTTCGGTCTGCCTATCCCCCGGACCCACGATGCTTACGGCGTTCTCAGCGATCTGCCGCGTGCTCAGCGAACGCTCGCTCGTCGATCGCGGTTCTCGGTAGTCCCTGGTGAGGCTCGTCTCGAGGGTATAGGCGGCAAAAAAGACCGCGAGGCCGACCGCCCCAATGGCCGCCAGCTTGCGCGCGTGACCGGACACAACTGCCGCGAAGATGACGGGAACGGCAGCGGCGAGGATCGCACCCCTGCTCTGCACGGAGATCATCGGCAAAGTCGCAACCACCGAGACGACGCCGACAAAACGCATCTTGCGCAATCCGACGAGCGTAAACACCATCGCTCCGACGAGATGCGTTGCCACTTCGCCGGGTTGAAGGAGGAGCATATAGATGTTGACTGCCGGCCAGCGTGGAATGCTGGTCTGCATGTACCGGCTGATTGCAAACAGAAATGGCACGGCCGGAAGATAGACCGTCAGGAAAACACCATAGTAACGGATGATCGTATTGATGCGGCTGGGCTTCTCCAGAAGAAGCGCGATAATGATAAAGGCGAAAGCCCCATACATGACGACGACGCTGTCGCGCAGCGCATCGAACCCGTACGCGCCCACGAAGGGCAGCGTGCGCACGAGCACCCACAACATGGCCACCGCGAGCAAAAAGCTCGGCAGGGACGCAAGCGTGGCGATGAGACAGCCCGTGCGCAAATAGACTATGGCTCCGCTTATCAGCGCGATCTCACCTACGAAAATGGGCGGGACACCGAGATAGGCAAAGCCCTTGCCATTCATCGCATATCCGAACAGAACCACCGAAAGAAGCAGCAGATAACGGTCGCCCCACTGGCCCGGTCGTGGAATGCTCGAAACGTATGCCATGGATCGTCCAACCGAAACCGGATCAAGCCGCGCAGCTCCGCCCCGATCGCGGCGACGGCATGCGCCGCTACCGCGGAACCACGTCGATCAGATTCGCTATTCCCGTTCCCCCTTGAGGGGGTTGCCAAGCAGGTTGTGTGACCGACGCGCTCTGTCGCGACGTCTCCCGCGGAAGCAGTCTTTTGACTTCTACGATATCCCCAGGCTCGAGAGCCGTCGTCTCGGTTGCCTCGAAGACGGCGCTCTGTCCATTTCGGGTCCGCGTGACGGCGATCGAGCGCCTGACCGCGACGTTGATCACACCGCCCGCGTATTGGAGTTTGACGTCGCGGATTTCGCGCGCTGACGGCAGCGTGGCCTCCAGCTCGTTGAGCCGCTCGCGCGCCTCGCGCAGTTCGACCACCGCCTGCTTTTTGAAAGACGCCTCGGCATCCTGAATTTTGAGGTCCAACTCCCCTGAGGCTATCTGCAGCCGGGAGACCTCGGCCATCAATCTCCAGACGTTCATTTCCTGGCTCGCCTCGCTGACCTTGAGCTGAAAGCCGACATTCTGGGTTGCCAATCCCTGTTTGACGAGTCGATCGATGCGATCGGTCTCCTGTTTGATCGCCTCAAGCTGCTTGGTTCCCGCCGCAATTTGTTGGTTTTCAGCTTCGATCTCTTTTTCGAGGCGGGGCTTTTGCGCACGCATCAACTCGAGCTGGCTTCGCAAGATGGCCCCCTGCGCCTCGAAGACGTCCTTTTCGTTCGCGACGATGCCGGGAATGTCTTTATTTTCCGTCGCTCCGGATGGGGTCGGCGGAGAGAAGGTGCTCAGGCCGTCGCGTTGCGCTTCAAGGCGCGCCCGTCGGATCAGCAATGTTTGTTTTTGGAATGTCAGCTGGCGAACGCGCTCGTCAGCCAGAAGAAACTCGGTGACCGCGGTGTTTTGAAGGGGTTCGGCAAGCCCAAATCCGCCGGCAAGAGCGACCGCGCTCTGCGCGGTGCTGCCGTACCGAAACGGATAGGCGCCGGGCGTGCGTACATCGCCGAGGACATACAGCGGTCGTAATTCGCTGACCCGCACGCTTACCGACGGTTGCCGAAGAATTCCATCGGCCAGCCGATCGCGAATAAATTGCTGGCATTCGAGTATGGTCAGACCCCTGACGGCAAGCGGCTCGAGAAAAGGCAAAACAATATTGCCCGCGTTGTCGATGAGCATGTCCCCTGACAGGTCCGGCTGGCCGAAAATCGTCACGGTGATCCGATCGCCGGGTGCGAGTTTGTAGGCAGCGCTGTCCCCGATGGGGTCGGCGAGAAGCGGAGCCGAGAACGCAAGACCACCGATAAGAGCCGCGATTCGTGCGCAACCGAAGAAAAGGCCGGCGGCGAAGAACCGCGACCCCACTATCGGAATCCAAATGCTTTCCATGGCCCTTCCGCTCGGGCTCGCATTTTTGGACATGTGTCCGCTCACGTCCGGCCGGGCAGGTCTCCGCCACAGCACCGGACAGTACACGGGCGTTCCCATGATCGGCCAAGAATACAACGGCTACGGATCCCCCTCGTTGTGAGTACCTATGAAGGTCGGCTCGTTTTTGATGTCGTGCTGCCGCTTGCACGACGCCTTTTTCGTCTCACGCCCGTGACCTCTATCGGCCGCCGTCAATCGTTGCGCCGGACGGGGATCGGCCCTTCTCTGCGATTTACGCGCGTGGCGCGGGCGGCATTTGAGCGTTCGGCCAACGTGGCCGTCGCCGTCGGGCGCGACGGGCCGAGACACCAGGCGCGTCCATTACGACTCTATGGGTAACTCCAATGTGCCAATGGCCGGGTCGTTTTCACACTCCGCCGTGCGGATGCCACCCGTGCTGCCACCTATGCGCAGCTTTTCTTTTCGACCGTGCCGGTCACAATCGCCATGACCAACATCGACGGGAGACGAAGATGAAAAAGCGCGCTCTTGTGACCGGCGGCGCTGGCTTTTTGGGTTCGCATTTGTGCGCCCGATTGTTGCAACAGGAATGCGACGTTCTTTGCGTCGACAACTATTTTACAGGAACGCGCCGCAATATCGAACCACTTCTAGATCGGCCGAGTTTCGATGTCATGCGGCACGACGTGAACTTTCCTCTCTACGTCGAGGTCGACGAGATTTATAATCTCGCGTGCCCGGCATCGCCGATCCATTATCAGCACGACCCTATCCAGACGACCAAGACGAGCGTGCTCGGCGCCATCAACATGCTTGGACTTGCCAAGCGCCTGCACGCACCCATCTTGCAAGCCTCCACGAGCGAAATCTACGGCGATCCCGAAATTCATCCGCAGACGGAGGATTACCGCGGTCTCGTAAATCCGACGGGGCCGCGTGCTTGCTACGATGAAGGCAAGCGTTGCGCCGAGACCCTGTTCTACGATTACCGGCGCCAGCACCAGATGGTCATCAGGGTCGCACGTCTCTTCAATACCTATGGCCCGAACATGCATCCGCAAGATGGGCGCGTTGTGTCCAGTTTCATCGTCCAGGCTCTGACCAACCAGCCGATCACCATCTACGGCTCGGGATCGCAGACGCGATCATTCTGCTACGTCGACGATATGATCGACGCTTTGACCCGCTTGATGAACGTCGAGGGCGATATCGAAGGCGCAATCAATCTCGGTAATCCGTTCGAGGTCACGATCAGGGAATTGGCCCAGCTCGTCATCTCTCTCGTAGGTTCACGCTCGCAGCTCGAGTTCCGATCACTGCCGCAGGACGACCCCCGCCAGCGCTGTCCGGATATCACGCGGGCCAAGCAACTCTTGCACTGGTCGCCCAAGGTCGATCTGAAGGAGGGTCTCACTCGGACCATTGCCTATTTCGACGCGCTGCTGACGAGTCCCACCGAAGCGAAAAAGCTCGTCTGGAAAGCGGGACTGTGAGCGACCGCGAGGTGCGCCAGGACGGTAGAGCCGACATTCTTGGCGTCCGCGTCAGCTGCATCAACATGGCCGACGCGGTCGCCACGATCGAGCGCTGGATTTGCGAGCGGCGGCAGAACTTCGTGTGCGTGAGAGATGCGCATGGCATCATGGCCAGCCGCCGGAACCAGCGGTTGCGGGAGATTCACCAGGAGGCCGGCATGGTGACCCCCGACGGGGTACCGCTCGTGTGGTTTCTGCGGCTCTCGGGCCATCGCCATGTTGAGCGCGTCTACGGTCCCGATCTGATGCGAACGATGACGGGCGTTTCGAGTCAGCGCGGTTATCGACAATTCTATTACGGCGGCGCGGAAGGCGTAGCCGAAACATTGAAGCAGATCCTGGCCTCCGCGCATCCCGCGCTCGAGGTGGTCGGTACGCTGTGTCCACCGTTCCGCGAACTGACGTCCGAGGAGGACCAAGCGGTCGTCGATGCCATCAATGCCGCGCGGCCGCACATCGTATGGGTGGGACTTGGGACGCCAAAGCAGGAACACTGGATGGCGGACCACCTCGGCCGCATTGACGCTCCGGTCATGGTCGGAGTTGGTGCCGCATTCGATTTTCTGGCCGGAACGAAGCGGCAAGCGCCCCTGTGGATGCAGCGAAGCGGGCTTGAGTGGGTGTTTCGGCTCTGCTCGGAGCCGCGGCGCTTGTGGCGTCGCTATGCCTACGCAGTGCCAGGCTTCGCGTTTCTGGCGACCGGCGCATTGCTGCGTCGCATGTTGCGCTCCCCTCCCCGCGCCCTCTCGGACGCAGCGGCCCGCAAGTAGGTTGTTCCAAATGTCGTCAGCGTCGTAAGGACGATTCAGGTGAGAACCCCCAATGCGACGCCCGTTTCCATCGCCGGCCGAGCGGCCGAAAGCGATACGGCGACGGGAAAATCGCCGGTGTTGCCTCGCGCGCAGGGAACGATTGCCTTGGCCGCCAACGCGAGTACGGCCGAGCCAAAGAAAAAATGGGCGCGGACCAAGGTTGTGGAGATCGTGTCGGGGACCCATGCGCTGGCGCTCGCAGATCAGGCGGTGGTCAGCGGTACCAGCTTTTTGACGACGGTTCTTGTCGGCCGCTGGGTTGAACCGAGCGCTCTCGGTGCGTATTCGATCGCGATCTCACTGCTCTTTTCATTGTGGTGTGTTCAGGAATCCCTGATCTCATTTCCGTACACGGTCCAGCGACACCACGCGTACGGAATGCCGGCGGAATACGCCGGCAGCTCTCTGGCCCACAACTGCCAATTGTCGGTGCTCGCGGCAGTCGCTCTGGCGATAGGCGCTGTCGCCCTCTCCGCCGGCCATGCGGTACCCGACCTGGTGGCCGCCATCTGGGTGCTGGCGGGAGTGGTGCCGTTCGTGCTGCTGCGCGAATTCGCTCGACGGTTTGCCTTCGCCCATATGCGCCTGGGACAGGCTCTGCGACTGGATCTGGCCGTGGCTGCAATGCAGATCACCGGACTTTGCCTGTTGGAGTGGACCGGACGGATGTCCGCCGCAGGAGCATGTGCGGCGCTGGGGGCGGCGTGCGGTCTGGCCGCCATTGTCTGGCTGCAGCTTCCTCGTGCCGACTTCATCATTCGCGGCGTCCATGTGTGGCAGACCATGAAGCAGAGCTGGATGCTGGGGAAATGGCTTCTCGCCGGCCAATTCACAATGTGGGTGCGAGCCTACGTCGCCTACTGGCTCTTGGCGTGGGTCGCGGGCACCGCGACGACAGGCGTGTACGCGGCGTCCATCAGCATCGTGTCGTTTGCAAACCCCTTGGTCCTGGGGTTCAGCAATCTTCTAGCCCCGCAAGCTGCGTTGGCGTTGTCAGAGGGCGGTGGGGCGAGATTGCTGCGCGAGACGATTCGGGATGCGCTACTGATCAGCTCGATCATGGGCGTCTTCTGCATTGTGATCCTGTTCACGGGCGAAGACATCATGCGACTGCTTTACCCCAGCAAAGAGTACGAAGGCCAGGGAGACACTCTCACGGTGCTCGCCTTTGCGTTACTGGCATTCGCCGTGGCAATGCCGCCGACAAACGCCCTGGCAAGCCTTCAACGGCCTCAAGGGATTTTTTGGAATGCTCTCATCGCACTCTTGCTGACTTTAGTCTTCGTTCTTTACCTGGTCCAGCAGTGGGGCGTCATTGGAGCCGCCTACGGATTATTGGTCGGCAATGTGGCCAATTCGGTCGGGCGCTGGATAGCTTTCTTGAGATGCGTGCTGAAGAACGATCCAACGGCGAGACCGGCGGGACGTCCGCCTGATGCGGTGTCCGCGAGCATAGAACAGGTGGTCCAACAGCTGACTCAAAACGCCAAAGGCGGCGGCTGGACCGTCGAGACGCTCGGCGAAGGATTTGAGGCCCATGTCTGCGCCGTCCGCTCGCAAAACCGACGGCCGATCTGGCAAACGCATCGCGCCTTGGTGATCAAGCTGTTCAAGCCGACAACACCGAACTTCGAATGGGTTCGCGAGCAATTTGAATGTCTGTCCCGACTGAATGAAGCGGTGGATGGCCGTATCATTTATGGCTGGAGGATATTCGCTCCGGCACCGTTGTACCTGTCCGGATTGCCGCTCGCGCTGGTGATGACCGCGGTGCCGGGAAAAACCCTCGAGTGCTGCCTGCAAACCGGCGAAGACGTGAGCCCCGACGTCCTGGAGTCCGCCCCGCGCGCAATCGCCGCTGCGATGAAAGGATACTGGTCGTCGGGGCGACCATACGGAGAGCTTAATCTTCGCAACATGCTGTGCGACATGGCGAAAAGAGAGATCTCGTTCATCGATTCGGGAGTGCGGGAAAAATCTCAGCTGTTTACCGAGACGACCAGACGTTGGTCCCCGGTCGCCCGCGACCTTGCGTATTTATTGTTCGAGGCGGGGACCACCATGACGATCGGCAATCGCGGTGCCCGCAGACGCAAGCAGATATTTACCGATCGGATGCTGCGCGCCTTCATCGAGACGGCGGATTCGTTCGAAGGGAAACGTCTGTTGTTGACCGAAATCGAAGCATGCGTCGACGCCCGTCTCAAGACGCTTGAGCCGTCATGGTCGCTGCGCGGACTATGGCAACTCCTCGTCAAAAAGGTCGCCGTTCATCGGATCGATGGAATGCTTCGCAGGCTGCAGGCTGGATTAGTGGAGAGGTACTCGTGACACAGGCCGTTCGCATGCAGCCGAGTTTCGGAGCGCGAATCATCGGACGCCTCGTGCGCGACGTCAAAAGCGTGTTCGGGGTAGAGTCCTATTTGCTAAATGAGGATCGCCACGTCTTGGAGCAGGTCATCTTCCCCTATTTTCTTTGCCGGAAACAATATCAGAACGTGCTCTTCGTCGGCTGCCATTGGTACACGAAAGGTTACAACAGGTACTTCGTGGAACGGAAGAACTATTGGACGATCGATATCGATCCGCGAAAGATAAAATATGGCGCAAGGCAGCACGTCGTCGACGGGATGCAAAATCTCACGCGCCACTTTCACGCCGGCACGCTCGATTTGATTTTGTGCAATGGCGTCTTCGGTTGGGGCCTGGATGCGCGCGAAGACGTCGAGAATGGGTTCCAGGCATCCTTCGATTGCCTCCGCGAGGACGGAGCCCTGGTCGTCGGCTGGGATGACGTTGATGAGCGTCGCCCGTTTCCTCTCGAGGAGTGCATCAGTTTGCGCCGTTTCGCGCCCATGCACTTCGCGCCGCTGGCCACGGCGAGGTACGTGACCGACACATCCTATCGTCATACCTTTGATTTCTATGAGAAAAAACGGAGGAACGTCGCCGAAGAGGGATCGACATGAAGGCGCTGGCATATGCGACGACGAGCTGGGACGACGGGCACCCGTTGGATCTTCGGGTGGCGGAGCTACTGGCGGCGCACGGTGTGCGCGGTACTTTTTACGTGCCAATGCGTGCGGAGAGGGAGACAATGTCGGCGGCGCAGACACGGCGCCTCGGCGCCCTCTTCGAAATTGGCGCCCACACCCTCAATCATGTCGTCCTAACCCGCACAACCGATCAACAGGCGTGGCAGGAGATTGCCGGCTCAAAGGCCTGGGTCGAAGACATCACCGGTGTGCCATGCCGCATGTTTTGCCCGCCGAAGGGCAAGTACTCCGCCCGACACATCGAGATGATTCGAGAAGCAGGCTACTTCGGCGTGCGCAGCGTCGAAATGCTTTCCCTGGATTTTCCGCGCCCGACGGCCGGGCTCGCGCTGATGCCGACGAGTGCTCAGGCTTTCCCACACGGGCCGCTGGCTCTCGCCAGAAACGCGATAAAACGCAAGGCTTTCGACAACCTCTGGCGGCTCGCCGTTCAGGGTCGAATGGTCGCCTGGCCGAAGCTGGCCCGCTCCCTGTTTCGCCGGTGCCTCGAGCGCGGCGGCGTCTTCCACCTGTGGGGCCATTCATGGGAGGTGCAACAAGCGGATCAGTGGCAACATCTGGATGACATTCTTCGACTTATGAGCCGGTTTGCATATGAGGCCGCTTTCCTTGCCAACGGCGAGGTTTGTCGGCGATTTCTGCCGCGGATGGAGCCGGTCGATGGAACTGCGGTGAAGGAAAGCGCCGTCGAGGCCAACTAGCGGAGAGTGGCGCAGTGCAGATCGCTTTGCTCCGCTCACAGCCGGTCTAGCTCGTCTCGACGTGCTCTAAGCGGGAAAACTCGCCCAATGAAGGTCGTGGTCGCACATAACTTTTACAAGCAGCCGGGCGGCGAAGATCAGTGCGTGGCGGCCGAGGTGGCGATGCTCAGAGCACGCGGCCACGACGTGACGGAGTATTACCTGCGCAACGATTCGATCGATGCGATGAGCGGACTGCAGCTCGCCTCGCGAATGATGTGGAGCCGGCCGGCGGTTCGTGAGCTACGGCAGATACTCCGTGCGCGTCGACCGCAGATTGTCCATTTCCATAACACATTTCCTCTGATTTCCCCCGCCGCCTACTATGCGGCTCGAGCGGAAAATGCTCGCGTCGTCCAAACTTTGCATAATTTTCGTTTGTGCTGTCCCAACGCCCTCCTCTTTCGCGACGGTTCCGTCTGTGAGGATTGTCTGGGAAAGGCGATCCCTTGGCGGGGCGTCGCGCACAAATGCTACCGGGACGACTACGTGGCGAGTGCGGCGGTGGCCGCGATGCTGACGATGCACCGCGCGCTCGGCACATGGCGGAATGCCGTCGACACATATATCGCCCTCACCAAATTCGGGCGGCGCAAGCTAATCGAAGGCGGCCTGCCTGCCGGCAAGATCGCCGTCAAACCCAATTTCGCCTTCCCCGATCCCGGTCCGGGCTCGGGGAATGGCGGCTATGCCATCTACGTGGGACGGCTATCGGCCGAAAAGGGCGTGAAGACGCTTCTCAAAGCGTGGCGATATCTTGGGAACGTCTTGCCGTTGAAGCTCATCGGCGATGGCCCGATGGCAGCAGCCGTGACGGAGGCCGCCGCGGAGAACGCCTCCATCCAATGGTTGGGAAGCATGCCGCTCGAAGCGGTTTACGATCTGCTCGGCGAAGCGGCAGTTCTGGTACTCCCGTCTCAATGTTACGAGGCGTTTGCTCGGGTCATCATCGAAGCTTTCGCCAAGGGCACGCCCGTGATCGCCTCGAAATTGGGAGCGATGGCCGAGATCGTCGACGATGGGCACACCGGGATGTTCTTCGAACCGGGCGATCCGCCGGATCTCGCCGCGAAAGTCCGAAGCATCATCGCAGACCCGCTCAAGTTGAAGTGCATGCGGCAGGCAGCTCGCCGGACATTCGACCGAAACTTCACGGCCGACGCGAACCACACGATTCTCATGACAATTTACGATGGTGCGATGCGAGCTGGCTCGCGGCCTGAGCTGCAAAATTGAATTTCCGGGTGGCGACATGACACGTTCAGGAGGGCACGATGCTCGCCGCAGTAACGCCGATCTCCACGGACGAGGTGCCCGGGCGGCAGGAGATGCTCCCGGCCGAGGCGGACTTCTATTCGTATTACGATTGGTGTCTCGATCCGCACCTCACTATTGGCGAAGTGACCGATCACCTCCGGGGTGAGATCGATAGACTGAACATCGTGCCGGAGGGCTGGCAGACCGGAGAGGTCGCAACGAATGTGTTCCTGCTGTCCTGCGCGGTGCTGAACAGCGTTGATGAATATTTGCGCGGGCCGACGCTGCGGATGCCGCGGCAGTTAGCGGCAAGGCGCCTCGGGCGCCGGGCCAGATGGATGGCGGAAAAAACTGTTGGACGATTTCGCCAGCGGAACCGGGCGCAGGTGCACCGCTGGAAGGAGCGCTGGCAGGCCGGTCTGGACGATTTTCTTGCGGTTTTCGCATTAGGAACCCTCGACCGGGCTTCCTTCGTCAAGAGGGGCAGCCGTTTGGCGGAGTTGTTGGGGTCGCCGTTGCCGTCCGATTTGCAGGCCGAGCACATCGGTGTTCCGTCTGCATTCGGGCGGCTTGACGTGACGCATTTCGATATCCTGGCGCTCGGTCGGCGCTTTGCGGAACGCTTTCCTGATCGCTCGCAACCGATCCTCGTTTTGGGGGTCCGAACGGGGGGCACCTACTTTGCGGCGCTGCTGCGAGCCTTCTTCAAAGCTGAAGGCTATCGGACGGTCTCCTCGCTGACCGTGCAAGTAAACAAAGGCGCGGGACAGTGGGAACGCAGCGAGTTGAAGCGATACGCCGGTCGGAAATACACGGCGGTGATCGTGGATGACCCACCGTCCACGGGGAGCGCCGTTATGCTCGCGTTCGACATTGCGTGCCTGGCGGGATTTTCGTCCGACAGGATCGTGGTCCTTGTCCCAACGGACCCCGCGAGACGCGATTGGTTCAAGTCCCTGCCCATCCGCCTTCTGGTCGCGTTGGAACCCGAACAATGGCTCAAGCACCAGCTGTTCGATCCAAGAGCGGTGGAAAGCCAATTGGCGGAGTATTTCCGGCCGCTCAATTTTGTTGATGTGACAGTCGTCACCAGTCGTCGCGCCGACGACCTCAACGCTTGCCTGCAGAGCAGCATGCGTGGGGCCCGTCTCAAGCGCATCTATGAAGTTCGACTGCGGCTGGCTCGAGGGCAAACGGAAACCCGCTATATCCTGGCCAAGAGTGTTGGCTGGGGCTGGCTCGGTTACCATGCTTTTCTTGCCGGCCGTCGGCTTTCAGAGTTCGTGCCGCCGATCCTCGGCCTGCGCGACGGCATCCTCTATATGGAATGGATTCCGCAGCGTGCGCTTCCCAACGGCGGACGTTCGGAACGTAATTTATGGATCGAGACGTCGGCCTCTTATGTGGCTGCCAGAGCGCGCACCTTGAGGCTCTCAGAGGTCAAAACCGGAGGCAGAGCTCCACAGCAACATGAAAACGGCCTTCGTCTTTTGGAGAGGGTGCTCAGCAAGGCTTACGGCCGGTTTCCAACAGACCTGCTGATGTGGTCGCGCGTTCGGACGCGGCTGCGGCAACTCCCTTGCCCATACCCGACGCTCATCGATGCCAAGATGCGGCGCGTCGAATGGATCGTCGGCGCCTCCGGGCTGCTGAAGACCGACTTCGAGCATCACGGCATGGGCAAGGCAGAGCTTAACGTGAAGGATCCTGCTTACGACCTCGCCGATATCATTCTCAGTCTCGCACTTTCCCCTGAGGAGGAGACCAAACTCGTCCGAAGTTACGCCCGGGCGTCCGGAGATAGCGACATAGAGCAACGGCTGTTCATTAACAAACTGCTTGCCGGCTTTTGGGCGATGGAGCTGGCTCAAGATCATCTCTTCAGCGAGCCGCAGACCATGGGCGAGCAGCAGGAAATTCACCAGCGATTCATGAGCGCCTGGCATTTCCTGACGGTGCATACGGCGCGGTTCTGCGGAAGCTACTGCCGGCCGCAACAGGAGGCGCGTTGGCGTTCACCGCTCCTCGCACTCGATATCGATGGCGTCCTGGATCGCCGAATATTTGGATATCCTTGCACCACCGCGGCGGGGATCGAGGCTCTTTCGCTGCTGTCCGGCAACGGAGTTTCAATGGCGTTGAACACAGCCCGCTCGATTGCCGAAGTGAAGGAATACTGCCACGCCTACGGCTTGGCCGGAGGCGTGGCTGAACATGGGGGCTGTCTATGGGACGCCGTAGTTCAGCGCGAGCAGGTACTCGTCAGCCCCGAAGCAATGAGGCAGCTGGAGGAACTCAAAAGAAACCTGCAGCGGCTTCCCGGGGTGTTCGTCGACGATCGCCACCAATTCTCGATTCGGGCATTCACCTATGACGATGAGCCGCGGAGCATGTTCTCACGACTGGTGAGGTCCGTTCGCTCGTTCAGCGTTGGGCGTGGTATGCCGACCCCACTTCCCACACTTGTCATGAATCATTTGATGACGGCCTTGCAACTCGATCGGCTTTCTTTCCATCACACGATGATCGACACCACGATTGTGGCCAAGGACGTCAATAAAGGGACAGGCTTGCTGGCCCTGCGCAACTGGGTGTTGGGAGCCGATGCCGAGACAATTGCCGTGGGTGACTCGGAAGCGGATTTGCCGATGTTTCGCGTAGCCACACGCAGTTATGCGCCAGCCCAAATCGGGTGTGCCCAAGAAGCCCGATTGCTCGGTTGCCAGATATCGCGGCACCGTTACCAGCGAGGGCTCCTCGATATCGCACGCACTCTCACTCACCCGGACGGGCAGCGGGGCGAACGCTGGGCGGAGGGGAAAGCGATCGGACCAGGCCGCGGATGCCTGTTCCTGGAATTGTTGCAGGCTGCGGATGGGATCCGGGTCGGGAGTTTGATTGGTGCGCTTTTCGATCCCGCCAACTTGCTAACGCTTGTGCGTTAACGGCCGTCGAGCGTGTGGAACGTGGTCTCATGGATGTCGGTGACCAAGTGCCGCGCGCCCTTGGCCGTCGCATTGCAGGTCGGAAGCCCGCAACACCTGATCGCATCTGCCGACTGTCATGATGCCGGGTGCAGGGCGTCTCTTTGAAATACCGACGCCGGCGTTCCGTAGCTCTGCGACCCACAACGAATTGTCGTTTGAAATTTTGGTCGGAGCGGCAGGATTTGAACCTGCGACCCCCTCGTCCCGAACGAGTTTGACCGCTGACCGCTGAAATACTCAATCATTTCAGGCGAGCTTGACGAAGTTCTATCCTCCCTGTTCATGTTTGGTTGCGAAATATCTGTCGCGTTTCTGTCGGGGCAGACTGAGAGCGTTCACGGCGTTCGCCTGATGGTCACGGTGATGATGCCCGTAGACATCCTCGAAAACCTCGCGCGTGACGCCGAAGAATCCGCAAATTTCGTGCACCGGGACGCCACTCTGCGCCTGCCAAGCGATGGCGGTGTGCCGCAACGCGTGCGGTGTCACGTCCTTGCCGAGCCCCGCCGCCTTCACAACGGCCCGGAAGCCCTTGTTGATCCGTTTAACGGATCGCGACTCCCACTCGATCAGGAGGGCTGCACATCCACGCGCGATGGAGTCGACCGGGTGGCCGGGAATGGTCCCGCCGATCCGATCTGGCCGTCAGTGAACTGGCGGTGCCTGCGATGGCTGCCGCGGCGGCGTCGGCAGCACGGACTTGCGCGCCGGGACAGCGGCTGGCCGCGGCGGAGGCGCTGAGATCTTGTTGAGGATGTCCTGCTCGGAGGCCTGGAGCTTGGCAATGTCGCCCGCCATCTGCTGCTGGCCGGAGGCGAGCTGCGCGGCCATCCGGTCGACGTCTTGCCGCACGGAGGCGAGACCGAGCGACATCTTATTGAGCTCCTGCGGGTCGATCGATGGGGCGGGTGCCGGGGATGCGACGGCGGCGGACGCGTTCTGTGCGCCGGGAGAAGACGGCGCGGCTTGCGGCGCAACCCAGCCGAGCTGCTCTGGGTACGCGGTCGCGATGATCTGCCGCGCCTCGTCGCCGTAGGACTGCCAGGCCAAGGTGCCGCCGATGCCGATGCCGAGCGTGATCAGGAAGCGGACGAAGGCGCTCAAGGCTCGCTTGCCGAGCGACGGCCGCTTGCTCGAGAACCGGTTATTTTTTGCATCGGCCGGGCTGAGCTTAACCGCGGTGGGAAAGTGGTCTTCAAAGAACTCCGCTTGTGTCGGGGGGCTAAGCGTGGAAGTCATCGGCTACCTCCCTCACTTCCGGTTGGTTTAACACAACAGGCCATCATCCTGCGACTAGAGGAAGGCGGGAGGAGAGCAGCCGTGTGGCAGAGATTGGCCCTTAGCAGACGCTGCATCGCAGCTTTGATCATCTGCGGTAACCCTGATTTCTCAATCGCCCAGCCCATGGGGACGAAGTGCGCAAACGGATTCCGGAACTCCGCATGCAAGCGCCGGATTTTTTCGACTTGTTCTTCTGGCGCTTCGAGCAGGTGTTGCGACACACGTCGGTCCAGAAGGTCCTCGAAATCTGCCAAGCGTTCTTGTGGATACGCGCTGCCGCCTTCACCGCTCTGCCACCAAGCAAGCACCTTTTTTGCGGATTTCTTGCTCATGACCGACGTTCGCGACGTATCTTGGAGGGCACATACGAGCGCGCCCTGCAGCGCACTGTGAGCGCCAATGATCGCTCATTTCCATAGTAACGGGGTCTCACGCACGACCGGCAGAATGAGTTTCAAGAGTTCGAGCGACGAGAGAACATCCGCGCGCTCATCGAAGTCCAGATAATCGCTTTTGTCTGACACGATTAACGTTCTTTTCTTGTGCGTTTGCGCCGACAGATTGCCTACGGAAAGCACGACCGATCACGCGCGGAATCCCAAACCTGCCGGCCAACCTGTCGGTCTAGTGGTTGTGATGTGGGCTAAGTGTTGGTCGGAGTGGCAGGATTTGAACCTGCGACCCCCTCGTCCCGAACGAGGTGCTCTACCAGGCTGAGCCACACTCCGATAACGCTGGTGGGGCGCTATATAGCCAAGGGTTCCGGGGGCCGCAAGCACGATGGCGGAGCCCCTTCCGGAGTGCTAGGAAGCGCTGCCAAACCGGCGCAACAAAGCCAGAAAACCGTTTGATCCGCCTGCAAATCCAAGGTTGACACCGTGGCCCATGAGACCCTGCGGCTCGCCGAATATGCCGCCAAGCTGCGCTACCAGGACGTGCCCGCCGACGTCGTTCAGCGCGCCAAGGACACCATCACGGACGCGGTCGGAACGATCGTGTTCGGCTACGACCTGCCCTGGAGCCGGATCATCGTGGCGCATGCGCGGCGCTCGGGGCCGGGCGGCAAGAGCCGCATCCTCGGGCTCGGCGGGCCGCTGGTGCAGGCGCCGTCGGCCGCCTTCGCCAATGGGGCGCTCGCCCATGCGTTCGAGCTCGACAACCTCACCAAGCCCGGCTCGGGCGTGCATCCGGGCGCGATCCTGCTCTCGGCCGGCCTCGCGATCGCGCAGGAGCGCGGCCTCACGGGCCGCGATCTCCTCACCGCCTTCATCGCCGGCTCCGAGGTGATGATCCGCATCGGGCGCGCCACCAAGCACACCAACGAGGCGCGCGGCTTCCACGCGCCCGGCACCACCGGGCCGTTCGGCGGCGCGGTGGCGGTCGGCAAGCTGCTCGACTTCGACGCCACCACCATGACCAACGCGCTGGGCATCGCGGGCTCGCTGTCATGCGGGCTTCTTGAGTTCGCGAAGTCGGGGACCGGCGCCATGGTCAAGCGGCTCCATCTCGGCCGCGCGGCCGAAAGCGGCGTGCTCGCCGCCAGTCTCGCGGCCGACGGCTTCACGGGACCGCAAAGCGTGCTCGAGGGCGAATTCGGTTTCCTGCGCGTGTTCTGCCGCGACTTCGACGAGGCCGAACTGACGCGGAGGCTCGGCGACGACTGGGTGACCCGCACCATCCTGATGAAGCGCTTCGCCTGTCACATCTCGGCCCATACCTCGGTGCAGGCGATCCTCGACCTGCGCGCCGAGCACGGTTTCGCCGGCGCCGACGTCGCGGCGATCCGCATCGCCGGCAACGAGAAGATGGCGAAGGTCAACAACATCCCGTCGCCCAAGGACGTGATGATGTGCCAATACTCGATCCCGTTCAGCGTGGCGCTGGCGCATTTCCGCGATCCGCGCGATCCGCGCAGCTACGACGAGAGCGCGCTCAACGATCCGGCGATCCGCTCGCTGTGCGAGCGGGTGACGATCACGCTGGCGGGCGGTCATCACGATCACGCCACCATCGCGGCCGAGGTGCAGGTCACCCTGAAGGACGGCCGCGTGCTGTCCAAAACGGTGTCCGATTTCAAGGGCACGCCCGAGCGTCCATTGGACCAGGCCGATTTGCGCGAGCGCTTCATGCTGCTGACCCGCCATTGCGGCACGCGCGACATGGAGCGGATGTTCGCGCGGCTGCAGAACATCGAACACGAGAGCAGCCTCGACTGGCTTGCGGTCGAGGCGGCGGCGCAAGCCGCCTGACTCGCGACATGGCCAAGCGCCTGGCGGCACAAGAAGGCGATGCGATCGGCGAGGCCGCCCGCGTGCTCGCCGCCGGCGGCCTCGTCGCGTTCCCGACGGAAACGGTCTACGGCCTGGGCGCCGATGCCACCAACGGAGCGGCGGTCGCCAAGCTCTATGCCGCCAAGGGACGGCCCGCATTCAATCCGCTGATCGCCCATGTAAGCGAGATCGCGGCCGCCAAGGCGCTCGCCGGTTTCGACGCCGCGGCGGAGACGCTCGCCGCCGCCTTCTGGCCCGGGCCGCTGACGCTGGTGCTGCCGAAAAGCGCCGGCTGCCCGGTCGCCGAGCTTGCGACCGCCGGCCTCGACACCATTGCGGTGCGCGTTCCGGCCCACCCGATCGCGCGCGCGCTGATCGCCCGGCTCGGCAAGCCGGTGGTCGCGCCGTCCGCCAACCGCTCCGGCCATGTGTCGCCCACCACCGCCGACCATGTGCTGGCCGACCTCACTGAGCGCATCGACCTCGTGCTCGACGGCGGGCCGGCGCCGGTCGGGGTGGAATCGACGATCCTCGCCTGCCTGGACGAAGGCGTCACGCTGCTGCGGCCGGGCGGCCTGCCGCGCGAAGCGATCGAGCGCGTGCTCGGGCGGCCGGTGAGCGAGGCGCCGGTCACGGCCGGCACCGACGACGAGGCGTTGCTCGCCCCCGGCATGCTCGCCTCGCATTACGCGCCGCGCGCGACCCTGCGGCTCAACGCCGACGCGGTGCGGCCGGGCGAGGCGCTGCTGGGTTTCGGGCCGGATCTGCCGCCGGGCGCCGCGCAGGCCGCGAGGACGCTGAACCTCTCCGCGCATGGCGATCTCGTCGAGGCGGCCGCGAACCTGTTTTCCCATCTGCGCGAGCTCGACCGCGCCGGGGCGCGGACGATCGCGGTGGCGCCGATCCCGCGCGAGGGCCTGGGCGAGGCGATCAACGACCGTCTGGCGCGGGCGGCGGCGCCGCGCGGATAGCTCGCGTCCCGGGCCCTGCCCTTGTCCACGACGCTGAACCGTCGCATGTTGCGGCGCCGGCCGGTGGCCGGCGCGTCATCCGGCCGGTGGCCGGCGCGTCATCACGAGCCGCTCATGAATATCGCGCACCAATCCACGGCCATCGCCCCCGACCTGCTGGCGCGCTTCATCGCGCTGGTGGGCCAGAAATACGCCGTCACCGACCCGGCCGAGCAGGAGAAATACCTGGTCGAGGGCCGCAATCTCTATCGCGGCACGTCGCCCGCCATCTTGCGGCCGGGATCGGTCGCGGAGGTCGCCGCCATCCTGCGGCTCGCGAGCGAGACCGGCACGCCGATCGTGCCGCAAGGCGGCAATACCGGCCTCGTGGGCGGGCAGATCCCGCGCGGCGGCGAGCTGGTGCTCGCGCTCACCCGGCTCGACCGCATCCGCGAGGTGGACGCCACGTCGAACACCATGACCTGCGAGGCGGGCGTGGTGCTGGTGAAGGCGCAGCAAGCGGCCTCCGAGGCCGACCGGTTGTTTCCGCTCTCGCTCGGCGCCGAGGGCAGCTGCACGATCGGCGGCAATCTCTCGACCAATGCGGGCGGCACCGGCGCGCTCGCCTATGGGGTGGCGCGCGACCTCGTGCTCGGCCTCGAGGTGGTGCTGGCCGATGGGCGCGTGCTCAACGTGCTCAACAAGCTCAAGAAGGACAACACGGGCTACGATCTCCGCAACCTCTTCATCGGCGCCGAAGGGACGCTCGGGATCATCACGGCCGCGGTGCTCAAGCTGTTTCCGCGCCCGCGCTCGGTCGAGACCGCCTTCATCGGCGTGCCCTCCCCGCGCGCCGCGCTCGACCTGTTGAACATGGTCCAGGAGCGCACCGGCGGCGCCGCCACCACCTGCGAGCTGATCAAGCGGATCGCGATCGAGTTCGCGGTCAAGCACGGACCTGATTGCCGCGACCCGCTGTCCGCCCCGCATCCCTGGTATGTGCTGCTCGAGCTGTCGTCGAGCGAGGACCACGGCCTGCGCGAGGCGCTCGAAGACGCGCTGGCGGCGGGCGCCGAGGCCGGCCTCCTG
>Ga0208989_10000020_pt1 | contig 27019 bp, 25 predicted proteins | sample MedBloCAOM3_M1_FD_187852 | JGI IMG/M metagenome (GOLD analysis project Ga0208989, IMG submission 187852) | Forest soil microbial communities from El Dorado National Forest, California, USA - Mediterranean Blodgett CA OM3_M1 (SPAdes) (version 2) | ecosystem: Environmental > Terrestrial > Soil >...
CGGCGGGCTTACGCCTTGAGATTCTCCGGCACCTTGCCGCCGCTCTCGGCGAGCTTGATCATGACCTGCCGGTGCAGCCAGATATTCATCTCCGCCGAGCCGTCCAGCGCGCCGGTGTAGCCCAGCTCCTTTGCCAGCTCCTTGCGGGCGCCAAGACTGCTGTCCAGCTTGAACAGCTTCATCAGATCGACGATCGATCCCCGCCAGTTCAGGTCTTCCCGCTGCTGGGCGGCGGTCGTCTTGATCAGGTCTTCGAGCTCGGAACGCGACATCGGCTTGCCGGTCGCTGCGGGTGCGCCCCCAGCCGTCGGCGTGCTTGTCGGTGGAGCCGGCGAAGTTGGGGAGGCCGGTTTTGTGGCCGACGGACCCCAAGACGTCGGGGCCGGTGCCGTCGGCGAGGAACCGAAGATGGCTGAGACGAGTTTGCCAAAGATGCTCATGTTTTCTTCCTTTGGTGTGCCCCGCGCGGTTTTCTGAACCGCACGCCCGAATGGCAGGCATGGGTCTACGACAACGGCCTTGCCGCGGGCATGTTCCAGCGGCGGGACGAGTTCAGAGGACAGCAGGAGGATCAAATGGGTTTAATGGACATTCTCAACACGATTCAGAACTCCGGCGCGGCCAGCGATCCGCGCGCCCGTCCCGCCCCAACGACGCAGGGGTCGAGCCAAGGAGCGAACCAAGGGATGTCGCCGATCGCCAAAGCGCTGCTCGCGCTGCTCGCGGTCTACGCGATGAAGAACATGCGCCGCGCCGACTCCGCGCCGAACCAGCCGGCCGGGCGGCCGGGCAACGTCAACGCCGGCCTGCCCGGCGGCGCGGCGGGGGGCGGCGGTGGCGGGCTCGGGGATCTGCTGCGCGGCACGCTCGGCGGGCTGCTCGGAGGCGCGGCGGCGGGAACGGTGCTCAATGGCGGTCTCGGCGGATTGCTCAAGCAATTCCAGGAGAACGGCCAGGGCGACATCGCGCATTCATGGATCGGCACCGGGCCGAACAAGACGATCTCCGAGGGCGATCTTGCGAGCGCGCTCGGAGGCGACACGCTCGACACGCTGTCGAACCAGACCGGGATGGGGCGCGAGGATTTGCTCTCCGGGCTCAGCCGGCAGCTTCCGCGCTTCGTCGACCAGCTCACGCCGGACGGGCGGGTGCCGAGCGAGGAAGAAGCGCAGCGGATGGTCTGAGCGCAACCGTCGCTGCGCTCCGTCACGCGGGCACGCAAGCGTGCCCCGCCCTACCTGCGCAGCTGGAACGCGACCAACGCCGCGATCATGACAGCGCCGCCGAACGCCTGCAGCGGCGTGATGAACTCGCCGAGGAAGAGCGCGCTGCCGATGGTGGCGAGCAGCGGCTCGAGATTCATGAACAGCGCCGTGCGAAACGGGCCGATGCGACCGGTCGAGCTGAACACGCCGAGAATTCCGGTCGTGATCGCCACGCTCAACACAATGAGACCGACCCAGCCCAACGCCGTCGCGGGCGGCTGCCAGTGCTGGGCCGCGAGCGCCGCCGCCACGAACAACGCGCTCGAGGAGATCATCGAGTACCAGGTGATCTGAAGCGCGTCGGTCCCCTGCAGGGTCGCGCGCGTCACCAGCAGCATCACCACCCGGCAGCAGGCTGCGGCCAGCGCACCCAGGATGCCGACCAGCGCAAGCGAGGTCGGATGCGCCCCGATCATCAGCATGAGGCCGAGAAACGCGGCAATTGCCGCGAGCGCGCCCCGCCACGTGATCTTCTCCAGCCCGGTCGCGGCCGCTGCCAGTCCGGTCAGCAGCGGATAGACGAAATAGGTGAGGATCGCGATCGGGACCGGGACGGTCTCGAATGCCTTGAACAGGAGGAAAACATTGCCCGCAAACAGGACTCCGAGCGCGAGCGAGATCCTTTTTGCGCGCGGCGGAAAGTCGGGACGCGGGTTGAGCCGCAGCCAAACATACAGGATCGCAAGGCCGAGCACGCCGCGGATCGCCGAGAGCGTCAGCACATCGGCGCCGGCATTGAGCACGACCTTGGCCAGAATGTCCGCGCAGGCGAACGAGGAGGCGCCGAGCAAAGCCGGGCCGATCTGCGCCAGACCGGCGCGCGGGGTGGTCGGAGAGGTCACAATGAGGCTTGCTACGAACAGGGATGGGGAGCGGGTGACGCCGCTCTCTAGCAGATCACGTTGGCCCGGGCAGCAGCAAGCAGGCGATGCCGACGATTGCGCTGCGCTGCAACCGACCTACGCGATCGCGCGAGCGCCTGTTCGCAGGTTTACGGGGACTCACTTCTTCTCCAGCATCAGCGTCGCTTCCTTGCGGATCGCGGGCGTGAGCTTCTCCGCGAACTTCGCCAGCAGCCAGGGCAACGTCACCTCGAGGCGGACGTGATCGTCGGCGATGTCGATGCGACCCGCTGCGCTCTGGCCGAGCGTGCTCATGTTGAAAACGAGACTGTCGCCGTCCCAGGTTTCCTCACGGATGTTGAGCAGCGCGGAATAATTCGAGCGCGCCGCCGCGAGCCCGGATTTGATGCGGCGCACCGCTTCCTCGCGACCGAGGTGATGGGGAATCGAGACGATGACCGGCTGGGACAAGTGAACCTCCAGAGCTGCGAGGGCTCATATAGGATGCCACGCGGTTCAAGCCAATCGCGCCAGCGCCGCGGTTGCCCCGGCGCGGCCCCGGAGACCCCCGGCGCGCGCATGTTGCCGCCGCAGAGTTTCAGGCTGGCAGGCCCATTTGAACCGCCGGCATTGTTGCGGAGCGGCACGGACCGATGCACAATCGCGCCCAACGCGCAGGCGTGGGCCGCGCGCAAATCCCCCACGCATAATGCCACCACAATCAAAAGCACGAGGAGCGCACGGATGAGATTCAAAGACAGGCTTTATTTAAGCGCAGCGGCGATCGCCATCGCCGGGGTGCTCGTCGCCGCGCCGGCGACGCTGCGGGCCCAGACCGCCGTCGCAATCGACAATGACGACATCGGCGGCGTGGTCACGGGAGCGAGCGGACCGGAGGCGGGCGTATGGGTGATCGCGGAGACCACCGATCTCCCGACCCGCTATGCCAAGATGGTGGTCACGGACGACCAAGGCCGCTACCTGGTGCCCGACCTTCCCAAAGCCAAATACAAGGTCTGGGTGCGCGGCTACGGTCTCGTCGACTCGCCGAAGGTCGACGGCGAGCCGGGCAAGCAGCTCAATCTCAGCGCGGTGCCGGCGCCCAACGAGGCGGCGGCGGCGCAATACTATCCGGCGATCTACTGGTACTCGATGCTCAAGATCCCGGATGCCAGCCAGTTCGGCGGCAAGAGCGACATTCCCGAAAAGGTCACCCAGGCCGAGTGGCTCACCGTGATCAAGAACAGAGCCTGCGTCGGTTGTCACCAACTCGGCCAGCTGTCCACCCGCACGATCCCGGCGGCATTGGGCGAGTTCAAGTCGGGCGAAGACGCGTGGCGCCGGCGCACGATGTCAGGCCAGGCCGCGCCGTTGATGATCAACCCGCTGGCCGGCGGCCTCGGCGGGGTGCCGTACAAATATTTCGGCGACTGGACCGACCGCGTCGCCAAGGGCGAGTTGCCGCACAGCAAGCCGCCGCGGCCGCAAGGGGTCGAGCGCAACATCGTCGTCACGACCTGGGACTGGGGGACCGAAAAGCAATACCTCCACGACCTGATCTCGTCGGACCGGCGCAATCCGACCGTCAACGCCAACGGCAAGCTCTTCGGCTCGCCCGAATACGCGACCGACGTGTTTCCGATCCTTGATCCCAAGACAAACACGGTCACCACCTTCAAGGCGCCGGTGCGCGATCCGGAGATGCCGGAATCGCTTGGGCCCGGCCACGCCGCAGTCGAAAAGCCGGTCGCCCCCTCGCCCTATTGGGGTGAGGAAAAGATCTGGGACAGCAGGGTCAACAATCACAACGCGATGTTCGACGGCACGGGGCGGGTCTGGCTCGCGGCGGCGATCCGCGGCCCCGACAATCCGGACTTCTGTAAGAAGGGCTCCGACCATCCGTCGGCCAAGGCGTTCCCGATCGAGAAGAACGTCCGCCAGCTTGCCATCCTTGATCCGAAGTCGATGAAGTACACCTTCGTCGACACCTGTTTCGGGTCGCATCACGTGCAGTTCGACGCCAAGGACCGGGCCTGGACCAGCGGAGCCGGCGCATTGGCCGGCTGGGTCGACATGAAGATATTCGACCAGACTGGTGATGCCGCCAAGTCGCAAGGCTGGTCGCCGTTCGTGCTCGACATCAATGGCAACGGCAAGCGCGACGAATACGTCGAGCCCAATCAGCCCATGGACGCCGCCAAGGATATGCGCGTCACCGGCGGCTCGGGCACTTATGCCGTCATGCCGAATCCGGCCGATGGCTCGATCTGGTATACCGTCGGGGTGTTTGCGGGACGCGGCGGCGTGATGCGTTACGATCCCGACACGCAACTTTCCGAGGTGTTCAACGTCCCGATGCCGGGCTTCGGCCCGCGCGGCGGCGACATCGACAGCAAGGGCGTCGTGTGGGTGTCGCTCGCGAGCGGCCACATCGGCAGCTTCGACCGCAGCAAGTGCAAGGCCCCGCTCAACGGCCCGAAGGCGACCGGAGACCATTGTCCGGAGGGCTGGGCGTTCCATCAGTATCCGGGTCCCGGCTTCCAAGGCATCGGTGAGAACAGCGCCGAAGCGAGCTACTACAGCTGGGTCGACCAGCACGACACGTTGGGGCTCGGCAAGGACGTGCCGATCTCGACCGCCAACCTGCAGGACGGCTTTGCCGCGCTCAAGGACGGCAAGATGGTGCTGCTGCGCGTGCCCTACCCGCTCGGCTTCTACGCCAAGGGGCTCGATGGCCGCATCGACGATCCGAACGGCGGCTGGAAAGGCCGCGGGCTGTGGTCATCGAGCGGCGACCGCACGCCTTGGCTGATCGAAGGCGGCAAGGGCAGAAAGCCCATGGCCGTGCACTTCCAGGTTCGCCCAGATCCGCTGGCGAAGTAATCGACGACGCCATAAGCGACGACGCAACGAAGGACCGCACGCGCGGTCCTTCGCAGTTTGCGGGGTCTTAAAAAACGAAGGACCGCGGTTTTCGCGGTCCTTCGCAGACGAACGGCCGTCAATGCACGGCCGCGGTGACGCCAAAGATTCGCGTCACGGACAGGAATGGCGACGGCCGTCGTAGCCCATATAGGTGCCCGACGACGGATCGTACGAGCGGAAGCGCTGCGAGCAGTAGGCATCGTCGCCGCCGCCGCTATAGCCGGTCGCATAGCCGGGACCGGGCGCATAGCCGGGACCGGGCGCATAGCCGGGACCGGGCGCATAGGCGTAATCGTTATAGCCTGCTGGCCCATAGGCGTAGCCAGGGGCATAGTTGTATCCGTAGCCGTAACCTGGAGCATACGCGTAGTTGTCGTAATAGCCGTAGTTCCATGGCTGTGTCGCCGCGATCGCGCCGCCGACGATTGCGCCGGCAACGGCCGCCGGTCCCCAACCGCCGCCCCGCCAACCACGCCGCCATTGCACGGTCTCGAGCGCGGGGGCCGCAGCGTTGTGCAGCGATGATGGCGCAGCGATCGGTGCCGCGCCGGCCGGAACGGCAAACGACGCCGCGCCCGCAGCCAACGCGGCAGCGGCGAGAAGTTTGCGAGGCATATTCATCACGCGTTCTCCATTACTTTGCTGACCACACCGTAGCGGTGTGACGCTGGGGGGCAACCGCGGACGGCGCGTCTCGTTCCGTGTTCCGTGGCACGCAATTGCACTGCAACGTTCACATCCGCGTGTGATTACGAAATAACCCTGCCCCGGCTAAATCCGATTGCCATTCCCTCCGACGCAGAAGCAGTTGCGCCGGCCGCGCGGATGCCGTTGCGGGCGGCGGTGGACTGTGCATGGATATGTGGCGAAAGCGCTCGGCGGCGTTCGACTCGTCAGCTCGTGAGCCGGATCGCAGACCGCCCGTGGGCGCTGTGACATCAAGGCCAAAACAACGCGAGGAGAGCGCCATGAGACTCAAGACCAATCTTTATTTGTCCGTGGCCGCCATCGGCGTCGCGGTGCTGTTGAGCGCCCCGTCGGCGCAGTTGCGCGCGCAGCAGAGCGCACCGGCCGGTGTCAGCGTCGGTGACGGCGATCTCGGCGGCGTGGTCAGCGGCCCGAACGGGCCGGAGGCCGGCGTTTGGGTGATTGCCGAGACCACCGATCTTCCGACCAAGTTCGCCAAGATCGTGGTGACCGACGACCAGGGCCGCTATGTGCTGCCGGAATTGCCGAAGGCCAATTACAATGTCTGGGTGCGCGGCTACGGTCTCGTCGACTCGCCCAAGGTCGCGACCGCGCCCGGCAAGATCCTCAATCTGACCGCAGTGCCGGCGCCGAACGCGGCCGCCGCGGCGGAATATTATCCGGCGATCTACTGGTATTCGATGCTGAAGGTACCTGACAAAAGCGAGTTCCCCGGCACCGGGCCGCAGGGCAACGGCATGCCGACGAACATCCGAAGCCAGGCGCAGTGGCTCGACGTGGTCAAGACCAACGGTTGTTACACCTGCCATCAGCTCGGCAACAAGGCGACGCGCACGATCCCGAAGGAATTCGCCGACATGAAACCGGAGGAGGCCTGGGCCCGGCGCATCATGTCCGGGCAGGCGCAAGTGCAGATGGCGAATGCCATGGGCCGTCTCGACGTGCCGCGCGCGCTCAAGCTGTTCGCGGACTGGACCGACCGCATCGCTGCGGGCGAATTGCCGGCCGCGAAGCCGACGCGCCCGCAGGGGGCCGAGCGCAACATCGTGATCTCGGTGTGGGACTGGTCCGATCCCAAGGCGTATCTGCACGACGAGATATCGACCGACAAGCGCAAGCCCACGGTCAACGCCTACGGAAAGATCTACGGGTCGACCGAGGACAGCACCGACTTTTTCCCCGTGCTCGACCCCAAGGCGAACGCGGCGACCGCGGTCAAAATGCCGGTGCGCGATCCCAAGACTCCGACATCGAAGAACAACGGCATGGCGCCCTCGCCCTATTGGGGCGATGAGGTGATCTGGGACAGCCAGGCCAGCATGCACAATCCGATGATGGATGAGAAAGGCCAAGTCTGGTTTACGTCGCGCGTCGGGCAGTTCGCCAATCCGGACTTCTGCCGCAAGGGCTCCGATCATCCTTCCGCAAAGCTCACGCCGATCGAGCAGTCCACGCGCCACCTCTCGATGTACGATCCCAAGACCGGCAAGATCACGCTGATCCGCACCTGCTTCCCCACGCACCATCTCGTCTTCGCGGAGGATGCCGACAACACGTTGTGGACCAGCGCCGGCGGTCCGCAGAGCGGCGTGATCGGCTGGCTCAACCGCAAAATGTTCGAGGAGACCGGCGACGAGGCCAAGTCGCAGGGCTGGTCGGCCATCGTTCTGGACACCAACGGCAACGGCAAGCGCGACGAGGATTACGTCGAGCCGAACCAGCCGGTCGATCCGGCCAAGGACAAGCGCATCACCGCCGCGCTCTACGGCATCGGCATCAATCCGGTCGACAATACGGTGTGGGGATCGGTGCTGAGTTTCCCGGGCTACGTCATCCGGGTGGACCCGGGCGCAAACCCGCCGGCAACGACACTGGCCGAAGTCTACGAGCCGCCGCTGCCGGGCTACGGGCCGCGCGGCATGGACATCGATCGCAACGGGGTCGCCTGGGTGCCGCTGTCGAGCGGCCACATGGCGAGCTTCGACCGTCGCAAATGCAAGGGGCCGCTCAACGGCCCGACCGCGACCGGCAAACATTGCCCCGAAGGATGGACGCTCTATCCGTTCCCCGGGCCGCAATTGCAGAACGTGAACGAGACCGGCTCGGCCGAGGCGAGCTATTACACCTGGGTCGATCAGTTCAACACCTTCGGACTGGGCGAGAACGTGCCGATGGCGACCGGCAACGCCAACGAGTCGCTGCTCGCGCTGGTCAACGGCCAGTGGGTCAACCTGCGCGTCCCCTATCCGATGGGCTACTACGCCAAATGGATGGACGGCCGCATCGACGACCCGAACGGCGGCTGGAAGGGCCGCGGGCTGTGGTCGACGTTCGGCAACCGCACGCCGTTCCATGTCGAGGGCGGCAAAGGCACCTCGCCCAAGGTCGTGCGCTTTCAGTTGCGCCCCGATCCGCTGGCGCGGTGAGCGCATCCGCCTTTGAGGCATCCAGCGCGGCGCCGCATCCGGCGTCGCGCCGGCGAATCGAGCTTTCGTAGCAAGGAGAACATCCCCATGTCGACCGCATTGAACCGGCTCGCCCTTGCCGCGCTCGCCTGCGTGATCGCAGTGCCGGCGAGCGCACAACTGCCCGGCGTTGACGAACCCTGCGTCAATGCCGGCATCGACAAGGTGAAGGATCAGTTGCAGTAAGGAGCCGACAGGGCCTCAGCCGGCGAGCAACCGCCATGATGAAGCGCGAAACATTCGCGATTGCGAGCATCTATGTGCCGGCGAAGCGGCGGGCAACGCTCGATCCCGCGAAGGCACGCGAGATCGCCGAGAGCATATTGAAGGTCGGCCAGCAGACGCCGATCATGGTACGCAAGGATGGCGATCGGTTCGTGCTGGTGGAAGGGCTGCACCGTTTGGAAGCGTGCAAGCAACTCGGCGAGGAAACCATTCTCGGCTACCTCGTCCAGGCTCGCCTGCACTAACCGTCAGGCGAGTCCCGCCCGGGATCAATTCGGCTTTTGATATTTGAGCACGAACTCGTCGACCGGACCGGTCGGCCGGTTCACGGAGAAGTCGCGCGTATCCTCCGGGTGGCGGAAGAAGTCACCTTCGCCGACGAGCTTGAAGCCGGCCGCCTCGACCTCGCGGCGCAACGTGCTCTCCTCGATGCGATGGATCGTCTTCGCCACCGAGGTGCCCTCGCCCGGCCGCGCCGAGTGGTCGGCGATCACCAGGACGCCGCCCGGCTTGAGCGCCGCAAAGAGCTTGCGGTTCATCTCGGCGCGATCGACTGGCAAGTAGGTGGTGTCGTGATAGTAGAAGAAGAAGGTGATGAGGTCCAAGCCGCTCACGTCGGCCGGGACCGGGTCGTCGAACGGGCGCGACAGCATGACCACGTTCTTCATCGCCGGCGTTTGCAGGCGCGCCGCGATCCGCTCCTTGGCACGTCCGCCGAGGTCGGGTGCGTTCTGCCCATAGACCATGCCGCTTGGGCCCACGGCGCGCGCCATCAATTCGGTGCTGTAGCCGCCACCCGCGCCCATATCGAGCACCTTCATGCCCGGGCGCACGCCGGTGAAGGCGAGGAGCTTGACCGGATCGCGGCGTTTGTCGGTCTCGCGGTCGGCGTCGCTGCGGTCGGGCGCGGCCGCGACCGCGGCATAGTCCGGCGCGGCCTGCGCCCATGCCGGCGAAGCCAAAGGTCCGGCGAAGAGTGTGACGCCGGCGAGAACGCCGAGCGCGACAAGAATGCGAGTGCCCTGTCGGGAGTGTGCCATGTCAAGCCGCGATTCCATCCTCGCCTCCTGCGTATGTCACGTTGGTATGCATTTTATGTGTGACGTTTGTATTTGGCGACGCTCGCCGCCGAACCTGCCGCTACTTGTGATCCGGCTTGTAGAGAATGTCCAACATTCCCTGCGCCTCCGTCAGGCTCATCGGGGTGGTGATGTATTTGAACTCGAACGCCTGTTTCAGCGTCACGTCGAGCCCCTTCACCTCCGCAAGCTGCAACGCCTGCTTCGGGAAGAACTCGTCGCGGGTCTGCTGCGCGAGCGCACGTGGCACCTTGGCGATCTCGGCGTAGTTGTCGATCGCATGAGGATCGGAATAGGCCCAGTCGATGGAGCGGCTCAAGACTTTGAGGAAGCGCACCAGCGCGCCGCGCTTTTCCTTGAGCGCATTGACGTTGGCGACATTCACGCGAATCGTCTGCTCCGCGAGCGCCGCGACGTCGCTGCCGCGCGCGATGATGACGAGTCTCCCGTCCGCCAATTGCTGCAACACGAACGGCGGCACCGACCAGCCGACGTCGATCTGTCCGGACATCACCTGCGTGAGCGTGCCCGGCGCGCCGCCGGTGGCCACGAGCTTGGGCGCAACCTTGGCCTGGTTGATGAGCTGCAGGAGGATGAGATTGGTGGACGAACCGGGCGAGGAAAACGCAACCGTCTTGCTGTTGGTGTCGGCAAGCCGCTTGATGCCGCTTTCCGGCCGCGCGTACCAGAACGCCTCCGCGGCGCCGGTCGCTTCCGCGCTGATGATCCTCACCGGCATGCCTTTGGCATAGGCCGCCACCACGCCGAGAATGCCATTGGTCATGGCGATGTCGATGCTGCCGGCGATTACCGGCGTGAGCGTCGAGGCGCCGCCTTCGGTGTAGAGAATTTCTATGTCGAGGCCGGCCTCCTTGAAGTAGCCCTGCTTGAGCCCGACATCGATGAAGGTGCTGTTCCAGAAGCCGCGCTGCGCGACCGCGACCTTCAAGGTTTCGGCGCCGGCGTTCTGCGCGACGGCAATGGCGGACAGGCCCACCAATAAAGCGAGTGTCTTGTGCATGATGTTCTCCGGCAATCGATGATCCCACAGACAGGTCGTCACGCGTGCCGTCTGCTGCGGCGCGCGCACGGACGCATCGCTCAATCCTCCTTGATGTTCTTCTCGCGCACCACGCGGCCCCCGGCGCGCGAGCTCATCGCTCAGGAGGCCCGCGAACTCGGCGCTCGGCATCGGCGCCGCTGACTATTTTTTTGCCTTCCTTCCGGATCGCCTTTTTGGCATGACGGGATCAGCGAGAAAAGGACGTGCCGAGGGGGGTGGCACGTGGCGCGTCATGAAGCTGCGCGATTGGCTGACCTTGGCCGCGATCGTCGGCGGCCTGGTCCTTATGTTCATGATTACCCGCTACAGCCAGCCGGAGCGCGTCAAGCCCGGTTCGCCTGAATACGCCGAGTATATCGAGCACTACATTGCCGAATGTCTGCGAAATCCCCAGTCCTTTGACAGGCCTCACAGCGAATCGCCCTCCGAAGCCGAGCGCGAAGCTGCCTGCAAGATCTCGGTGCAGCAGGCCGACCGTCTCAATCCAGAGAACAGGCCGCTGAAACACCCTTAGACTGCATTCCGCCCGCTGGCGGGGTCGGCCATCATCCAACCGTCAGCGTGATGCGTTGGGACGCCATCGCGGATGCCACACTCGCGCCACGATCGAGCCGCGGACCCGCGTACAATTAACGTACGTCAGTGCGCGCGCGTGAGTTCCATCTCGGCTCGTGTCCTCGCTTTGACAATCGCCGAATGCTCCGTAAACTATACGAGTCGTCAACAACTGAAAGGAGGTGATCCAGTGTCTCATTGTCTATCGCCGCGGTCGCCGGCATCTGTGAGCTGGGTCCCTACCTCTATGGGGCTCGGCGCCGCTTAATCCGCGGCGTTGTCACAGGGTTTAGCCGGACCACGGCTCGACAATGGAAGGGCTGCCCGTCAGGGCGGCCCTTCTTGTTTCTGTCCAGACAAGGCGTGGGGCCGCCAAAATCTTGTTTGCCGGTCTTGCGCACCGTCGTATCCTTGGACCTGGAACCCCATCCGCGCGAATGGCCGTCGCCCGAATCTGTGGAAGGCGAATCTGCGAAAGCTCGGTTACGACAAATCGATCCGGCATTCGTGATCGGGCCCGCTGGAGCGGCGTCTTCGCTTCCTTGAATGAGATGGCGCATTTTCATTGCCCCTCTCAACGGCGTAGCGGGAAAGCGTCCCATGAGAACCTGCGGAAGTTGCACGCTCTGTTGCAAAGTGATGGCGATCACTGCGCTGAACAAGCCGATGAATAAGTGGTGCGAGTTCTGCGACAAAGGGGCAGGCTGCAAGGTCTATCCAACCCGTCCATCCGAGTGCCGGACGTTTGATTGTCTGTGGCTCAAAGATGAAAATTTTCCCGATGAGTTCAGACCGCAGAGGTCGAAGATCGTCTTCACGGTCGAACACGGCGGCCGGCGGGTATCGGCGCATGTCGATGCCGCATTCCCCGGCGCGTGGCAGGAAAAAAAACTATATGCCCTGTTGAAACGATTGTCGGCCGTTCAGGCTCAGAAGAATTCCCAGTTGCTGGTCTTTATCGCCAAGAGGGCCATCGCAATTTTGCCCGACAGAGATGTCGATCTCGGAGATGTCAATCTAGAGGGCAATACAATTTTCTACGAGAAGAACCGCGCGACCGGACGCATCGAGGTCACGGTCAGCGCCGCGTCGCCCGGTCCGTAGGATGCAGCCGATCACAGCCGGCGACTCCAGTCGGTGCAGCGTTAACTCTTGATCACCCCTGTTCTCCACATACTGCCGTGCGGCCTCTCGTCCGGCTACTCGGGCTTGATCTTGCCCTCGACGATCACCTTCTTCCATTTCTCGTATTCGGAGCGGGTGAAGGCCGCGCCTTCTTCCGGACTGGTGCCGCGCGGGGAGATGCCGATCTTGCCAAACGCCGCCTTCAGCTCGGGATGTTGCAGCACCTTGTTCAATTCGCCGTTGAGCTTCGCGAGCACCGCCGGTGGCATGCCGGCCGGCGCGTAAATGCCGATCCAGAGGTCGACATCGAAGCCGGGCAAACCGGATTCCGCCACGGTTGCCACGTTGGGATAGACCAGGCTGCGCACGGAACCCGTCGTCGCAATCGGCCGCACGCGATTGTCACTGGTGAATGGCACCGCACCGGCGATGCTCGAGAATGCGAGCTGGACCTTGCCGCTCATGACGTCCGGGTACGCCGCACCGATGCCGCGGTAAGGCACGTGCGTCATCGCAATGCCGGTCTGCAGCTTGATCATTTCGCCGGCGAGATGCGGCGCGGTGCCGACGCCGGCGGAAGCGAAATTGAGCTTGCCGGGATTAGCCTTGGCGTAGGCGATGAACTCGGCGAACGTTGTCACCGGCAACGTGAGCGACGAAACGATCACCGCGGGCGAGGAGCCGACGATCGAAACCGCCTGCAATCCCTTGAACAGATCGTAGGGAACGTCCGTTTGCAGCGTCGGGTTGGAGACCAGTGCGGGGTCCGTTAAGAGGATGGTATAGCCATCCGGCGTGGCACGCGCGGCCACATCGGCGCCCACCATGCCGCCGGCGCCCGGACGGTTCTCGGCCACGACCGACTGTCCCAGGCTTTCGCTCAGCCGCAGCGCGAGATTGCGGCCGGCGGTATCGATGATGCCGCCGGGAACGTAAGGCAGGATGATGCGGAGCGGTTTGCTGGGATAGGTCTGCGCCTGCCCGGCGGGGGCGGCCGCGACAAGCACGGCCAAGCAGAGCAGTCCGCGCGCCGCCAGTGCAAAGCCCATCATTTTCGATCCTCCGTTCGCAGCATTCATGTCAGACGCGGGACGCGGAACGCGGGTGCCGTTCGTGCGCCAAGGGTCACCAAGGGTTTAAGGGTTACTCCGGTTTGATGCCGACCCTTGCGACCAGCTCCTTCACGGCGGGAATCTCGGCGGCGATGCGCGCCGCAAGCTGATCCGGTGTGCCGGCAACCACTTCGAAGCCGGCCTTGCGCGCCTGCTCTTGCGCCTCCGGCGTTTTCATCGCCGCTTGGCTTTCCCGTGCGAGCCGCGCCACGATCTCCGGTGGCGTGCCCGCGGGCGCGAACAGCGCGTTGAAAGTGTCGGACACGAAGCCGGGAAAACCGTCCTCGATCATGGTCGGAACGTCCGGAAGCGAGAACCAGCGCGTTGCACCGGTCACCGCGAGCGCCTTGAGCTGACCGTCCTTGATGAGCGCCTCCGCCGCGGCCAAGGCGACCGAACCCACCTGCACCGTTCCCTCCAGCACCGCCATCGCCGCCGGGCTGGCGCCGCGATAGGGCACATGCACCATGTCGATGCCGGCGCGCAGCTTGAGTTGTTCGCCGGTGAGATGCGACTTGGTGCCCGCCCCGGGGCTCGCATAGTTGAACGTGCCAGGGGCCGCTTTCGCCCGCGCGATCAGATCGGCCAGCGTGTTGATGCCGGAATTGGCGCGGACCACGATCACGTTGGGTGCGTTGACGAGCTCGGATACCGGCGCGAAATCTTTGATCGGATCATAACCGAGATTCTTGAACAGCGCCGGATTGACCGCGATCGCGGTCGAACTCAGAAGCAGCGTGTAGCCGTCGGGCGCCGCGCGTGCCGCGATCGTCATCCCGATATTGCCGGCAGCGCCACCCCGGTTTTCGACCACCACCGACTGGCCCAGCGCTTTTTGGAAGGCGACCGAGACGATGCGCGCAATGATGTCGGTCGGACCACCCGCGGCGAACGGCACGATCAGCGTGATCACGCGGTCGGGATAGGCGGCGTGAGCGACGGTTGACGCGACCAGCAGCGCAACGACGGCCGATACAGCGGCAAGCGCACGCAAGTGACACGCTCGCCCGATACGGCGAATAATCCCGCGCATATGTTTCTCCCTCGCCCCGTTTTCTATCATTTCCAGGGATGCGTGAAGCGCCGTCGGCCCCGAAATACATGGTCGCGATCCGATCGAGGGGCCAAACAGCCGTGGCAAAACGTCACCGCCAGGCGGTCATCGATGAGGCGACCGTCATCCCGGCCACTCGAATCCCGCCGCCGTCCAGACGTCGCGCTCGGCGGGTTGCGCCAGCGCGGCGATGAAGGCGGCAGCCGCCGCCTGATCGGCACATTCGGAGGATATGCCGGCGGCGTAGGTAGTATCGTTGCCGAGCGGCGCAGGGATTTTACCAACTACGCGCACGCCCGGGATCGGCACGATTTCCGCGATCAGGGTGAGCCCGATGTCCGCCTGGCCTTCGGCCACTCGCGTGGCGACCTCACCGCCGCTCTTCTGCGGCATCGCCTTGCGTTTGATCTCGTCCGCCATGCCCATGCGTCCCCACAGCTCGGCAAGATGGACTCCGGCCGAGCCACCAACCGCCGCGTCGCTGAACGCGATCATCCGCGCGGCACCCAGCGTTTGCTTGAATGCCTCGACGGTCGAGATATCCGGCGCCGGCGCGTCGCTGCGCACGGCGATCCCGATCGAGGTGCGCGCGATGTCCTTGCGGCTCCCCGGTACGATCGCGCCCGCCTGCTCCATCTTCGCGATCGCGGGTGCGCCGAGAATGAGAATATCGGCGCTCTCGCCGGCTGCGAGCTTCGCCTGCAAGGCACCAACCGTTGCGAACGTGATGTCCAGCTCCTGACCGCTTGCGCGCGTGAACTTGCCGGCGAGCGTGTTGACGGCCGTGGTCATCGAGCGCGCGCACAGGATCTTGAGCGTCATGTATTCATTCCGGCTCGATGCCGGCTTCCTTGATCGCCGCGGTCCATTTCACCAGCTCCGTCTTCACGAATTCGGAGAAGTCCTGCGGACCGCTCCAGAACACTTCGGTGCCTCCGGCGTTCAGGCGTTCGATCACAAGCGGCGTCGACAGCGCCTTCTGCACGGCATCTGCGAGCACCTTCACGATCTCAGGCGGCAGGTTCGCCGGCCCGAACATTCCGGCCCAGGCAAGAATGTCGAAGCCCGGCATCACCGTTTCGTTCAATGTCGGCACATCGGGCAAGACACGGTTGCGCTCCTTGGTCAGCACGGCGAGCGCGCGGACCTTCTGGGTCCTGAGTTGCGGCAGACCGGTGTTGAGATCCGGGATCGCCATCGGAATATGGCCGGCGATGAGATCGGTGACCGCCGCCGGATTGCTGCGGTAGTTCACGCGCACGATATCGGTTTCGGTGCGTTTCTTGATCCTCTCGCCGGCAATGTGCCCGGTCGAGTTGCCGACGCCATAGGAGAGCTTGCCCGGATTGGCCTTGGCATAGTCCATCAGTTCGACGATGGAATTTACCGGCAACGACGGATTGACCGCGACGAAGGATGGGAAGCTTCCGATGCGTGCAATCGGCGTGAAATCTTTGATCGGATCGTACGGCACGCTCTTGAACAGGCCGTTTGCAGCCGAGTGAGTTGAATTGGTGGTGAAAAAGAGCGTGTAGCCGTCGGGCTTTGCCCGCGCGACGGCATTGGCTGCGGGCAATCCTCCGGCGCCGGCCCGGTTCTCGATCACGACCGACTGGCCGAGCGCGTCCTGCAGATACTGCCCGATCATGCGAGCGGCCGCATCGGTTGCGCTGCCGGCCGCGAACGGCGTGATGATCGTGATTGTCCGCGCCGGATAGGTCTCGGCCGAGGCTGAAGCTGCGCTCATTGCGAGCATCAGCGTCAGCAGCCCCCGCGCGAATCCGGATCTCGACCACGCAACCATTGCCTGCTCCCGTCCCCGTGTTTCCTGTCGCGATCGCCCCGGTCCCCGCGGCTTGGCGGGCGGACTTCGTTCCACCAAGCGATCCGACTCCCCGATATGATATGACACCGCCCAGTCGATCAAGAAATTCATGGAGGAGCAGATGCCCAGAACGGGAGCGCCCACCGCGGCGCTGGCGCTTGCCGCGCTGGTGGCAACGTCCGTCGCACACGCCCAGGAGTGGCCGACGCGGCCGGTGACCATGGTCGTTCCGTTCGCGGCCGGCGGGCCCGTCGACGTGCTCGGCCGCATCCTGGCGCAGTATCTGGGCGAGAGTATCGGCAAGCAGGTGATCGTGGACAACGTGCCCGGCGGGGGCGGCATGACCGGGTCGTTGCGCGTCTCCCAGGCGGCGCCCGACGGCTACATGTTCGTGCTGGCCTCGATCGGCACCCATGCGCTCAATCAAACGCTGTCCAAGAAGCCGCTGTACAACGCCGCCACCGATTTCGCTCCGGTCGCACTGATCGCGGATGTCGGACTGGTGCTCATCACGCGCAAGGATTTGCCCGCCAACAACCTTGCGGAATTCATCGCTTATGCCAAGGCGAACCAGGGCAGGATGCAATTCGGCTCCGGCGGGGCTGGCACCTCCTCGCATATCGGCTGCGTGCTCCTCAACCAGACGATCGGCGTCGACACCACCCACGTCCCCTATCGCGGCGGGGGACCGGCCATGGCCGATCTGTTCGCCGGCCGCGTCGACTATGTCTGCAACATCGCGTCGACCGTCGGCCAGGCGATCGAAGCAAAGCAGGCAAAGACGATCGCGGCGCTCACCCGCGAGCGCTCGCCCATTCTGCCCGATCTGCCTACCGCGCACGAACAGGGCCTTACCGGCTTCGACGCCTATACCTGGAACGCCGCGTTCCTGCCCAAGGGCACACCGCCGGCGCTGGTGAAAAAGCTCAATGCGGCGCTGGTGACGGTGATGGAAAATCCCGCCTTCCGTGAGCGCCTTCATACCCTCGGCCTCATCGTCGTGGCGCCGGAGCGCCAGACTCCCGCCTATCTGCAGACCTTCGTCGAAAACGAGATCGACAAGTGGGCGGTCCCGATCAAGGCGAGCGGCGTGAAGGAGGATTGAGTCATTCTTCGCGAAGCGCGAGCAGTAGGATGGGAGGCGCGCAACGCCGAGTCCACGCGTCCTCGAACGAAAGACGCGTAAGCACGCTTCGCTTTGCCCAGCTGCGGCGTGCAAGACATAAGGAGCATCCATTGCAGACACTGCGTCAACTCATCCGTGGCGATGAGCTCATCGTCGCGCCGGTCGCGCTCAATCCGATCATGGCGCGGTTGGCCGAGGAAGCCGGCTTCAAGGCGATCTATATGAGCGGCGGCTCGCTGGGCTGGTACAAATGCGTGACCGAAGCCAACATCACGCTACCCGAAATGGCGCAGGTGGCGGTGGACATGCGCGCCGCCTGCAAGCTGCCCATCGTGCTCGACGCCGGCGGCGGTTGGGGCGACCCCATGCATCTCCAGCGCACCATCGCCCTGTCCGAAGCCGCCGGCTTTGCCGCGATCGAGATCGAGGACCAGTTGCTTCCCCGCCGCGTCGAGCATCACGTGGGCATCGAGCACCTGGTCTCGACCGAGTTCATGGTCGAGAAGGTGAAGGCGGCCGTTGCCGCCCGCACCGATCCCGATTTTGTCATCGTGGCCCGCACCAATGCGCGGCGGCTGCACGGCCTCGACGAAGCCATGCGGCGCGGCGAAGCCTTCAAGAAAGCCGGCGCCGACATGGTGTTCGTGTTCACGCGCAACGCCGAGGAGATGCGCACCGTCGCCGAGCGCGTGGCCCCTCCGCTGATGACGTTCGCGCCGGCCGATGGATTTGCCGATTTTCCGCTCAAGGAGCGCGATCTTGCCGCGCTCGGCTACCGCCTCGCCGCTTCCTCGGGCACCGCCTTTGCGGCCATGGTCAAGGCGGTGCGGCAGTCCTACGAATGCCTGGCGCAGGGCAAGATCGATCCCTTCATCGGCAAAGGGAATGTGGAGAAGGAAATGAAGGCGGCGATGGCGACCACCGGCCTCGACCGGCTGTTGGAGATCGAGCGACGGACCATGAAGGATTAGGCGGACGTCGTGGGCCCGGATTGTCTGGGATACGCGAGATGATGGCAGCAGCTAAGATGAGAACGCGCGCAAGGAGGCGGCTTAGCACTGACGCCGCCGCGGCGTCCCACCTCGTTGCGGCAGCCCTCATTGCGCTCACGTGCTGGACAGTTCCGACCGCGGCCGAACCGTCGTTCTATGCCGGCAGGCAGATCACCCTCATTGCCGGATCCGGGGTCGGCGGCGGCTACGATCTGTTGGCGCGATTGACCGCGCGCCATCTCGGCCGCCTCATCCCCGGCCATCCGACCATCGTCGTGCAGAACATGCCGGCCGCGGGCAGTCTCGTCGCCACCAACCAGATCTACAACAGCGCCCCGAAGGACGGCACCGTCATCGCGCTGGTCCAGCGCGGCATGCTGCTCGCCAAGCTGATCAACCCGAGCGGCGTGCGGTTCGAACTCGAGAAGCTCAACTGGCTGGGCAATCTCAATAGCGAAACCGGCCTGGTGCTTGCCTGGCACACGGCGCCGCACCGCCGCGCCCGGGACTTGTTCGAGCAGGAGCTGATCGTGGGCGGGCAGACCGGCGTGGATCCGGAGATCACGCCACGGCTTTACAATTCGCTTATCGGCACCAGGTTCAAGATCGTGACCGGATATAACGGCACCGCCGAGATCGCACTCGCCATCGAACGCGGCGAGGTGCAAGGCATCGGCGACTGGTCATGGGCCAGCCTCAAGAAGCAGCGACCCGATTGGCTGCGCGACAGGAAAGTCACCCTTCTGATGCAGGGCGCGCTGCAACGCGATCCCGAGCTGCCCGACTTGCCGTCCGCGCTCGATTTCGTCAAATCGGATGCGGATCGCAAGGTGATGGAACTGTTCTTCACGCAGAAGACCATTGCGCGGCCGGTGATCGCTCCGCCGGGTCTTCCAGCCGAGCGGCTCGATGCTCTGCGCGCCGCGTTCGTGGCGCTCGCCGGCGATGCGCCGTTCCTGGCCGACGCGGAAAAATCCAATCTGGACGTCGCGCCGATTGCGGGCGAAGCCGTCGACAAGGTGGTCGCGCTGATCGCCGCGACGCCCGCTGACGTGGCCGATCGTTTCGCAAAAGTCTTTGCTTCGCCGGGCCCATCGCGTTGAAGAACAGCAATCGGGAGGAACCATAGTGAATCCGATGATCGCACCACTCGTCGCCGTTGCCCTGACCACGGCAGGATTCGCAGCACCGGCCTTCGGCCAGAACGCCGATACGGTCCTGCTCAACGGCAAGATCGTGACCCTCGACGCGGCCTTGCCGACAGCGGAGGCGCTCGCCGTGCGCGACGGCAGGATCATTGCGGTCGGGCCCTCGGCCGATATCCGGGCGTTCGCCGGGACGGCCACACGCACGATCGACCTCGAGGGCCGCACTGTCATTCCCGGCCTGATCGATTCGCATATGCATGCGATCCGCGCCGCTTTGTTCTACGCCACCGAGGTCAATTGGATCGGCACAAGCTCGATCCCCGAAGCGATGGAGCGCATCAAAGCCGCGGCGCAACGGGCAAAGCCCGGCCGGTGGATCATCGTCGCCGGCGGCTGGACCGAGCAGCAGTTTCGGGAAAAGCGCCGACCGACCCAAGCCGAGCTGCTCGCGGCGGCGCCTGCTAACCCGGTCTACATCCAGCTGTTCTACAGCGCGGCGCTGCTCACGCCCGCAGCCTACAAGGCGCTCAACATCAGCAGCGATGCGGACGTGCCGCCGAGCGGCAAGATCGAGCGTACCGACGACGGGACCCCGACCGGCTGGATCCTCGGCGACAATCCCACCATCAGCAGCCTATTCGACAAGCTGCCGCTGCCGAGCTTCGACGAAAGCGTCGACGGCACGCGGCAGTTCTTCCGCGAGCTCAACCGCCTGGGCATCACCGGCGTAAGCGATCCCGGCGGTTTCAACCTGACCGCGCCCAGCTATCAGCCGTTGTTCAAGCTATGGCACGACAGCGCACTCAGCGTGCGCGTTGTGTACAGCCTATTTGCGCAGCGCCGCGGCCACGAGCTGGAGGACTACCAGACTGTCACGCAGATGTTGCCGATGGGCTTCGGCGACGACTGGCTGCGGTTCAATGGCGTCGGCGAGAACGTTGCCTGGGGCATGTACAACAACGACAATCCCACCGAGGCGCAGAAAGAGCAACTTTACCAGATCTACCGATGGGCGGCATCGCGGCGGATGACGATGACGCAGCACTGGAACAACAACCGATCGGTGCATCACCTGCTCGACGTCCTTGAGCGCGTCAACCGCGAGACCCCGATTGCGCCGCTGCGTTGGTCGATCGCGCACCTCAACGACGCATCGCCGGAAAATCTGGGTCGCATGAAGATGCTCGGCATCGGCTGGCTGATGCAGAACGCGATGTTCTTCAACGGCGAGGCATTCCTCAAGGCGCGCGGCAGCGAGGCCATGCGCTTGACACCGCCGATCATGACCGCGCTCAAGCTCGGCATTCCGATCGGCGGCGGCACCGATGCGCACCGGGTGATGTCGTACAATCCGTTCGTATCGTTGCAGTGGATGGTGGACGGCAAGACAGTCGGCGGAACACTTACTCGCGACGAGGAGCAATTGCCTTCGCGCGAAGAGGCGCTGCGGTTCTACACGCTCGGCAGCGCCTGGTTCACCTTCGACGACGAAAAGCGCGGCTCGCTCAAGGCCGGCAAGCTCGCGGATCTCGCGGTGCTGACCAAGGACTACCTGACGGTGCCGACCGGCGAGATCGGGAGCACCGAGTCGCTGTTCACGATGGTCGGCGGACGGATCGTCTACGCCACGGGTCCCTATAGTCAGTTCGAGGACAAACGGCTGCGGACGCCATAGGCCGGATTGGCGCGGTCCGAAAAAGCCGTCGAGTTTTTCTCGGCGCTATTGCGCGTGCAATCGACATGCTGCCTGCAATGTCTGGACGCTCGCAGCCTCGATTGACCTCACGGACGGTCGGAAGATGGAAGCCAGCCCGTCTGCAGTCGCGCAAATTCGCCGTTGCCCTGCACCGTGGCCAGCGCGCGATTGACCGCGTCGCACAGATCACCGTTGTCCTTGGCAAAAGCGATTCCGAGCTTCTCGTGGGTCGGCACCTGCATCGCGACCGTCAATTGCGGACGGTCCTTCACCAGCCACGAGATCACCGGAAAAAGCTTGATTACGAGACCGATGCGTCCGGCTTCGAGGTCGTCGAGTGCGACACCGATGCCGTCGTAGGGATAGTACTTAATGCCCGCGATCGCACCCTCCGCCAAAAGCCGCTGAGCGACGAAATCGGAGGTATTGCCGGACTGGATGCCTGCTGTGAGGCCGCGCAAGCCCGTGACCGACGTGATGTCAGGCGTCAATCGCCGATTCACCGCCACGCCCTGGTTGAATTCGAGGTATGGCTGCGAGAACAGCACGATCGTCGAGCGCTCCGGCGTAATCGTGGTCCCCGAGATCACGGCGTCGTAGCTGTGCTTTGCCAATCCGTCGAAGATGCCGTTGAAGTCGTCGCCGGAGTAGCGCACCGGCTGCAACGTGACGCCGAGTTGCGCGCTGATCGCACGCATCAGTTCGATGTCGAATCCACTCTCCGACCCGTTCTCGATAAGATCGAAGGGTGGGTCGGGATAGGCCGAGGCGACGACCAAGGTGCCGGGCTTCAAAGTGAGTGCCATGGATCGTGAAGAATCCGCTGTTTGTGCCGAATTGCTCGTGGCGATGCCGCCGGCGATCACTGCGGCAAAGCTCCTGCGCAGTTGAGGGCGATTTTTCGCCGCGTCAACCTTTCCCGCAAGGAGCCAGGAAGGCTTGAAACGCTGGCGCGGCGCGGTCAAGCAAACCGCGACCGCCGCTGTCGCTGCCGAAACACCAGCAGCCCGACGATCATCAGATTGACCGCGTTGGCGGCGACGCCGGCGGCGAAAGCTAGCGAGTAGGTGCCGAAGTGATCGTAGAGCACACCTGCCGCCCAGCTACCCACGGCCATGCCGCTGCCGCTGCAGAGAAGGAACGTCGGAATCCGCCAATAGGCTTCCGACGCCGGAAAAAGTTCGCGAATGGCCAGGATGTAAGCCGGGATGATGCCAGCAAATCCCAGGCCGAAGGCGGCCGCGACGGTGAACAGCCCGACTTCATCCTGCGTGAGCATGAACGCCGTCATTGCGATGATCTGAAACAGCGAGCCGATCAGCACGGTATTGAGACCGCCGGCGCGGTCTGACACCCAGCCCCAGAACTGGCGGCTGACGAATGCGGTCCCCAACAGCACCGACAGCATGGCCGCACCGTGCGACGCCAGGATGCCGAGATCGCTGCAGAACGCAGGCAGATGGGCCTGCGGTATGGCCATGGGAATGCAGCAGAAGACGACCGCCGTGGCGACGAGGCCGAACACCAGATTGGGCGGCCAGCCCATCACCGTCTTGGAGGCGGGCGTGGTCCCGAACGCGCCTCCCGGCAGCGGCATGTCGGGCGGTTGGCTCAGGAAGATCGCCGCTAGCGGAACGACCAGCAGGACTTCGAACAGGCCGTAGTAGAACATCGTCTGACGCCAACCCGCATAAGTGATGGCCCGCTCGAACAACGACGGCCAGATCGCGCCGGCCAGGTAGCTACCGCTTGAAATCAACGCGAGCGCCGAGCCGCGGCGGCGATCGAACCACCGGCTCACATAGACGTAGAATGGCGAGTTCATTCCCCCGATGCCGAGAAATCCCACGAACAATCCCTGGCCGACATAGAGGTGCCAGGTCTCGCCGCCGGTGGAGAGCGCAAGCCCGATCCAGATCATCACCGCGCCGAAAATGACGGTCCATCGCACGCCGATCTTTTCGGCGATACGACCCATCACGATGCCGCCGACTCCGAACCCGATCCACGCCAGCGACGTCGCCAGGGCGGGAACCGATCGCAGGCCCTCCGTCTCGGCGGCAATCGGCTTGAGCGCCACGATGGTGATCCAGGGTGCACCGAACGAGAGCGTCAGGATCACCAGGACGACTGTGGCGACGGTCCAGGAGGCCTTGGTCTCGACCGACTGCATGCCGATGGGCCGATGCATGATTGATTCACGCTTCTTGGGCGCCGCGCGGCACCGAGGTTGTGGCCGGCGCGACTCCGGCAGTTGCGAAGGTGGAAAAGATGGCGCCGCTCTATCGAATGAAGGCGGCGCGAACCACCGCGCAGATCAGCGCGGCGAGGGAGAATCTCGTCATCGGCGTTCCATCCCGGGTCTTTTCTTGTATTCGGGCAGCGAAACTATCGCTTTCGCGGCCGCGCGGCGAGGCCGCAAAGCTGGGGACAGCCCTGTGCAAAAAGCAGCCCAAGGCGGTGGACAAGTGTGCGGATAACGGCTGGAAAACAAAGCCGCAAGTCTGTGGACCACCCTGCGCATAAACGCTGGATAAACTGAGGACCACCCTGTGGATCTCTGGTCAGGGGCGTTGGATAAGCGGCGGTGAATGTCGGGGATGAGCGGAAAGACCTGAATGCCATATCCTTCGCCCCTGCCCGCCGCCACCGTGGTCGCGCGACTGTCGACCGATGGCACGACGGCGCAACAGATCGGCGACCTGCTGGCAGAGAGCTTCGATGCGGAAGAGGTCGCTGCTTCGGCGTTCGAGCAACCGGACGGACGCTGGTCGCTCGCGGTGCATTTCCGCAATCATCCCGACGAAACGGCCGTGCGGGCTCTGATCGCGTCCGCCGCCGGCACGGCGGCGGCCGATGCGCTGGCGTTCGAGACGCTGTCGCCGACGGACTGGGTGCGCAAAGGCCTCGAAGGCCTCACGCCGGTCGAGGCCGGTCGCTTCGTCGTGCATGGGGCGCATCACCGCGCCAGCGTGCGGGCGAACCAGGTCGGCATTCAAATTGAGGCCGCGCTCGCGTTCGGCACCGGGCATCACGGCACCACACGCGGCTGCCTGCTCGCGCTTGACGCACTCGTGAAGGCACGAAGCCGCAAGCGCAAAGCTCCCGGCTCTCCCGCGCTCCGCCGCCGGCGCGGACGCAAAGCCGACGTGCTCGACATCGGCACCGGCACCGGCGTGCTCGCGATCGCCGCGGCAAGAGCGCTGCGTCGGCCGGTGCTCGCGAGCGACATCGACCCCCGCGCGGTCGCCATCGCATGCGACAACACGCGGATCAACCGTGTCGGCGCCGCCGTCGCAGTCATCCATGCGGCTGGTCTCGGCGCCGCACCGTTTCGTTGCCGCGCGCCTTACGGCTTGGTCTTCGCCAATATCCTGCTCGAGCCGCTCACCCAACTGGCAACGCCGATCGCGCGCCTCGTTGCGCCAAACGGACACGTTGTGCTCTCGGGACTGCTGACGGCGCAAACAGGAGCTGCGCTTGCGAGCTATCGTGCACGCGGCCTCGTGCTCTTGCGCTGCATCAGGCTCGAAGGTTGGGCGACGCTCGTACTTTCGCGCATATGCCGAGGCCGGACCTCGTAAATTGGGCGAACCCAACCTACGCCGTGGCGAAGTTCCCTGCCATGCGGCTGGAGCATTGCCGGGCCGGATCGGGCTCAATAGAGTGCCGCCATGTTCGAGGCCCGCTTCCAGTCGTTCGAAGATCGCACCGAGCGCGCGGCAAGCGCTGAGCGCGTCGCCGTGTTGCGTACCGAGCTGGCGCGGCGCGGTTTGACCGGCTTCGTGGTTCCGCGCTCCGACCGCCACCAAAACGAATACGTGCCGGCGTCCGAGGAGCGCCTCGCGTGGCTCACCGGCTTTACCGGCTCCGCGGGCGCCGCGATCGTCCTCATGGAGCGGGCGGTGCTGTTTGTCGACGGCCGCTACACGCTGCAAGTCCGCGAGCAGGTGGACACTTCGCTGTTCGCCATCGAGCATCTCGTGGAGACGCCGCCGGATCGCTGGATCGAGACCAACCTCACGAGCGCCGACCGCCTCGGCTACGACCCTTGGCTGCACACGGTCGAAAGCGCCGAACGACTGGCCAAGGCCTGCGCCGCTGCGGGCGCCACCTTGGTCGCGGTCGAGCCCGATTTGATCGACGCAATCTGGAACGACCGTCCCGCCCCGCCCTTGGGCGCGGTCACGCTGCATGACCTGCGCTTCGCCGGTGAGGCGGCGGACGAAAAGCTCGCCCGCATCCGTGCCGAGCTCGCGAAGCTGCGCGCCGATGCACTGGTCGTCTCGGATCCGCATGCCGTCGCCTGGGCCTTCAACATCCGCGGCGCGGACGTCGCTCACACACCATTGCCGCTCGCCTTCGCTGTCGTTCCGCAGGCCGGCCGGCCCGCGCTCTTTGTCGACGGACGAAAGCTCTCGAACGATGTACGCGACCGTCTCGAAGCCCTCGCCGACGTGCGCGAGCCGGCCGATTTCGTACAAGCGCTGGCAGCGCTCGGGCAAGCGCGCAAGACCGTGAGGCTCGACCAGGCCACGGCCGCGGATGCGCTCGCACGCCTCATCATTACCCACGGCGGCAAGGTCGCACGCGGGGCCTGCCCGATTGCGTTGATGAAGGCCGTGAAGAACCAGGCCGAGATTTCCGGCGCGCGGGCGGCGCATATCCGCGACGGTGTGGCCGTGACACGCTTCCTCGCCTGGTTCGATCGCGAGGCCGCGCGCGGCATCCTCACCGAGATCGACGCGGTCGCTGCGCTGGAGAGCTTCCGACGCGACACCGGCCTGCTCAAGGACATTTCCTTTCCGACCATCTCCGGTGCCGGTCCCGATGGCGCGATCGTCCATTACCGCGTCACCAGCAAGACCAATCGCCGGATAGCCCCCAGTGAGTTGTTTCTGATCGACTCCGGCGGCCAATACCAGGACGGCACCACCGACATCACGCGTACCGTCGCGGTCGGCGAGCCGTCCGCCGAAATGCGCGAACGCTTCACCCGCGTGCTTAAGGGTCACATCGCGATCGCGCGCGCTGTGTTTCCCGAGGGGACGACCGGCGCGCAGCTCGACTCGTTTGCGCGGCAATTCTTGTGGGCGGGGGGCCTCGACTTCGACCATGGCACCGGACACGGCGTCGGTAGCTATCTCTCGGTGCATGAAGGCCCGGCCCGCATCTCCAAGCTGGGTACAACAGCGCTCCGGCCCGGCATGATCCTGTCGAACGAACCCGGCTATTACAAAGCCGGCGCCTACGGGATCCGCATCGAGAATCTTGTGCTCGTGGTGGAGGCCGTCGCTGTGCCCGGCGCCGAGAAACCGCTCAATGCTTTCGAGACGCTTACGCTGGCGCCCATCGACCGCCGGCTGGTCGTGGCCGATATGCTTACGCCCGAGGAGAGGGACTGGCTCGACGGCTATCATGCGCGCGTCGCGGAGACACTGTCGCCGCTCGTCGATGCCGAGTCGCGCGCCTGGCTAGCGGCCGCCACCCGCCCGGTCGCGCAAAGCTGAACCCGCTGGGCCGTCCGTTGCTCGATCCAACGATGAAAGAAACGACCAGCAGCGATGCGCGTCCCGCGCGGTGGCGCTTGCTGGCCTTGCTGATCGCCATGACCGGGATCAGCTCGCTCTCGCTCAACATCCTGGTGCCGGCGATCCCCAGCATGGTGACCAAGTTCGTCGCCGATCCCGCCAGCGTCCAGCTCACCGTCTCGCTCTACCTCTTGGGCCTCGCGGTGGCGCAACTCGTATTCGGGCCCTTGTCCGATCGTTTCGGCCGTCGGCCGGTCGTGCTCGGAGGGCTTGCGCTGGCGAC
>Ga0208989_10000021_pt1 | contig 26565 bp, 23 predicted proteins | sample MedBloCAOM3_M1_FD_187852 | JGI IMG/M metagenome (GOLD analysis project Ga0208989, IMG submission 187852) | Forest soil microbial communities from El Dorado National Forest, California, USA - Mediterranean Blodgett CA OM3_M1 (SPAdes) (version 2) | ecosystem: Environmental > Terrestrial > Soil >...
CCAGTTGCGCCAGGTATCGGGATTTCTCCAGCGGAGGAAATGCTGTCGGCCCCCAAGCCTGTCCTGAACGATCCCTTCCTCATCCAGAACGCGGACGAGCTTGTCGCGCTCGTGGCGCGTCTGCCCGCTGTCGGTCGGGGTCGTGTAGCTCGCGTGGAGCCCGATCTCGTGTCCGCGCACGTGGATCCGCCGCAGCAGTGCCCGAATCCAAGGGTCATCGAGAGAGTAGTTCCCGTCGAGGAGACCTGCGCGACGGTCCGCGATGAAATAGAACGCCGAGCGAAGGCCGCGGCTCTCGCTGGCGTCCATGATCGCCGCGCAGTTGCGCGAGCCGGTCGATGCCCAGGTCACGGCGCTGGCGGCGCTGGCGCCCACCCTGTCGTCGGCCGAGCTGGCCGACCTCGCCAACGTCATCGCCGCCTTCAAGAGCGTCGATACGCCCAAGGCCGAGGAGATGATCGCCAAGCTCGAGCCGCTGGCCGCCCCCGGCCGCCCGTTCCGGCTGAGCGTGCGCGAGTTGCAGGCCCTGGTGGCGGCGCGCAAGGGTGACCTCAAGCAGGCCCGCGAGCTGTGGACGGAGATCTCGAAGGATCCGCAGCTGCCGCAGGGCACCCAGCAGCGTGTCACGGCGATGCTCAATCTCTACGGCGCCGCGGAGGCGAAGTAGGATCATGGCGAACGCGTTGCGTGCGATCGATTGCCGGGTCCTTGCCGTTGCCCTTCTGCTCAGCGTGTCGCTTTCCGGATGCGGTATCACCGATATGGTCGGTGACTGGTTCGGCAAGAGCAAGACGCCGCTGCCGGGCGAGCGCACCGCGGTCTTCACCGACCGTGGCGAAATCGAGCCCGACAAGGACATGGCCAATGTCGAGATCGTGCTGCCGCAGCCCACGGTCAACGATTCCTGGCCGCAGTCCGGCGGCTTCGCCAACAATGCGATGCACAATCTGGCGGTCGGCCCTTCGCCGCAGGTCATCTGGACGGCCGATGTCGGCGCAGGCTCGACCTCGTCGCGCATCCTGACCACGCCGCCGGTCGTCGCCGAGGGCAAGGTCTTCGCCAAGGACGCGCAATCCACCGTGTCAGCCTTCAATGCCGATACCGGCCAGTTGATCTGGCGGGTGACGCTCAAGCCCGACAAGGCGCGCGACGACGACGAATTCGGCGGCGGTCTCGCCTACTACGGCGGGCGGCTGTTCGTGACCACGGGCTTCGCCTCGGTATTCTCGCTCGATGCCAACGACGGTAAGGAGATCTGGAACTCATCGGTGAGCGCGCCGGTGCGCGGCGCGCCGCTGGTGTTCGGCGACCGCGTGTTCGTCATCAGCATCGACAACAAGCTGGCCGCCCTTGCCGCCATCGACGGCTCGGACCTCTGGCAATTCAGCGGCCTGACGGAAAGCGCGGGCTATGTCGGCGGCAACAGCCCGGCGGGCTCCGGCGACTTCGTCGTGGCGCCGTTCTCGTCGGGCGAGCTGGTCGGCCTTCGCCTGGATAATGGCCGGCCGGTCTGGAACGAATCGATGATCGGTTCGCGCGGCGAGGTGCGGGCCTTCGGCAACCTGAGCGACATTCGCGGCCGCCCGGTGATCGATCGCGGTGTCGTGCTGGCGATGGGTACGGCCGGCCAACTCGCCGCCGTCGAGCTCAACAGCGGCCAGCGCCTGTGGGAACGCGGCATCGGCGGCAACACCACGCCGTGGGTCGCCGGTCGCTTCGCCTTCGTCGTCACCAACAGCGCCGACGTCGCCGCCGTCAGCCGCGACAACGGCAAGATCAAGTGGGTTACGCCGCTCACGCAATATGCCGACGAGAAGCGCCGCAAGCCGGTGCTGTGGTCGGGCCCGGTGCTGGCCGGCGACCGTCTCCTGATCGCCGGCACGCTGGGCGACCTCTTGTCCGTCTCGCCCTATACCGGCGAAATCCTCGGCAAGCTCGACGTGCGCGATCCGGTCCGGCTGGGACCGGTCATCGCCAACCGCACCATCTATGTCTTGACCGATTCGGGCCGACTCGTTGCCCTCCGCTGACGACAGGCGTCCGCCGCGGCGCGTTGCCCCAGCAAGGGTGGCCATCGTCGGGCGGCCCAATGTCGGCAAATCGACCCTGTTCAACCGTCTGGTCGGCCGCCGCCGCGCCATCGTCGACGACACGCCGGGCGTGACGCGTGACGTGCGCGAGGGGCCGGCCCAGCTGGGCGACCTCGCCTTCACCCTGCTCGACACGGCGGGCTGGGAAACCACCGGCGGCGCGGGGCTGGAGGCGCGCATGCGCCGCTTCACCGAGCGTGCCATCGAAGGCTCCGACGTCGTGCTGTTCCTGATCGATGCCCGCTCGGGCATCCTGCCGATGGACGAGAGCTTCGCCGGCTGGCTGCGCAAGCGCAAAGACAAGGTGATCCTGGTCGCCAACAAGTGCGAGGGCCGTGCCGGCCAGCAGGGCCTGGCCGAATCGCACGGGCTGGGTCTGGGCGAGCCGATCCCGGTCTCGGCCGAGCACGGCGAAGGCTTGAGCGATCTGCACGAGGCGCTGGCCCGCCACATCGAGCCGATGCCGGAGGAAGACGACGAGAAAGAAGGCGGCCTCGACGACGAGGAGAGCGCCGAGGAGGCAGCCAAGCGCCCGGTGCTGCTGGCCATCGTCGGCCGCCCCAATGTCGGCAAGTCGACCCTGCTCAACCGCCTGGTCGGCGAGGAACGCATGCTGACCGGCCCCGAGGCCGGCATCACGCGCGATTCCATCCGCGTCGAATGGCAGTGGCGCGGCCGGCTGGTGCGCCTGATCGACACCGCCGGCATGCGGCGCAGGAGCCGCATCGACGCCAAGCTCGAAGCAGCCTCCGTTGCCGACACGCTGGACGCCATCCGCCTGGCCGACGTGGTGGTCGTCGTCCTCGATGCCGCCGACATGGCCGAGAAGCAGGATCTCACCATCGCCGGCCGGGTGATCGACGAAGGCCGCGCCCTGGTGATCGCGGTCAACAAGACCGACCTTCTGGCCGACGACCAGAAGGCCTCGAGCCGGGCCTGGCGCAAGCTCGCCGACCGGCTGGAAGCGTCGTTCGCCCAGGTCAAGGACGTGCCGATCGTGGGCTTTTCGGCGCTCAATGGCCGCGGCGTCGAGCGGCTGATGCCCAAGGTGTTCGAGACCTACGACATCTGGAACAAGCGCGTAACGACGCCCAAGCTCAATCGCTGGCTGCGCGAAATGGAGACGCTGCATCCGCCGCCGCTCGCCAAGGGACGGCGCATTCGGCTGCGCTTCATCACCCAGATCAAGAAACGGCCGCCGACCTTCGTGCTGTCGGTCAGCCAGCCCCAGGAATTGGGCAACGACTATCTGCGCTATCTGACCAATCGCCTGCGCGACGACTTCGGCCTGCCGGGCGTGCCGATCCGCCTGGCCATGCGCAAGCCGAACAATCCGTTCGCCAGCCGGGCGAAGAAACAGCGATAGACAGTCGCCGACGCGTGTTGCCAAGGTCTTCTATGCAACCATAGGATCGACCACTGCGTGGAGGGCAGGGGCCAGCATGCCGGACGACACGCAAACCAGGAATCAGCCGCCAGCGGGACTTCGGCCGTCGTTTGACCGGATCGCGGGCTGGCTCGACAGCTTGCGCAAGGTGGTCATTGCGGTCGCGGTCACGGCAGCCGCCATAATCGTCGTGGCGGCGATCGTCCGCGAGTTTTCGATCGGCGGCATCGTCATCGAGCCGGTCGTCGTGAAAGCCGTGGATGCGGCCGACGCACCGACGCCCGAGGTCGCGGCCCGGCAGATTGCGCGACACCTCGATCGAATTCAGCGCGCCGGCGCGCAGGAATGGCAAAGGGCCCATGTCGACGAGGAGATCCATCGGATCGACCTGCAGATCCCGGGTTCGCCCCTCAGCCTTGGCGGCGCCGCGCGCGAGGTCGTGGCGTTGTTCGGCGGGACGCCGATGACGGTGCGCTCCGCCCTGGCACGGCGGCCGCCGCCTGCCGGCTATTCAGCGGTGACAGGGATAGCGGGCGATCCTGCATCGATGGTGGACTGCCAGCCCGAAGAACACACGCTCGACGCCGTCTTCGAATGCATCGCGCTGAATGCGATAACGTTCCACGACCCGAAAGTGGCGGCCTCCTACGTATTTCAGCGCGAACAGGCGGAGTGCAACGCACTGGACACGGGCGTGGTGCCGGAGCTCGCCGACTTGCAGCGCGAAGAGCAGCGCATTCAGAACCGCCGAATGCGCTGCAGCTTCGACGACACCCAGAAGCTTCTCGCCAAGGTGCTCGACAGCAAACGCAAGAGCGACCGGCCGTGGGTGCTTTACCTCTATGGCCAGATCCATATGGCACGCTCGGCGGCCCTGGCCGGGCTGGGCTTGCAGCAGCAGCTCTCCGAACTCGACCAGGCGATCGCGCGCTTTAGCGATTTCCAGAAGCTGATGTCGACCTCGCCGACCGCCATCGCCATCCTGATGGAGGCCTATCTCGACAAGGGCATTGCCATCCATCAGAGCACACCGCGCCTGGGCTGGAGCGACGACCCGGCGTCGCTGCTGCAGTGGCGGCTCAAGCTGGCGGAGCAGACCTTCGCCGAAGCCGAGGCGCAGCTCAAGACGATCCCCGCCCGGCACAGCGCCAGTCTCGATGCCCTGGCCGGCCGTCTCGAAGGCATGCTGCTCTATCGGCAGTGGATGATCGCGGCGCACCGGCGGACGAAGTCGGGCGTGCTGACCGTGGCCACCGGGCAGCCCGCCGAACTGCAGCAATTGGGCAAGGCGATCGCGAAATTCGAGGCGGCCGATGCCAAGGATCCAACGTCGGCCGGGGGCCTCGTCGACTGGGGCAATGTGGAACGGGCAGCGGGCAAGTACGAGGAAGCCGCGGTGCTCTACCGGCGCGCGGCCGACCTCAACGCGAGCAGCGATGCGGCCGTCAACATCGTCGTCGCCTATCTCGATCAGGTCGCCGCCGGGCCGAAGCCGGCCGACCAGGGACAGCTGCTGAAGGCGCTTGGCGCCTTGTCGGATTATCTGGCCTGGACGTCGGGCGGCGGGCCGTACGATCAACTCATCCCCAAGACCAAGCGGGCCCTGGCGCAGACGGGCGAGGCGGACGAAGTGCCGGCCTTCGAGACGTGCCTGAACAAGGCCCTGGCGGTGGACAATGCCAGTGATCCGAAGATCGCCCGATGGCAGGCGGCCGCTTCCTTGAAGCTCTGCGTCGATGGCGCGGTCGACCGCGTCAATGCGCGCTCCATGGGCACCATCGCCAAGCCCTGACGCCCGACGATCAGCCGCCCAGCGCCTCGTCGCCCGCGACCCATTGGCCGGTCATGGTGCAGGACGGCAGGGCGAGGCGAATCAACGCCTCGGCATGCGCTTCGGGCGGCGTCTGCTGCGCCGAATCCTCGCCCGGAAAGGCCTGGGCGCGCAGGGCGGTGCGGATCGGACCCGGATTGAACAGGTTCACGCGCACGGCGGTGTGCGCGACCTCGGCGGCGTAGATGCCGACCAGCATGTCGAGCGCGGCCTTGCTGGCGGCATAGGCCCCCCAATAGGGCACGACCTTGCGCGAGATGCCCGAGGTTACAAAAATGGCTCGACCGGCATCGGATTGGCGCAGCAGCGGATCGAGCGAGCGGATCAGGCGCCAGTTGGCGGTGACGTTCACCGCCATGACCCGCTCGAAAACCGTGGGCTCGATGTGGCCGACCGGTGAGAGCGTGCCCAGGATGCCGGCATTGCCCAGGAGCACGTCGAGCCGGCCGTAACGTTCGTAGAGCGCGGCGCCCAGGCGATCGATGCCCGGCCCGTCGGTGACATCGAGCGGCACCAGGGTGGCCGAGCTGCCCAGCGCCTTGATCTGGTCGTCGACGGCTTCGAGCCCACCCACGGTGCGGGCGACCAGCACGCAATGCGCGCCTTCGCGGGCGTAGGCCAGCGCAGCGGCGGCCCCCAGGCCGCGCGAGGCGCCGGTGATCAGCGCAAGGCGACCGGCGAGACGACCGGCGGGAGCGGCGGCCACGAGGGAAGCCTCAGGCCGACTCGACGAGGAGGGAGAGCTGGCGGTCCTCGACGCCCAGCTGGTCGTCGAGCGAGATCGGATAATCGCCGGTGAAGCAGGCGTCGCAGAAAGCCGGCTGATCGGGATCGCGGCCGGGCTTGCCCATGGCGCGGTAGAGTCCGTCGATCGACACGAAGGCCAGCGAATCGACCTTGATGAACTTCGCCATGCCGGCCACGTCGTAGTGCGAGGCGAGCAGCTTGTCGCGCTCGGGCGTGTCGATGCCGTAGAAGCAGGGGTTGGTGGTGGGCGGCGCGGCGATGCGCATATGCACCTCGCGGGCGCCGGCCTGGCGCACCATCTCGACGATTTTCATCGAGGTGGTGCCGCGCACGATCGAATCGTCGACCAGGATCACGCGCTTGCCGTCGATCAGGCCGCGATTGGCGTTGTGCTTCAGGCGCACGCCGAGATGACGGATAGTGTCGACCGGCTCGATGAAGGTGCGGCCGACATAGTGGTTGCGAATGATGCCGAGTTCGAACGGCAGGCCCGACTGGGAGGCATAGCCGATCGCCGCCGGCACGCCGGAGTCGGGCACCGGCACGACGACATCGGCGTCGACCGGGCTTTCCTTGGCGAGCTCCATGCCGATGCGTTTGCGAGCATCGTAGACGCCGACGCCCTCGACCCGTGAATCGGGCCGCGCGAAATAGATGTGCTCGAACACGCAGAAGCGGCGCGGCTGCTTGGCGAACGGCTTGATCGAGCGCAGGCCGTTGCCGTCGATGATGACGATCTCGCCGGGTTCGACGTCGCGCACGAAGCGCGCGCCGATGATGTCGAGCGCGCAGCTCTCGGAGGTCAGGATCCAGGCATCCTCGAACCGGCCGATCACCAGCGGCCGCACGCCCATCGGGTCGCGCACGCCGAGCAGCGCTTCGTTGGTCAGCAGCAGCAGCGAGTAGGCGCCCTTGACGCGACCCAGCCCGTCGATCAGGCGGTCGACGACCGTCGAATAGTTCGAGCGCGCGATCAGGTGGTTGATGACCTCGGTGTCGGTGGTCGACTGGAACAGGCAGCCCATCCGCACCAGTTCCTTGCGCAGCAGGTAGGCGTTGGTGAGGTTGCCGTTGTGGGCGAGGGCCAGGCCGCCAAAGTCGAAATCGGCGAAAATCGGCTGGATGTTGCGGTCGGACGAGCCGCCGGTCGTGGCATAGCGGTTGTGGCCGATCGCCGAATAGCCCCGGAGCTTGGCCATGACCGACGGCGCGCCGAAGATATCGCCGACCAGGCCCGCCGCGCGGTGATTGTGGAAATGCCGGCCGTCGAACGTGACGATGCCGGACGCCTCCTGGCCGCGATGCTGCAGGGCGTGCAGGCCGAGGGCAGTATGGGCGGCGGCGTCGGAAGTCCCGTAGATGCCGAACAACGCACACTCCTCGTGAAACTTGTCGAGGTCGTCGTCGGAGCGTTTGGGGGTGCTTGGCACGGCGGGGTTATATCTGGGGTCCGCCGGCCGCGCATCAAGGATATCTCACTGCGGCGGTTTGGGCGCGTCCGGCGGCTGTTTGGGCACGTCCTGTGGCGGTTTGTCGACCGGTGACGGCACGGCGTCCGATGAGGGCGGCGGGGTCGAGCCGGTATCGGTGCTGCCGCGCCCCGACAGGCGGGTGCGGAAGCCCGGCGGCAGGTACGGTTCGACGAAATTGGCCATTTCCTTGATCATCGGGAAGGTGGCGCCGCCTTCGACCGCCGGCGGCAACTGGCGGGGTCCCAAATAGCCGTAGAACAGGAAGGCCGTGCCGATCGCCACCCAGGCGCACAGTACGCCGAAGGCCCCGCCCAGGATGCGGTCGGGCTTGCCGAGCGGCCCCGACCTGACCGAGCGCGACAGGGCGTTGGTCAGCATCACCAGCACGATCAGGGCGGCGACGAAGATCGCCAGCATGGACAGGAAATAGGCGAGCTCCGTGCTGCCGACGAGCTGCTCGACCTCGGGCTTGATCAGGTTGGCGTAGCGCCACGCCAGCCAGCCGGCGGCGATCCACGAGGCGATGAACAGGACGGCATGGGCAAAGCCCGCCGACATGCCGATCAGCGCGCCGAAGATGGCCACGGCGATGACGGCGACGTCGAATACGGTGATTCCGAGCTTGTCCATCCCCCCTGTACTCTCCGTCTACGCTTCCTTGACCTACTCGCGCCCGCGATCCGAAGAACCCTCGCGGCGCGGCCGCTTGAGGGGCCGCTCGGCCGGCTGAAATCGCGCCACAAGGTCGGCCAGATGCTCGATTTCGTCAATGGCGATGCCCTCCGGCGCGCGCGGCGCGGGGCCACTACCACCTGTTACTTGGCCGATGCGGCCGCGCGGTCCTCCTCCGGGAATGAGGGCGCTGCGGAAACCAAGCTTGGCCGCCTCGCGCAGCCGCGCCTCGCGCTGGCCCACCGGCCTCACCTCGCCACCCAGGCCGATCTCGCCGAACACCACCATGTCGGGCGGCACCGGTTCGTCGGCCAGCGACGACACGACGGCCGCCGCCACGGCGAGATCGGCCGCCGGCTCGCCGATGCGAAGGCCGCCGGCTACGTTGAGGTAGACGTCGTTGGCGCCGACGGCGACGCCGCAGCGCGCCTCGAGCACGGCCAGCACCATGGCCAGCCGATTGGTATCCCAGCCGACCACGGCATGGCGCGGCGTGGCGAAGGAGGAGGGCGCGACCAGCGCCTGGATCTCGACCAGCAGCGGCCGGGTGCCCTCGATGCCGGCGAACACGCAGGTGCCCGAGACGCGGCCGCGGCGGTCGCCCAGGAACAGCGCCGAGGGGTTGGCGACGTCCGACAGGCCGCGGTCGGACATCTCGAACACGCCGATCTCGTCGGTCGGGCCGAAGCGGTTCTTGACGGTGCGCAGGATGCGAAAGTGATGGCCGCGCTCGCCCTCGAAATAGAGCACCGTGTCGACCATGTGCTCGAGCACGCGGGGCCCCGCGATGGCGCCGTCCTTGGTGACGTGGCCAACCAGCAGCACGGCGATGCCGCGGCGCTTGGCGAGCTCGACCAGGGCCTGCGCCGAGGCGCGCACCTGGGTCACCGTGCCGGGCGTGCTGTCGACCGTGTCGAGCCACATGGTCTGGATGGAATCGATCACCGCCACCTTGGGCGCGTCGGGCCGCTCCAGGGTCGCCACGATGTCGCGCACCGAGGTCGCGGCGCTGAGCTGCACCGGCGCGTCGCCGACGCCCAGCCGCTCGGCGCGCAGCCGCACCTGGTCGAGCGCCTCTTCGCCGGAGATGTAGGCGCACGCGGTATGCTGGCGCGCCAGCGCCGCCGCGACCTGAAGGAGCAAGGTCGATTTGCCGATGCCGGGATCGCCGCCGATCAGCAGGGCCGAGCCCACCACCAGCCCGCCGCCGCACACGCGATCGAACTCGGCGATGCCGCTCCTGTAGCGCGGCGGCTGCGGCGTCGATCCGGTGAGGCCGGCAAACTCGAGCGCGCGGCCCTTGCCGCCGCGCGCCAGGCCACCGCCGGCCGGACCGGGCGCGGGAGCCGCTTCCTCGACGATGGTGTTCCACTCGCCGCAGGACTCGCAGCGGCCGCTCCATTTGCTCGTGACCGCGCCGCACGACTGGCAGACGAAGCGCTTGATCGGGCGCGCCATCAGTGCAGTTCCTGCTTCGACAGACACCAGCCGTTGCCGTGCAGCCAGCAGGTCTCGTCCCGGTCGTGCAGATTGCGCCGCAGGCTGCGCACCGCCTGCTGGCCCGCGCCGTCATTCAATGCCTCGGCGAGGGCCGCCTGATCCTCCTCGCTGCGCGCGCCGGCGCACGGGTAGAAACCGGCCCATCCGGTGGAGCGGGCCGCCAGCTCCGAGCCACGGCGATCGAGCCGCAGCATGAAGCCGCCGCGCTGCTCGGTCGTCATCGGCAGCAGCAGGCGTCCGCCGTCGGCCAGCGCGTCGAGCCACCAGGCAACCGGCGCAGCGGCACCGGCGAAGGCTACGATCACATTCCACTGCCCGTCGATCGGAGTGCTGGCGTCGGCGCACCGCACCCATGCCGCAGGCCATGTTTCGAGATTGCGTCGCGCCGCCTGCGCCAGGCCCTGGTCGATCTCGACTGCATCGACGCGACCGCGCGGCCCCGCGAGTTCGGCCAGGATGGCGGTGTAGTAGCCGGAGCCGGCGCCGAGCTGCAGCACGCGATCGCCCGGGCGCACGCCGATCCGGTCGAAATGGAAGGCCCACAGAGACGGCCCGCCGATGTTGAGCTTTCGCTTCTCGTCGAGCGCCACCAGCACATTGTGATAGAGCCAATGCGGCTCGGCGTCCGGCGTGCTCCAGTAGCCATCGCCATCGTGCAGCAGCCGCCACGGTCCCGGCCCGGCGAAGCGTTCGCGCGGCACGGCGGCAAATGCCTCGACCACGCGCTCGGAGCCGATATGGCTCACCACGCGAAGCTCCTCGGCGAAGTGACGCCGGGCCTCGCCGAGGCTTGGCGTGCGCGGCATGGTCAGAGCTTCCGGACCTGCATCTGGATCGGCCCTTCGGCACGGCCGTGGATGAACTGGTCCACGTACGCGTTGCCCGAGCGGTCGATGTCGGCGACCGGACCCTGCCAGATCAGGCGGCCCTCGTGGAGCATGCCGATGCGGTGGCCGATCTTGCGCGCGCTCGCCATGTCGTGGGTGATCGATACCGCGGTGGCGCCGAGATCGCTGACGCATTTCACGATCAGGTCGTTGATGACGTCGGCCATGATCGGGTCGAGACCGGTGGTCGGCTCGTCGAAGAAGATGATCTCGGGCTCGCGGGCGATGGCGCGTGCCAGCGCCACGCGCTTTTGCATGCCGCCGCTCAGCTCGGAGGGGAACAGCTCGCCGATCTCGGGTCCCAGCCCGACATTGCCGAGCTTGTTGATCGCCACCTCGCGCGCTTTCTCGGGCGGCATGCCGTCGCTCTGGATCGGGCCGAACGCCACGTTCTCCCAGACGCGCAGCGAATCGAACAACGCGCCGCCCTGGAACAGCATGCCGAACTTGCGCATGACCTGGCTGCGGCCGTTATCGCCGAGTTCGACCGTCTCCACGCCGTCGATCTTGATCGAGCCGTCGTCGGGCTGCATGAGGCCCAGGATGCATTTCAGCAGCACCGACTTGCCGGTGCCCGAGCCGCCGATCACCACCATCGATTCGCCCGGCGTGACCTCGAGGTCGATGCCCTGCAGCACCTTCTTGGGCCCGAAGGACTTGGTGATGCCGCGCAGCGAGATCTTCGAGGCAACCATCAGAGCGCGAAGAAGGCTTCGGTGATGAAGTAGTTGAAGGTCAGGATCAGCATCGACGCCGAGACCACCGCGCTGGTCGTCGCCATGCCGACGCCCTGGGCGCCGCCCTTCGACGTGTAGCCGTGATAGCAGCCCATCAGCGCGATCAGGAAACCGAACACTGCCGCCTTCACCAGGCCCGAGAAGACGTCCTGGAATTGCAGGAAATCGAGGGTGTTGCGGAGATAAGCGGCGTCGTTGAAATCGAGCTTGTAGACGCCGACCAGGAAGCCGCCCAGCACACCGATGATATCGGCGAGCAGCACCAGGATCGGCAAGGTGACGACGGCGGCGATCAGCCGGGGCACCACCAGGTACTTGTACGGGTTGGTCGAGAGCGTGGTGAGTGCATCGATCTGCTCGGTGACCCGCATGGTGCCGATCTCGGCCGCCATCGCGGCACCCACCCTGCCGGCCACCATGAGCGCCGCCAGCACCGGGCCGAGCTCGCGGGTCAGCGACACCACGACCACGTTGGGGATCGCCGACTCGGCCGAGAAGCGGGCAAAGCCGGTGTAGCTCTGCAGCGCCAGCACCATGCCGGTGAAGATCGCCGTCAGCCCGACCACCGGCAGCGAGTAGTAGCCGATCTCCATGATCTGATGGACGATCTGCTTGCGGTACCACGGCGGTTGCAGACCGCAGCGGACGGCCTGCAGGGCGAAGGACGAGACGGAACCGATGGCCTCGAGGAAGGCGAGCGTGACGCGCCCGAGCAGGGTGACAAGCGGTACGCTCACTGGTGGGTCTCCGGGTGGTCGATATAGGCGCGTGCGTAGCGCCGGCCGAGCGCGGTCATGACTTCATAGGCGTTGGTGCGCGCGTGATCGGCGAGGTCGTCGGGCGTCAGGTGGGGGCCCAGCACTTCGACCGTCGCGCCCGGCTCGGACTCGGCCTCGGGCACTTCGGTCACGTCGATCGTCGCGAGATCCATCGAGATACGGCCAATCACGGGCACACGATGCCCGGCGAGATGCACATGGGTGCGGTTGATGAGAGTACGGAAGTAGCCGTCGGCATATCCCAGCGCGATCGTGGCCACGCGACTAGGCCGAGCGGACCGCCATGCGGCACCGTATCCAACGGTCTGGAAAGCGTCAATTCGGCGGGTCTGCAGGATGCGTGCGTGCAACGCCACCACCGGCAGCATCGGGTTGGACTGGCCGGGCAGGGGATTGATGCCGTAGAGCGCCGCGCCCGGCCGCAACAGGTCGAAATGATAATCGGGCCCGAGGAAGATGCCCGACGAATTGGCCAGCGACGTCGGCGCACCGGGCATCGCCTTCACGAAGGCACGGAAGCGCGAGAGCTGCTCGCCGTTGATGGGATTGTTCGGCTCTTCGGACACCACCAGATGGCTCATCAGGAGGGCCAGTCGCAGCCCGCGCAGGCGGCCGCGCTCGTTGATCAGGACCTGGGTGTCCTCCGGCCCGAAGCCCAGCCGGTGCATGCCGGTGTCGATGTGGATCACCGCGTCGAGCGGCCGGTTGAAGCGCTGCGCGGCGGCCCGCCAGACATTGAGCTGGCCGAGATGATTGAGCGCCGGCGTCAGCCCGTGCTCGACCAGGTCGCCCTCGGTGCCGGCCAACAGGCCGTTGAGGACGCAGATCGGGTGATCCGGCATCACGGCGCGCAGCGCAATGCCCTCGTCGATATGGGCGACGAAGAACTGCCGGCAGCCTTCGGCCGCCAGGCGTGGGCCCACGATCGCGGCGCCGGTGCCGTAGGCGTCGGCCTTCAGCACGGCGGCACAGTCGATCAGCCGGCCGGCGGCGCGGCCCGCGTCGCGCAGCCCGCGCCAGTTGGCGGCGATCGCCGCGAGGTCGATCGTCAGGATGGCGCCGGCGCGGCGCGTCGCGTCGTCGGATGTCATTGGACCGCGGACCTCCCGCTACCCCTGCCGAACGCCGCGCCAGCAGTGCAGGCAGGGGGTTAGCGCAGTTAGCGCAGTTAGCGCAGTTCTTCCTGCTGCTGGTCCTGCCGATCGCCGAACAACGGATGCGCCCTGTCCGGCGCCAACATGAAACAACATTGCGTCCAGGCGGCCGATTGCGATCGGTAATTCTTTCGCACCGCTATGGGGAGCGGCAGATTTGCGGCGTTCGTCGCCCCGATTGACGACGGCCAGCCGCCGGCCGCGCGGCGGCGCCGCGCTCCGGATGCGATGACAGAACATTGATGCCGAGCTTGCTTGCATGGGAACCGGCAAACATACGCCACAACATTGCGCAATGTTGTCAAGCGCTCTTTCCGGCGGCCGGGCAAATGCGCATCGACGCCGGGATTTTGCGGCAACGCTGGCAATGCAAGCAGTCACTCGAAGGCCGGCCCGCTCGGCCGCTCCTCGTCGGCCGCCAGGTTGCCGAACTTGGTGAACTGGCCTTCGAAGGAGAGCCGAACGATGCCGACCGGGCCGTGGCGCTGTTTGGCGACAATTACTTCGGCCTTGCCGTAGTTCTGCTCACAGCGCTGACGCCAGTCTTCAAAGCGCTGGTTGAAGTGATCGTTGGTCTCATTGTCGCGCCGCTTGGGCTCTTCGCGCATCAGGTAGTATTCGTCGCGATAGATGAACATCACGACGTCGGCATCCTGCTCGATCGATCCCGATTCACGCAGGTCCGCGAGTTGCGGCCGCTTGTCCTCGCGCTGCTCGACAGCGCGGCTGAGCTGCGACAGCGCCAGCACCGGCACGTCGAGCTCCTTGGCCAGTGTTTTCAGTCCCCGGGTGATCTCCGAAACCTCCTGCACGCGGTTCTCCTGCCGGCTCTTGCCCGACGGCGACAGGAGCTGCAGGTAGTCGATGATCAGCAATCCCAGCCCATGCGTGCGCTTCAGACGGCGTGCGCGCGTGCGCAGGGCGGCAATGGAGAGCGCGGGCGTGTCGTCGATGAAGAAATTCAAGTGCTCGAGTTCGTGGCTCACCGAAAGCACACGGTCGAAGTCCGAGCTGATCAGCTCGCCCTTGCGGATCTTTTCCGATGGAATGGCGGCCTGCTCGGAGATCATGCGCGTGGCGAGCTGTTCGGCCGACATTTCGAGCGAGAAGAAGCCGACCACGGCGCCGTCGGCTACCTTCGGCTTGCCGTCCTCGCCATGCTCCTCGCGGTAGGCCTTGGCGGCGTTGAAGCCGATGTTGGTGGCCAGCGAGCTTTTGCCCATCGAGGGCCGGCCGGCCAGGATGATCAGATCGGACCTGTGCAGGCCGCCCAGCAGCTGGTCGAGCTGGAACAGGCCCGTCGCCACGCCGGTGAGCTGGCCGGCGCGATGATAGGCCGCCTCGGCGGCGACCGTCGCCTCGGTGAGGGCGGCGCGGAACGGCTTGAAGCCGCCTTCGGTCTGGCCGGAACTGGCGAGATCATAGAGCTTCTTCTCCGCCACCTCGATCTGCGACAGCGCCGTTTCCTCGACATCGCTGCCGAAGGCGCCGTTCACGACGCCCTCGCCGAGATCGATGAGCTGGCGGCGCAGATAAAGGTCGTGGACGGCCCGCCCGAACGCTGATGCATCGATCACATGCACCGAGGCCGCCGCCAGGCGCGCGAGGTAGGCGGCGCCGCCGCCAACGGCCTTCATGTCCTCGTCCTGCTCGACATAGGTCTTGAGCGTGACGGCGCTCACCACTTGACCGCGCTCGATCAGTCGCGACAGCGAATCGAACAGTTTGCCGTGCAGTGGATCGGCAAAATGTTCTGGCCGCAGGAATTCGGCCACGCGCTGATAGGCGGCGTTGTTGACGAGGATCGCGCCCAGCAACGCCTGTTCCGCCTCGAAATTGTGCGGCGGCTCGCGCAGGCGGATGTCTTCGGCGCCGGGCAGGCGCGTGACGTTCGACGAGTCTTTCATTGGCTCCATGGCGAGCCTTGTTAAGCACGAGAGGGGTCGTTCACCACCGCAAAGGCAGCAGCGCTGTCACAATACCCTGAATGACGGGGACAACCCTAGTCCTGGATCGCGGATACGCACATGACCTCCGCCTCAGGAGGTCCGCCAAGCCCTCTCGAAGAATACGACAAGCTCGTGCGAAATTCCTCTTTCCTCCCCAGCGAAGCTGCGAAGGTGGCGCCGTCTCGCGGCTTGTAACCAAGCCGCTGAGGCGACGGAGGGGTCATGGTCGGCGCAAGACAAGAGCTTGACCCCTCCGCCCGCTACGCGGGCACCTCCCTCGTAAAACGTGGGGAGGAAAATGAGGGCTGTGACCGGCGCGTGATTCCACCTAGGCCGTGAACTCATAATAGAGCCCGGACGGCCCTGGTGCGCCGATGTCCGCTTCCGGGTTGAAAGCGGCCTTCGTTCTCGCGGCTCGGCATGTCGCAGAAGTGCCACTAGCGGACATGAATGCGCCGTGTCTGTCGCGTCATTGCCTAGCGGGTTAAGCCCTTCTACGATCTGCGGGAAGCGGGAAATTCCTTGGCCTGAGAGCAGTGACTGAAGGGGCGCCAAGCCTGCTGACATCTCCGTCGACGAGCCAACGACCTTCAAGATCTCCGCAGGCTACTAGGCGCGCGAGGACTTCGTGTTTCGCCTCGACGATCCCCACAACCTCGGCAGCCTTCCACTCAGAGATTCGTGTGAGGATATCGGCCGGCTCTACCGCAGTAACCTATTTCGGATCCGCCGGCGGCGACACCGAGCCGGTCGCGATCAGTCCCTTGAGCATTGCCACTGCGCCGCATTGCCTGGATTCGGCATTCGCATCGAACCGGCCGTCGGCAACATAGTGACCCTTTGCATAAAGGTCGGTGCACGCCCAGACATACGGCGAATTGATGCCATAATGCCGATATCCAAGGCCGTTATAGCGTTCCCAAACGACAAGCATCCCGGCAATGCTCCAGTCGTTCCACGTGTCGTAACGATTGACCGCGATGGCATCCATCGCACTCTCTTCCCAGCTGAACGGCGGCGTGCCCCGAGTCGGTCGTCCAGCCGGCACGCGGACCGTGCGGCTGGTCAACGGATCCCCGTTATGCAAATGAGAGTCGAACCTGAAGTCAGCTTCCAAGCCATGAATTATCGCAAGGAAGTACCAGGGCATCGTCATCGACTTTGTGATGCGCTCATACCGGGCGCGATTGCCCAGGATTTTCCTGACGCTTTGCGCGACCATTTCCTGGCGTGCCGGAGGCACTTTCGCACCATCGAAGCGCTGCTGGTACTCCTGGCGGAGCAATCGTGAGAGGACGCTGTTCTCGTACTCAAGCTGCGCGACCAGGCTTTCACGCTTAGCTGCCAGCTCGCGGAACATCCACGTTGTCGCGCCGCCGAGCGCCAGGATGATGACGGCCGCCGCGCTTGCCAGAATGGTTTGACGACGGCGCCGTCGGGCGAGGTCCTGTGCGGCGCGCAGCTCTCGCCCCCTTGCCTCCCTCTCCTCGGCCTCACGCGGCGTCGGTCTTGACTTGCTTGCTGCAAGACAGGCCCGCTCCGTCTCGCCGAGCCGGGCGTCAAAGCGAAGCTCGGCGACCAACCCGTCAGATTCCACTGGATGATGATCGCGGACAACCAAGTCGTCGTCACCGCGCCGGCTTTGCGCGCTGACATCGCAAATGCCTGTTCCTCATTCGATCACCTCGGCCGTACTGGCGAGCAGTGCCGGGGGTGCGGTCAGGCCGCACCTGTTCAATCATTAAAACGGACAAGGCGACCGGAGACAAGGACCCTTACGTCCGTGATGGGTCATTCGCGTCGTTTAGGACTTGTCGGCGATATGTCCGGTCTACCCCAAACAGCAGACATTTCCGGACCCGGTCGGCACTTCGCATTTGTGCCAAAAGCGGAAGTGAGGTGTGGTCAGGGCGGGTTGACCGGTCCGGCCTGAGAAAACGGCGTAAGTTCAAGGCACTGCAACAGGGACGACACCGCCGCGCCCCGTACCTATATGCACACCAGCCGAGCTGCGGGGCAGCGCGGCAAGCTCAGTGTTGGCGGAGGCTTCTTGACGGGCGAGCGAATGACACGACGTTTGGCGGCGATCCTGGCAGCGGATGTCGTTGGCTATTCGCGCCTGATGGGCCGTGACGAGAACGGCACGCTCGCCCGGTTCAAGGGCCACATGACTGAACGCTTTGAACCGACGCTCGTCCGCCATGGTGGGCGACTGGTTAAGCTGACCGGCGACGGAGCGTTGGTGGAGTTCACCAGTGTCCTGGGCGCGCTTGGCGCCGCCGTCGAGTTCCAGCAAGCCATGGCGGAAGCCAACCGCGACCAGGCGACGGACGCCGCGATGGTGTTTCGTATTGGCGTGCATCTGGGTGACCTGATCGTCGAGGACGACGACATATACGGCGATGGCGTGAACATCGCCGTTCGGCTCGAGGCCCAGGCGCCGCCCGGCGGAATCGTTGTTTCGCGAACGGTTCACGAAGCAGTGGCTGGACGACTCAAGGCCACGTTCGAGGACCTGGGGAGTCTGGCACTCAAGAATATCGAACGTCCGATTCAGGTATTTCGAGTCGCATGGGAGTCCGCAGATTGGCCGGCTTCCACGCGAGCGGCGACCGCGAACCCGATGCCGACTGATGGGCCGCCGCCGCTGCCCGACAAACCATCGATTGCCGTGTTGCCCTTTCAGAACATGAGCGGCGATCCCGAGCAGGAGTATTTCGTCGACGGCCTGGTCGAGGAAATCATCACCGGCCTGTCGCACAGCAAGGCACTGTTCGTGATCGCGCGCAACTCGTCCTTCACCTACAAAGGGCGAGCGGTCGACGTGCGTCAAGTTGGGCGCGAGCTCGGCGTACGCTATGTCTTGGAAGGAAGCGTGCGCAAGGCCGGCAATCGTCTGCGCATCACCGGCCAGCTCGTTGAAGCGGCAAATGGTGTACATCTTTGGGCCGATCGCTTCGACGGCGATTTGGCGGACATCTTCGAACTACAGGATCAGATCACGACCCAGGTGATCGGCGCCATCGCCCCGCGGCTCGAACTGGCGGAGATCGAACGCGCTCGACGCAAGACCACAAACCTGGACGCCTATGACTACTACTTGCGGGCTTGGGCAGCCATTTATCGCTACTCCAGGGAAGGTTCGCAGGAAGCGCTGGCCTTGCTGGAAAAGGCGATCGCGCTGGATCCCGAATTTGCCCTTGCGTATGCCACCCAGGCGGTCTGCTACTTCATACGACGGGCATTTTCCTGGAGCCTCGATCCCGCACACGAGGCTGCAAAAGCCGAGCGGACGGCTCAGCGAGCAATGGAGCTGGATTCGAGCGACGCGCAGGTATTGACCTTCTATGCGCAAACGCTGATTTACAATGTTGGCCGGCTCGATGAAGCAGTCACCTGTCTCGACCAGGCGGTGCGCGCTGACCCGAACTATGCGAATGCCTGGATGTGGCGCGGCAATACGAGGTCCTACCTTGGCGACGCCGAGAGAGCCATCGAGGATCTTCAGCAAGCGTTGCGCCTCAGTCCGCTCGACTCGACGCTTTGGATCGCGCAGACCGGGATGGCGAACGCCCATTTTCTGCGTGGCCGGTACGAAGAGGCTCTGTCCTGGGTGTCGATGGCGCTGCACCAGCGCCCCAACTCGCTGAGTGCGCTGCGCGTGTCGATAGCGGCAAATGCACTGGCGGGACATCTCGATATGGCGCGGCAATTGTTGGGCCGCTATCGCGAACTGGATCCCGATGCGCGATTGACGAAAATGCGGGAATTGTGGTGGTTCCGCGGCGGCGAGGATGTCGAGAAATATCTCGAAGGTTTCCGCCTTGCTGGGATGCCCGAATGAACAGATGGGAGGGACGACACCATGGCAATCGTGGATATCCCCAAAGGTCCTGACGATCTTTCTCCCGAGTGGCTGACCGCTGCGCTGCAAAGCGGCGGAGCCGGGAATGCCAGGGTCGCGTCGTTCGACTACGAGCCGATCGCGGCGGGCGTTGGCTTCCTGGGCAAGCTCGGCCGGTTGCGCCTTCGCCATGCCGAGGGTGGTGAGGGGCTGCCGCGAACGCTCATTGTCAAGCAGCCGACCCAGGACGCGAAATCGCGTCAGCTCGCCATGATGTTCCGCTTCTACGAGCGCGAGGTCTGCTTCTATCGAGACGTCGGATCCGCCGCCGGCATTCGTGTTCCGACCATGTATTTCGGCGCCGCCGACCCAAAAAGCGGCGACTTCGTGATGCTGATGGAGGATCTGGCGCCGGCGCGGCTCGGTGACCAGCTCGCCGGGTCCAATGTCGAGGACGCGCGTTCGGCGGTCGGCGCCCTCGCCAGATGTCATGCCCTTTGGTGGCGGAACCCTCGGCTCGAGACGTTTGCCTGGCTGCCGGCCACCAACGATCCGATCAATCATTTCGCCCAGTTTGCCTACCAGCAATGCTGGGAGCCGTTCGTGCAGTTCGTGGGCGATAAGATGACGCCGGCGCTTCGGCGCACGGGCGAGGCGCTGGCGACCAACGTGATCCGCATGCTCGACGGCTTTGTCGAAAGGCCGAACACACTCGTGCATGGCGATTACCGTGCGGACAATCTGTTTTTCGGCGGTGCCGGGCAAGGCGCCCCGACACTCGCTGCGGTGGACTGGCAGGTGAGCAGTCGCGGCGCGGGCGCTTTCGATCTTGCCTACTTTCTGTCGGGCAATGTCAGCACCGGGGTTCGCCGGTCGATCGAGGTGGACCTGCTGAAGCATTACACCGACATCCTGCGCGAGAACGGCGTGCTGGAGTACGGGCTTGAGCCGTGTCTCGAGGATTATCGTTTTGGCGTGCTGTTCTGCCTGCTCTATTCAGTGATCGTCATCGGCACGCTGGATCCGACCAACGCGCGCGGCGTTGCCGTTTTTCACGCCAATTTCGAGCGCGTCGCCGCGGCGATCACCGACCTCGATGCCGGCGCGATGATGCCGCGATGAAAGGAAGGACCTTAGTCGTTTGGTCGGGACGTCCGATACGTTTAGGCCCGCCACTGTGGCGGACAGTCCGCCGCAGGAAAACGACGCGAAGTCGCGTTCGCGTGCCACACGGTGGTGAAGAACCGCGACTACGTTTTCACGGAGTACGGAAAGAGGTGACTATAGGCGCCAGGCGCCTCATTCCCGGCGCAGCCGTTCGTTCAACATTTCGCGCACATTTCCTGGCTATTAAGATCGCTTGTCTGATGACGACGTCTTAACGGACTGGGTCATGGAGCCAACGACATGGATGAAGTCGAGATCGTCGATTACGATCCCCGGTGGCCGCTCTTGTTCGACGAAGAGGCCAGGCGCTTGCGGGCGGTCCTTGATCCATCGCTGATCGTAGGGCTCGAACATTTCGGAAGCACTGCGATTCCTGGCCTATCTGCCAAGCCCATCATAGATATCCTCATCGCGGTCCGGTCATTGGCTGCCGCGCAGGCCACCTTTGCCGAAGCGCTTCGAAAGCTTGACTACGTCTATTGGCCCGACAATCCAAAGAAGGATCGAATGTTCTTCGTTAAGGGGATGCCGCCCTTTGGCTCAAAGCGTTCCCATCATGTGCATGTCACGGAGCCACATGGAGAGATGTGGCAGCGGTTGGCGTTCAGGGACTATTTGCGCGCTCATCCAGAGGAAGCTGAGACCTACGAGCGGCTGAAAAAACGACTTGCCGCTGAACATCAGACAGATCGCGAGGTTTATACCGACGCTAAATCTGCCTACGTCGCAAGTGTGATGCGGAAGGCAACCAAGTAGGAAAGTTGCTGCTGGCACATCGCGTCATTTCGCTGCTGTCCAGCGACCGGCTCGCTCCAGGAGCAAAGCAGACATAACTTCGATGCATCATGCCAGCGGGTTTATGGGGACACGGCCTAATCGGAATCTGCTCTAATGGCCGGCCATGGCGCGGCCGATCGCCCCGACATCGGCATGGGCGGCGTCGGTCTGCAAGGCGAGCTTGCCGTCGAACATGACGACGATGCGGTCGGAGAGCTGAAGGATCTCGTCGAGGTCCTCACTCACCAGCAAAATTGCCGCACCGCGGTTGCGCGCCTGCACGATCCGGGTGCGGATCTCCGCCACCGCGGCAAAGTCGAGACCGAAGCAGGGATTGGCCACGATGAGGAGATCTCCCTCGCTCGACAACTCGCGCGCCAGCACGGCGCGCTGCACGTTGCCGCCCGACAAGGCCCTGATGGGCGCGTCCGGACCGGGTGTCTTCACGCGATAGGCTTCGATCAGACCGCGCGCGGCCTCGCGCATCGGGCCGCGCTTGAGGCGCACGCCGTCGGGCGAGGCCGGCGGCTGGTCAAACGAGCGCAACGCCATGTTCTCGGCCACCGTCATGTCGGCGACGCAGGCATTGCGCAGCGGTTCCTCGGGCAGGCAGGCGATCTTGTGGCGGATCATTTCGGGGCGTGTCGCCGCATAGGGCTCGCCATGCACCAGCATGCGGCCGGCTTCAGCGCGCCGCTGGCCGGCCAGCGTCTCCACCAGCTCGCGCTGGCCATTGCCGGAGACGCCGGCAACCCCCACGATCTCGCCGGCGCGGATTTCAAGCGCCAGCTCGTCGACCGCGAGCTGGCCGACATGGTCGGCGACGCTCAGCCCCTCGATCTTCAGCACCGCCTTGCCTGGCGTGCGGGCCTCGCGCTCGACGACGACGCGGTTCTCGCGACGACCCACCATCATTTCGGCCATGATGTCGTTGTCGAGATCCCTGGTCGGTCGGGTATCGACCAGCTTGCCCCGCCGCAAGACCGTCACCGTGTCGCAGAAGGCGTTCACCTCCCGGAACTTGTGGGTGATGGTGATGATGGTGATCCGCCCGTCTTGCGTGAGCTGCTTCAGGGTCGACAGCACCTCGTCGGCCTCGTCGGGCGTCAGCACCGAGGTCGGCTCGTCGAGGATCAGGAGGTTCCGCTTGAGATAGAGCTGGCGCAGGATCTCCGCCTTCTGCTTCTGACCAGCGGCGAGATCGGCCACCGGGATGTCGTAGGGCACGCGGAAGGGCGTGGTCGAGAAGAAGGCATCCAGCTGGGCGCGCTCGCCCGCCCAGTCGATCACGGCGGGCAGGTGCTCGCGGCTCAGCACGAAATTTTCCAGCACCGTCATGTTCGGTACCAGGGTGAAGTGCTGGTAGACCATGCCGAGCCCCAGCTCGTGCGCCTGGCGCGGATGGGAGATCGTGACCTCGCGGCCGTCGAGCAGGATCTGGCCCTCGTCGGCGGCGTAGTAGCCCATGGCGCATTTCACCAGCGTGCTCTTGCCCGCGCCATTCTCGCCCAGCAACGCATGGAAGGAGCCGGCCTGCACCTTGACCGACACGTCGTCGAGCGCTGCCAGGGCGCCGAAGCGCTTGGAAAAGCCGATCAGCTCGAGCGACGGCGCGTTCACGTAATCGCCTCGATCACGGAAGCCGAGTCGGCCACGGCGCCGAACACGCCGCCCTGCATCTCGACCATCTTCAGCGCCGCCAGGTGGTTGCCCTTGTCGGTGGCACCCGTGCAGTCCTCCAGGACGAGGCATTCGAAGCCGCGGTCGTTGGCCTCGCGCATGGTGGTGTGCACGCAGACATCGGTGGTGATGCCGGTCAGCACGATGTTGTCGATGCCGCGCGTGCGCAGCATCAGCTCGAGGTCAGTGGCGCAGAACGAGCCCTTGCCCGGCTTGTCGATGACCGGCTCGCCCTTTTCGGGCGCCAGCTCGGGAATGATCTCCCAGCCCGGCTCGCCGCGCACCAGGATGCGGCCGCACGGGCCGGGATCGCCGATGCCGGCGCCGATCTGCTGCGAGCGCCAGCGCTTGTTGGGCGGCAGGTCGGACAGATCGGGGCGATGGCCTTCCCTTGTGTGCATGACGTGCCAGCCGGCCTTGCGCGTCGCGGCGAGCAGCCTCTTGATCGGCTCGATGGGGGCGCGCGTCAGCGACAGGTCGTAGCCCATCTTGTCGACGTAACCGCCGACGCCGCAGAAATCGGTCTGCATGTCGATCACGATCAATACAGTGTTGTCCGGCCGCAGGTCGCCGTTCCACGGCCACAGATAGGGGCGCGACTTCACGTGTTTCTTGCTCATGGTCACCTCCTATTTGACCGCGCCGAGCTCGCCCGGCGCGCCGCGCAGGCTGCGTTCGGGCGAACAGGAGGCGATCATCAGCGCCAAGGTCAGAACATAGGGCGCCGCGCTGAACAGGTAGTAGCCCTGGGTCACGCCGACCGACTGCAGCGCCGGGCTGATGGCGCCGGCGGCGCCGAACAACAGCGATGCCCACAGGCAGCGGATCGGATCCCAGCGCGCGAAGATCACCAGCGCCACGGCCATCAGGCCCTGGCCGCTCGACAGGCCCTCGTTCCAGCTTCCGGGATAGTAGAGCGACAGGAAGGCGCCGCCGATGCCGGCGAAGGCGCCGCCGATCGACGTGGCGATCAGGCGAACCCGGCCGACCGGAACGCCGATGGCGAGCGCGGCATCGACGCTCTCGCCGGCCAGCCGCACGATCAGGCCCCAGCGCGTATTCTTGAGCGCCCAGGCGAGCACGATGGCGAGCACGATGCCGACGACGAACAGGTGGTTCACCTGCAGGGCCTGGCGGACCTGCGGGATGTCGCTCCACCAGCCGAGCTCGATGGCGCCAAGATTGGGCGCCTTGGGCTGGATGAAGGGCTTGCCGAGGAAGAAGGCGAGGCCGGTGCCGAACAGCATGAGGCCGATGCCGGTGGCGATATCGTTGACGCGCGGCAGCTGGCAGATGGCGGCGTGCAGCGCGCCCAGCAGCAGGCCGACCGCAGCGGCCACCAGCACGCCGAGCCACGGCGAGTCGGTGCCGAGCGCCACGCCATAGGCGCTCATGGCGCCCATCATCAGGGTGCCCTCGAGGCCGAGATTGATGCGGCCGGAGCGCTCGGTGAGGCACTCGCCGACCGACACGAAGATGAAGGGCGTGCTGACGCGGATCGCGCCGGCCAGCATGGCGAGTGGGACGCCCCACAGGCCCAGGCTGCCGTCGGCCATCAGCCGGCCTCCCTGGTCTTCCAGAGGCGCGACCACGGCCTTCCGTACAGCGTCTCACTGGCCAGGATGGCGACGAACAGGATGCCCTGCAGCACGACCACGGCGGCGTCCGGCAGGTCGAGCCGGCGCTGCAGCAGGCCGCCCGATGCACTGATGCCGCCGAGCAGGATCGCCACCGGCACGATCGCCATCGGATTGTGGCGCGCCAGGAACGACACCAGGATGCCGGAATAGCCGTAGCCGACGGCGAGCGAGGCGTTGGCCCGGCCGTGCACCGCCGCCACCTCGACCATGCCGGCGAGCCCCGCCGCCGCGCCGCCGGCAGCACAGGCCAGCAGCACATAGCGTCCGACATCGAGGCCCATCATGCGCGCAGTCTTGGGGTTGCCGCCGATCACCTGCATGGCGAAGCCCCAGGTGGTGAAGCGCTGGAAGGCCCAGGCCAGCAGACAGGCCGCGATGCCGAACGCCAGGCCCCAATGCACGTCGGTGCCGGGAATGGTCCCGATCATGTTGGCGTCGCCGATCGGCCAGGTCGACGGCTTGTTGAGACTCGATGGATCGCGCAGCGGCCCCTCGACGAAATGGTTCATCAGCGCGATGGCGATGTAGGTCAGGAGCAGGCTGGAGATCGTCTCGTTGACGCCCCGCCATTGACGCAGCGCGCCGGCCAGCGCGATCCAGAGGCCGCCCGCAGCCATCGCCGCCACCGCCATGGCGACCTGGACCACCAGCGGCGGCGCGCCCGCGGCGGCAATGCCCGCCGCGGCGGCCGCGACGCCGCCCACGACCAGCGCACCCTCGTTGCCGATGACGACCAGGCCGAGCCGCGCCGGCAGCGCCGTGCAGAGCGCGGTGAGGATGAGCGGCGCGGCGCGCGTCAGCGTGTTCTGCCAGGAGAACCAGCTGCCGAAGGCGCCCTGATACATCAGCGCGAACGCCTCCAGCGGGTCGACGCCGGCATAGACGACGAGCAGCAGGCCGAACGCGATCGCCGACGCCAGCAGGGCCAGCGCCGGAACGGCGATGCGCTCGAGGGTTTGTCCCATCTAGAGGGTCGCGCCGATCACTCCCTCCCCAGCGAAGCTGGGGAGGTGCCCGCGAGTCCGTTCCATCGGGATGCGCTCTACGACGTCGCGCCGATCACGCCCTCGACCAGGTAGTTCATGCTCTCGAGCTTGGGTTCGGTCGCGAGGTAGGACGTCCCCGACGGGATGACGGTGTTGCCCTTGTTGTCCTTGAGCGGCCCTTTGAAGATCGCCAGGCTGCCGTTCAGGATCGCGAGCTTGGCCGCGTCGGCCTTCTCCTTGCCCGCAGCCGCCGCGGCCGGACCGTAGGCCGAGGTGCGCACGTAGCCTTCCTTGAGGCCGCCGCGCACGAAGTTGCCGGCCGCCTGGCCCGCCTTCATGGCATTGACCATGTCGACGTAGATCCGCTCCCAGTTCCACTCCGCGCCGGTGAGATAGCCCTTGGGCGCGAGCTTCGCCTGGTTGCAGTGGTAGCCGGACGAGTAGATGCCGGCGCGCTCGGCGGTCTCGATGACGACCTTGGGCGAATCGACGTGGCAGGTCACGACGTCGACGCCTTGCGCGATCATGGAGTTGGTCGCCTCGGCCTCCTTGACCGGCAGCGACCAGTCGCCGGTGAAGATCACCTGCGTGGTCGCCTTCGGGTTCACGGTCTGCGCCCCCAAGGTGAAGGCGTTGATGTTGCGCAGGACCTGCGGGATCGGCTTGGCGGCGACGAAACCCAGCTTGCCGCTCTTGCTGGTCGCGCCGGCGACGATGCCGGCCAGGTACTGGGCCTCGTCGATGTAGCCGAAATAGCTGCCGGTGTTCTTCGGATGCTTGCCGTCGGTCCACAGGCCGCCGCAGTGACGGAACTGAATGTTGGGGTACTTGGCCGCCATCTTCAGCATGTGCGGGTCGAAGTAGCCGAACGACGTCGGGAAGAGCAGCGTGGCGCCATCCATGTTGATCATGCTTTCCATCGACTTCTCGACGGCGACGGTCTCGGGAACCTTCTCCTCCTCGACCACCTTCACGCCCGGCATCTTCTTCAGGACGGCGGCCGCCTCGGCGTGCGCCTGGTTGTAGCCGTAGTCGTCGCGCGGCCCGACATAGATGAAGCCCAGGACCAGCGGCTTCTGCGCGCGGGCCGCGCCGCCAAGACCGAGGGCGGCCGCTCCCGCGACGCTGCCGAGCAGGCCGCGACGGCCGATGGTGAACTTGTCGATCATGCTGTTGCCTCCGCGATGGTGCCGGCCTGAAGCGGCTTGGGAAGACGGCAGCAAGCGGTATGCCAGCAGGGTTTTGAGGGCCTGAAAGGCCCGGTTC
>Ga0208989_10000022_pt1 | contig 26262 bp, 24 predicted proteins | sample MedBloCAOM3_M1_FD_187852 | JGI IMG/M metagenome (GOLD analysis project Ga0208989, IMG submission 187852) | Forest soil microbial communities from El Dorado National Forest, California, USA - Mediterranean Blodgett CA OM3_M1 (SPAdes) (version 2) | ecosystem: Environmental > Terrestrial > Soil >...
GGTCCCGAGCCGCCTTTGGCCCGCGCGGTGAAGCTAATCCGATGCTGGAATAACGAGCGTTAGACGCACACTCTCCGGCGATACAGCCGCTCAAGCTTCCACCGGGCCTCGGGGTCACTTTTGGCGCCACGCTACGTCGGTCGCTAACGATAGGGTTGTCTAGCCGGGCTACTGCGGCGGCAGCCTCTGCAACACGTCTGCTCATTGCCGCGCGGCACAGCAGCACACCAGACAAAGTCGGCGCCGCCGCTGGGCATATCTCCTGCAAATGCCTTGGGATCGATCACCGAACGAGCGCTGTCCTTGGATTCACCGCGCTCTCAGGGTTACAACCGGCGACGTGCCGGGTCTTGCAACCAAGTCGAAGTGAAAAAGCCTCGTTTGGGAATCATAGGCCAGCTCCGCGATGATTGCTCCCGCCGCGCGGACTTTCGGTCGCGCGAGTGAAAATCCGTAAAAACGCAGCCGGCTTTCGCCTGCGGAAAAAACGACTCGCGCCGTGAGAGCACCTATATCCAAAATGCGTGCAACGCGATTCCTGCCATTTGATACGAATTTGCCGCTGTCGCCCAAGAATCCCACGCCTGAGGGCCCGACCGGGACGACGATCCAGTAGGCGCCATCGTCGGGAACGACAAATTCAACCGCCTCGCCCGGCTGGAGGTGCATTCCGTATCCGTCGAAGTAGTTGTAGGCGTAGACCGAACCTTTGTGACCCAGAGCCGATGGCGAGAAACGTGCCGTGCGCTGCTCGGCCGGTTGGCCGAAGGCGAAAACGTACGACGTGATCGACCTTTGGTGGCGAGTGTGGGCGGCCGCTACGATCGGCAATCGCCGATCATTCGCCTGCTCGATGTAGGTGGCATCCAGCGGAGCTATCGCATCATCCGGTTTCACGATCACGCCGTCAGCGCGGATCACACGATTGAGGTTTGCCCGATCGAATTCACCCAGCGCGTCGCCGACGCCCACGATCGACGCCGAGAGCGTCGAGAGCAAGAGATTGGACGTCTCCGAGCTCATGAAGACGTCGGTCCACGGCCATTCGCCGAGTGCGCTTGCGAGCCGCCCGTTGAACAGAAAGGATGCCCAATGCTCCTTGACGAAACGGTCGCCGCTCACCCGAATTGTCAGGAGATTGGAGTAGCGTGTTCCCTGCAGGAAGTGCCGTGGCAGCGGCATGCAGTATTGGAGCGCGATGCCTTCTTTTCCGGCAGCCTTTGACATGGTGTCCATGAACAGCTCGCCGGAGGTCAAATCGCGCGCGGGAACTGCCGGCCCGGAAAGCCAATCCTGTTCGTAGGCGCGAACGCCCGAAGCGCGCAGATGACGCATCCAATCGGCCCAAAGGCGTGGGTCGACGGAAACGTTGCCGGATATGGCATGCGTTTTCCGGTAGGGACTGTGCTCGTCGATCCAGCGATTGTGAGTGATCAGCGGCAGGCCGAGTTGCTTCTGGAAGGCACGGAGTCCGTTGGGAAAGAGTTCCCGTGACGCCTCGTAAAGATAGGTTCCGCCTCCCAACGGATCCGCGCTCTTCCACGTGCCTTCATGTCCTTTCGGGTAGAACCAGCTGTCGAGCTGAATGTAGCCCAGCCGAATGTTCATATCCCTGAACTGATCTCGCACCTTGAGAAGCGTGCCGACGTATCCGAGCGTCTCCTCGAATCGGTAGTAGTACTGCGCTCCGTGATCGGTCCAATAGCCGAGGTGCTTCAAGCTGAAATCGGCATCATTGGCAGGACGCTTCTTGCCGGCCAGATCGGTGAGAAAGTGGCCCCAGATCTCGAATGCGCGGTTGATGCCCGGCGCGATCACGAGCGCGGTCATCGCGACGAAGCCGGGCGGAATATCCTCGTCGTCAGAGGATATCCCACTGACCAGCTCGTTGTTCGCGCCCAACGACAATGCCGCATTCATGTAGTGGGAAGCGGGTGAGAAAATGAACGTATTGGCCTGGTCGTCAAAGAAGACCCAGGGCCCGTCGGTTCCGAACCGCTCAAAGCTGAAGCCGCCGAATATGGTCGTATAGGTCAAATGCCGAAGATTGCGCGGATAGGATGAAATGGCGTGAAACGCTTCACTCGTCTTCCCCGCGGTCAGAAACACCAGCTTGAAAATGACGACTGGGCGATAATCATAGATGCGGATTGCGCCGAGGCGCGCGGCCGCCGCGGATGTCTCATACTTGAATTCGATCTCCCGGTAATGGCCAGCGCGGTCGCGACCGCGTCTCGAGGCCAGATGGGCGAGCGGTGAGCTGACGTTCCCGGAGAATTTCCAGGCGGGGATTCGGGTAGTCACTTCGAACGATCCGTCCGCATGGACGGAGACCCGGATACCGGTTTCGTTGGCGACAGCTCGCACGGACGCTGATGCCACCGATATCCAGCATTCGATAGCGACCAGGAACGAGAGCGCAAATGATGCAATGGGCTTCATGGTTGGCATTCTTCGTCCGTGCAAAAAGCCACGTCGGGATCGGCCGCCGGGGTTGCTCTTATGCAAGAAGCTTTCCCGCAGCCGCAAATTCGGCTGTGGGCGGTGCTCTCGTCGATCGTTGTCAGCGGCCGAGGCCACGCATGGCTTCGCCTCACCGCGCATTTCGGCGCGGCGCCTTCATATCACATTTTCATGGGAGACCCGGAAACGCAAAGCGGTCTTCGATGAAAGCGCCATCAAGGGAAAAGTCGCCAAGCCCGCGAAGCTCTTGCTGCAGGAGGTCAAGGAGCGTGATGCTGTCGAACGGTGCGCGCAACAGGCCCGGATCTTTCAATCCTCGGGCTGCCGGCGGGGAAGCCTCAACCCGCACAAATCGCCACCATCGAAGCATCCCGCGTGAAAAATTCCCTGTTCCGGTCGCACTTCCCTTGGGATTAAGCCTTTTGGATAGAACGTGATCCGTTCGCTGAACTTGTGGCGAGCATGTTTCGCGCCACTGGCAGCAACGCCTTCAGCGCAGTTGTACGGCGGGTTGGTAGCGATCTTCGATCTTATCGGCTGACGCGACCCCTACTGCGGTGAGGAGCACTCAATCCTCGTGCGCGAAGCCTACCTGGGTGGCGCGTTGCGGAACCCTCAGGCCGATATCGGATAATCAGCTAAGGCGGACGCCTTGTCTTTCCGGCCCCCGCGGCGCGACTTCGCCGGCGACATCCCAAATGACCTGATCACATCAATCCTTGTCGCGTTAGCCGCGGTCGCCTCGGATCTCCTGGACGGTATCGGCCAAGGCGTCGTCGTGATCCTCTTCTCGCTCCTTTTTTAGATCGGCAAACCAACGCGAAGTTGATATCGCAAGCGTCATCGCCCGCTATTGACGATCGATCCGGATGGCGGAGACGAGCGCAAAACTTGCGACCATTGCCATGATCGCAGTCTGCCCCCAGCTCAATCCGATTCCGATGCCGACCAGAAAGAAGCCAAACAGCGACCAGCCCGCAAAGATGACCCACTTGGTTTCGAGCATGTTCCCCGCCTCATGCTGTGATATTGCGCAAGGTACCACCCGGCTTTCGCTAGGTCGCGCACTCATAGATCCAGGTTGGAAGGCCGCGGCTGCGACCGTTGTCACCGATTGGGGGAGGCGATCTTTCCGATCTCAGCGTCGTCGACGCAGTACGGCCGCCGAGCTTTGCTGCGAGCGCGCTCGAAGGCTGGATCCAAACGGCAAAAACCGCGAGCGCAAGCGCGCCTCGTGAGCCAAGTCTTCCGCCTTTACAAGTCGAACGGGAAGGCGACCATATGCTTCGGCGCGGATGGGCGCTTTTCTGCGGATGTATCTCGTCCAACGCCCTTAGGGTGGCGAACGCTGCGCTGCGTAGAATCCAAGGACCGCAAGGCCGCCGCCGACAACGGCCGCTATCCAGCTCACCCACACTGGAATGATGCTTCCATCCAGGGTAATATTCACGCCAACCGCAGCCCGGATGAATTGACCGACTGCGACGATCGCAAATATCACCGCCGCGAGTATTGAATAAGTTTTAGGAGACACGGCTGCCCTCCATACCCAATCGGAATCAACAGCCCGAGTTATAGAAAGTTCCACCCAATACCACTGGATATTTATCCTCTAAGCTGTCTTGCGGCAATCAGGACGGTGTGACTCGTGTTCAGAAGGCCAATCTCTCGTCGGAACCTCTGGCACAGCTTGACGTTTCCGAGGTATGGCGACCGAGTTTTATTTCACGCCGGAGCTGCATCTCAAGGATGGACGCATCATCCGCGATCTCAATCACGCGGCGAGCTTTGCTCGCGAGCAGGAGGTTCGACCAGGAGTCGATCAGCGCGACGAAGTCTTGCACAAGACGGAACGCGCGGCGAGCAAGGAAGACGCCCATGCTGCAGCACACTCCTTTGTGCGATGGCTGGAAGAGCTGGACGTTCTCGAATAGTGCAGGGTCCCGAACGCCGAAACCATCCGTTGTAAGTAGTTTTTTCCAAAAGTCGTCGGAAACTGTACGGGTGCCCAATTTCCGGCGCGAGCCCGTCGCGACCCGAACGTCAAAGCCCGAGCAACGCCGCGAAGCAACTTGACCCCGTCGACAGCCAAGGTTCGCGCTACAACCTGATGGATTGTAGCCCGACCCAACGTCGCATGGTTGGCGACCATTACGAGTCAAAGTGGACGGCGAATGGATGCCGGTTCGCAAAGACAAGATTAACGCAAAGACAAGATTAACAACTCGGTGCGCCCGATGGGGGTGCTCACGTCTGCGCTCCGAGACAGGTAGGCCGCAACAAGGGCGTTTATTCTGCGTCACCCTTCCCGTCGGAGGGCTGAGGTCTGCTTTGGATTTTTCAGCGCGCGAGTTTTCACACGGGCTGGCTCAGACGCGGTTCATTGCCGGGTCGAAGCCGAATAAAAGCGAATCCAATATCAGTCCAGCACGCGCACCGGCTTGCCGTCGAGGAACGCACGGATGTCGTCGACCACGCCGCCGAAATAGGCGCGGTAGTTCTGCGTCGCGACATAGCCGAGATGCGGCGTGAGCACGACATTGTCCATCTTGCGCAGCGGATGATCCGTCGGCAGCGGCTCGACGTCGAACACATCGAGGCCGGCGCCCGCGATCTTGTTTTCCCGCAACACCGCCAGCAGTGCTGCCTCGTCGATAATGGGGCCGCGCGAGGTGTTGATGATATAGGCCGAAGGCTTCATCAGCCCGAGCTCCTTGGCGCCGACAAGGCCGCGGGTGCGCTGGGACAGGATGACGTGAATGGTGATGAAATCGGCTTGCCGGAACAGGTCCTCCTTGCTCACATAGTCGACCCCGACCTCCTTGCACTTCTCCGGCGTCAGGTTCTGGCTCCAGGCGATCACCTTCATTCCGAACGCCTGGGCGATCTTGGCGGTACGAGTGCCGAGCTTGCCGAGGCCGAGGACGCCCAGCGTCAGGCCATCGAGATCGACGCCGATCGTGGTCTGCCAAGGCACGCCGGCTTTCATCCGCGCGTTCTCGTAGCCGATGTGCCGGGTCAGTTCGAGCATCAGGCCGATGGCGATCCCGGAGGTTGGATTTCCCGTCGACGGCGTGCCGCAGACCACGACGCCGCGCTCCTTGGCGGCGGCGACATCGATCGAGGCATTGCGCAGTCCTGTCGTGATGAGGAGCTTGAGATCCGGCAGCTTCTCGATGACGGCGCGCGGGAAGGCGGTGCGCTCGCGCATTGCGCACACGATGTCGAAGCCTTGCAGCGCCTTAATCACGTTGTCCTGGCTGCCCAGGTGCTGGTTGAAGACCTTGATGTCGAGATCGCCCGAAACCTTCGACCAGTCGGTTATCGTGAGCACGACATTCTGGTAGTCGTCGAGGATCGCGCAGCGTTGGCGAGGCATGACGAATGTCCGTGGTTGGCCCGTGGAAGTGGGGGAGGAACAGGACGGAGAACCCCCCTATAGCACACGGGAATTCACGGCCAGCGCGCTTTCAGCCTGCGCGAGCCTGGCCAGCCAAGCGTGCGCGAGGTCAAGGACTCGAGGTTTGAGTGAGGTCGCGCGCAGCCGACGTGCGCCGGCACCGTCCGAGCGGTGGTTGCCGCACGGCCCGAGGATCAGCGCTTAACGCGCACCGGGACGAGAACCGGTATCGGCCGATAGGCGACGGGTACCCGGTCGTGCTTGGCATGCCACTTGGGCCCGGGCCCGCGCATGTAATGCTGCTCGGGTCGGTACGGGTCGAACAGGCTCCTGGCCAGATTCTGCACGAATTCGGCGAGATCGGCCGACAGGCCCGACGCCTTGTGAACTGTCTTTCCCATGACCCCCTCCGGTCGACTGATGTCTTTGCCGGTTCCGCTTCGCTCCGTCGCAGTTGCGGGGAGCGCCCCATGGAGGCCATTGTCCGGGCAAATTTGTTAAAAACCAGTACCAATTTGTTAGTGATTTCAGTTTCCTGACCGCCAGTTGCAGAAAAGATACTGTTAGGGTTAAGGATCGATGCAATCAGGTCACAGTCGGGCAAAGATCGTACGGCGCAGCCGCCAGGCCGTCGCCCCCCGACCCCTGCTCAGACCAACTCCAACGACCTTTGGCCAGCCCGGAAGCAGGGGGGCGGGAGACCGAATCAGAGCGGCGGCCGATGCTTGGCGCGCCACTTGGGTCCGGGGCCGCGCATGTAGTGGAGTTCGGGCCGGTAGGAGTCGCCCAGCGCGCCGGAGAGAATGCGGAACAAGCCGGCGATGTCGGCCAGTGCGCTCCAGGCCCGGCAGCGATGGGTGAACGTTCGACTGAAAGTGGTCATGACCTTGTCCGCGCGGCGCTTTGCCCGCGCTCCTTTTCTTGTTGGTGATTGCACCACGCGGCAACGTTCAAAGCGCTTGCCTTAAACATTGGTAAGACTTGCCGAGCTTGTCGGCCGTGATGATCGAGATACGTCGCCCGCAGGACGGCGGATGCCCCTCGCATCGGGTCTTTCGGATTTGTGCGGCCGGGGAGATTGCTGCGCGCCGGCCTTGCCCTGGCCCGCAGGTGTCGCTACATCAGCGTCGACTTCCCGACATCCGGCGCCGACAGGTGCCCAACGATGCGAGCAGGGCGCCTATGGCCCGTCAGTTCATCTATCACATGGAAGGCCTCACCAAGACCTACCCGGGCAACCGCAAGGTCTTGGAGAACATCCACCTGTCGTTCTATCCCGACGCCAAGATCGGCGTGCTCGGCGTCAATGGCTCCGGCAAATCGACGCTGCTGCGCATCATGGCCGGCATCGACAAGGAGTTCACCGGCGAGGGCTGGGTGTCCGAGGGCGCGCGGGTGGGCTATCTGCAGCAGGAGCCGCAGCTCGATGCGACCAAGAACGTGCGCGAGAACGTGATGGAGGGTGTCGCGCCGCAGAAGGCGATCCTCGATCGCTACAATGAGCTCGCCATGAACTACTCGGACGAGAATGCGGACGAGATGACCAAGCTGCAGGACGAGATCGAGTCCAAGGGGCTGTGGGATCTCGACTCCAAGGTCGACCAGGCGATGGACGCGCTGCGCTGCCCGCCGGATGACGCCGACGTGGGAAAGCTCTCCGGCGGCGAGCGCCGCCGGGTCGCGCTCTGCCGGCTGCTGCTCGAGCAGCCCGAGCTGCTGCTGCTCGACGAGCCCACGAACCACCTCGATGCCGAGTCCGTCAATTGGCTCGAAGGCCATCTGCGCAATTACCCGGGCGCGATCCTGATCGTCACCCACGACCGCTACTTCCTCGACAACGTCACCGGCTGGATCCTCGAGCTCGATCGCGGTCGCGGCATTCCCTATGAGGGCAACTACTCGGCCTGGCTCTCGCAGAAGCAGAAGCGGCTCGCGCAGGAAGGTCGCGAGGAAGAGGCGCGCCAACGCACGCTCGCGCGCGAGCAGGAATGGATCGCGGCGTCCCCGCGCGCGCGGCAGGCGAAGTCCAAGGCACGCTATCAGCGCTACGAGGACCTGGTGAAGCGGGCCGCGGAGAAGACCACCCAGACCGCGCAGATCATCATTCCGGTGACCGAGCGGCTCGGTCACAACGTCGTCGATTTCGAGGGTCTCACCAAGGCGTTCGGCGACAATCTGCTGATCGACGATCTCACCTTCAAGCTGCCGCCGGGCGGCATCGTCGGCGTCATCGGCCCGAACGGGGCCGGCAAGACAACGCTGTTCCGCATGATCGTCGGGCAGGAAAAGGCGGACAAGGGCACGATCAAGGTCGGCGAGTCCGTGCATCTCGGCCATGTCGATCAATCCCGCGACACGCTCGACGGCAAGAAGAACGTGTGGGAGGAAATTTCCGGCGGCCAGGACATCATCCTGCTGGGCAAGCGCGAGGTGAATTCGCGCGCCTATTGCTCCAATTTCAACTTCAAGGGCGCCGACCAGCAAAAGAAGGTCGGCTCGCTCTCGGGCGGCGAGCGCAACCGCGTGCATCTCGCCAAGATGCTCAAGTCGGGCGCCAACCTGCTCCTGCTCGACGAGCCCACCAACGATCTCGACGTCGACACGCTGCGCGCGCTGGAAGAGGCGCTGGAAGATTTCGCCGGCTGCGCGGTCATCATCAGCCATGATCGCTGGTTCCTGGATCGCATCGCCACCCACATTCTTGCGTTCGAGGGCGACAGCCACGTCGAATGGTTCGAGGGCAATTTCCAGGATTACGAGCAGGACAAGATGCGCCGCCTCGGAACCGACTCCACCATTCCCCATCGCATCAAGTACAAGAAGTTCTCGCGCTGATTCGTGAGCACTCGATTGTCATCGTCCGCGAAGGCGGACGATCCTGTAATCGCCGGGTTGCGTGCGAATAGCCGCTCCGGCCTCGATCGCCGCTCCGGGTTAATGGATGCCCCGCCTGGGCGGGGCATGACAACTGAGAGAATGCTCCCGACTTGAGTCAACACCTCCAGGATCGGGGCCTGAGCAGGCCCGTGGGGAGAATGCGCTGATGGCCGAGGACTGGAACGCGCGTCAATATCTCAAGTTCGAAGACGAGCGTACGCGTCCGCCGCGCGACTTGCTCGCGCAGGTGCCGCTGCAGTCTCCCCGCCGCGTGATCGATCTCGGCTGCGGGCCCGGCAATTCCACCGAGCTTTTGATCACACGCTATCCGCAGGCCGAAGTCACCGGATTGGATTCCTCGTCCGACATGTTGCGCCAGGCGCGTGAACGGCTGCCGTACTGCACCTTCGCCGAGACCGATCTCGCCACCTGGAACCCGCAGGAGGGCACGGACCTGTTGTTTGCCAACGCGGTGTTTCAATGGGTCCCCGATCATCCCGCGGTGCTGCAGCGTCTGCTCGAGCGACTACCGGAGGGCGGCGTGTTGGCGCTGCAGATGCCCGACAACACCGACGAGCCGGCGCTTGCCCTCATGCGCGAGGTGGCAAAGAGCGGGCCGTGGGCCGCGGAGGTCGGGCTGGCGGCGGCCGCACGCGACGACCTGCCGACGCCGGCGGCTTATTACGATCTGCTCAAGCCATTGTGTACGCACCTCGACATCTGGCACACGGTCTACAATCACGTGATGGCCGGACCCGACGCCATCGTCGAATGGTTCAGAGGCTCGGCCCTGCGGCCATTTCTGTCTGTGCTCAACGCGGATATGCGCCGCGGGTTTGTTGCCGAATACAACGCGCGCATCGCTCGCGCCTACCCCGCGCGCTTCGACGATCGTGTCCTGCTGCGGTTCCCCCGACTGTTCGTTGTCGCGACGCGATAGCGGGATGCGGGAAGCGAAAGGGCGTTGGCGCGCACTTGGCTAGAGCGCGTCCTCTCGGGATGGAATCAGCTCAAGCGGCAAACTCGGTGCGCTCCCCTCCCCACAAGGGACCGCGGTGTGAATCGATCACCTTAATCCCCTCGACGACCACGCCTCGATACGCCTTCGATGTCGTCTGCTGTGCGCAGGGCTGCCGTAGCTTTTCTCGGTTTGTCGAAATGGCGGTCTGCCCTTCCACGAACATGGGCGTGCCTAGGGCGCGATCACGCAAGGCGAGCCCTTTGAGCAGCCCAGTTGCGATCAACTAGGGGTCCAGACTCATTGGATCTATACAGAGCGGGCGACGAGGCAGACAGAGGCGAGGAAATTGCGCGCGAGCGAAATTGGCTTGTTAATTTACTCTAAGTAGAGTAATGTTCCGTCTTCAACCCTAAGTTTAGGGAGGCGGGATATGCAGAGCACGCCTAAGCCTAGTGATGCCACGTTCGGTCAAGCGCCGACGTTTAATAGCGACGCGGGATTTGTTCTTGATGTGAGCGACGATAAGAAGGCCTTTACAGCCACATTCAGCGGGCTCGCGATCAGCCTTGATCCGAAGTCATCTATGCCAGTCGTCACGCGCGCGTTCACGTTCGTTCTCCCCCTGTCCGGCGCTGCCCCCGACACGGAGATCCCCTTTTTTGTTTCAGGCTTTGTTCTTAGCGAGGCAGGCGCAAATGGCCATTTGGTCTTCAGCGTCAACGATCAAACCACGGTTGTTGATTTCCCGGGAAATTCGGATCAGAGCTTCGTCCAACAACTTAAGTTCAAAGTTGGATCCGCGTCGGAGGCTCGGCTTACCATTCTTCTTTGGGCCGATCGCGAGTCGAAATCGGACGCGACAGTAAAATTGAACGTCGCGACAATCGACAGTGACGTCGTCAAACACAAGAGTTAGGCCGCGAATTGACATTTGCCGGGTTCGCCAAACGCGCGGCGCGATTGAAATCCCGTTGCCGGAATCGCGATCGGGTCAGGCGGCAGGGATGCTCTTCTTCTGAATCGAGGTGGGCGGCCGGCCCGTCACATGCACCCGGCGTAGCCCATCTACTTTGGACAAGGTACTCAACGGTTTCTTCGTTTGTGCGACCTGACTGACCAACGTAACAGACCTTCGTTAGCCGATCGTGCGCATCGCTTTTCACGTCGCGTTCGACGACTTCCAGAGACTTGAAGAGATTTCCAGGTAGCTGATGAGAAAACGGCGGACAGGCCTTGGGCACCGGACGTCCGTATCCGTACGTGCGATGCGATCAAAAATCGTTACTTTTCCCCGCGGTACAGGTCTTAACAACCTTGCCTGATGACTTCTGCCCAATAAATGACTCTTCCGTATAGGTGGTGCGACCGTTAGCAAGGTTGGCCTCTAGCACGCCTTTCATTATGACGCGACGATCTTTGGCCGATACCCCGGACCAGAACGCAAACTCGCTTGCGCCTTCAGTGTAGGCCTTCTCACGCAGGAACTTGTACTGACGTCTTCGATCTTCCTTACCTTTAGTGGTGCCTTTGGTGGTGTCGAAGCTCACTCCGAACATGTTGTCCGCAGCGCGGTCAATTCGAATGTTGAATAGCCCGCACTTCAAATATTTGATTGATCCAGCCATTGCTGGAGGAGCAAAGCAGAGGGTCAGGGCTAGGGTCAAAATTTTCTTCATCGCACCCTCCATGCGAACAGCTAATCTTCACTTTTGAGCCCTCAATTTCGCTCTGGCGGCAATCACGGGTGGGTTGTCCTAGCCTTGGCGAATATGGGTCTCAAGCTGTTGAGCGGTTCAAGCGACAAACGACATACTCGGCCAGCATGCGCATCATCGGAAAGCTCGTCAGCCTCGCATTGGTCGCGGTCGCGCCGCTCTTATCGTCGTGCAACAAAGCGGAGGACGCGCACGACCAGCGTTACTAACACTCGTTAACCGATCGTGCGCATCCCCCTTCATATCGCGTTCGACGACCGGTGGAGACCTGAAGAGGTTTTCCAAGTGACTGATGAGGAGAACGGCGGACAGTCCGCCTTCTTCTGATCCATTCAGCCTCGAACGTCGCTTGCGGAAGCTTCCTCGACCCGAGACGCGCTACGCGCCCGTGGGATTACAGCCGCCGTCCGGGGTTTGGCCCTCGCGTGTCGCGGGGGATTGGCACACGCTGCGATATGTTCTTTGAACCTCTTCAGATCGAGGCTCGGCGCGGGTTGCGGTATCGGCCTCGCGATCGGAACCGGAATCGCCTAAGCGTATGGCGTCGGCCACAACGTCCCGTGCAGCCCGATCATACCTCGATGGGTGATCTGTTCGACCCGGGCAGCGCCTGCTCCGCTTTGTTGCACGTCCATAAAAGCGGTGCGACTGCGACGGCCAAAGCGAGACTCACGCGCTTTCCGAGGTTGCGCCTGTCCTCGCCTATGCTCAACGGCGTTCGCACAGTACCGAGTGCCTGCACGAGCGTGCTCAGCGCGATGGCGCTGACGGTGAGCTGAGGGCTTTTTGGGACCGGGGTCGTCGACCTTAGATTTAGGCAGAGGCTGCGGCGGCTTGGCGTGCGGCCACAGCGTCGTGTACAGCCGCCCCGACCACGCCTCCGCCTCCGCTTTACTGCACGCCGATAACAGCGGCGCGAGTGCAATGATCAATACAAGGCTTGCGAGCTTTCCAATGGTGCGCATGGTGGTCCTCTATGTCGGTTGTCGCTTGAATCCGCTCAACAGCCTGAGACCTATACTCGCCAGGGCGCCGAAGCCGCCGGTGGCGCCGATCGCGGCAGTGGCGATCGGCAGGAGCGTTGCAAGCGTTCCGGGTTCCGTCGGGGACTGGCCCATGCCGAAGGGTGTCCCAACGATGCCGAGTGCCTGCAGAATTGTGCTCAGCGCGAAGCCAGCGACGCCGAGCTGAACGCTCGGTCTCGACATGGCGGAGGTCCCCGGCGTTTTCGGCTTTTTCTCAGGCTGTTCGGGCTCTCTAGGCGGCGTTGCGCCCGGCCAGGGTTTGCCGGTCAATACCTGGTAGAGCAGCGGCAGCAGCAGCGCGTTAATGTCGGTCGGCTGCTGCGGCGCCACAGACCACGGTTCGCGCCACGGCGTAGGCGTATTCGCCGCAAGTGCGCTGGGCTTGCCGGTTAGCACCACAGACAAGAGTTCGGTGACATCGATCAGCTTTCCGGTCAGCGCCGATTGCAGCAGCATCGGCAACAGGACGTTCTCGATGTCGACGCTTTGCTGCGGCTTCGCGGGGTCGTCGGCCATCCGTTTCTCCTTCAAAAACATCATGAGCAAGGGCATAAGCAGCAGCGAATTGTCGGCTTTCGATTGTAGGTCCGACGGCCCGATCGGCGCGGGAACTCGGCCCGTGCGCCCGTAGTCCCGCGCGAATTTGAATCCGTGGAGAATTTGATTATCCGACAGCGGACTCTCGCGGCCTGCCTCGTGACGGAACATCGCTTTCGCAAACTTCAATAGAGTTGAGTCGTCGCCTTCGAGTGCAATCTCGTGATCGGCCGATAGACCGGTGCGCGCGACGACATTGGCCACGTAATCCGAATAGTCCTGACCTCCGCCGTATTCGTTTATGATCTTCCGGATGGTCGTCGCACCTCTCGACCGATATCTCGTCATCAGCTGGTGCCAGGCCGCGACCCCTTGCTCGGGCGTCTCGAAGAGGGCGGTTTTATTGCCGGGTGTGGTTTCGACGTCGGACACGTAGCCGGGATAAGCGCGCACCCAGGGCACGCTATTGATTGCGCCGGGGTTGTTCATGCGGATCGCAACTGGCCCCGACGACCTGTCCATCGGGGTCGACGAGTAGAATCCGCCGATCAAACTATGAAAACCTGGCGATGAGGACCCAGACGGAACCTCCGGCCGAGACTCGTCGAGGGCCGTCGGAAGCGGTGGTCGCCGAATGGCTCTGATGCCACTCTTGCGGTAACGGCTGATCTTAACACGATCGTCCTGGTTACCGCCGTGACCGAGGTAGTATCCGCCCTCTTCGCCCTCGTAAAGCGTGACGTGGTGAGGCGACGAAAAGACCAGCACGTCGCCGCGGCGCTCCTGCCCCGCCGGCACCGGCATGCCCCAGTTGGCCCAGCTATCTACCCACAGATAGCTCTTGAGTTCGTCGCGAGGGGCATAGGGCGGTCGAATTCCGTTCGCCGCCATGCAATGGGCGACACATAGCCCACACCACGCTGTCTCGTCATGCGTGTAGAGACGGGCATAGCTCGCCATCTCGGGAAATGTGCGCGCGATCGTGTCTGACCACGCCAGAATCACCGGATTGTCTGCATCGCCCGGCGCCTCGTACGTGCCGTCAATTCTGCGCATCGTCGCCAGCCACGGCGGAACGGTCTCAACCAACATGACACACCTCTTTTGGGACGGTGTCCCGACTGTGCGGAGCGCCTGCAGGAACGTGCTCAGCGCAAGCGCGGCGACGCTGAGCTGGACGCTCGCCTTTGCGGGCAGGCCAGGCGTCGTCGGCGCTGTGTTCTTTGATTAACCCGTTCAGATAGCTCGAGTTGGCGGCGATGGCGCCCGTTGCGTCAGCGTATCGCGTCGGCCACAGCGTCCGGTGCGGCCACGACCACGGCTGCTTCAGTGATACGTATGACTCGGGCTGCACCTGCTCCGCTTTGTTGCGCGCCGATAAGACCAGCGCGACCGCATTGATCAGTGTGAGCCTCACAAGCTTTCCGCTGTTGCGCATGCTCGTCAACTACGTGGTTTATCGCCTGAATCCGCTCAACAGCCTGAGACCTATACTCGCCAAAGCGCCGAAGCCGCCGGTGGCGCCGATCGCGGCAGTGGCAAACGGCAAGAGCGTCGCAAGCGTCCCAGTTTCCGTCGGGGACTGGCCCATGCCGAACGGCGTCCCAACGATGCCGAGTGCCTGAAGGATCGTGCTCAGCGCGAGGCCGGCGACGCTGAGCTGAACGCTCGGCTTCGACGTAACAGGGGTCTCACGCTTGTTCGTCGTTTCCTTTGAATCCCCGAGCTCGTCAGGCGGGGTTTGGCCCGGCCAGGGTTTGCCGGTCAGCATCTGGTAAAACAGCGGCGGCAGCATCGCGTTAGTGTCGGTCGGCTGCTGCAGCGGTCCGCGCCACACCGTCGGCATAAGCGCATTCGGCGCCGATGTACTAGGCTGGCCGGTTAGCGCTACAGACAAAAGTTCGTTGATATCGATCAGTTTTCCGGTCAGCGCCGATTGCAGCAGCAGCGGCAACAGCACCTTCTCGATGTCGACGCCTTGCCGCGGCTTGGCGGGGTCGCCGGCCATCAGTTTCCCCTTCGAAAGAATAAGCAAGAGGATAAGCAGCAGCGGATTGCCATTCGGTTGAGGCTTGTTCAGCGTATCGTCCGGCCTGTCCGGCATGTCGTCCGGCCTGTCCGGCCTGTCGTCCGGCTCCTCCTGCGGGTCGGAGCGCGCCCATTCAATGGCTTGCTGTTTGGGGGTGAGGTGTTCAAGTCCTACAGGCGGTGCGGCTGGAACCCACTTGAATATGCCGTCAGTGGGGAAGTTGCGCGGTGTATAGCCAAAAGCTTCCGCCATGTGTGCAGCTATGTCGATCTTGCGGCCTGTATTTGGGTGGGGGCCAATATCTGTCTGCGGCATCAGCAACGATCTGCCGTTGGGGGCAGTCACCACAAACCAATCGCCTAATGTTGATTGATTGTAGAGGGCGCAGCCCTGTGCCGAGTCAGGCACACGGAGCGCGCTGCTGCCGGGTTCATCACCCGGATCAACCCAGTTGTAGGTTCCGCTATACTGCGAGTACCAACTGCCCTTGCCAGACCTTTGACCTTGTAGTTGTCTCCGGCCAGAAAGGGTATCACTCGTTGATAGATCCCAAGTAGATGAATCGTCATAAAGTGCTGGATCGGCAGACACTGAAATGTGGATATGCCCAGTGTGTGGATCATCACCGTCGTAATCACGCCAGGCCCCGTTCTGTTTTGACGGATTTGAAATACGCCGGTTTGAAATAAGGTATTTTATACGAGGGTCTCTGGTAGCTTTGAGCGTGTCAGCAAAAGCGTAGGAGTCAAAGCCATTTGCAGGGTCATGTGTTAGATCAAGCGCCGTCACAACCCCATGCCTATTGGGGTTATGATCAGAGTCGCGCGTTTTATGTGCATCATCGCCTATCCAGCCGTCATTGCGCTTACGGCGGTTAGGGTAGCCCGTGTCTACCTGATCGCGTAGAACTGTAAGGCTGGCGGCAATGCGGGCCATGTCACACCTCTCTGCGTTTTCTCAGGGCTCCAAAGCTCTCCCAGGCGATGCCGTGTCCGACCAGGGCTTGCCGGTCAATATTTGGAAGAGCAGCGGCAGTAGCAGCGCGTTAATGTCGACCGCCTGCTGCCCCGCCGCTGTCGGCGCAGACGTATTCGCCGCCGATGCGCCGGGCTTGCCGGTTAGTATTAGAGACAAGAGGTCGGTGGTATCGATCTTCGTCCCGGTGAGCGCCGGTTGCAGCAGCAGCGGCAACAGTACCTTCTCGATGTCGACGCCTTGCCATGGCTTCGCGGGGTCGCCGGCGAGTGGTTTCTCCTTCGAAAGCATCATGAGCAAGAGGGTGAGCAGCAACGGATTGCCGGGCTTCGGTTGAGGCTTGATCGGCGTGTCCTCCTGCCCGATCGGCGCGGGAGGCTGGCCGGTGCGCGCATGTACCCGCGCAAATTTGAACCCGTAGAGAATCTGGTTACCCGACAGCGGCGTCTCGCGGCCCGCCTCTTGGTGGAACATCGCCTTCGCAAACTTCAATAGAGTAGAGTCGTCGCCTTCGAGTGCAATCTCGTGATCGGCCGATAGACCAGTGCGCGTGACGACATCGGCAACGTAATCCGAATAGTCCTGGTCTCCACCGTGGCGCTCTATGATCTCGCGGATGGTCGTCGCACCTGTTGACCGATAATTCTTCATCAGCTGGTACCAGGCCGCGATCCCATGCTCGGGCGTCTCGAAGATGGTGAAGCGATTGCCGGGTGCGGTTTCGACTTCGGCCACGTAGCCGGGATAGTCACGCACCCAGGGCAAGCTATTGATTGCGCCGGGGTTGTTCATGCGGATCGCAACGGGCCCCGACGACCTGTCCTTCGGAGTCGACGAATAAAATCCGCCAATCAGACTATGAAAACCTTCCGACGAGGATCCAGCGGGAACCACCTTGTCGGCATCTGACCGCCGGCCGTTGGATATGGCGGCCGCCGAATGGTGTTGATGCCGCTCTTGAAGTAACGCGAGATCCGGACACTATCGTTCTGGTTACCGCCGTGACCGAGGTACTGTTCACCCTCTTGGCCCTCGTAGAGCGTGACGTGGTGAGGCGACGAAAAGACCAGCACGTCGCCGCGGCGTTCCTGCCCCGCCGGCACCAGCGTGCCCCAGCGGGCCCAGCCATCCACCCACAGATAGCTCTTGAGTTCGTCGCGAGGGTCATAGGGCGGTCGAATCCCGTTCGCCGCCATGACATAGGCAAGAGCTTGCCCGCACCACGCGATGCTGTCGTGCTTATAGGTATCGGCATAGCTCGCCATCTCAGGGAATGCGCGCGCGATCGTATCTGACCACGACAGAATTACCGGATTGTCTGCGCTACCCGGCAACTCGAGCGTGCCGTCAAGTTCACGCATCGTCGCGAGCCACGGCGCAACCGTTTCAACCAACATGCCACACCTCTTTTGGGAAAGCCGGGAGTGGTAAGCCACCGATGACAGAGCGGCGGGAACACCGCGCTCGTGATCTGTTGACTCTTGAAGTCCGCTTGCCGGAGTCCTCTCGGCCCGCGCACAACGAGCACTTCGCATTGCAGCCGCCGGCGATGTCGATCCAAATACCCAACATGAGATGTAGTATAGCACAACCTATACGGGTACAGCAAGATGATTCTTACGAAATAGTCAATCGCTATAGAGCGGTTTCCCAAGCTCAGGAGTTGAGGAAATTGGCTTGCCCCAGGCGTTCTTGCGGCTATGGTGGATAATCTGGACGCATTCGGCGGTGCCGAATTTTCGCAACTCATGCGATAGTCAGCTTAAGTTCCACCCCGCAACCACAGCCTGATTGACCGGCCTCAACACATCTGGCCGCGCCTCATACCAAGCCGGTGAGCGGCTGACTCTCTTAGGGATTCCCTAATCGACCGCTGCATTATTCAGGATGGCAAACTGAGGGGGGGTGCCATGGCCAGGCTATTCCGGTGCGGGCGGACGGACTATACGCCCGGCGAGGTTCGCCGGTTTGCCCACCAGCGAAGCGATGGTGCGCAGGCGCGACGTCTATTGTTAGCAATTGCATCGGTGCTCGATGGCGCCTCGCGGGAAGAGGCGGCGAAGATCGGTGGCATGAGCGGGTCACCAACTACTGCTCGGTTGTCGACATGCGCGGCCGGCCCCTCATCCATTGGATCAGAGCGGACTCGGCTTGCCATATGCATTGCCCAATCCGGATGTAGGGCGGCCCGTCGCCGTGCATGCAGACTTCGGCCAACCAGGACAAGCCGACCTTCAAGAACTTGGCCGCTTCCTTGAAAATGAGAAGGACCAGAGGCGTGGCCGGCTTCTGCGAGCTCGTGGTGTTGGTGAGAGGGGATTGTGGTGCCATTTCGTTGCGTCCCTTTTGACAATGCGGTGCCTTCCGGCACCACGACCCAGAACCCCGGGCTATTGATCGAGAACCACAAGGGGGAGGGGAACACACCGAGTGCGCAGCAACTGTCTTGCATCGAGCCGAAGGGGCTACGCTCTAGCAACGGCGCCTCGTCATAACGGCAGCAAGAAATGCGGGTGGCCGCTTCGCTTACTCGGCGGCCAGGCTCTTTGTCTTCACGCGCACCTTGGTTGCGATCGGACCGGTGTCGCCGAGGTCCTCGTTGTAATAAACATCGTCGCCGCGCTTGAGATCGTCGATGTCGCCGTTGAGCAGCGAGTTGCGGTGGAAGTACAGCAGGCCGCCCTCTTTGGTCATCAGGAATCCGAAGTCCTGCTCGGGCGTGACCTCGGCAACCTGGCCGAGGGACTGGTTCTCGGCATCGTGGTCGCCGACCTTGGTCCGGCCGTCACGCTTCGCCTTGAGCGCGAGCAATTGCCGCTCGGCGATGCGGAACGCCTCATGGATGGCCTTGCGCAAGTCGGGGTGCTGATATTTCCGCAGCAGGTGTTCGGGCTCGTGGCTGACCACGAGGTCGGGACGACCGGGAATGCCGAGTTCGATGTGGACGACCGGCGGGATGGCGCCCGTATGGTCCTTGGCGCGCTGGTCGATGCGGACCCGGCAAGAGACCAGCCGGTCGTACAGCTTTTCGAGTTCGGCCACCCGGGCGCGGATCTCCTGCTCCGCCCACTCCGAGCTATCGATATTGTGAAAGGCGATTTCCAGCGGCACTTGCAGCATGCGGAAACTCCATATCTTGGGCGCTTTTTGGCGCTTGTATCTAACGCCCGGTCCGGTCGAATCGTTGCAGGGAAACGGCGGCAACGGAACCGCGCCGGGGTTTCGCGACGGTCGAAAGGGTGAGCAGGCCATGGGTCGATTTGGCAGATATGCTGCAGTTTTTCTGGGCGCGTGTCTCGCGGCATTCACCGCCACGTCCGCGCCCGCCGCCGATCCCGGCTTTCAAAAATGGCTTACCGACCTCTGGCCGCAGGCCCAGGCGCTCGGGGTCTCGCGCAAGACCTTCGACGCGGCGACGCGCGGGGTCGAGCCCGACCTGACGCTGCCCGATCTCGACCTTCCGGGCCGCGAGGGGGTCCCCCCGCGCGGGCAGGCCGAGTTTGTGCAGACGCCGGCTGACTACATCAAGGAAGCGAACATCGCGCGCATGGCGGGGCAGGCAAAGAAACTCGCGGCCGAGCACGCGCGCACGCTTGCCGCGATCGAGCAGCAATCCGGCGTGCCGGGCAACGTGCTGCTTGCGATCTGGGGGCGCGAGACGGATTTCGGCACCTACAAGCTGCCCAAGAACGGCATCACCGTGCTCGCCACCCAGGGTTATTACGGGCGCCGCAAGGACATGTTTCGGCAGGAACTCCTTTACGCGCTCAAGATGGTGGAGGAGGGGCACGTCAAGCTCGCGGATCTGCGCAGCTCCTGGGGCGGCGCCATGGGACTGACCCAGTTCCTGCCCTCCGAGTTCTACAAATACGCGGTCGACTTCGATGGCGACGGCAAGAAGGATATCTGGACGTCGATCCCCGATGCGCTCGCCTCCGCCGCGCAGCAACTGGCCGGCAAGGGCTGGCAGCGCGGCACGCACTGGGCCTACGAGGTGCGCGTGCCGCAGAGCGTGGACTGCACCGTCGGCGTGCCGGAGGTCACGCGTCCGCTCGGCGAATGGCTCAAGCAGGGATATGTGCTCGCCTACGGCCGCAAGCCCGCTCCAGCCGAGCTCAACGAGCCGGCGTCGCTACTGCTGCCCGAAGGGACCTACGGACCGGCGTTCCTCACGCTCAAGAACTATTACGTTATCAAGGAATACAATTTCTCCGATCTTTACGTGCTGTTCGTGGGGCATTTGAGCGACCGCATCCGCGACCCGCGCCCGTTCGAAACGGCGTGGAGCAAGAACACGCAACTGCGCACCGCCCAGGTCGAGACGATGCAGCGCACGCTGACCAAGCTCGGCCTCTACAAGGACAAGATCGACGGCAAGGCCGGCATGCTCACGCGCTCGGCGCTCGGCGCCTATCAGAAGGCCAACCAGCTCAAGGTCGATTGCTGGCCCACCTCCGCCGTGCTCGACGACATGCAGAAGCGTGCGGCGAAAAACTAAGCGCGCGCTCGCGTGCGGCACTTGGCCCGTCATTCCGGGGCCCGAGCAGCAGCGAGGTTCGGGCGCGAAATGAAAATGGCCGGCTCGCGCGAGCCGGCCATGATTTCAAGTTCAGGCGAGGATTGCGCGGGCTCGGGCTGACGAAGGCCGCCGGTCCGATCCGCAAAAACGTGGATGCGGTTCGGTCGCGCTCAGCAGGCGACGCGCACTGGCCGCAACACATATGCCTGATAACGCGGCGACCAAACCTGCTGCTCGACGAGGCAGGTGCGCACCGGCACCGCATAGACCGGCGCGGGCTCGACATAAACCGGCGCCGGACGCGCGTTCGCAACGGCACCGCCGATGATGGCGCCGGCGACCAGACCACCGACCACACCGGCTCCGATCGCGCAACCGTCGCAGCGGGCGTCCGCTGCTGTCGGCATGGCGGCGATTGCACTTGCCATGGTCGCAGCCGCAACGAAGGCAGTAAGAGTCTTCTTCATCAGATTCTCCTTGAGCGCCGGCAGGCGCCGGGCGCGGGAACGGGTTGCGATGTCGAATAAGCCCCAGCTGAGCCATATCCCCGATTCAGCTGTTCCACATAAGCCCTCGTAATTTGTCGGAATTTTGGTCGGTGCTGGGCCGGCCGGGAGCAGCATGGAGGAAAAAAAGCCGGCGGTCCCCGAAGGAGCCGCCGGCGTCAGGGCCGCGGTCTGCGGGAGGAACGTCGTCGTTCAGCACACGCGATAGCGATAGCCATTTCGCCAGCGCCAGCAGCCGTAGTAGGGCCCGGGCGCGTAATAGCCGGAATAGGCGGGCGCGTAGCCATAGTAGGCCGGGCCCGGCTGGTAGCCGTATCCGTAATAGGGCCTTGCATAGGCGCTTCCGATGATGGCTCCGGCAGCCAGGCCGCCAATGATGGCCGGGGCCCACCATCCGTTGCGGGCATCCGCCGTAGTCGGCGTGGCGATTGCCGCGACGGCGATGGTCGCGGCCGCGGCGACCGCGGTCAGGGTTGTCCTCATGGCGTTACCTCGTTGTACAATGGAGGCGTAACGTTGCAGTTACGCGGTTAACCCCAAGTCTTCCACGCCGACACTGAACGGAGCCTGAACGCGTCCCCTTTGTATTTGCCCGAATGTTGCCACGATTGATTTCGCCTCCGGCTTTTCGTTTGGAAGCCGCGCGTTCCGCGAGCAGACGCCGCTGTCGTCACGGCGATGACGACCGTCGCGCAGTCGGATTACGCCGCCTCCAGCCAGTGAAATAAGCTACCATGTTCCACTCTCAACACTGATCGCACAGGAGAGGGCCGGTGCTGACCCGACGTGAAATCGTAGCGGCTGCGGGCCTCGCGCTGATCGCCGAGCGGGCGCGTGCGCAAGGCGGCTATTCCGATCGGCCAATCCGCATTCTCGTCGGCTATCCCGCCGGCGGCGGCGTCGACATCGTTGCACGACTGTTCGCCGAGCCGATGAAAGCGACGCTCGGGCAATCCATCATCGTCGAGAACCGCGCCGGCGCGAGCGCGATGATCGCCGCCGGTGCCGTTGCGAAGTCGCCGCCGGATGGCCTCACGCTGCTGATGGCGGCCTCCGGCGAAGTCGCGATCAACCAGCATCTCTACCGAGAGAAGATGAGCTACGACCCGCTGCGCGAGTTGGCGCCGGTCGCGCTCGTGGGCATCGTGCCGTGCGTGGTGGTGGTTGCGGCGCAGACGCCGGTGCGCACCGCCGCCGAGCTGATCGCCTACGCGCGAGCCAACCGCGGCAAGCTGTCGTTTTCCTCGTCGGGCATCGGCAACCCGCAGCAACTCGCCGGCGAGCTCATGAACAGCATGGCCGGCACCGATGTGCTGCACGTGCCCTATCGCGGCTCGGCGCCGGCGGTCACCGATGTCGCGACCGGCGCCGTCACCATGAGTTTTTCGAGCCTCGCCGCCGCACTGCCGCTCATTCAGGACGGCAGGCTGCGGGCCGTCGCGGTAACGTCGCGCGAGCGCATGCCGCAATTGCCCGATGTCGCGCCGCTCGCCGAGGCCGCACCCGAGCTCAACACCTACGAGCTCCTCAACTGGTTCGGACTGTTCGCGACCGCCGCCACGCCGGAGCCGATCATCGCGCGCCTCAACGACATCGTGGCGACGGGGCTGCGCGAAAAAGCAATCGCCGAGAAGCTGGAGGTACAGGGCATCGTGCCGCGGATCATGAGCCCCGCGCAGTATCGCAAGTTCGTGGCGTCGGAGGCCGAGAAATTCGGCAAGATCGTCGCGCAAGCCAATATCAAGGCGGAGAACTGACGCGCACCGTCGTGCGTGACGCCCGCATCTCCGCGCGGAGCAATAGGCGGTCAGTCGCGCCGCCTTCGCGCGCCGCGCCGGACGACATCCGCGGCCCTATGACGATCGATAGTTGATGCCCTACGAACTTCATTGCCAGGGCGCGACGTGGAAGCTCCCGCTCCGTGCGCCCATGGTGACCTTGAATTTGAGCTCGTTGTCGCAGCTCACCCGGATCACCTGCCCGTATTGATCCTCGCCCTGGAAAGCGCCATCCGTGACGGCGGGGCAGTTCAGGCCCTGGGCCTGAATGATATCCCGGAGTGAGACCATCGCCGGCGGCGACAGGTCCCCGGCCTGGCGATCCTCTCCGCGCGGCTGCATGGCCTGCGACGGCGACGCCACCTTGGTCTCCGGGTGCACCATGAACACGATGACGAGAATGGCAGCGGCGGCCAGCCCGACAACACCGGCCACGATAGGGAGGATTGCTCCCCTGATTGATTTGCTCATTTTGGGCCCCCGTAGTCCTGGGACATAGCAGTCGGAAAATTGCGGCAAGATGACGTATTGCGTGCGCGCTCTTTTGACGCGCCAGCACGAAATACCGCTCATTTATCGGCAACGCGCTCGATTCGGTTGACGAAGAGGGACGTCCATGGATTTCAAGCCGGTGGTAACGTTCGGGAGTCGCGTCGGAGTTCCGCAGCGGTGCGTTGTCACCCGCACCGCGGTTCCGGACGCGGCGCAGCCGGGGCGGGTCTATTGCTGCGGAATCGGCACCTCGTGCACCTTCATCGCCAGCGCCACCGACGTGTAGTAGCCGAGCAGGACCAGAACCTCGGCGATGCCTTCGCGGCCGAGCACCTGCTCGATCTCGGCGAACTCGGCGTCCGACAGTTTCGCGCCGCTCACCAGCGCCGCGGCGAAGCCGTGGACGGCGCGTTCGTGCGCATCGGCAAGCTTGGGATCGGCGCCGGCGAGGATCGCGTCGATGGTTTCCTGCGACAGGCCGGCGGCCTTGCCTTCGCGGATATGGGCTTGCCTGACGTAGTCGCCTTGCCAATGCTGCGCGATCACCAGGATACCGATCTCCACCTCGCGCTTCGACAGCGACGAGAATTTGTTGAGGAACGTCCCGATCTGCTCCATGCCGCTGGCGACGGTCGGACTGTGGATCCAGATCTTGTAGGGCCCGAGGATGCGCCCGCGGCCGGCGGTGAGCTGGTCGAACACCGTGGTCTGCGCGGGGGTAAGCTGCTCCGGCGGAATTTCGAGAATGCGGTTCATGATGAGCAGCGTCCTTGGGTTGGTGTGGTGCGATAGCGAAGCGTATCGCACCATGGCGTGGCGTGGAATGCTAGCGGCGGATGACGCTTCGCTCTTCCACCCGACGCCCTGGTGGCGGAATCAATTGAACTTGAGGTTCGCCGCCTTGACCAGCGCGAGGTTGATGTCGATCTCTTTCCTGACGAGCGCATCGAACTCGGCCGACGTCATGGGCATCGGCTCGATTCCCTGGGGCTTGAACTTGTCCATCACACCCGGGGTGCGCAACGCCTTCTCCGTCTCCCGATACAGCCGGTCGACGATCGCGCGCGGCGTGTTGGCTGGGACGAACAGTCCCATCCAATAGTTGTAGTCGGAATCGGCAAGGCCCGATTCCAGCGTCGTCGGCACGTCCGGCAGCGCCGACGAGCGCTTGGCGGAACTCACGGCCAGCGGGATAAGCTGGCCGTCGCGGATGAATCCAAGCGCCGCCGACATGCCCATGCAGGTGAAGTCGACCCGGCCGGTGGTCACTTCGGTGAGCGCTTCCGGGCCTCCCCTGAACGGCACATGGACGGCCCGAAATCCGGCGCTCACACGCAGACGCTCCGCGGCCCAATGGGTGGCGCTGCCGACGCCGGCGGAGGCGTAAGTGAGCGAGCCAGATTTGGCGGCGGTCACGAGCTCCCCGATTGTCTTGATGCCCTTGGCGGGGGAGATCACGGTGACGTTGGGAATGGTCCCGAAGGGAATCACGGCGGAAAAGTCGCGCGCTGGGTCATAGGCCACGTTCGGATAGGCGGCGGGCGCGGCGGAGTGGGCGGAGGCGTTGATCAGGATCGTATAGCCGTCGGGATCCGCCTTGGCGACCATGGCGGAGCCGATCGTTCCGCCGGCGCCGCCCCGGTTCTCGACCACGATGGCCTGCCCCAGTTGGCTCGAGAGCGGATCGAGCACGATGCGTCCGACGATGTCGAGGGAGCTGCCGGCCGAGAACGGAATCATCGCCCGGATGGGCTTGGCCGGCCAATTCTGCGCCCATGCAAGTCTGGGCAGCGCCGGCGTCGCGAGTGCGGAGCCGGCAAGGTGCAAGAGTTGGCGGCGCGTCCTCATATCATTCCTCCCTGGAGCACTATTCGTTGGGACCAAGCGTAGCCTGGATCCCGCGGCTGCTCCAACGGGGCCATTGGTGTCGGCGCGCAACAGCGGCGGTAGGCCGCACGCGCAATGCATCCGCACGCAGTCCGGCAAATTGGGCGTCCGCGAGTTGCTGCGGTCAGAAAAAACGGTTCGCGGGCCGGGGCAGCCCGAGATTCTCGCGCAGCGTCTTGCCTTCATACTCGCGCCGGAACAGACCACGGCGCTGCAATTCCGGCACCACGCGGTCGACGAAATCGTCGAGCCCGCCAGGGAGGTAGGGGAACATCACGGTGAAGCCGTCGGAGCCTTCGGTAACGAGCCATTCCTCCATCTCGTCGGCGATGGTCTTCGGCGTGCCGACCATCGCCAGCCCGGAATAGCCGCCGAGGCGCTGGGCGAGCTGGCGCACGGTCAGCTTCTCCTGCCGCGCGAGATCAATCGCGCGCTGGCGACCGCTCTTGCTGGCGTTGCTTTCAGGAATTTCGGGCAAGGGTGCGTCGGGATCGAACTTGGAGGCGTCGTGACCGAGCGCGATCGAGAGCGAGGCGATGGCGTTGGCGTAGTGGACCAGACTGTCGAGCTTGGCGCGCTTTGCGCGCGCCTCCTCGACGGTGTCGCCGACCACGACGAAGCAGGCCGGCAAAATTTTGAGGTGATCGCGAGAACGCCCGGCCTTTTCCGCCCGGCCTTTCACGTCAGCGTAGAACGCGCGCCCCACGGCGAGGTTGGCCTGCGCGGTGAACACGGCTTCTGCGGTCTCAGCCGCGAGCTGGCGGCCGGCGTCCGAGGCGCCGGCCTGCACGATGACCGGCCAGCCCTGGATCGGCCGCGCGATGTTGAGGGGCCCGTGCACGGAGAGGTACTCGCCCTTGTGGTCGAGCACATGCAGCTTATCGGGGTCGAAAAAGATGCCGTGCTCGACGTCGCGGATGAAGGCGTCGTCCGCCCAGCTGTCCCACAGCCCCGTTACCACGTCGTAGAACTCCCGCGCGCGGCGATATCGCTCGCCGTGCTCCATGTGATCCGTGAGCCCGAAATTCAACGCCGCATCGGGATTGGAGGTGGTGACGATATTCCAGCCGGCGCGGCCGCCGCTGATGTGGTCGAGCG
>Ga0208989_10000023_pt1 | contig 25914 bp, 22 predicted proteins | sample MedBloCAOM3_M1_FD_187852 | JGI IMG/M metagenome (GOLD analysis project Ga0208989, IMG submission 187852) | Forest soil microbial communities from El Dorado National Forest, California, USA - Mediterranean Blodgett CA OM3_M1 (SPAdes) (version 2) | ecosystem: Environmental > Terrestrial > Soil >...
CGGCCATGGTCATGGCTTCGATCTGGTCGTGGGTGACGTAGACCGTGGTGGTCTTCAGCCGCTGATGCAGTTCCTTGATTTCGGTGCGCATTGCAACACGCAGCTTGGCGTCGAGGTTGGACAGCGGTTCGTCGAACAGGAACACCTGCGGATCGCGCACGATGGCGCGTCCCATCGCGACGCGCTGGCGCTGCCCGCCGGACAATTGCCGGGGATAACGATCGAGCAGCGGCGTCAAATCGAGAATTTCCGCGGCGCGCTTGACGCCCTTGCTGATTTCGTCGGCGCGTGCGCCCCGCAGCTTCAGCGAAAATCCCATATTGTCGGCGACCGTCATATGCGGATAGAGCGCATAGTTCTGGAATACCATCGCAATGTCGCGCTCTTTGGGCTGGACATTGTTGACGACGCGGTCGCCGATAGAAATCGTCCCGGAAGTGATGTTTTCCAGTCCTGCGAGCATCCGCAGCAAGGTCGATTTGCCGCAACCGGAGGGACCGACCAGTACGACAAACGCGCCGTCCTCGATCGGAACGCTCACGCCATGCAGGACTTCAAAGCCGCCAAACGATTTCCGAACGTCGCGAATCTGCACCGACGCCATAAGTCCCCTCCCAAAAACATGCGGGCTAACGGGGCTTAGCTCCGTAGCCGCCCTTTTCATTGGAAGGGGTCTTAGCAGAATTTTTTGCTGATGTCCTTGGATCAAAGTCGTAGGAGTTCCGGTCTGCCGCGAACGTTGCGAACCGCGCGGTGACATGCAAACATCCAGCGCCAATACGAAAATTACGCACAAAAATAAGGCGTGTGCGCTGCGGGAGAAACCATGAACCAGCCGCTTACCGGGACCACCAGGCGCAAACTCCGTTCCAGCGAATGGTTTAACAACCCGCACAACCCGGGAATGACCGCGCTCTACCTCGAGCGCTATCTCAACTACGGCCTGACCCGGCAGGAACTGCAAGCCGGCAAGCCGATCATCGGCATCGCGCAGACCGGCAACGATCTTTCGCCGTGCAACCGCCATCACCTTGAACTGGCTCATCGGGTCCGGGAAGGAATCCGTGCCGCCGGCGGCATCGCCATGGAATTTCCGATGCATCCGATCCAGGAGACCGGCAAGCGTCCGACCGCGGCGCTGGATCGCAACCTCGCCTATCTCGGACTGGTGGAAATCCTGTTCGGCTATCCGTTGGATGGCGTGGTTCTGACCACGGGCTGCGACAAGACCACCCCCGCCTGCCTGATGGCGGCGGCGACCGTCAATTTGCCGGCGATCGTGTTGTCCGGCGGGCCGATGCTGAACGGTTGGCACAATGGCGAGCGTAGCGGTTCCGGAACCGTGGTGTGGAAAGCGCGCGAGCGGCTTGCCGCCGGCGAGATCGATTACGAGGAATTCATGAACATCGTGGCCTCGTCGGCGCCGTCGGTTGGCCACTGCAACACCATGGGCACCGCCTCGACGATGAATTCGCTGGCCGAGGCCCTCGGCATGTCGCTGCCGGGCTGCGCCGCAATCCCCGCGCCCTATCGCGAGCGCGGCCAGATCGCCTACGAGACCGGCAAGCGCATCGTTGAGATGGTCTGGGAGGATCTGAAACCGTCGGACATTTTGACGCGAAAGGCGTTCGAAAACTGCATCGTCGTCAATTCGGCAATCGGCGGCTCGACCAACGCACCGATCCATATCAATGCGCTCGCCCGCCATATCGGCGTGGAACTCTCGATCGACGATTGGCAGAAATACGGCCACGAGATTCCCCTCTTGGTGAACATGCAGCCGGCGGGCTTCTACCTCGGTGAAGAATATCATCGCGCCGGCGGCGTACCGGCGGTGGTGCGCGAATTGATGAAAGCCAAGCGCATTCACGAAGACGCCGTGACCATCAATGGCCACACCATGGGCGAGAACTGCCGCAATGCGCCAAAACCCGACGGCGACGTCATCTGGACTTACGACAAGCCGCTGGTGAAGGACGCCGGTTTTCTGGTGCTGCGTGGCAACCTGTTCGACTCCGCGATCATGAAGACCAGCGTGATTTCGAAGGAATTCCGCGACCGTTATCTGATCAATCCGAAGGATCCCAACGCATTCGAGGGACGCGCCATCGTGTTCGAGGGCCCGGAGGATTATCACGAGCGGATCGACGATCCCTCGCTCGACATCGACGAGCACTGCATCCTGTTCGTGCGCGGCACCGGTCCGATCGGCTATCCCGGGGGCGCCGAGGTGGTGAACATGCAGCCGCCTGCGGCCCTGATCAAGCGCGGCATCCTGTCCCTGCCCTGCATCGGCGATGGCCGCCAGTCCGGCACATCGGGCTCGCCGTCGATCCTGAACGCAACGCCGGAAGCGGCTGCCGACGGCGGGCTTGCGATCCTCAAGACCGGCGACAAGGTTCGCATCGACCTCAACAAGGGCAGCGCCAACATCCTGATATCAGATGAGGAGCTGAAACGGCGGCGCGCCGAACTTAAAGCGCGGGGCGGCTTCCCATATCCGGCCAACCAGACGCCGTGGCAGGAGCTCTATCGCTCTACCGTCGGCCAGCAGGCCACCGGCGCGTGTATGGAGTTCGCCACGCGCTATCAAGACATCGCCGGTCGCGTCGGCGTGGCGCGGGATAATCATTAGAGCTGCTCGTTTTTGCCGTCATTGCGAGCGCAGCGAAGCAATCCAGTTGCGGCCCTTGGATTGCTTCGTCGCTTCGCTCCTCGCAATGACGAAAAGTGCCGCTTCAACGATTTGGTCGAACTATAAGGAGATCTGAATGGGAGACCGCCTGAAGGGCAAGCGCGCGTTCGTGACCGCGGGCGCGGCGGGAATCGGCCGCGCCTGCGCCATCGCCTTTGCGCGCGAGGGCGCCACGGTTTTTGCAACTGACATCGACGAGAACGGTCTCGCGCCGCTCGCCAAGGATGGCGTGTCGGAAGTGGCGCGGCTTGACGTGCGCGACAGTGCCGCCGTCGGCGAAATGGCAAAACGCGTCGGCAAGGTCGACATCCTGCTCAACGCGGCGGGCTTCGTGCATCACGGCACCGTGCTGGAATGCTCCGACGACGACTGGGATTTTTCGTTCGACCTCAACGTCAAGTCGATGCACCGGACGCTCAGGGCGTTTTTGCCGGGCATGCTGGAATCCGGCCATGGCTCGATCGTGAACATTTCCTCCGCCGCCGGCGTGTTCAAGGCCGCACCCAACCGTTACGTCTACGGCGCGACCAAGGCCGCCGTCGCGGCGCTGACCCGCGCGGTCGCCGCCGATTTCATCACCAGGGGCATCCGCTGCAACTGCATTTGTCCGGGCACCATCGAGACGCCGTCGATGCTGAACCGCGCCGCCGCCGCGGGCCCAGGGGGGCGCGATATGTTCGTGAGCCGCCAGGCGATGGGACGGCTCGGAACGGCGGAAGAAATCGCTTCGCTCGCAGTCTATCTCGCCAGCGACGAAAGCGCGTTTACTACAGGCGTCGCGCACATCATCGATGGCGGCTGGACGCTTTAAATAGAAGAACCTCATCCAGAGGAGCGGCGTCTTCGCCGCGTCTCGAAGAATGAGGCCGCGCTGCCCTCATGGTTCGAAACGCGCGCAAGAGCGCGCTCCTCCCATGAGGATCACTAAACGAAAGGATTTTCAGCGTGAACAAAATCGATTTGAACGGCCGCTGCGCCGTCGTCACCGGCGGCGCGCAAGGATTTGGGCGCGCGATCGCAGAGCGCTTCACAGCCTCCGGCGCGAAGGTTGCGATCTGGGATCATGACCAGCCGTTCGCCGAGAAGACGGCAAAGGAAATCGGCGCCGGCGTCACCGCGTTCAAGGTCGACGTGTCAGATCTCGCCGCTGTCGAAAAGACAAGAGACGCCACGCTCGCCGCGTTCGGCAAGATCGACATTCTCGTCAACAATGCCGGCATTGCCGGGATCAACAGAACGGTATGGGAAACCGAGCTCGATGAATGGCGCAAGGTCTTGCGCATCAATCTCGACGGACCGTTCATATGTTGCAAGGCGATCGTGCCGTCGATGGTCAAGCAGAACTACGGCCGCATCGTCAATATCGCTTCGATCGCCGGCAAGGAAGGCAATCCCAACGCGGCTCACTATTCAGCGTCAAAGGCTGGTCTTATCGCGCTGACGAAATCGCTCGGCAAGGAACTCGCCGGTTACGAAATCGCCGTCAACGCGGTGACCCCCGCCGCTGCCAGGACCGCCATCTTCGACCAGATGACGCAGCAGCATATCGACTTCATGCTTTCGAAGATTCCAAAAGGGCGCTTCGTTCTGGTGGAAGAGCTCGCGGCGATGGTGGCGTGGCTGGCGTCGGAGGATTGCGCGTTCTCCACCGGTGCGGTGTTCGATATTTCCGGCGGCCGCGCGACGTATTAGAGGCATTCACTGACCCTCATGGTGAGGAGGCGCTGTTGCGCCGTCTCGAACCATGAGGCCACAATGCAATACTCATCCTTCGAGCCGCGGCGAAGACGCCGCTCCTCAGGATGAGGGGAGGATGTCATGATTAGACAAGGCGGATGCCTGTGTGGCGCGGTCCGGTTCCAGGCGAAGGGAGAGCCGATCAATGTCCACATCTGCCACTGTCGCAATTGCCAAAAGGCAATGGGATCGCCCTTCTTTGCGCGAGCGCTTTTTGACCAAAACGCCCTGACGGTTCAGGGCGACACTGCCCGCTATGCCTCTTCGGAGGCCGTCGACCGGGTTTTCTGCAAAACCTGCGGAACGCGGCTGTTTTCCTGGCGCAGAAACGGCACGGCGGCGGGCGTCGCGCTGGCAGCATTCGATGACCGCAACGCTTTTGCACCGACCGAACACATCTGGGTCTCGGAGAAGATGGATTGGGTGAAGCTTGACGATGGCTTGCCGCAATACCCTGAGACGGTTCCCACTTGAAGCGGGCGCGTGCTAGCGTCGCCCTATCTGTTGAACCGGTCAGGACATCCGTTGAATATCACCCTTTACGACGTATCGGTCTGGGTATTGCCGCTCGTCATCGCCATCACATTCCATGAGGCAGCCCACGGTTTCGTGGCGCACCACTTCGGCGACAACACGGCCTGGGAACTGGGCCGCGTCAGTTTTAATCCGCTCAAGCACATCGATCCGTTCGGCACCCTGATATTGCCGGCAATGCTGCTGCTGTCCCACTCGCCGTTTCTGTTCGGCTACGCCAAGCCGGTGCCGGTGAACTTCCGCGCATTGCGCAACCCTCGGATCGACATGGTTTGGGTGGCGTTGGCGGGGCCTGCCACCAATATCGCCCTCGCCTTACTCGCGGCGTCGGCGTTTCATGTCCTGGCCTTCGTTCCCGCGAACGCGGCGCAATGGCTTGCCGACAATCTAAAAAATGCCCTTGTCATCAATGTCGTGCTGGCGATTTTCAACATGCTTCCGATTCCTCCGCTGGACGGCGGGCGGGTCGCGGTCGGGTTATTGCCCCGGGTGCTGGCTTCTCCGCTTTCCCGGCTGGAGCCCTTTGGGATGCTGATCCTGATCGGAATTTTGATTCTTCTTCCGTTGGCCGGTTCGCAGTTCGGTCTAAATCTTGATGTTATTTCGGCGATACTGCGGACGACGACCGGCTATGTGATACGGGTAATTCTCGTGGTAACCGGCAACGCATAGTCCCACCTCAACGAGCCGCAAAAAAGGGCTGAGGGCATGGTGATCAAGGCAGCCGACATGATGATCGCACGACGCGCCGACACCAGGGCGCGGGCGGATTTCGCGACCTGGAAAATGATGGCCAAGCTGAACGGCGCCTCCGCCCTGCCCGCTGAGGCCCAGACCTTACTTGCCAGCTATCAGGTGCGTCTCAAGGAGATGCCGGAGGTCGAGGCAACCGAGGCCACCATCAATCTCATTTACAAGCGTTATTACAGGGAAATGGGCGGGGCTGGTGCGCCGCCGGATGTTCCCGCTCATGCGAAAACTCGGGTGACGGGGAACGTTACGGCGTTCAAACGACCGCCAGCTCCGCGGCCCAAAACCGCCGATGGTTCGGACGCAAAGCCTCGGCTTCCCGTGGCCCTGATCTTCGCTTGCCTCATCGTTGTCTATGCCGGCTTGCGATATCTTATGCAGTGATGCGAAGGTCCGGGCACGAATGATATCCAGCAACGGTGCCCCATTATTCAGCTCCGCCCCTTGACGCGGAAAATCACCGGCAGGGTAAAACTCAATCCCTCATCGGCAACCAGCGGCGGAGGCTGCGGTACCGGATCGGAGCGTCGCACCATCGCCAGCGCCGCTTCGTCGAACGCCCTGTCGCCCGACCCCTTGACGATACTGGTCGAGAGAACATGACCCATCCGGTCCAGCGCGAAGCTGACAAGGATCTCGGCGCTCTTCTGCGAGCGCTCCGTCGGATAGCGCTTGTGCTTGTCGAGGTGAGCGATCAGTTCCTTCTGCCAGGTCGCGCGCACGCGCCGCGCGCTTTGTCCCGTACCTTGTGCGGGGGCGACCGAGCGCGGCCCTTGCTGAACAGCCTCGGAACTCGGTGTCGCGGTTGCCTCGGCGGCGATCGATTCCGTTGAGGCCGAGGTTTGCACCGCGGCGATTTTCGAATCCTCTTCCTTGGGCTTCTTCGAGTCGTTCGGCGTCACCACCCGATCAGGATCGTCGGCCTCAGTGGACACGTCCTTCGGCAACTCCGTCTCTTTGACTTCCGCCTTCTGCTCGGCCAGCGCGGGCGAAGCGACGGAAGCATCGGTGTCCGGACCGGGCGGCAGATCGGTGGCTTCGAGATGCGGCGACATCAGCTCCAGCCCGATCTCGATCGCCGGCGCACCGAGGGATTCGTCGAGATCGTTGGCCCGCAGATGCGCGACCGCCAGCGCGCCGCCGCCGACGTGAAGCGCGAGCGCGCCCAGGCCTGCGAAAATCCACAGCCGCCGGGAAGGTTTTTGTTCGGTGTCGAGGCTGGACATCTCGATATCGCCGCGGCTCAGGGTTTTGGACTTTCAGGCGCTGAAGGCGGCTGAAACGTATCCGGAACGCCTTCCAGCGCTACCAGCTTGATCTTCGAGTAGCCTCCCGCACGCAGGATTTCCAGCACGTCCATCAATTCGCCGTAGGGTATGGCGCGGTCGGCGCGCAGGAAGATAAAGCGATCCTTGTTGGCGTCAGCCATCGCATCAAGGGTGCGAACCAGATCGACCCGCTTGACCGGGGTTTCTCCGATCGCCACCGCGAGATCGGGCTTGATGCTGACATAGGTCGGTTTGTCCGGCTTCTTCTGCGGCGTAGCGGTCGAAGACGGCAAATCGATCGGAAGATCGACGGTCGACAGCGGCGCCGCCACCATGAAGATAATCAGAAGGACGAGAATGACGTCGATGAACGGCGTGACGTTGATCTCATGCGTTTCCGAGAAATCGCTGTCGTCGTCCAGTTCCGTGTCTGCGATCGAAGCGCCCATTGCCTACTCCGCCGCGTGCGAATGCGTGGTGCCATGGGTACGATCGAGATCGCGCGACAGCAACCGCGCTGCCGCCCCCGAGGAGCGGCCGACCAGTTCAAGGTAGGCTTTCGTCACGCGCGTGAAATGGTTGTAGATGATGACGGCCGGGATCGCCGCGGCGAGACCGAACGCGGTGGCGAGCAGCGCCTCGGCAATGCCGGGTGCGACGACGGCAAGATTCGTCGTCTGCGATTTCGAAATGCCGATAAAGCTGTTCATGATGCCCCACACCGTGCCGAACAGCCCGACGAATGGCGACGTCGCACCGATGGTCGCCAGCAGTCCCATGCCGAGCCGGACCCGGCGCGCTTCGGCGCGAACGATCTCGGCAAAGCTCGAAGCCGCCCGTTCCTTGATGCCCCCGTCGCTGGAAATTCCCGCCGACAGCCGCGCCTCGCGCATCGCTGCGGCGAGTAATGAAGACAACACGCCGTCCTTTGCGCCCAGCGCGAATTGCGCTTCGGAAAGCGATCTTGCATCGCTGATCTTGCCGAGTGCTGCGCGCAGCTTGCGCTGGATGAGAGACAGCTCGATCATCTTTGCGATGAAGATGGTCCACGTCACCAGCGAGGCGAAGGCAAGACCGATCATCACAGCCTTGACCAGGACATCCGCCGACAGGAACATCGACCAGGGCGACAACTCGCGCGGTGCCGGCGCGGTCGCCTTTAACGATCGGCTGCCGCCATCGGCGAGAGTTGCGGTCGCGTCGGAGGCCACGGGCGCTGGCTGAGCAGCCACCGACGGCGCTGGAGCCTGCACCGGCGATGCGGCTTGCGCCGGGATCGCCGGCGGTTGCGACAGCGCGGGAGCTTGCTGAGGCGCCGGGGCCGTTTTCTGTTGCGCTGATGACGGCAACGCCAGCAACAGCATCGCCAGCGCGAAGATCACACCATAAATCGCTCGAAGAGGTGACGTGTTCATATTTCGGCCCAGTAGTAGATCAATTAAATTGTGACGTATGCATCCGGTCAGCCGCTACTTTTTGCGAGCTGCCGAGGTAGAAACCACGACGCGGCCCGCTGCCGGACCCATCCTGACTTCGTAGAGCCCTCGATGTCAGGAGATCGGGGGAGCCCGAGGCTGAAAAGCGACGCGAGCAGAGTTCAGATCGACGAACTCGGCGTCGGTGGTCAAATACAAGAACCCAGCGGCTTGAGGCCCCAGCAGATAAGGCGGTGTCGCGACCACCACTATGTTGCCAAGCGCCATGACGGCGCAGATTGCGCAGTCATCGGTTGGCTGGCCGCCGGGCTCATGATCGGAGCAGGCCTTTAACTGGATTGGGCGAGATGCGTCCTCATGCGAAGCGCTGTCCAAGGCGTATGAATACGTAGCCGCAAAACGAACGGTGTCGTAATGCCTCGATTGCTTCGCATCCACCGATGCGGGCGTCGCCTGCGCACGGCTGCCGTGGAAATGTCCAAACGACAGCAGAAACTGGATCGCGAGCGCGAAAAGCGCCAGCCGCGACGCAAGTCTGATGTTTGATCGGAACCATCTCATGCCGGCATGCGCCTCGACCGGAGGGCCTGTCTGCCCACTCGCGGCGTTACAGTATAACATCTTAGGGATCACGCCTAGTATAACCTGTTCATACTTCGGCCCAACAGCGGATCAGATCGTGATAGACGCCGGCCAATTTGGCCGTTTCAGGGTCATCTCCGGTTACAATCGCGTCGCAGAATGATTCAATTCGAAAAATGCGCACGCGATATCGCGGAAGCGCGGCGCGTATCTGGGGATTCCGCGCAGACGGATTACTTGGCCGCGATGTGGCCGCGAGGCTCGGCAAAGCCCTTGATCCGCTCCTTGATGTCTATGAGCGTTGCGAGGCTGGTTTCGATCGCCTTGGCCGGGATGTCCTGCAGAACGTCTGACGCAATGGAGTCGCGCAAACTGTCGAGATCATCGACAAGCTGACGGCCGCTCGCCGTGAGAAACAGTCGGTTAGCGCGTCGATCCCTGGGGTCGTGGCGTCGCTCGAGAAGACCGTGCTCGACCAGACGATCGAGCAAGCGCACAAGCGAGATCGGCTGCAATTCAAGTACATCGGCGAGATCGACCTGCGACAATCCTTCCTGCTGCCGCAATCGGAACAGTACGATCCACTGCGCGCGCGTGGTGCCGCGGCGCTTGGCGCGGTTGTCGATGTAATTGCGCAGCAGGCGCGAGCTATCGACGAGTTGCGCAATCAGCTGGCGTTGCAGATCGAGCGACATGAGCGCGGCAAAGCTTTCCAAAAGTTTAGATTTCTCAAATTATAGTGTGTGTACACATTAAGTGCACGCATATTAAATCGGTTCAGTGGGAACCGTTTTGAAGGCCCATTACTTAGTTTTGAACTCATGGGCCCACATGACCACGTCGCGGACCATTCGTTGGATTTTGCTGATCGCGGCGCTTGCCGCGGTGGGTTATTTCGGCTGGCAGCGATTTCAGGGCCCTGATGCAACGGCGAAAGTTGACAACGCTCAAAAGTCGGCAGCTTCGAGGGGCCCTGCCGTTCGCGTCACTGTCGCACCGGTCGAGAAAGCTGATTTTCCGGTCTATCTGACCGGGCTCGGAAATGTTCAGGGTTTCAACACGGTTGTGGTGCGGACCCGCGTCGACGGCCAGATCGACAAGATTGCGTTTCAAGAGGGCCAGCTGGTCAACCAGGGCGACCTGCTCGCCCAGATCGATCCCCGGCCGTACCAGGCGACGCTCGATCAGGCCAAGGCCAAGAAAGCTCAGGACGAGGCCAATCTGGCCAACGCCAATCTGGACCTGCAGCGCTACACCAGGCTCGGCGAATTCGCGACCCGGCAGCAGACCGACACCCAGCGTTCCACCGTTGCGCAATTGACCGCGCAGCTCGCGGCCGACGATGCGGCCATCTTCAACGCGCAAACTCAGGTTGACTACACCTCCGTCAAGGCGCCGATCTCGGGCGTCGCCGGTCTTCGTCAGGTCGATGTGGGCAACATCGTCAATGCCTCGACACAGACCGGGATCGTGACGATCGCCCAGATCGAGCCGATCGCTGTCGTCTTCACCGCGCCGGAAGAGCAATTGTCCTATATAAACGAGGCGCAATCGATACAGCCGCTCACGGTCATCGCGATCACGACCGACGGCAAGAAGCCATTGGCAGAAGGAAAACTGTCGGTGGTCAACAATCAGGTTGACACCACAAGCGGGACCATTCGCCTCAAGGCGGTGTTCGACAATAAAAATCACCCATTGTGGCCGGGCCAGTCAGTCTCGACGCGGCTTCAGGTGAAGACACTGAAGGATGCCACGGTGGTTCCAGACGATGCGATCCAGCACGGCACCGACGGCCTCTATGTCTACATCGTCAATCAGGACAACAAGGCCGAGCTGCGCAAAGTCACGGTCAGCCAATCGATCGACGGACGCTCGGTGGTCGATGACGGCCTGTCGCCGGGACAGCAGGTGATCACGTCAGGCCAGTACAAGGTCCAGCCCGGCACGCTCGTCAGCACGCCGGTGGCGAGTTCGGATCCGGCGCAATCCAAGGTCAAGCAGGAATGAGCGAGGGAATTTCCGCACCCTTCATTCGCTATCCCATCGGCACTTCGCTGATGATGGCCGGCATTCTCTTCGTCGGCCTCGTCGCCTATCCGCTGCTGCCGGTCGCGCCGCTGCCGCAGGTGGACTTCCCGACCATTCAGGTCACTGCAAACCTGCCGGGCGGCAGCCCCGAAACCATGGCCTCCTCCGTGGCGCAGCCGCTCGAGCGGCAGTTCGCGCAAATTCCCGGCGTGGCGCAGATGACCTCGACAAGTTATCTGGGAACAGCGGCAGTCACGATCCAGTTCGACCTCAACCGCAGCATCGACGGCGCCGCCAATGACGTGCAGGCCGCCATCAACGCCGCCGGCGGCCAACTACCGAAAAATCTTCCCTCACCGCCGACCTACCGCAAGGTCAATCCGGCGGATTCCCCGATCCTGCTGCTGTCTGCGACATCAGATACCCTGCCGTTGACCACTGTCAGCGACGCAGTCGACGCCCAGCTCGCGCAACAGATCAGCCAGATTTCCGGCGTGGCCCAGGTCACCATCGGCGGCCAGCAGAAACCGTCGGTTCGTATCCAGGTCGATCCGGCGAAACTGGTCGCCAAAGGCCTGTCGCTGGAGGATGTACGCAGCCAAATCGCGATCACGACGGTCGATAGCCCGAAGGGCAACATCGACGGCGCAACGCGCGCCTATACGATCTACGCCAACGACCAACTGCTGGCCTCCAAGGACTGGAACGACGTCATCATCGCCTACCGCAATGGCGGGCCCTTACGGATCCGCGACGTCGGCCGGGCCGTTACCGGACCAGAGGACGCCAAACAGGCGGCATGGGCCAACGGCAAGCGCGGCGTATTCCTCGTCGTCTTCAAGCAGCCCGGCGCCAACGTCATCGAGACCGTGGACAAGATCAAGTCGCTGCTGCCGAGGTTGGTGGCCGCGATTCCACCGGCGATCAAGATCGACGTCATCAGCGATCGTACCCAGACCATTCGCGCCGCCGTCGCAGACGTTCAGTATACCTTGCTATTGACCATTGCGCTCGTCGTCATGGTCATCTTCGTATTCCTGCGCAGTTTCTGGGCGACCGTCATTCCAGCCGTGACCGTGCCTCTTGCGTTGCTCGGTGCCTGCGCGTTGATGTGGGCGTTCGGCTATACCCTCGACAATCTGTCATTGATGGCTTTGACAATCGCCGTCGGTTTCGTCGTCGACGACGCCATCGTGATGCTTGAAAACATTACGCGTTATATCGAGGAAGGCGAGAAGCCGCTTGCCGCCGCGTTCAAGGGCGCTAGCGAAATCGGGTTCACGATCGTGTCGATCAGTATCTCGCTGGTCGCGGTGCTGATTCCGCTTCTGCTGATGGGCGGCATCATCGGGCGGCTGTTCCGCGAATTCGCGGTGACGCTGGCTATGACGATCTTCGTATCGATGGTGGTATCGCTGACGCTAACGCCGATGATGGCCTCTCGCTTCCTGCGCGCGCACAGCGAAACCCAACACGGCCGCTTTTATCAATGGAGCGAGCGTGCTTTCGACGCGATGCTCCATGCCTACGAGCGCGGCCTGGACCTTGCCTTGCGCTGGCGATTTACGACGCTCATGGTGTTCTTCGCCACCCTGGCATTATCGGTCTATCTCTTCGTCATCATCCCGAAGGGCTTCTTTCCCCAACAGGACGTCGGCCTTATCAGCGCCACGTCCGAAGCCGGGCAGGACATCTCCTTTGCCGCCATGAAGCAACGACAGGAGGCCCTTGGCGAGATCGTTCGGGCCGATCCCGACGTCGCCAGTGCGGCGATGGCGATCGGCGGCAGCGGCAGGGCCGGCAATAACGGCAACATGTTCATCACGCTGAAACCGCGCGATGAACGCACCGCGTCCGCCCAGCAGATCATCGCCCGCCTGCGTCCCAAGCTCGAAAAGGTCGAGGGCGCCCGCCTCTACATGCAAGCGGCCCAAGACGTGCGGCTCGGCGGCCGGCCGACCCGGACGCAGTTCGAGTTTACGCTGCAGGATGCCAACCTCGCCGAGTTGAACGAATGGGCGCCGAAAATTCTGGCCAAGATACAGACCCTGCCCGAGCTGCGCGACGTCGCGACCGACCAGCAGACCCAGGGCACAACGCTCGAGCTGAAGATCAATCGCGACACCGCTGCGCGCTACGGCATTCAGCCGCAGTTGATCGACGACACGCTTTACGACGCGTTCGGCCAGCGCCAGGTCACCCAGTATTTCACGCAGCTCAACAGCTACCACGTGATCCTGGAAATCCTACCCGAGCTGCAGGGCAACCTCGACACGCTCAACAATATCTATGTCAAATCGCCGACAACCGGCAATCAGGTGCCATTGTCGACGTTCGCGAGCTGGACCAGCGTGCCGGTCCGTCCGCTCTCGATCAGCCACCAGGGCCAGTTTCCTGCTATCACGATCAGCTTCAACCTGGCGCAGGGCATCGCGCTGGGGCAAGCGACCGAGGCCGTCCAGAAAGCGATGGTCGATCTCGGTGCGCCTGCCACGCTCAACTCAAGCTTCCAGGGCACGGCGCAGGCATTCCAGCAATCGCTGGGCACCGTGCCGCTGCTGATCCTGGCGGCGCTGGTGGTCGTGTATCTAATCCTCGGCATTCTCTATGAAAGCTACATTCACCCGCTGACAATTCTGTCGACCCTCCCCTCGGCCGGCATCGGCGCGCTGGCAATCCTGATGGCGTTCGGATTCGACTTCAGCCTGATCGCGTTAATCGGCATCATTCTCCTGATCGGCATTGTCAAGAAGAACGGCATCATGATGGTCGACTTCGCGATCTCGGCCGAACGCGACGAGCACCTTCCGCCGATAGAAGCGATCCGCAAGGCCGCGCTGCTGCGGTTTCGTCCGATCATGATGACGACGATGGCGGCTTTGCTGGGCGGCGTGCCGCTGATGCTGGGTACCGGCACCGGATCGGAAATCCGCCAGCCGCTCGGCTACGCGATGGTCGGCGGCCTGATCGTCAGCCAGGCGCTCACGCTGTTCACAACCCCGGTGGTGTATCTCTATCTCGACAGGCTCTCGAACGCGTTTGCGGACTGGGGGCAATCTGGAAATGGCGATCAGGAACGACCGCCGAGCGAGCAGGGCTCGATCAAGCAAGCCGCCGAGTGACTTGACATTGGCCGCATACCGGCACATCCGAGGGGTATTCGCCTCGGAGCCGGAATCAGTGAAAATTCTCGTAAAGCTTGCAATCCTCATTGCCATCGTGACTTTCGGATCGACCGGGTTCAGCCGCGCCCAGCAAGTAACGAAGTCCAAAAGCGCGCCACCTGCGGCACAGACAGCGGCAACGCCTCAGGCCGAGGCCGCGCCCGCAAATGGCGCGGCCCCGCCCGGCTGGGCCGCGCGTTGCACCAGCGCGAGCCGCAACGCCCCGCTCGAATGCGCGATCGAGCAGACGGCTGTCCTCAGCAAAACCGGGCAACTGATCGTCCTCGTCAACATTCGCGTGCCCACCGACACCCATGCGCCGGTCGCTCTCGTGCAGTTGCCGCTCGGACTTAATCTGCCGGTCGGTACCAAATTGCAGGTCGATGAAGGCAAGGCAGTCGACCTGCAGATCCAGACCTGCGAAAACAGGGGCTGCTACGCCAGCACTCCGATCGCGCCCGAACTGCTGACCGCCCTGAAATCGGGAAAGCAGTTGAAGGTGTCGTTTCAAAACCTCGCCAAGGAAACGATCACCATTCCAATGCCGCTCGCCGATTTTGCCGCCGCTTATGAGAAGATAAAATAATCGGGCGGCGGTTTCTTGCCCCAAGTCGCTATCGCGCCCGTCGATCCGCCGTTCGCCCTTATGCGGCTCCGGCCGCGAAGATCATGATAAACTGCTGATGTCAGCCGCTGCCGAGATAGGCTCGCTGGACCTGCGGATCTTCGGCAAGTGCTGCCGCGGTGCCGGATAAAACGCTCTTGCCGACCTGCAGCACGGTCGCGAAATCCGAAACCTCCAGCGCCAGCTCAATGGATTGCTCCGCGAGCAGGATAGTCAGCCCTTCCCGGTGCAGCCGGCCGAAGGTCTCGTACATCGACTCGACCACCGCCGGCGCGAGGCCGAGCGACGGCTCGTCCAACATCAGAAGTTTGGGATCGCTCATCAAAGCGCGGCCGACCGCCAGCATCTGCCGCTCGCCGCCGGACATGGTGCCCGCGCGCTGGCTGCGGCGCTCCGCGAGTTTTGGAAAGATTTCATAGACCCGATCGAGCAGCATTGCGGTGCGCGCCTTGTCGCGCAGCGGCGTGGCTCCGAGCAGCAGATTGTTCTCGACGCTTTGCTGCACAAATAGCCGCCAGCCTTCCGGCGACAGTGCGAGGCCTTTGCGCACGATCGAAAACGCGCTCTCGCCGCCGATCTCCTGCCCCCGAAACCCGATCGAGCCGGAATGCACCGGGATCAGGCCGGCGATGGCGTTGAGAACAGTGGTTTTTCCGCCGCCGTTGGAGCCGAGCAGCGCGACGACGCTGCCCTCGGGCACATCAAGCGAAACATCGGACACCCCGATCAGATCGCCGTAGCGAACTTCCAGATGCTCGATCTTGAGCAGCGGCGCGGTCATGTCCCGGGTCCGCCCATCAGCTCGATCGGCGTATGGCCGGCGGCGGCCTTGGCGGCGCGCGTGCCCAGATAGGCCGCGATCACGGCCGGGTTTCCGGTGACTTCGCGCGGGCTGCCGCGCGCGATCTCCCGGCCCTGGTGAAACACCACCACGCGCGTGGCCAGCGACATGATAACTTCCATGATGTGCTCGACAATCACCAAGGTAATGCCGGAACGATGGATGTCGCGCACCAGATCGATGGCGAGTTGCACCTCGCGCTGCGTGAGGCCCGCCATCGCTTCATCGAGCAGTAGAACCTTAGGCTCGGTCGCGAGCGCGCGTGCGATTTCGAGCCGCTTGCGGCCGGGCGTCCCGAGCGATCGTGCCGGCGCATCGGCCAGCTTGCGCATGCCGACACGCTCCAGCACAGCGCGTGCTTTGGTTTCGGCCTCAGTGCGATGGGAGGTGCGCAGAAACGCGCCGATCATCACATTCTCCAGCACCGACATGCCCTCGAATGTCTGCGGCACCTGAAACGTACGGGCGAGGCCGAGATGCGCGCGCACCTCCGGCCTCAAATTGGTGATGTCCTGACCCTCGAACAAAATCTTGCCGGATGTCGATAAGAGGTCGCCGGTCAGGCAATTGAACAGAGTGGATTTGCCGGCGCCGTTCGGTCCGATCAGGCCGAGAATGTCGCCCTGCTCCAGCGTCACGGACGCGGCATCGACGGCCTTGAAACTGCCAAAGGCCTTGGTGACATCGCGGGCTTCAAGGAGCATGCGTTGCTCCCGCCGCAACTGTTGCCTCCGGAGTTTTGCCGCGCCCGGCCCAGAGCCGCTTGATCAAGGTCAGAATGCCGCCCGGCTGAAAGCGCGCGATCAACACGATGATGGCGCCGTACACGACGAACGTCAAACCCGCGCCCTTGCCACCAAGCAAATTGTTGGAGATTTCCTCCAGCGGCACCAGGATCGCCGCGCCGACCAGCGGCCCGAACAGCAGGCCGGCGCCGCCCAGCGCCGCCATGATCAGCATCTTCACGGAGATCAGGATGCCGAGCCCCGATTCCGGATCGACGAATCCGAACATCATCGCGTAGAGCGCGCCGGCGACGCTGGTCAGCCCGGCGCTCAGCATGAAGGCGTAGAGTTTGGTGCGGCTTGCGGGAGCGCCGAGCGAACGCGCCGCGCGCTCGGAATCCCTGATGGCGCGGAGATAAAATCCCATCCGGCTATTCGCCATCCACCAGGTAATGCCGAGCGTGATCAGGAGAACCGACAGGAACAGATAGTAGTAGGGCAGCGCGGAGGTAAAAGAGAGGTCGAGCACGTTGCGCGGCACGGTCGGGCCGCTGAGGCCCACTGCGGCGCCGAGAAATTCTGTGTTGGTGACAATCAGTCTCACGAGTTCAGCCACCGCGATGGTTGCCATACTGAAATAATGACCTGACAGCCGCAGCGTCGGCACGCCGATCACGGCGGCGATCAGCACGCTGACGATGATACCGGCGGGAATTCCGACCAAGGGCGGCAGCGCGAAATGGGAATACGCGGCCATCGACGCATAGGCGCCGCAACCGAAGAACACCACGTGTCCCACCGAAACCTGGCCGGCATAGCCGCCGACGATATTCCAGGCCGATGCCGCAATCGCGTAGAGCAGAATCAGCGCACCCAGCCGCTGCTGGAACGGCGTTGAGAACAGTAATGGATAGGCTATCACCAGCGCGAGCGCGACTGAGGGCCAGATAAAACGCCGCATCACATCTTGCCCATCAGGACTTGCCCATCAAGCCTTGCGGCCGGAACCAGAGGAAACACAGGAACAGCGAATACACCACGATGTCCTTGTAAACAGCGCCGATCCAGTAGGCCGACACCGACTCGATGACCCCGATCAGCAAGCCCGCGACCAGCGCGCCCGGCACGCTGCCGAACCCGCCGAGCGATACCGTGACGAAGGCGACAATACCGAGCGTCTCGCCGACGGTCGGCGCAATATAAAAGAAGGTCGCGATCAGCGCGCCGGCAATTCCCGTCGCGCCGGCGGCAATCGCCCAGGCAATCGCCTGCATGGTATCGGGGCGGATGCCCATCAGTTGCGCCGCGGTGGAATCCTCCGCAACCGCGAGCATTTTCGAGCCGAGCGAGGTGCGCGTCAGCAGAAGGTGCAGGCCGAGCGTCACCAGCAACGCGACCACGCCGGCCAAGAGACGCGACGCCTGAATCCGGATGCCGAGCACATCGAAGGTGCCGCCGACAAGATTTTCCGGCAGCGTCATGAAGTTGGCGCCAAAACCCCAGAACACCGAATAGCGCAGCAACAGCGCCAGCCCGAAGGTGCCGAGAATTTGCGCCAGCATCGGCCCTTTCATGACGCTGCGGATCAGGCCGAAATAGACGATGATGCCGAGCGTCGCGAGCACCAGCGCCGCGACCGGCACGCCAAGAAACGGTCCTACGCCGAGCAGCGTCCAGACCACAAACGCCACGTACATGCCGAGCATGACGAAGTCGCCATGGGCGAAGTTGACGATGTTCATCATGCCCCAGATCAATGTGAGGCCGGACGAAAACAGCGCGTAGACCGCGCCAAGCAACAGTCCGCCGACAATCACCTGAACGAGAATAGAGGACATGCCTGCCGTTCGTCGCGTGGGTTGGGTACGGAATCGCTGAGGGCGGAACTGACGTCCCGCCCTCGATGATTTTTATTACCAGCCCTTGTAGGGCAGTACCGGCGCCGTCTTGGCTCTTTCCTTGGGCCAGACCGGAACGTAGTTCTCGCCATCCTGCAACTGGATCACAAGGCCGGACGCAAGAATGTTCTGGCCCTTGTCGTCGAACTTGACGCCCTTGTAGCCCATGATCAGTTGATCGGGCTTGAGGTCGGTGGCCTTCAGCGCCGCCTGGATCTTGTCGGGTTCGGTCGAACCGGCGCGGTCGATCGCGTCGCAGAGAACGAAGAAGCCCTGCATCATGCGCGCCGCGGTATCGTCGAGATCGTCGCCGCTTCTCTTCTTGTACATCTCGTTGATCAGAAAGGTCGGCGATCCCGGAGGTCCGATGCTGAACGAGGACCGGTTGAAGACACCTTGCGCCAGCTTGCCAACGGCCTTGATAAACGACGGGTCGGAAAAGCCGGCATTATCAGCCATCATCAGCGGGGGCTTGTAATCCAATGCCTGCATCGTCTTGGCATAGAGGATCGCGTCGGACGTATAGCTGATCATAATCACCACGTCCGGCTTCTTGTCCTTGAGCTGCAACACCTGGCTCTGCACGTCGGTGGTGTTGGCGGAGTAGGAGATGTCCTGGGCGATGCTCAGACCGTTCTCCTTGAACACGGAGGTAATGACGTTCGCGACCGAGGTGCCGTATTCGGTATTTTCATGCACCAGCGCAATGTTATCGATCTTTTGTCCGCCGGCCTTCATGTCCTTGAGAAAGTCGAGATAGATCTTGGCGAAATCCGAAGCGATTGGCGTGACCCGGAAAAACCATTTGAAGCCGCGCTCGGTGAGGCTGGCGGCGACCGATTCACCGGCAACGTAGGGAATGCCGTACTTCTCGGAGATCGCGCTCGTCGTCAGCGTGATGCCGGATTGGTAGGCGCCGTTGAGCGCAACGACTTTCTCTTCAGTGATCAGGCGAAGCGCCTGGTTCTGTCCGACCGCGGGGCTGCCCTGGTTGTCGGCAAATATCGCTTCGACCTTGGCGCCGCCGAGGCCCGCCAGACCGGCATTTTTCGCAAGCGGCAGATTGCCGAGCTCGGGATGCGCGTTGTTGATGATATCGATCGCGGTCTCGATCGCCGCCTTGCCGTGCACGCCGGCGCTGGCTGCGTTGCCGCTGAGCGGATAGATCGCGCCGATCTTGACGGTCTTGTCCTGGGCCGATGCCGTGCCCGCCAGCGCAACAGAAATCGAGGCGGCGCAAAGCAGCCCGAGGACATGCTTGAATCTCATGTTGATGATCTCCGAAACGCTCCCACACAATGCCAAGCTCTGCGGCCGGGCTGCGCGAGGGGCTACCGCCCGCCGCTTCCCTTGTTTTTTTGGCTCATCAGCATTGCATGCCCGGTTGGCAGGGGCAAGTTGCGGCCGTTGGCCGCGCGCCGATCGCGAGACCGTCAATCGGCTGTTGATGTCGCCTCGACGGCTGCCTTTTGGATAGTCAGATCGTCCTTAACTCCGATATAGACAGTGTTGCTTGCAACGTGATCTCCACGCAGGTTGTCGAACGTCACGACATGCGCAGCCGTCGTTGCGAAGGCGCTGGCCAGTACGCATCCAAACGCATCGTCGGGAGGATCATTCGACCACAGCGCGAAAACGCCGCCGGGATGCAGATGCCCGGCAAGCCTTTTAAGCCCCTCCGGCTCGTACAGCGCGGCATGGCGCGGATGCAGCAGGTTTCGCGGAGAGTGATCGATGTCCACCAGCACCGCGTCGAAGCGGCGGCCCGGCGTGTGGGCATCGAATCCGTCAGCGAAATTCGACATCGCGAAGAAGTCGCCGTTGACGAAGCGGCAGCGCGGATCATTAGTCAGTTGCTGACCGAGCGGAAGTAAACCCTGCTCGTGCCATTCGATGACCTCGGCCAGCGCGTCGACCACGATCAATGATCGCACGCCCGAATTTTCGAGCACCGTCTGCGCGGTGTAGCCGAGCCCGAGACCGCCGACGACGACATCGAGGTCCGTTCGCTTCAACGCCGCCAATCCCAGCTGAGCCAGCGCGATCTCGGCGACGGTGAAGGCGCTCGACATCAGGAACTCATCGCCGAGTTTGATTTCGTAGACGTCGACGCCAGAGGTGAGATGCCTTCGACGCCGCAAGCTGAGCACGCCCATCGCCGTGGAGCGAAAATCCAGTTCCTCGAAATACATGCTCATACGCAAATTGCCCTGACTGCTACGCCACCCGCGTCCCAAGCGGCCGCGCGGTTCGCCGCTGCCCCATCGCAAGAAGCCCATCGCCGCGCGCTTGCCAAGGCCGGGAGCTTGCGGGTAGAACGGCGCACGCTTGGGTGGGATTTTGTATGATCCATCGCAAGAACTGTAAGAACATCTCTTAACTATCTGAAATTATTGGGGAATGGTGTAACGGTAGCACAACAGACTCTGACTCTGTTTGTCTAGGTTCGAATCCTAGTTCCCCAGCCAAATCTCACCTTTAGCCGAATTGGCGGTGTTCTCCGCCTCTTGGCGGGCCGCCATAGCGGTTGTTTCCGCCAGCAGATCAAACGGTTGGCGAAAGGTGACGCGCGCTTCGCCGTCCTTCCAGGAGCAGTTCGATAGTACGAAGTTGAGCAGGCGGCGCTTTTGCGCGGCTGCTGCCGCTCGAACAGCTTTTGCGCGCGGGTTCGAAAATCTGCACGCCCACGTCGATGTAGGACTGCTCGGCGGCCTCGGGCCGGTCGATCTCGCGCTGCAAGCGGAGTTGCTCCTCGCACCATTCACCTGGCGAACTTGTCGTAGGAGTCGCCACCGATCTTTCCGTCGCGCTTGTCGATGTACACGGCGCTCATGCGCTCGTTGCCGTGCACCAGCACCCGTTTCAAAATGGCTTGTTAACGCGGACCCGTTAGCGTGGGGTCGTTCCCTTGCAGGATACCCCCATGACTTCGAATATCGATGCCGTATCCGGCACTCCGATTTGCGATCAGGCAGATCGCCAAAAACTGTCAACCTTGCCTTGGATTTTGATCGCCCTCGTATTCGTTGTGGCGATTCTGCTGCGGCAGGTCGTCCCCTTGAATACGGATGTGAGCTGGCTGCTGGTTATCGGCGAACGCGTGTTGGACGGTCAGCGGCTGTATGTCGATATCGTCGAAATCAATCCACCCATGGCGGTCTTTGCCTATCTGCCCGGCATTGCGCTGGCGCGCGCGCTCGGCCTGGACCCAGGAAACATCACCGATGGCCTGATCCTGACGCTTGCCGCCGCCTCGCTGTTGGCAACATCGCGTATCCTGCGGCTCTCCTCGATGCTCGACAATGTCAGATGGGCTCCCCTGGCAATTTGGGCCGCAGCCGTTGTGACGGTCCTGCCCATGCATGTCTTCGGCCAGCGGGAGCATATTGCGACTCTCACGTTTCTGCCGGCGCTGGCGGTCTATGCGCTTCGCAGCCACCGTGAGCCGCTTCCGTTGTGGAGCGTCCTGATTGCGGGCATCGGGGCCGGCATCACGCTTGCCTTCAAACCCTTCTTCGCCGTTCCCGCTATCCTGTGCATCGTCCTGACCGTAATCCGTTCACGTTCGTGGCGGGTGCTTTTTTCGCCGGAGAACGTGATCGCCGGTGGGCTGGTGACAGTCTACGGTATCTGCACCTACATCTTCTATCCTGAGTATTTCACCGTCATTTATCCGCTCGTTCGCGACACCTACCTGTCCTGGTCCATGCCCGTGTCGGTCGTGCTGTTCAATTCCGCGACGATGCTCTGGGCCATCGCGGTCATTTCGATCCTGTTGGTGCGTAGAGAACGAACACTGGATTCGGCGGTCCTGGTCACTGTTGTGGCGTCGCTTGGATTTGCATTCTCATTCTTTTTGCAGCGGCGGGGCTGGGCCTATCATTCCTATCCGATGGTGGCGCTCGCCATGCTCGCGATGGGATATGTCTTGACGGCGGATGCCGATATTAAATCAAGCCTGCGTCGCTCTGCCATCGCAGCGATGTCCGTGATGGTTGCAGCATTCGTCGTGGGAATTTTGTGGTTCAACACGACCATCTATGTCGGGCCCATCGAGGGCCCGGTTGCCAGTCTTAAACCGCGTCCCAGAATCCTGGTCCTGAGCGGCGAAGCCGCCATAGGCCATCCACTGGTGCGAACGCTGCATGGCGTATGGGTGTCGCGGCAGGAGAATCTTTGGGTCCGCGAGTTCGTGCGGCTTACGCGCGAGAAGAATACGATCGATGCGCAGACTGACGCCAAGCTGAATGCTTATCTCGCACAGGAGCGGGCATGGTTGATCGAGGATTTCAAGAGGATGCCGCCCGATGTTGTTCTCGTCGATAACCTGCGCGATGGTTGGGGCGCCTGGGCACGCGCTGATCAAGAGGTGGCGCAGCTACTCAAGGCCTACACGCTCGTCCAGTCGATCGAGGGAATCGATATCTTGCGCCGTGCGGAGTAAAGCGCAGACGGGTTGCCGAAAGCCGAACCTGGTCGACCCTGCGAAAAGTTATTTTTGCGAAATGCCAATAATGAATGTGTAGGGCACGCGCGAATAGTCGTCGCGAACGGCCAGGTCCACCTTTCCGAACACTCCGCTTAACACATGGTGGTAGCCGTTCCGGTCGCGGACGAATTCGCCGCGGTCATTGTCCAGGAGCCATTTTGCGATGCGCGATTGTCCTTCGCGGTAGCAGCCATCGACCGTAAACAGGACGCCGTCGCGCTTGAGAACGCCGCGGACGTTGGCAAGGGTCTCCTTCAGTTCCTCATCCCCGAGGTGGTGGAGCACGCCATTCATCATGACGACGTCTGCGCCGGCGAATTCATCGCTGGCAGCCGCATCGAAATAACGACAGTGAAATTTTCCGAGAAGGCCGAACGAGCTGCGGGCGTAATCGATATAGGCTTGATCGATGTCGAAGCCGATATACTCAATGCCCGGCGGCAGATGGCGCAGAATATGACCGGGACCGCAGCCAATATCGATCACGCGCATGCCGGGACGAAGCGTCAGATAATCTCCCATCGCCTTGATCCGGGCACCAAAGAATCCGCCGGCGTTCTGATATGCCTGATAGAGCGCAGGATGCTTGAGGATCGCCTTCATCAGGAGATCTCGTCGAAAACCTGGTTGCGCATCTCGGGGCCCGAATGGGCCAGCAATGTCTTGAGCTGGGATTTTTCAATATCCTTCGGGGCGTCGGCTGGATCGTGCGGTAGCGGACCGGGCAAACGCCCGCGACGGTGAATGTGCGAAATCAGGAACAGCGGCCGGTTCTTTGATTGGATGTAGGTGCGGCCGACATATTCCCCGATCAGCCCGAGCACGAGAAGTTGTACCGAAGAAATCATCACAACAAGCAGCGTGAGGCTGGTCCATCCAGGTACGGTGCCGGAGAGGATCCAGCTGATCACTGCGCCGATGCCGACAAATGTGAGAACGGTCGTAAGCAGCGCGCCGATGTAAGTCGCTATTCGCAGCGGGACCATTGAAAAGCTGATCAGCGCATCCGCGGCGAAGCCGATCATCTTGGCCAGGGGATATTTAGTGATGCCGGCGAATCGGGGATTGCGGTCGTACTCGTAGGCGACCTGTTTATAGCCCAGCCAGGCGACCATGCCTCGAATGAAACGGTCGTGCTCCGGCATCTGCACAACCTGATCTGAAATGCGCCGGCTCATCAGCCGGAAATCGCCGGCGTCTGCTGGGATATTGACCCGGGTCAGATTAGCGAGCAGGCGGTAAAAGGCCTCTGCGGATACTTTCTTGAATCGGCTTTCGCCAGCCCGGCTGCGTCGCAGCCCGTACACGACGTCAGCTCCCTCCCGCACCATCATATCGTACATGGGGCTGAGCAACTCCGGGGGGTCCTGAAGGTCAGCGTCGATTACGAGGACCAGGTCGCCACGTACTGTCGAAAGGCCGGCGGTTAGCGCGAGCTGGTGACCATGATTTCGTGCGAGACGAACGGCAACCACGTTGCGGTCCTCCGCCGAAAGCTCATTGATGATCTTCCAAGTCCTGTCGGTCGATCCGTCGTCGACAAGGATCAGCTCGAATTTCTGACCGCACAGCGCGCGCGCCGCAGCGGTCATTTGACGGTGAAATTCGCGCAAACCCTCTTCTTCGTTGCAACAGGGCACAACGATTGACAGGAACATTCTCCCAGGACGCCGCAGCCCGTCGTGAATTTCCATGACTTTTAACGGCCCTATGAAGCTGTGGATCGGATCCGACTCGAAGCCTCTATATTGGGGGAACCTCAGTTAATTGTTCATCAACTTCTTCGAGTGCCGACGTGATGATTCGCTAAAAGCGTACCGCTGGCCTCATTATTGGCGTTCGGCCGCAGAACTCGGATAAGTCTTAAAAATGTTAGGGTATATGTAAACTCATGGCGTCACCATAAATTGTCTGGTTTTACTTACGGCAATTCAAACGAACTAACTCGCATAAGCCGCGAACTTGGATTCTAACATGGACAAGGTCGAATTTGATCGATTCGCCGATGAGTACTACGACCAGCACCGTGACAACGTAGCCGTCACCGGAGAAAGCCCGGAGTACTTCGCTGAATATAAGATCAGCAAGCTGAAGCAGATCGTCGAGCGCAGCAATGTCAGCGTTTCTCGAATATGCGACTTCGGTTCCGGGATAGGCAACTCGATTCCGTTCTTCCGAACGCACTTTCCCGATGCTTCGCTGACATCATCCGACGTCTCCGAACGCAGCCTTGCGCTCAGCAAACAGCGCTATCCGGGATCTAACAATTATCTTGTTATCGAAAAAGATCGCCTGCCGTGCGAACCGGAAATGTTCGACGTTGTGTTTTCGGCGTGCGTGTTTCACCACATCGCTCATGACGAGCACGCGATGTGGCTCCGAGAGCTGCATCGGATTACAAGACGGGGCGGTCTGATCGCCGTCTTTGAGCATAATCCCTTGAATCCTCTGACAGTCCATGCGGTAAATACCTGTCCTTTCGACGCCAACGCCAAGCTGATCTTAGCGCGCGATCTGGCGCGACAGTTGGGGGATGCCGGCTGGGCATCGCCGCGAATACAGTACAATCTCTTTTTCCCCCGCGGATTCTCGTTGCTTCGCCCAATGGAAAGCAAACTCGGTTGGCTGCCGCTGGGTGCCCAATACGTTGCGTTTGCTCGGAAATCGTAGCGGACGCACGACGAGGTTCGCGCCTGCCGGCTGCGCGAACCCTGTTCGCCCGAAAGCACGATCACCGGTAAGGACCGCGCTTGCGCAGGCACGCCAGCGCCCAAGCGACGATCAGCACGAAATCGGCGTCCAATTGTACGTTGAGGAAGGAGCGCAGGGTCTCGACCGATCCGCCACACACCGGGATCGGCATTGGCTTCATTTCGGATGCACGGCGGAAGTGGACAGGCAAATTGTCAATAACGCGTCAGCCCTTCTTAGCTACTATAGGCACAGGCCAATGCTGAGGCTATCAAGGAGGCCCAGCGGGGCTGGCATAGCTCTCGCCAAGGCTAAAGAGGACAAGACGAATTATGAGGTCGGAAGCCCATTGGGAGTATCGCGAAAGCTACTGGATTGAGCCGACAGCCCATCTACCGGATAAGAGATGATCAAGCGGGGGCGAAAGTGCATTGAGCAGTTCGGCCCG